>OHAF01001072.1_pt1 | contig 26706 bp, 25 predicted proteins | sample 1577041 | NCBI WGS metagenome assembly OHAF01 (sample SAMEA3541495, study PRJEB24748) | human gut metagenome | biome: human gut; feature: human-associated habitat; material: faeces | place: China | collected 2012
GAATATGTAAAGGAAAAAATGATAGGAGTTTCGTACCGTGAAAATCCCGATATTTCGCTGGATGAGCTTCGTTATGTGCGAATTATCCATTATGATTTCAAGGGACAGATTCAGGAAGGTGAACTGGTGGTAAATCAGAAAATTGCATATCCTGTCATGCGGGCATTTTACCAGCTTTACAAATGGGAATATCCAATTGAGCGGGTGCGCCTTGTGGATGATTTTGACGGAGACGATGAAGCGTCCATGGAGGCGAATAACACATCGGCATTCAATTACCGCACGGTTGAGGGGCGCGATGAACTGTCAAAACACGCCCTTGGTATGGCAATTGATATCAATCCGCTGATGAATCCCTATGTCAGAGAGGATGGCTATTTCCCGAAAAATGCAACCGAGTATCTCGAACGTGATATAACCTTGTGTAAGGGAGAGCATAAAGATAAAATGATTCACAAAAAAGACATGGCATATAAAATCTTTAAGAGAAATGGCTTTTTGTGGGGCGGTGACTGGGAAGACTGTAAAGATTACCAGCACTTTTATATGAAGTAGATGACGCAATTGCACAAAGTTTTGGTGTCCTTTAATATTCATATCAATCGAAAATATTGAGATTATTAAGTTGTGGGGAGCTGGTGGTGGTGCGGGTTAAGTAATTTGAGTGAAACAGAGAATAAAATTTTTAGATACAAATAAAACAACAGAAACATTTGCGGTGAGTGGGTTTGAGCGCGTCAGCAGGCGGTACTGGTAGTTTCAGTACCCCTGCTGCTACGCAGCTCAACAAACGAAAGTGCCCACGAAACGCAAATGTTTCTGTTGTTTTATGGCAACTAAAAAACTTAATGTTGTTTCATTCAAACTACTTAATAATCGTCCCGATTCTCTCCTTAATCCCCTGATAAGCGTTCTCAAGCTTTGTAATAATAGCGGTTCGTCCCTCACCGGAGGAAACGAAAGATACGCTGGCATCAACTTTTGGCAGGGTAGTGATGGCATCAAAGTGATTTTCATCAATTAAGGAAATAGCATCACTTACGCTGATTTTACCAATTGCCTGGCCGTCAGCGGTTTCCATCTGTTCTTTGGAAGTCAGAATCATAAGATGGGAAGCATCTACCATATCAGCAAGTTTTGCGGCAGTATAGTCTTTTTCAATGACGGCACTGGCGCCTTTTAATGTGGTTCCCTGCTCCATAACCGGGATTCCACCGCCGCCGGCTGCAATAACAATCTGTCCGGCATCTAAAAGTGCTTCGATTGCATCAATTTCATAAATATCAACTGGTTTTGGAGAAGCGATGATACGGCGGAAACCGTCTCCTTCCGGTACGACATGATTTCCCTTTTCTTCTTCGGCATCAGCTTCCTCACGCGTCATAACACGTCCAATTACTTTGGTCGGGTGGTTAAATGCTTTGTCAAACGGATCCACACGAACCTGTGTAATAATCGTAGAAACCGGTTTGAAAATACCGCGGTCTAACAATTCGGTACGAATGGCGTTCTGCAAATCGTATCCGATATAACCCTCGCTCATAGCACCGCAGAGAGACATTGGCGCAACGGTATAATTTTTATCGTTATCCAAACGGGCAAATTCAGTCATAGCGGTCTGAATCATGCCGACCTGAGGCCCGTTACTGTGGGTAATTACAATCTGATATTTCTGCTCTACTAAATCGGCAATTGCCTGAGCTGCCTTTTTTACGTTTTTTTTCTGCTCCGGAAATGTCTCACCAAAGGCATTTCGTCCGAGAGCAACAACAATTCTTTTTTCTTTCATGAATCGTAACCTCCATCCGGTATTTTTTTATCACAATTAAAGATGTAACTAGTATACCATTTTTTTCAGGGTTCGTAAATATTCTTTCTGTTCCTTTGTAATGCGGTAGCTTTCTACAGCCTTCTGAATCGTTTTTTTGTGAACCCAGTCAGAAAGCTTTTTCTTTTCCAAATAAGGAATGGCAGCATCCCACTGCTTAGCAAGTGCAGTGGCAAAATACCACGCAATCATCATATTGATGTAATATTCTTCCGAGCGGATTTTCGCAACAAGTGCCAAATGCTTCTCTGAGAAATCGGCGTCCAGATATAGCCGCAGCAAAATTCCGATGCCGTATCGAATGGTGTATGTGTCATTGGAAGAAATCCATTTTAGAACTTCCCCATACAGTTCCGATTTATGTTTTTTGAATACGCCGGGTGCCGGTAAATCACATGTTGCCCAGTTGTTGATATAGGGAAGAAAACGGTTGATTTCCCGCACACAGGTTTCATAATCTTTTTCCGCTGAAATTAACATCATATGAAGATTGTTTTCTTCATAATAATGGTGGGGCAGTTCTTTTAGAAAGCTTTCTGCCTCTTTAGTACCTTTAAAATCTTTGGCAAACGAGCGCAGTGCAGGGGTGCGGATGCCGATGATTCTGTTTTTTTCAATCGTTGGAATCAGTTTACTGTGAAAATCTAAATAAGAAGGGTCCTGCAGGGTAAATAATTGTTTCTGTAATTCGTTCATTTTTCTACCTCCATAAGCAGTATTTTAACGCATAAATAAGGGTTCGTAAAGCATTAACGATTCGTTCATGGATTGTTGACGGAAAGGGCAAAATGATTTATAATAAATACATTATTAAGATGGTCGGAAAGGACGGGGTGATATTATGAAATTAGTATTTATTGGGGCTGACCATGAAGTTACGGGAAGCTGTCATTACATGGAAGTTGGAGATAAAAAATTCTGCGTGGATATTGGTATGGAGCAGGGGCAGGATTTGTTTGAAAATCAGGAGATTCCGGTAAATCCATCAGAGATTGATTTTATTTTGCTGACACACGCACACATAGACCACACGGGTCTTCTTCCCATGTTGTTTGCCAGAGGATTCCGCGGTCAGGTATACGCAACAAAAGCGACAGTGGATTTGAGCCAGATTATGCTTCGTGACAGTGCTCATATCCAGCAGTTTGAGGCAGAGTGGCGGAACCGGAAAGCAAGACGTTCCGGCGGTGAAATTTATGAACCTTTGTATACGATGGAAGATGCCTTAGGTGCAATTCGACTGCTGGTTCCGTGTGAGTATGATAAAAAAGTTACGATTTGCGATGAGGTTACCATTCGATTTACCGATGTGGGACATTTGCTTGGTTCTTCTTCCATTGAAGTATTTGCAAAAGAGGGCGAAGAAGAACGAACGGTTGTCTTTTCCGGAGATCTTGGAAACACACATAAGCCGATTCTCAGAGACCCGATTTATACAAAAGCGGCAGATTATGTTGTTATGGAATCTACATACGGTGACAGACTGCATGGGGAAGAAGCACCGGATTATGTTGGAGAGCTGGCAGCAATTATTGAAAACACTTTCCGCCGTGGCGGTAATGTGGTAGTGCCATCCTTTGCAGTCGGCAGAACACAGGAGATGTTATATTTCTTACGTCAGATTAAGGAGCAGCAGTTAGTGAAGACGCATCCGGATTTTGAAGTGTATGTGGATAGTCCGCTCGCTGTGGAAGCAACGAATATTTTCGGTAAAAATGTTCAGCAGTGTTTTGATGAAGAAGCAAAAGCACTTGTAGAAAAGGGAATTAACCCAATTGGATTTCCGGGCTTGAAATTGTCTATAACAAGCGATGACAGTAAGGCAATTAATTTTGACCAGCAGCCAAAAGTTATTTTGTCGGCATCCGGTATGTGTGAGGCAGGTCGAATCCGCCATCATTTAAAACATAACTTATGGCGTCCGGAGAGTACGATTGTGTTTGTTGGTTATCAGACCAGAGGTACATTAGGACGTGCACTGCTTGAGGGGGCAAAAGAAGTAAAACTGTTTGGTGAAGTGATTGAGGTCAAAGCAGAGATTACGAAAATTGCCGGCATCAGCGGGCATGCAGATAAAAATGGATTATTAAAATGGATTAACAGTTTCACGGAGAAACCGCCCAAACGTGTATTTGTCGTTCATGGAGAGGATAAGGTATGCGATGAATTTGCGAGAACGCTTACCGATTCCGGTTATAACGCTACGGCACCGTACAGTGGTACAATTTTCGACTTGATACAGGGCGAGTTTGTAAAAGAAGCGCTTCCGGTTGCTGTGAAGAAGAAAGCGGCAGCGAAGAAACGTTCCGGCGATATGTTCCAGCGGCTATTGACGGCAGGACAGCGTCTGATTTCGGTAATTCGTAAGAATGAGGGATTGAGCAATAAGGATACGGCGAAGTTCACAGACCAGATTCAGGCACTTTGTGATAAGTGGGACCGTCCGTAATTAAAAAAAAGAAGAAGAGGAGGTGAGGTTGTGACCACACAGGAAAGTCGTGAACAAGAGATTAAACGACTCAATGCAGAAAAGGTAAAGCAGATTGCCTTATGTCATTTTTATTCTTATTATGTCAGACATAATATGTCAGACATGCTGGCGTATGTCGGTGAGGATGTAACGTGGCTTGGTTCGCAATCTAATTTTGTGGCACACAACCGTCAGGAGTTTGAAAACCTTCTGGAGAGAGAAATAAAAAAAGTACCAAAGCAATGTGTTATGAAAGTGATATCGGCAGATGTCAGTTCGGTTTCCGGAAATTGTTATCAGGTGACCGGAGAATTGGAACTGCGTCTGCCGGTGCAGGATAATGTTTATTATACGAATTTGCGTTTTTCCATGATGATTTGCAAAGAGGATGGAAAGTTTTCCATTGTATCAATACATACATCCGCGATTAGAAAGACTGCTTTGTGGGATGACACACAGGTACTAAAAGAGAGGCAGAAACAATTTTCAGAAGAAGGCGGAGAGAATATACAGGATCCGGTAACAGGTGTGCTTCAATTAGGAGCATTTAAAGAGCGAGCTGCCAGACAGTTAGAAGATATTTCAAAAGAAAAAAACTATGCGCTTATTTGTACGGATATTTGTAATTTTGAACGGGTAAATAATTTGTATGGTATGCAGAAGGCGGATAAACTTTTGGCAGATACGGCGAAGATGATTATGGCATCGAGCAAATGTATATTGCTTTGTTGCCGCAGTGTGGCAGACCATTTTGTAGCACTTGCCTGTTATCAGGATTTTTCTACATTCCGCAATATGCTCAATGAGTTATGCGATCGTTTTGTAGTGGAAATCGGAAACGAATATTCGGATGCCTATCCGCGGCTTGGTATTGGTGTTTACCGCATTGACAAGGAACATCCGCCGATTCAGAAGATGGTGGAGTATGCCAATCTTGCCAGAAAGAGCTTGCGGACGAATACGACTTCTCATATTGCTGTGTATGACGAGAGAGTGTACACGCAATTGATTCGTGCAGGAAAAATTGAGCAGAGCATGAAAAATGCGATGGCGAAACATGAGTTTAAGGCATTTATACAGCCAAAATATAATTTGGAAACCGGGCAAATTGTAGGTGCCGAGGCGTTAGTTCGCTGGATTCGGGAAGACGGTTCAATGATTTACCCGGATGATTTTATTCCGATTTTTGAAAAAAATGGTTTTATTGTTGAATTGGACTTTTTTATCCTTAGCGAAGTGTGTCGCATGATTCAGAGACGGCTTCAGGAAAAAAGACATTGTGTGCCGATTTCGATTAACCAGTCGCGTGTCTTATTACAGGAAAAAGATTATGTGAAGCGAGTGGCGGACATTTTGAAAAAATACGATACGCCGCCTCGTTATATTGAGTTAGAGTTGACCGAACGGATTTTTAGAGACGATTTGACTGATTTGGCGAAGATGATGGGAGAGCTTCGGAATCTTGGCATCCGCTGGTCTATTGATGATTTTGGAACGGGGTATTCTTCTCTTAATTTATTGAAGGAGTTACCGGTTGACATCATTAAAATTGACAAGTCGTTTTTAGACGAGACAGAGAGTTCCGAGACGAGTAAAATTATTATTAGAAAAACGGTGGAACTGACACAGGAACTGGATAAAACCGTTGTCTGTGAAGGGGTTGAAACAGAAAATCAGGCAGATTATCTTCGAGGCATCCGCTGTGACATGGCGCAGGGATATTTGTATGCAAAACCGATGCCGATGGAAGAGTTTGAAAAATTGCTGGATAAGGAGATATACGGATGAAAAAGGCAGGAAAATTAATTATTGTGACGTTGCTTATCTTGTTCGGATTGACGGCCGGAGCGTATTTTTTGCTCAAAGGACGCGAAGGCGGTCCGTCGAACGAATTTAAAAGCCGTATGGCAAAAGAGCAAAGTGATAATCAGGAGGACCGTGCCTATCAGTATGATATGCCGGATAAAGCTACGGTTTTAGCAACGGACGGCGAAGATAAAAATGTTCTTAATTTTGAGTCAAATTCCGTGTATCAGGTTTCGAATTCCAATGAAGCAAGAGCACGTTTAGACCGGTTGATTAAGCGTACCGATGCGGATTTTGATAATCCGATTATAGCGAAAAATCCATTTGGTACGATGGAAAATAGTTTTTATTTTTATTTTCACACTTCATTCCGCTGTATGGTACGGTATACCATCACGGTTGATGATGAAACGATTTCAGACCATATCCGTTATGTCAATAACGGACAGGAAAACAATTTAGCCAAAGAACATGAATTTCTGGTGGAAGGTCTGCTTCCGGGGAAAACGAATTTTATTGTGATGGAATTAGTTGATTCAACCGGAAATACGAGAGAGACAAAAAACTATCAGTACACAACAGCAGGCAGTCCATCCGGCATACCACAAAAGATTACGGTAAGTGATGGCTATTCCAAATCTACGCTGGCAAACGGTATGTATTATGTTTTTCCATCCGGGACACCGTGGATTGCAGCTTATGATAATAAAGGAATTCTGCGTGATTTGATTCCGACGGAGTCTTTTCATGGACGCCGCATAACGGCTTCGGATGATTGCATTCTTTATCAGATTTCAGAAGATAAGGTGGCGAAAGTATCTGCTCTTGGCAGGGTGACGGGCGTCGTTCAGATGAAAGACTATGGGAAAATCCGTGATTTTTCTTACGACGGATATGATGAAGTATACTGGCTTGGAAAGAAGAAAAAAAATGAGTATTTACTGGCAACATCTTTCCAGACAGGGAAAACACGGGTTGTGTACCGGTTTAAGAAAGATATTCAGACCGGTTCATTGACTGTGCCGCAAAGTGGTTCGATTGGCGTGGTGGCAAAGAATCCTTCCGGGGTAATTTATTTGGATGCCATTACGGCGGCAAAACCTAAGATTTCTTTTGTTGTCGGAAAAAAGGCGGCATGGAAAAAGGTAACAGCAAAGAAAAAGATAAATGATAATAAGAAATTTACCGGTTGGAATACAAAAGAATCTATGCTTTTATCGCAGGAAAACGAAACAATACCTGCGATGTTAGTGCAGGAAGGAAATCAGTATCTTGCCGTTGAGTGGCAGGCGGATGTGGCAAAGAAGACGGTGCAGAAAAAAGCGTCGGCCACGGCAGTTGAGGCAAAAAGCGGAAGCTTGTTACAAAAGTGCGGAAATAATTATGTGATTGTTTGCGGTACGGCAGGAACCTATTTGGAAATGGGGTCCGACGGTAAAGCGATTCGCCGGTATAACTATGGAAGCGGACTGGATTCGGTGCAGAAACTGACGCTTTCCGGTATGTATTTCTATGGAATCTAAAAAAGTTGTCCATAGGAATAAAAAATGGTTGAGATTATATGCGCAAAAGATGTATAATGGGCATATGATATAAAATTACTTTTAGGAGGGTATACGCAATGAAATTTTTTGTTGACACAGCGAAAATTGAGGACATCAAAAAAGCAAATGAGATGGGGGTTATTTGTGGTGTTACTACAAATCCATCCCTGATTGCCAAAGAGGGCGGAAGAAGTCAGGAAGATGTATTGAAAGAAATCGCATCCATTGTTGATGGTCCAATCAGTGGTGAGGTAAAAGCAACAACCGTAGATGCAGAGGGTATGATTGCAGAAGGTAGAGAAATTGCAAAACTTCATGAGAACATGGTAGTTAAAATCCCAATGACAGTAGAAGGATTGAAAGCAACAAAGGTACTTGCTTCGGAGGGAATTAAATGTAATGTTACATTAATCTTCAGTGCGAATCAGGCACTTTTGGCAGCAAGAGCAGGAGCTGCTTATGTATCTCCATTCTTAGGACGTCTGGATGATATTTCCCAGCCTGGTATCGATTTGATTCGTGACATCGCTGAAATCTTTTCCGTACATGGAATCGAGACAGAAATCATCGCAGCTAGCGTAAGAAATCCAATTCATGTTACGGATTGTGCATTGGCAGGTGCTGATATCGCTACGGTACCATATGGTGTTATTGAGCAGATGACAAAACATCCATTGACTGATATCGGTATTGAGAAATTCCAGAAAGATTATATTGCTGTTTTTGGTGAATAATTTGGTGAGTAATAAAAAGGAGATTGATTATGAATAAGTTAGAACTTCAGAAAATGGCTGTTGAAGTTCGTAAGGGGATTGTAACTGGGGTTCATAGTGCAAAATCAGGCCACCCGGGCGGCTCCTTGTCAGCAGCAGACATTTTTACTTATCTTTTCTTTGAAGAATTGAATATTGACCCTAAAAATCCGGACAAAGCAGACCGCGACCGTTTCGTGCTTAGCAAAGGACATACGGCTCCCGGCTACTATGCAGCACTGGCAAACCGTGGATTTTTCCCGGTTGAGGATTTGACGACACTTCGCCATGTTGGTTCCTATTTGCAGGGACATCCGGATAAAAAGCATATTCCTGGTGTGGATATGTCGAGCGGTTCTTTGGGACAGGGAATTTCGGCAGCAGTCGGAATGGCGTTGTCCGCTAAATTAAGTAATGATGATTATCGTGTTTACACACTTCTTGGTGACGGTGAAATTCAGGAAGGACAGGTTTGGGAAGCAGCGATGTTTGCCAGCCACAGAAAACTGGATAATTTTGTTGCCATTGTGGATAATAACGGCTTACAGATTGACGGTGCAGTTGATGATGTATGTTCACCATATCCGATTGATGAGAAATTCAAAGCATTTGGTTTCCATGTAATCGAAGTGGATGGTCATGATTTTGATGCCTTAAAGGCAGCTTTTGATGAAGCAAAACAGACCAAAGGACAGCCTACGGCTATTATTGCAAAAACCGTTAAAGGAAAAGGCGTTTCCTTCATGGAAAATCAGTGTAGCTGGCATGGTACTGCACCAAATGATGAGCAGTATGCACAGGCTATGGAAGAATTAGAGAAAGCAGGTGAGTCTTTATGTCAGAAGTAAAAAAGATTGCTACTCGTGAGAGTTATGGTAATGCATTAGCAGAACTTGGCGCAGAATTTGATAACCTCGTTGTACTGGATGCAGACCTTGCGGCTGCCACAAAGACCGGTATTTTCAAAAAGGCTTTCCCGGAACGCCATATTGACTGTGGTATCGCTGAGTGTAACATGATGGGAATTGCGGCAGGACTGGCAACGACAGGCAAAGTTCCATTTGCAAGTTCTTTTGCGATGTTTGCTGCAGGACGTGCATTTGAGCAGGTTCGTAACTCCATTGGTTATCCGCATCTGAATGTGAAAATCGGCGCAACACATGCCGGTATTTCCGTAGGTGAAGATGGTGCGACACACCAGTGTAATGAAGATATTGCACTGATGCGTACGATTCCCGGTATGACAGTAATTGTTCCATCGGATGATGTAGAAGCAAAAGCAGCCGTTCGTGCTGCCTATGAGCATGACGGTCCATGTTATCTTCGTTTTGGACGTCTGGCTGTGCCGGTAATTAACGATAAGCCGGATTATAAATTTGAACTTGGCAAAGGTGTTGTACTTCGTGAAGGTAAGGATGTAACGATTGTTGCAACCGGACTTCCGGTATCCAATTGTCTGGAAGCAGCAGAGAAACTGGCCGCAGACGGCATTGATGCCAAAGTGATTAACATTCATACAATTAAACCTTTGGATGAGGAGTTAATCGTGGCAGCAGCCAAAGAAACCGGCAAAGTGGTAACGGTAGAAGAACATTCTGTTATCGGTGGTCTGGGAAGTGCTGTATGCGATGCATTAGCTGAAAAATGTCCGACAAAGGTGTGCAAAATCGGTATTAATGATGTATTTGGTGAATCTGGTCCGGCAGTAGAGCTTGTTAAGAAATATGGTTTGGATGCAGACAGCAGTTATGAAAAAGTAAAAGCATTTTGTAAATAAGAAAGTGTGCTATATGTGAGATGATAGAAAGGCAATAAATCAGCGGATGCGCCGGTTTGTTGCCTTTTTTCAAGAGAATGGGGAGAGATATGTTATGTATACTGCTGGCCTCGGTGGACTCACCGCAGGATAAAAGAAAACTGGAGTTATTATATGAAAAATACAACCGGGAAATGTATGTGACAGCTAATAAAATTTTGCATCACACACAAGATGCGGAAGACGCTTGTTTGACTGCATGGGAGAAAATAATTAAAAATTTAGATAAAATAAAAAAAATTGATTGTCAGAAAACCAGAAGTTTCCTCGTTATAATAGTTGAGAGGACGGCAATCGACCTATATCGGAAAAACCAAAGGAAAAAAGAAATTGTTCCAGTGGATGAATTTGAGGCAAGCCCATATTTTTGTACACATGAGAATGGTTATGGGAAAACGGAAATGGTAGAAGTATTTCGACGTATCCCCAAACTGTACAGTGAAGTATTGATTCTTCGCTATGTAAATGAGCTGAGTGTAAAGGAGATTGCTAAGCTTCTTGAAATCAAGGAAAATGCGGTGTCTAAAAGAATTTCGCGAGGCATCGCCATTGTCCGAAAGGAGTGGTTTGAGCATGAATGATGAGGAGATAAAGAGATTTTTGACGCTTTGTGTGTACCAGGAGATGAATTCATTTCATCCATCGCAAGACGAAGATTATAATCATGAATTTTCAAAAAAATTCAAGAAACGATGGAAACGTTTAAATTGGAGCGAAAAATATTTTGGCAGCCATCTGCGTCTGGCGTATACCGTCCGTAAAGCGGCAGCCGTAGTGATTGTGATTCTTTCCTTAGCTGCTGCTAATCAAGTCAGTGCGAAGGTGTTTGGTTTTAATGCATGGAAATATCTGCTTTCATATGATTCAAAGAACAAATTGGAAGTAAGAGAGTATGTTGGGCAGAATCAGGATAAAAAAACGAAGGAGAGTCTGCCGGACGTCATTCATGAGAAACCTACATTTGTGCCGAAGGGATTTCGGTATTATTCCCATGATGAACTTTCGTCGGGAAATGCACTTTATGATGAATGGAGAGATGAAAAAGAGAATACATTACAGTATAGCCGTGGTAAAGTTAGGGAAGGAGACCAAATTTACACAGATTCTGAATATGAACAAAAAATTAAAACAAGTGTTATGGGCTATGAGGCATATTATTATATAAAAGGAAATGAAGAATGGATTATGTGGGATGATAAGGAATATAACTATATGATTCTACTTATTAAGAAAGGAAATTATAAGGCAGAATTATTGAAAATGGCAAATAGTTTGTACCAGAAATAAAAAAAATTAAAATTTTTTGTCAGATTTCCTCCTTTTGTATCGTTATTATTAGTATAACGATATAAAAGGAGGATTTTTTTATGATTACAAAAATCAAAAGAGACACAAAAAGAATGGTATGTTTGCTGGGAATGAGTGCATTATTTGCAGTAAATATGCAAGCAAAAGCTGCTGAGATTAGTGAACCGGCATTGGAGGTTGGACCAATCTTGCAAAGTGAAAATGCTGCCATTTTGCAACCTTCGTTTTCAATTTCTTCAAGTGGCACGGCAAATGTTGAAGTGAGGGCAATGGCTAAAGGTGCGACATCAAAAATAGATGTAGAACTTAATTTGCAAAAATATACTTCAAGCACCAAAAAGTGGAAAACAGTAAAAACATGGAAAAAGACAAAAAATGCATCAAATTTGTTGTTTGCAGATAGTTATAAGTTATCAGCAAAAGGTACTTATCGATGCAAATGCACTGCTGTATTTACTAAGAGTGGAAAAAAGGAAACTATGACGAAAACAACTGGTAAAAAACAGTACAAGTAACATCATGTGTTGTAAAAATATGGGTTTAAATGACCGCTCATACCCCAAAAACGGCCGTTCATGACTTTTATGTTTTATACGGAGTAGTTTGTGTTATGATTTCAGACGGGAGGTGAAAGCAAAAATGAAAATTGATTTTGACTGGTTAATTATGATGCCACTAAGTTTTTTATATATTGGGATTGTGTTTTATTATGTTAAATATAAGAAAAGGAAAGTTCCTTATATCATAGTATTTACTTTGTTCGTTGCTTATATGGCAGAGGTACTCAAATATACCCAGTTTCCAATTTGTTTAAACGCGGATATGGAAGAACTAAACAGGCAATGTGTAAATTACATACCATTTCATTTTTTATCAATAGAAGATGTGGAGACATTTGTTTTGAATATTATTATAACCGTGCCATTTGGCTTTTTGGTTCCGATTCTTTATAAATGTGATTGGCGTAAAATAATAGTTTCTGGGATTTTATTTGGCGCTATCACGGAGATTATACAGGCAGGGGTGGAAGCTTTTGTCGGAGTTAATATGCATAGGATTGATATGAATGATGTGATTGCCAATTTTTCTGGTGTTGTAATTGGATATGCCGGTTATTGTTTGCTGCGGATTCTATTAGAAAAGATATTTCAAAATGGGAACGTGAAAATTGAATGTGAAAAATATTTGTCAGATTTTTGCTTTTTGGAACGTTATTATTAATAGGAGCAATTATTAATAAAGTTAGGAGGAGGTGAAAGAATGTATTCTATGAAGATTTACAGAGAAATGATTGAAAAAGCGTTCTTTTCTTAATTTTACACACTACATAAGAAAAGAACGCAAAAAAATAACTACAAATATATTTTAACTAAAAAGAAGGAGAATTTCAATATGTTTAATAAAGCAAAAAAAATCATTGCAGGCTCAATGTTATTATCGCTAGTAGTTGGAAGTACAGCTTTGGCTGCTTATCCCAATATGTATGGGAAAAACTATACAAAAACAAAATCTGGTGACATTTGTTCTATGACGGCTGAAGGAAACCAGGAGAGTGCAAAAACTAAAATTAAAAACACGGCTAACAGTAAAAGATACTATTCAGTATACGTTGATCGCCGCCACAATAACGGTAAAATAATTGAAAAGGATAGTAAAGAAAATGTAGTTGGTAGTGGAAACTGGTTGATTGCTTTGGTATCTCGTTATCGTAGTACAGCGGATCGTCAGCATCATCATAAGGCATTGTCATGGAACTGCTCTATGAAACCAAGCGGTGCTGGATATACAAATTTTTTAGATGATAAATTTGAATATACAGTGAGTCAGAACAAGTAAATTTAATAAGGTTAAAGGGAAATTGATTTTAATTCATTTTCCCTTATAACCTTTAATTGAAAGGAGACAGAACTATGAGACGGGTTCGAATTCTTGTATTAGCAGTTATCTTAATTGCAATTGTATGTGCCGGAGTTTCATTGTATGCTTATCAGCATAATAAAAGGGCAGAGGAAAACACAATTGATATAATTAAGGACTTCACTGGAAAGGAAGAAGTTGATGTGTCGGGGCAGTCAAGAAAACCAATTGACAGTATGACTTTGTATGATGGAGGAGTATTAGAGATTTATACAGAGACGCAGTTTAAGGGAAAAGATACGCTTAATATTCCGGCAAAATACGAAAAAAAGAAAGTTAAAACGGTTCAAATGTTAAGTCAATTAGAGCAGACTTCTTATTATTTGAAGCATATTGTTTTGGAAGATGGGATTGAAGAACTGGAGTTTCAGGGGTGTCCAAACCTAGAAACGATTGTTTTTCCGCCATCGGTAAAGAAAATAGATACGCGCCATTTCAAAAATTTGAAGAAGCAAATTACAATATATGTTACCAAAGATTCCTATGCGGAAAAATGGGCAAAAAAACATCATTTTTCCTATCGTTATGGGACAACGGGAAAGGAGTAGAAATGATTCTAAAAAATTGGATAGATTTTATTCGGAAACACACGTCAATATTTATAATACTTCTTGTTTCACAAATTTTGGCGCTTTTATGTATTTTTTTCGTTTTTGGTGTGTTTCAAAACAACCTGTATGAAATTAATGATTATGACGACACACGGTCGCTGAATGCTTCCATCAAAAAAGCGGATATTACGTCAAAGCAGTTAGACGAGTTTTTTAGGGCAATGGTGAATGACAGTGATAATGTGGATTATTTTTATGTGACAGCTCAAAGCAAGTCAGGAAAATATTCTTATATTGACCATGCACAGCTTAAAAATGGAAAGTATGGATTCAGTGATACTGTTTATTCTTATATGAAGTATGGCATTGATGGTTTTTATTACACAAATGAAGATTATGTCAATAAAAATAAAGTGCTTGTTTCAACGGAAGATAGACTTAAAAAGTATGGCGATGAGGTAAAATTGGAGGGGGATACATATAAAATTGTAGCTACAAATTCATTTTGTGGAGATATTGATACATTTTATGTTCCATATACTTCATTTCCTAAAAAATGTGTCTGGCAGAATCTTTCTTTTGGACTTACATCACTTCCAACACGAAAGCAATATGAGTTGTTCAGAAGTTATGTGAAAAAATTAGGCGGAGAACCAGATGATTTTTATGTAGCAAATAATCAGGATTTGAAGCAGAAATATTCTATGCTTGTGGTAAGTGCGATATTGGCTCTTTTGGCAGCATGTAATATGTATATGATTTATAGTTATATTTTCCGTAAAAGAAGAAAGAATCTGGGCGTATTTCTTTTATGTGGATGCAGTAAGAAAAGGGCACGTATGATGTATTTTATGGAAATTCTATGTAATATGATTTGTGTGGTTGTTGTATCAATCGGAATTTTCCGCTTCCTTCTTTATCCACAGATGCTTTCATGGTTTCGTTATGTTGACCGTGTTTACGGTGTCGGGGAATATGGATGTATTATTGGAATCTTTTTGATGATAACGTTTATATTTGGGTATCTTTTATCATGCTCGGTAACGCGTAAAAGTATACTGCAATTTAGAAGGGGGGAATCCTAATGGGAATTTTAGCAATTAGTGAATACATACGGCATGGAAAGCGTAATGTGTTTATCGTGTTTCAAATGGCAGCACTTTTGTTTGTACTGTGTGTGTCTGCGTCAACACTTTTGGCGGAATACCGCCTGTATCGACCATTTGCGCAATTGAATCACAAGGAGGGGCTTTATTTATCCGCATCGGGATACCATGGTGCAAATCCGGATGCTATTGCAAAGGGCATGGAAAAGGTTGATTATGTTTTGGCAATTGGTACGCAGAATTTGCTTTCGAAAGAAGCTGCGAATGGTATAAATGTTGCCGTATATCCGAATCAAATGATAGAAAATTATCAGCCGGATTTGGCAGAGGGGGATTGGCTTTCGGACGAGCCTTTGGAGAAAGGCTGTATGCCGGTTGTGGTTTCTCAAAATCCATACGGATGGAAAAAAGGTTCTAGGATATCGCTTGATTATGGAGATGAGCAGGGAAAGCCGCATACAATTTCCATAAAAGTAGTTGGTGTATTAGATGAAGGAGCGCAAATCCTTGGACATGATTTTGGACAGGGAAATCGTTTGTATTATGATTACCGTGATATTTTTTCTACATATCGGTATGAGCAGGAACAAACGGTATTGTTTCTGACATCAGAAACAGGGGCTAAATCAGTGAATATGCCGGTTACATATGACAGGGAACATTTTATTGTCTATAAAGACGGCATCAGTCGTACAGAGAAAAATAGAAATAACATGGTATTAAAGGATAATCTTGGTGAGTTATCTCAAGATTCAGCGTTAGATGCAAATTTGGAAACATTTATGGCGAGTTCAAATCATGAAATGATTCGCAAGGTCATGATGTATTTGCCGGTTTTACTGAGTGTATTGATTATTACTATTGTAAGTTTAATTAATGTATGTACCTTGAATATGGCAGATGATTTATATCATAATGCTGTGTTTAGTCTGCTTGGACTGCCATGGAAAAAGTGCAGTTGTTTTTCCTTAGTACAGAGTTTGTTTAGTGCGTTTTTGTCAATTGTTATGTTTTTCTTTTTCTTAGCAGTTACAGCTAAACTGCATCTGGAAAATTACGTGTATGTGAATTTTTCAGTTCCGGTACTTGTACTTTTAGGTGGTGTAATTCTGTTGCTTTGTGCCGTCCATTTTATTGTGCCGTATCAGATTTTAAGAAAAAAACAACCTGCGGATGTATTACGAAATCGAAAGGAGTAATATTATGATTGAAATTAAAAATTTAGTAAAGATATACAACAAAGGAAAGACAAATGAATTTTGTGCCTTGAAAGGAATTGACCTTTCAATTGAAGAAGGAGAAATGGTGGCTATTATCGGAAAGTCCGGTGCCGGAAAATCCACGTTACTGCATATTTTGGCGGCAATTGATTCTTACGATAAGGGAAGTTATCTTGTAGATGGTGTGTCGGTAGGAGATTTGAAGGAAAAAGAGCGTGCCAGATTCCGCAATCAAAAAATTGGTATTGTGATGCAGGACTATGCTTTGATTGATGAATACACCATCGAGGAAAATGTTCAGATTCCTTTGATTTTTGGAAAAGTAAAAGGAAATGATGTACGAAGGGAAAAAATTATGACTGCATTGGAAAATGTCGGTCTTGCAGAGTTGGCGAAAAAGCCGGTTCGCCAGCTTTCCGGTGGACAAAAGCAGCGTGTGGCGATTGCTCGTGCCCTTGTAAATAATCCGGCGTTTTTACTTGCAGATGAACCGACCGGTGCGCTGGATTCTAAGACATCTGGGGAAATCATGGACGTGTTTGAAAAGTTGAATCAAGGCGGGAAAACTGTTATTATTGTAACACACGATATGGAAGTTGCTGCGCGGTGCGGGCGTGTAATTGAAATTAGTGATGGGGAGATTGTATAAAGAACAATATTGAAAAACGGAATAGCATGCCGCAAAACTCGCTGGAAGAAAAACCCTGAAATGGTGTACCAGACAGTTGATGGAAAGTTGTATTTTAGAGAAGGGGGAAAACTTGGCGTTTATGAGAAAAATTCAACAGAAAAGGAAATCCATTGAAAAAAGCGTTCTTTTCATATGGTAGTGGAATACCGAAAAGAACGCCCATAAAAAAACACAAATCAATTATAACATACTCATTTCTTTTTAAAAAGGATATGTTGGTAAAATGCCCACATGATTTAATATTCAAAATTTAAAAATAATGAAAGGAGAACATAATCTATGTTCAAGAAAATTTTATCAATTACTTTATGCAGTATATGCATTTTCATGGCGGGGGGAGCAGTATCTGCTCAAGCCGCCGAAACGACGATTTCAAACACAATACCAGAGCAGATGGAAGCGAATACTCTTATTGAATATATCGGAGACTCTAATTGGCGTCTAGTTCCGGATTCTGCTTCGATAGAATCTGTGATGGAAAAAGTTGCTCTTTCCCCTGATTATTATAAAGAAGAAGTTGCTAAGTTGCCGAGAAAAATAAGTCTTTTACCTGTCTATGAGGAAGTAAACCCATCACCGGAAGTCGGCATGAGAGTTCAGTATGACAACTGGGGAGAGAAAGAAGCAATATATGTTTTGAGAGATGGGGAGTATAAAGAAGTTGAGATGCTGATGACACAGGTGTCATCAAGGTTGCAATTCTCTGAAACTTTTGCATATAATCCCCTCCCTCGGGGTAAAAGAAAACCGGTTGGCACATATACATATGGAAAAGTCGTACCAGAAACAACAAAAAAAGCAGGATACAAAAAAAATAAAATTGTCATAAAGAAAAATACAGTTACTGGAACAGGAGATTTTACTGTGTATACGGGTGGTAAAACTGAAGAGGGTAAAACACTCAAGAAAGGAGATTGTGCAACAAAAGGAGAAATAGACAATCCCAACACTGGTAAAAAAATAAAAGTTACCAATAAAATGAATGGAACAACTGCGACATTTTATAAAAGGGACTAACTATTAAAAGTCAAGACCTAAAATGATTTTTTTTGAATAAAGTACAGAAATGTATTTTTAGATATGTTTGGAACTCGGTTGGAGTTCTTTGAACCTTGAAAACCGCATGACAAAAAGAGCATCTCTACAGGTGCTCAAAAAAGGAGTATTGAATTAGAAAGACTTAAACAGCTTTGATGTATTGCTGGTTAGTTTTCTCAAGATGGTAAATAACCCGAATCAGCTTTTTGACGGCATGAGATATAGCGACATTATAATGCTTGCCTTCCGCTCGTTTCTTTGCCAGGTATTCAGCAAACGTTGGATCCCAATTGCAGACATATTTGGCTGCATTGTATAACGCATATCGTAGATATCTGGAACCTCGCTTTTCCATGTGCGAGTAAGCACCATCAAGTTGACCAGATTGATATGTAGAGGGTGAAAAGCCAGCATAAGCCAAGATTTTATCAGGAGAATCAAAGCGGTTGAAATCGCCGATTTCGGCAATGATCATAGCTCCCATACGGTAGTTGATGCCGGGGATGCTAAGAATCGGGGAATTGATTTCATCCATGATGAGTTTGATTTCATTTTCGATTTCATCAATCTCGGATGTAAGTTCCTGAATAAGTTTGATAGTATGCTTTAATTCCAATGATTTTGCTGGCATATTTGAACCTATTGAGGTTCTTGCGGCATTTCTAAATGCAATAGCTGTTTCTTTACCATATCGACCTTTTGAAACTTTAGAAAGAAGATTGGTAAATCTAGTAAGATGAGCATTTGCCACTTGTTTGGCACCGGGAAATTCAGAAAGCATTGCATAAACCGATGCCATGTGAAGTGTTGGAACCAACTTTTCTAATTCAGGGAATAAGATACAGACAAGTCTTGAAACGGAAGACTTTAACTTAGCACGTTGTTTTACCTTATCAAAACGATAACGAGTTAATGACTTTAGCTCTTCGTTGTGGTAAGATGTGTCTGAGTAGGACTTTAAGTTCACGTCAGACATTAGCATAGAAGCAATCGTGCGGGCATCTACTTTATCCGTTTTCGTCTGTCTAAGGCTTAGACTTTTTCTGTACAGATTAGTATGTAACGGATTGATAACATAGGTGGGCAAACCTTTATCAATGAGATATCCTAAGAGATTGTAACTATAGTGTCCGGTGGCTTCCAGTCCTACTTTTACTTTTGTCACATCATCCATAACGGAAGCAATCTTTTGATGAAGTTCATTAAAACCATCTAAGTTGTTGGTGATGGTAAATGCTTTAAATAACACTTCTCCATCAGAGTTGGTGATAAAGCAATCATGCTTATCCTTAGCAACATCAATTCCTACGTAAATCATAATAAAACTCCTTTGAAATGAATTTGATACTGTTTTAGAACCACAGGGTGCTCTTTGGGATTGTAACCTCGTTCTAAATAAACCGTCATGCGGTATCTAACTGATTAACAAATGAACAAAGAGACTGTGGTTGGAGCCTTTCGTAAACCATCTAGTGGTAGGAGAAATTAACCAATCCACAGCATCTTATATATCATAGTCGAACCTACAGAAGAGGTAAAGAATGGACTATGACTTTAATGGTTATAAAGACCTTGGAGAGGGTCTCTAAAAACTACTACTATATAATACGAGGGGATAGATAAATGATTTTTTTATGTTTTTCTAGTGGTGATCGATATTCTATTGTAAAATCATGCTTATATCATTTAAAAAACTATGGATATGATACTTGGTATGATTATCATGAACTTATTCTTGGTGATAAAAAACGTGAAAAAAACTTTGAAAAAGCCATTCAAGCATGTGACTATTTTATTATAATATATAGTAGAGGATTTTTGAATAGTCCATGTGCAATAAATGAAGAATCACTTATTTTTGAAGAAAAATCCAAGCGGAATATCACAATTTTCCCATTGTTATACGACATAAAATTTAACGAATTGCCTAATTTCATTCAAATCAAAATAGAAAATCTTATATATAATGAAATAACAGATGAAACTGGTTGTATTGCATCCATAAACCAAATTATTGTAAAAATTCTTTTAGATCAGATGGGGTATAATGAATTCGATATTACCCCATCCATTAATTATTCATTTATTCAAAAATGTAACGATGTATACTTAAAATCTATTCTCTCAGAATATCTTAATATTTCTAAGGAAAATTTTAATGCTCGAATTAGTTTTTTGTATTGTATTTATAGATATATTGAAATAAATAGTTTGTCAAAGAATATTCCAACTTATTATTTGCAAACAATTACTTATTTATCTCATTATACAAAATTAAATATTCCTTATAATCACAAGGAAATAATAATAGCTGAATTGGTAATTATCAACTTGTTAAATTTAATTTAGATTTTGGCAAATCACATCAATTATAATGGATATTAATTTATCAACATTAGTTTCAGTTAATAAATTATCAATTATTTTTTCTAAATAAGGATACTCAATAATATTTGATTTTACTTCATCATATATTATTTTAGCAGCACCCCCAGTGCTACCTATAGGAATAATAATTTTTCTGGGATCCTTTTTAGCAATATTAAATTCTTCTATCATACCACTATCAGATGACGCAGCGCCATATATAAAAATCACAACATTAGCTTTAGATAACATAAACTCCCTATGTTTATACTTTTGAGATTGGGTTAGATGTTCATCAAATGGAAACATTAAAAGATATTTTTCAAAAGATGCCACATTTTCCTCTAACATCAATTTTGTCGCTGCAGATGCAATATAATATCCAACCTTATATCCATAACCATTTATAATACGTAAATTTTCTCTATAAAGAGCTTTTGTAAGTTTATTACAAAAAACACTTATATCTGATAATTTCTTTTCATCATTATCCCTGTATGAACCAGATATAAAAACGTTGTATTGGTTAGTATAGTAATTTATTTCTCTCAATACATCATGAATTTCGTCATAACCATCTATAAGAAGTGTTTTAATATGATAACGATTTTCCAAATCAGACACAAAATTCATAAAATCAGCATCATTATTATTCTTCATAATTGCATAATGATAAGGATGTTCCCCATCAAACGCTTGACTCAATTCTGAAATACATGGTAAAACAAGAGAATCTGTGAAACTATATCCAATAAACAAAAAACATTTTACTACCAATTCTCTTTTTAAAAAAGTTAACAATAATTTATGCTTTTCATTATATTCCTCCAAATCCCCTTTTGTAATAATAGCATGTTTTAGATCATCAATATCGCCATTCATTTTAAAAATATTTATATTTTTATTTAACTCTACATTAACAAGATTATCTTCTGAATAAATAATATTTGTTCGTTTTCCTTTTCTATAATAATTATTTTCAATAACTTTATCAAAATTAGTTGTCCAAATTGAATTACATTGCATATTAGTTAATTCATCCAATGCAGCACTAGTTTCATCAATTTTATTAATCTCAGAAGATACTTTTTTATGTAATTGACTGATACCTTTATTATTTGCATAAAATTGAGCAATATCATATAGCTGATAATTTGTGCTATCAAGATCAATACCTATTTCTTTTGCTAATGGCTCAAAGAGCTTTTTCCAAGATGGTAACCCTGCATTACTTGACATCCCAGCACCTAAAAACAAAGCAGCCTCATTATTCTGACATTTAGCAGCAATTTCTTTTACAAATTCTTTACGATTCATTAATTTAATTTCTCCTATATTATTAATTATTGATTACAAAATTCATATTTTTAAATCATTAACATAACTAACGGATAACTAAAAATTATCTATCACATAAATTATAACACATATATAATTTAATACCATCATAATTATAACTAAATTTGCTCAGACCAATAACTCCTATTTCCATCTACTCAATCCCCATCACATATCCAAACATATATCATCAATAAATCCTATTCACAATAAAATAACTGTTTCGTACTCTTAGGTTTATCAGGAATACTCATTTTTAATATTCCTCTTTCAACTAATGGCATAACATATTTTTTCATAACATATGACACTGAATTTATACCTAAATAATGACAAATTTCATTTCTTGTTCTAGGTGTCTTACAGAATATAATTAAATTTTTCTCTTCGCTGCTTTCAATCATTTTATTATCTTCATTTTCTTTGTATTTATATAATTTAACTATAAAGCAGCCCCTTTCGTCCAAGAATTCTGGTTCAGGTAAATTATATTCACGCATTGCCCTTCTTATAGTAGGAATACCTGAATATCTATTTTCTGTAATTTTCAACACCTCTAGTTCTAATGCAATTATTGGATTTCTCGTATCTGGTTGTACTTTTCCCAATTGGTCTATTCTTATTCTTCCATATATTCCACCTGGATTTCTAATCTCTATTCTATTTTCAAACATAATAATCTGTATAGGCATGCCTTCTGTATGAATACTATAATCACGATGTACTAATGCATTAAGGATAGCTTCCCTAATAGCTATAATTGGATAATCTGTACGGTCTTTACATTTTCCTGTTTCAGAGTCAACTATTGTTTTCACTCTCATATTCCTATTAACAAATTGTATTGCACCATCAAGCATTTCTGCTATATTTCCTTCAATTCGCTGATTATCTAGAAATCTTTCTCCCATATCCCCAACTTCACCTATTTCATTACCAGGTACAACTGTTGCTATAATACATAACTGCGGAAAATATGCCTGTGGATAAAGGCTAAAATTCATAACCGAACTTAAAGTAATCTTATTATCTCTCTTTATACTCATTAATTCGTATATATCCTCATCTGAAATTGCAGCTAATCTTGGTTTACCCTGTTTTAATAATTGAATATAATTACTCAGCAAATTATAATCTAGTGATGCAAATGTCACTCTATCAACAACTCTAACATCATCCTGATACTTTTTTCTGTATGCCTCATAGCTGTATACTTCATATTCTGTCATTGGCTCATCGCTATCACCTACACGTATGTATGAACCTTTTACTATCCCTTTTCCTTTGTAATAGACAGGTCTGTCATAAATATCTGCCCCAGGTATTTCTGCTGAAACAAAAAATTTATTTTCCTTCTCTATAACTGTAAGTAATGGTCTGACAATCGGCTGCATCTGCAAACATTGTTCATTTATTTTCTTTTGGATATCTTGCGAATCATATACCCCCACTTCCTTAAAATCTTGTTTTTCATCTATACCAAATATAATAATTCCACCGTCATCCTGATTGGAAAAACTTGACAATGTATCATATAAATGTGTTGGACATCCTTTTTCAGCACTTTTTAATTCCAATGTTGATGTTTCACATTTATATTTTTGAATATATTTTAGTTTCTCTATTAACTCTTCACTTGTCATTTTAGTTCCTCCTTTTATTCTTTATATAAATCTTAACATTCATTTCATTTATATGCAAGAAACTTAAATTATATTCATTGATTCAATACAATTTTATCTTCATAGACAAGCTAATTAATTAAACAACTTAAATATCAGCAAATAAACTTAATTTTTAATCAACTAACTTAAATTTTTATCAAAATAACTTAAATTTAAACTCCAACAACTTAAATATTTCAGTTGTTAAAATTCAGATTTAACTTAAATCAAATTAATTTATACCTATTCCTATAATATATTTAATAAAAAACTTCCATTTCTAAAAAAATCAAAATAATATTTATCTCTTATTCTCCCTCTCCAACTCTATATACAACTATCTTCTCCCTCTCAGCCTCTCCGTCCGATACGTCACTGCAATCAATCTCGTGAACAAATGTCACATTATATTCCTGTGACAGGCACATAAGATACTCATCTGACGGATAATAACACATAATAAGCATTTCCCTTTGAGCCTCATAATAGCTGTCTATAATATTCGCCAGCACGCTCTTGAATATCTCAATAGAAAATGGATTAAAAAAGAAAAATCTGTCCACATTATCTGCAATCTTAAAACCAACTGCATCTTCACATAGGAATTGTACTCTGTTACCTGACACCATGTCCGCTTTATTGGCTAACGCCCGGTTATAAATCCGCTCGTCATACTCTATACCAATAGAATGACATTTTGTCTGATATGCCATAAAAATGCTTACTCTGCCTTTTCCACAGCCATAATCCAACAATGTATTATTTTTACCTATAAATCCTGTATTAGCCAGTCTTTCCAATACTTCGTATGAGGTTGGTTCATATGGATACCTGAATGTATCTGACCTTGTGTCATCACGTCCAGTTGTCTTTATTCTTAAGAGCTTTTCCCATTCTTTTTCTTTCATTATTAATATCCTCTTACATCAAAATTTCTATAAAATGTATATTTCGTGTATACATATTCATACTAAGTTATATCTATTTATATTAATTGGCTAAGCATCCAAATCATCTGTATTAAGATAATAATATTTCATTCTTATAAAAATATCATCATTTCTCCAAGTTTTATCCATCCTGTCAATAATGATATTCTTTATAAATTAATTTATAATTAATCATATAACTTTTTGTTAAATATAATGTGTTTTAAGATACAAACAACAAGAATATAAACTACCATTTTTAATATAAGCAAGCAGGATTGTCCTGATAAAATTGCCCCGCTTGATGTCTCTATACACTTAACTATCTCATTTAATGGCGGAAGTATAAAAAGTATATATTTTGCAAATTGTATTTGTTCAATAACCGCTTCTTTTGATATTGTCAAAACTGCAATAATACAGTTATTTAGAATTACCATTTTTTTATCTTTAATAATATTACTGTTAAAAAATGCCCCTGTCACACCTCCAATAATTCCACTCAACCAGACAATTATTAATGAACATATAATATTTTGCATTGTTAAATGCTGTTTTATCAAACATTCATTTCCAATCAAATTAATTATCATTGGTATACCATAACTCACCATTATCACTAATAAACTTAAGACAGCTACAAACAGCAATTCACTTATACTCTCTGCATATTTACCAATTCTTAGCAATAGTATCTGTTCTAATCTTTCATTTTTTAATGAAATAATGCTGTTGCCAACCAACAACATCAAAAAGAATGAGAAAAATGCTGTAATAAATAGCACTGTACTTATATCATAAGTGCCATTATTTCCATAGTACATCAAAAATAAGAAAACAACATTTGCTAATAATGGAATAATAAATCTAGTACTATTAAAAAATAGAACTAAATTAAATTTTACTGTTTCAAATATCATTTTCATTTTTTAACCCTCTTAATTCCCATCCACATTGTATTAACTTCATCACAATAGAATTTATGTTACATTCCTCTACCCTTAACAGATAATATTCACCACATTTTATCATTCCCCTTACGATTGGCATATTATTGCTATTATAGAAGCTTAAAATGTAATATGCTTTATTGTTGTCTACCTTTCTAATCATTGAACCATTTGAAAATGTATATACTTTATTAGATATAGCCTTACCCAGCCAGTCCTCGTGACAAGACATAAAAAGCGTTGTACCTTTAGCTCTAAAATCATTAACCTTTTCCACAAACACAGCCTGTGATTCTTTATCCTGTCCAGAAAGCGGCTCATCTAAAAGTAATACATCAGGTTTATCAAGTAATGCTTGAATAACAACAACCTTTTGTAATGTTCCTTTAGATAATTTTTTCATATTCACATCTAAAAAATCAGTAATAAAAAAATCCTTTGCTAAATCATATATAATATTCTTAAGATACTTATCCGGTAAGCCTTCAATTTTTCCCATAAATTTAAGAAACTCACGTACAGTAATATTCTCTGGTTCAAATTTCTCGGTAACATACCGTATACTAAGCTTTCGTGAATATATAACCTTTCCTTTTGTTGGATTAACAAGCTTGGCAATAATTTTCAGCATAGTACTTTTACCACAGCCATTATGTCCGACAAAGGCTACCGAATCCGTTTCCTCGAATACTTCATTTATTGATGAATACAATTCTTTTGTTTTGTAATTTTTTGAAATATTTTGTAATTCAATAAATCCCATATATCATTTTCCATTCTTGTTATGACAATATTATTCAAATTATTCGTTGCAACTATTAACATACCTATATACATAATTATTTATAATTTTATTATATATGGCTGAGACCTTTTAAGCAAATGCTTACAGAATACAATATATGTAATGATTATTTAAAAATGGCTATTAAGAAACTATAGAATTCAAAAACATAAAGCAATATATATTTTCACTATAAATAAATGATATTTAATATTTTTTAATTAAACACCAATTTTATATATGCTATACTACTTCTATAATTGAAAAGAAAGTTAGGATGTGATTTTCCGATTATTGGATGCCCTCTAGTCCACAAAGGAGAGTGATGCCCTATGAACACGATGGAAGTATTAACTCTGTTGCTAGTAATATTTGCGGCTCTGTCTTACATAGATGATCATAATAATAAAAAGAAATAGCATCCCACTCGCCCAAGTAGATACTATTTCAAATTTGATATAAATTCAACTGAGGGCAAATCGGAGTCATATCCGATTCACTTATTCATTGACCTCATAACAAAATTTGTGTATAATTTTGTTATCAGACAAGGAGGTGTTTTTATGCCAACCATCAAATCAAGTGCTGATTTAAGGAATAATTACAATGAAATTTCTACATTTTGTC
>OHAF01001075.1_pt1 | contig 26625 bp, 18 predicted proteins | sample 1577041 | NCBI WGS metagenome assembly OHAF01 (sample SAMEA3541495, study PRJEB24748) | human gut metagenome | biome: human gut; feature: human-associated habitat; material: faeces | place: China | collected 2012
CTTCCGATCTCCGGAAGACAAAGCTAAATTTGTAGAAGAAGCCAAAGCACAGGGCCGTAAAGTCCTGATGGTAGGTGATGGAATTAATGACTCTCCGGCGCTTTCTGCAGCAGATGTTGGTATTGCGATCAGTGATGGAGCAGAACTTGCAAGAGAAATTGCGGATATCACGATCGGGGCAGATGATCTGAGTGTCATGGTTACACTTAAGGAAATCAGCAATGGTCTGATGGATAAGATCCATAAGAATTACAGACGTATCGTTGGTATTAATGGAAGTCTGATCGCTCTTGGTGTAACAGGAGTGATTCAGCCGACTATGTCTGCATTGCTTCATAATACTTCAACTTTACTGATTGGTATGGACTCTATGAAATCTGTACTCTAAAGTCAGTGCAGGATATGAAAAGTTAATTAAAGAAAACTCTTGACAGCGAGTGAAAAGTATTGTACTATCATATTAGTTAGAAGTAGCTAACAAATAAAAACTTACGGATATGGAAACATATCCGTAAATTTAAAACAATAGGTTAGACACAACTAATCAACGGGAGACTTAAGGATGTTAGAAGCTGAGATCATAGCACACTGTGCACCTACGCTAGCAGGAATCAAAACTGCAAATATGTTTACTTATACACCAATGAACAGAAATAAACTGTCCATGGAAATTGAAGAGGAAAACAGAAAACTGAATTGCAGAGGTGTTTTTGTGGAAGTGCTCAGAACAAGTGAATATAAGGCACTGGTCTATGTATACCGCAAAAAGAAACTGGAACAGGATCTGCAGTGTGAAGGTGCATGTGCTCTTTTGAAAGACTGCGGTTATGAATGTCAGGAGACAGATTGCTGTATTCGACAGCTTCAGGAGCGCTTTTTTGAAAAAGATGGTTTTCCACATGAAGTTGGGCTTTTTCTTGGGTATCCTCTTGATGACGTGACTGGATTTATTGAACAGAAAGGTAAAAATTATAAATGTTGCGGAATCTGGAAAGTATATGGAAATGAAAAGCAGACTCAGATGCTTTTCCGGAAACTGAAGAAATGTTCAGAAATCTACAGACGACTTTTTGCGGATGGAAGATCAATTCTTCAGCTGACTGTTGCAGCATAAACAGAAAGGATAAGGTAAATCAAGATGAGTAAAGTAGCAGTAGTATATTGGAGTTCAACAGGAAACACAGAAGCTATGGCAAATGCAGTAGCGGAAGGAGCAAAAGCAGCAGGTGCAGAAGTTGTAACTTTTGAAACAGCTGATTTCACAGCTGAAAAGGTAGATGAGTTCGATGCGATCGCGTTTGGCTGCCCGGCAATGGGAGATGAAGTTCTGGAAGAAGATGAATTCGAACCGATGTTCAACTCCTGTGAGACAAAACTTTCCGGCAAAAAGGTTGGACTTTTCGGATCTTATGGATGGGGCGATGGAGAATGGATGCAGATAAGAGCCGGTCATGAGCTGGTTTTTGATGCCCTTTGCCTCGTCCTTTGTGATAAGCTCTGCGCCGGCGATAGAACCCTTGGCGCCAGTCTGGTTGAGGAAGTTGACTACGGTGCAACCGAGTGAGAGTCGCTTGTTTGCCTGCCAGTTGAGTCCGCCGAAAGTCTCCCAGTGGCCGTTGAAGTAGTATGCCTCGTTGATGTTCGCATAAGTCTTTGAGAAGTAGCGGAACGAAGCCCAGAGCTTCAGTGTCGGTGTAATCATGTAGCTCGGGTCGAGCTCTACGAGCTCCTGCGGCACCTCAGCCACGATGTTGCCCGTAGCGTTGATCTTTCCCTCGTAACCGCTTGAGAACTTCACGCTTGTCTCGTACTTCTTGTACGTCGGCTTCTGATAGGTGAAGAGGAAGTGGAAGTCGAAGCCCTTGAACGGGTGTGCCACAACGTCAGTCGTCCATCCCCATGTCTGTATGTCGTATGTGAGCGGTGCAGCCTTTATCTCGCCGTCGTGCTGGAGGTTGAGCGTAGAGTTGTTGTTGCTCTTCGAGATGTACGAGAAGAGCGATGTGAGGCTCAGCCACTTGTTGTTGTAGTAGATGCCGGCGCGTCCCAGCGGCACCGAAATCTTGTCGGTGTTAGGCATTGAAGCCGGTGCGAAGGTAGAGATGTTCTGGTGCTGCACGATATAGGTGAAGTCGCCGGTGAAGCCGAAGCTCTTTGTCAACTTGTATGTCAGCGCCGCTGTGAAGTCGTAGTTCAGCCAGTCGTACTTCATGTTTACCGGGGCAATTTTCGTGCCATCAGCTGCCGTCGTGCCAAGATAGTAGTCGGCGAAGCGTCCCACGTACTCGCCGTCGGCGTTCTTCACCGCCGCGTTCTCGCCCTTCAGACGCTGCCACTCGATGCGCGCACCGTAGTAGGCGTTGAGCTTCGGCGTGATGTCCCAGTCATGAGTGAGGTAGAGCGCGAACTTGTTCTCGTGACCCTTGTAGTATTCAGACGCGTTCTTGTTGAAGTCGTAGAACACGCTCTGTGTCTTGTTGGCATCCCAAAGGCGCACGGCGTAGGAACCGTCCTCGGGCACGCTCTGGTCGTACATGGTAGTGTTAGAGCAGTAGTCGATGTCGTAGTACCACTCGTTCATGCCCACACGCAGCGTAGATGTGCTGAAGCTCTTCGAGAGTTCGGAAGTGAAGAGCAGCTCGTCGATAGTGCCGGCGTTGAGGCACGACATGCGAATCTGCACGTAGCGTCCGTCGTACTTCTGCTGAGCACCCATTGCGTCGCTATACATATAATTATATGCGCTTGCGTTGTCGCCCTTCGTGTCGATGAGCTGCATCGGTGTCTGATAGACGAATGCGCCGCGTGCATGGTCGTAGCGCACGGAGGTCTTCCAGTTGAAGCCGTCGCCGAAGCGCAGGTTGTTCAGCAGCGACACCTCCGACGAGCGGTTCTCGTCGTAGTCGTAGAGCGAAGTCTGCTTCAGTTCGCCGGTGCGCATGTCGCGGTAGGTGATGTTGGCGTCCTTCGGCAGATAAGACGTAGTGCCGAGCTTGAACTTGCCGAACTCCTTAACAGAGCCGTCGCCCACGTAGATGAACGGAGCCGACTGCGTAGCGTAGTTGTACACGGGGTGCGAGTTGCTGTACTTGTACATGGCTGTCAACTCGCCTCTGCCCTCGGCATAGCGCTTGGTGAGTGCCGCTTTGTAGATTTGCGTGCGGTCCTGATACTGCGTAGAGCGCAACTTGAATGTGCCCGGGTCGAAGTCCTGGTAGGCACTCACGCTGTAGAAGAGGTCCTTAGCCAAAGAGCCGTTGAGGTTGAGCGACATCTCCTGCAGTCCGAAGTGGTTGGTCTTGTAGTTGAGCACGCCCTGGAAGCCCTCCTTGCCGAGCTGCGTCTGCGAGTTGACGGCGTAACCGATGTTGCCGGTGGTGATGGCTGTCTCCGAAATCTTCAGCAATCCGACGTGCGAGAGGCTCGCGTCCGAACGCCATGTAGCGTTGACGGGGTGTGGATTGGTGGCGTAAGTGACGGGCAGTCCGTTCTCCAGCACGTTCACGTCGGCAGACGGCAGACCGATCTGTATCTCTCGCGGGCCGTTTGCGCTTGCCGCGTTGAGCATCACGTTGCGGTCGCCCTCCTCCTTTGAGTTGGAAGACTTGGATGTACCATTTTCTTTTTGTGCGTTTGCTGCAATCGCCATAACAGAAGCGAGAGCAATCGCCGAGAATCTTTTGTAGTCTTTGTAATACATAATGTAATGTATGAGGTTTTAGTTATTTCGACGCTGCAAAATTATAAAGTGCTGAGCGAAAGCGATTTAAATAAACGTTCATCTGCTGCAATATTTGTTTCATGTAACATATTCTAAAGTAGATGAACGATATTTTTCGTGCTCCTTTATACATTATCTATAATTTTGCGGCAGAAAAGTTCACAAATCATCTAATAACTAAAAAGTTTCATACGCAATGAACAATTCCAATCAAAGCAAACTGACACTCATCCCGGTGATGATTACGTTCTTCACGATGGGCTTTGTCGACCTGGTCGGCGCTGTGTCAAACAACATGCAGGAAGACTTCGGACTCTCCGACTCTGCCGCCAACTTCTTCCCCTCGCTCGTGTTCTTCTGGTTCCTCATCTTCTCTGTGCCTACGGGCATGCTGATGAATAAGATAGGTAGAAAGAAGACCGTTCTGCTCTCAGTAGTAATCACGACATTGGCTGTGTTCCTGCCGCTCTTCGACAGCTTTATGCCTACAAAGGAGAGCCAGCTCTGGCTGATGTACATCTCTTTCTCGCTGCTCGGCATAGGCAACGCCATCATGCAGACCGGCATCAATCCGCTCGTGACGATGCTCGTTAAGGGCCATCTGGCTTCTACGCTCACCTTCGGACAGTTCGTTAAGGCTATCGCTTCGTTCATCGCTCCGCTCATCGCTGCTTGGGGTGCTACTACTACAGCTCCTATCCTCGGACTCAGCTGGCGCATCCTCTTCCTGCTCTTCTTCGTGATAGGTATGGTGGCTACGCTGTGGCTCGGCATGACACACATCGAGGAAGAACCTATCGAAGGCAAGGCTTCTGGCTTCGCCGACTGTCTGAAGATGCTCGGTTCGCCAATCATCCTGCTCTCGTTCGTCGGCATTATGTGCCACGTGGGCATCGACGTAGGTACTAACGCCGTTGCACCGAAAGTGTTGTTCGAGCGTCTTGGCGGCGCCGGCGACTCGCTCAGCCAGTTCGAGTACGCTACGTCAATCTACTTCGCGTTCCGTACGCTCGGCTGTTTCACCGGCTCAATCCTTATGCGCAAGCTCAATATCCGCACCTTCTTTACAATCATCGTGCTGATGATGGCGCTCTCTATGGTCGGCTTGGTGTTCGGCACAGAGAAGTGGGAGCTTTGGGCAGCTATCGCTCTCGTAGGCTACGGCAACTCTAACGTGTTCTCTATCGTCTTCTCGCAGGCTATGCTCTCTGCTCCAGAGAAGAAGAACGAGGTTTCGGGCCTTATGATCATGGGTCTGTTCGGCGGTACCGTGTTCCCGCTCCTTATGGGCTTCGCCAGCGACGCCGCAAAGGCTGCCGGCGCTCAGTATCCGCAGGTTTGGGCTGCTGCTGTGATGGCTATTGGCGTGGTTTATCTGCTCAGCTATATACCGAGGGTGAAGCAGAACTAATTTAAAAGTAAAAAAGTAAAAGAGTAAAAAAGTAAAAAGGCTCTCCAAACCCTCAAGCCCCTCCCAACCCTCCCCGTCGGGGAGGGCTTAGTTAGCCTAAAAATGCTTAGAAAGGCTTAGTTTGCCTTGGCTTAGAAAGGCTTAGTTCGGCTTAAAATGCTCGGCTTATTCAAAAAAACAATAACTGGAAACAATAAAACTATGGAAAAGAAATATGTAGTAGGACTCGGTGAGGCACTCTGGGACGTGCTTCCTGAAGGTAAGAAACTTGGTGGTGCACCGGCTAACTTCGCGTTCCACGCCGGTCAGTTCGGCTTGAACTCTATCGCTGTGAGCGCTCTTGGCGAGGACAAGCTCGCTGACGAGACCGTGCAGCAGCTCGAGGAGAAGGGCTTGCAGTATTGCATGCCGCGCGTGCCTTATCCAACCGGCACCGTGCAGGTGAAGCTCGACGACGAGGGCATACCTACATACGACATAAAGGAGAACGTAGCGTGGGATAACATCCCGTTCACCGACGAGGTGAAGGCTATCGCCGAGAACACAAAGGCTGTGTGCTGGGGCTCGCTCGCTCAGCGCAACGTGGTGAGCCGCGAGACAATCTACAAGTTCCTCGACGCTACACCTGCCGACTGCATGAAGATATTCGACATCAACCTGCGCCAGGACTTCTACACAAAGGATGTTATCTGTGAGAGCATGAAGCGCTGCAACGTTCTTAAGATTAACGACGAGGAACTTGTGCTCATCGGCAGAATGTTCGGCTATCCGGGCTTGGACATCGAGAACAAGTGCTGGCTCATCCTCGGCAAGTACGACCTCGATATGCTCGTGCTCACCTGTGGCGTAAACGGCTCGTACGTGTTCACACCAGGCGAGATGTCGTTCCAGCCCACACCGAAGGTTGAGGTGGCTGACACCGTTGGCGCAGGCGACTCGTTCACGGGCACCTTCTGTGCTTCTATACTCGCCGGAATGCCGGTGACTGAGGCTCACGAGCGCGCAGTGAGAGTGAGTGCATACGTCTGCACGCAGAACGGCGCAATGCCCGTACTGCCTGAGGAGGTGAAGTAAAGCTCCTCTCAAAATTTGTTGTTAGAGTTAGAAGCCGGAGGCATCGTTGCCTTCGGCTTTTTTCGGTTATATCATACAAACGTTTTTCTGTTTCAGATTAAAGCAGTAACTTTGCGGCTAAATAGGAGGTATGGGCATCTTGCCCATACCACGCACCCACAAACGCACCCACACGCACCCACAAACGCTTTTAAAAGTAAAAAAGTAAAGAAGTAAAAAGTATATGAAATCACTAAGCCGCATCCTTAAAGGCAACCCTACAGTGACAGAGAGCACGGTCTATTACGTGCTCGTCATCTGTTGCATATCTCACTTTCTGAACGACATGATACAGTCGATCATTCCGTCTATCTATCCTATCCTCAAGGACAAGTTCGACTTCTCGTTCGCGCAGATAGGTATCATAACGCTTGTCTTTCAGATGACATCCTCCATTCTGCAGCCCTTCACCGGACTGTCTGCCGACCGCCATCCGCGCCCCTATGCGCTCTCCGTCGGCATGTGCTTCACGCTCGCCGGACTGCTCATGCTTGCGTTCGCCGAGAACTATCTGCTCATACTGCTGGCTGTGAGCGTCGTAGGCTTCGGCTCGTCCATGTTCCACCCTACGGCGTCGCGCGTGGCGCAACTGGCGTCGGGCGGCAAGAAAAGTCTCGCACAGTCTATCTTCCAGGTGGGCGGCAACGGCGGTTCGGCACTCGGTCCGTTGCTCGCTGCACTCATCATCCTGCCCTTCGGACAGCATGCCATATCGTGGTTCGCCATAGCCGCCCTGCTCGCAGCACTCATCATGGTGCGCCTCGGAGCGTGGTATAAAGCCCGCCTGCAGTACGCCGTGAAGCATCCGCGCAAGGCGGAAGCGCTGAACACGCACATCTCCCGACGCGCAAAGTACGGCGCATTGCTCATACTCATCTTGCTCGTCTTCTCGAAATACTTCTACACATCCTGCATCACGAGCTACTTCACGTTCTACCTCATCGACAAGTTCGGCGTCTCGGTGCAGGCTTCGCAGATATGCCTCTTCGTGTTCCTCGCCGCCTTCGCCATCGGCACGCTCGCCGGCGGCGTGTTCGGCGACCGCTTCGGACGCAAGTACGTGATATGGTTCTCCATTCTTGGCGCGGCTCCGTTCGCCCTCGCCATGCCCTACGTCAGTCTGACGTGGACCATCGTGTTCACCTTCCTCTCCGGACTCATCATCGCCTCGGCGTTCTCCTCGATAGTGGTCTACGCCACCGACCTCATGCCCGACAAAGTAGGACTCATCGCCGGCATCTTCTTCGGCCTTATGTTCGGTCTGGGCGGCATCGGTTCGGCGTTCTTCGGATGGCTCGCCGACAAGACCAGTGTAGAGTTCATCTTCAAGGTGAGCGCATTCTTGCCGCTGCTCGGCATAATCGCCGGACTGCTGCCCGATACGCAGAAGAAGTAGTGCTTTTAAACTCTCCAATACACTTTTCCTACATTTTTGATACTTCAAAAATACACTTTTCCTGTATTTTTGAAACATCAAAATTACACTTTTCCTATAAAACAAGAAAATGCAGTAAATAGACATGAAAAAGACAATACCAGTTATAGGTATGGCGTGCGTTGTATGCGCCGCCAACGTAGAGAATACGCTCCGTAAGTTGCGGGGCGTCAACTCGGCTACGGTAACACTGTCTACACGCACGGTGCTCGTCGACTACGACTCTGACGTGATTACGCTCGACGATATAAAGCGCGAGGTGAGCAACGCCGGCTACGACCTCGTGGTGGAGAACGACCGCAACGCCGAGGAGATTAACCGCCGTGAATACACGCTGTTGCGCCGCCGTACGCTGCTTTCGTGGCTGTTCGCCGCGCTCACGATGTACTTCGGCATGAGCAGCGACGGAACGTTCAACAACCAAATCTGCCTCATACTTGCTCTCTTAAACATGTTCTACTGCGGCAGACGCTTCTATGTGTCGGCGGCAAAACAGATAACGCATCGCACGGCGAACATGGACTCGCTCGTGGCGCTGAGTACGCTCATCGCGTTCCTCTTCAGTACGTTCAATACGTTCTTCGGAGAGGCGGTTTGGGGCGCACGCGGCATAGAGTGGCACACCTACTTCGACGCTTCGGTGATGATAATCACGTTCGTGCTCACAGGCAGATGTCTTGAGGAGAAAGCGAAAGACAGCACGGCGAGCAGCATACGCCAGCTCATGGGTATGCAGCCCAAGACAGCGCGCATCGTGACGCACGAGAAGATGGAAGGCACCGACGACTATCGCATGGAGGAGGTGCCTATCTCGACGATTCAGATAGGCGACACGATAGAGGTGCGCGCCGGAGAGAAGATTCCGGTGGACGGCGTGGTGTGTGCGGCTGAGAGTTTCATGACTGCCGATGCGGCGTATGTAGACGAGGCTATGATAAGCGGTGAACCTACACCGGCTATGAAGAAAGCAGGCGACACCGTGCTCGCCGGAACCATACCGAACCAGGGCAAGCTGCGTATGCGTGCGCGACAGATTGGCGAGAACACCGCCCTTGCGCACATCATACGCATGGTGCAGGAGGCGCAGGGCAGCAAGGCTCCCGTGCAGCGCATCGTAGACCGAGCCGCACGGGTATTCGTGCCGACGGTGGCTGCCATCGCGCTGCTCACGTTCTGCGTGTGGTGGGCTGTAGGAGGCAACGCTGCACTGCCGCACGCTATTCTCTCGGCTGTGGCTGTGCTCGTCATCGCCTGCCCCTGCGCAATGGGATTGGCTACGCCGACGGCACTCATGGTGGGCATCGGCAAGGCGGCGCAGAAGCAGATTCTGATAAAGGACGCATCGGCGCTGGAGAACCTGCATAAGATTCAGGCACTCGTCGTCGACAAGACGGGCACGCTCACCATCCCCAACCCGAACATCGACTTCACGCGCCCGTCTGACATACCGCTCGAACAGCGCGAAACGCTGAAGCCTAACGCCAAGGAGGCGATAGCGGCTCTGCAGCGTGCAGGCATTGAGGTGTACATGATGAGTGGCGACAAGGAAGAGGCAGCGCACTATTGGGCTGCTGAGGCTGGTATACGCAACTATCGCAGCAAGGTGTTGCCGGGCGACAAGCAGGCACTCGTGCAGCAACTTCAGAGCGAAGGCAAGTGTGTGGCTATGGTGGGCGACGGCATTAACGACACGCAGGCACTCGCCCTCGCCGATGTTGGCATAGCTATCGGTCGTGGCACAGATGTGGCGATGGACGTGGCGCAGATAACGCTGATGGGCGACGACCTCATGGCGCTGCCCGAAGCCGTAAAGCTCAGTAGACGTACCGTACGCATGATATGGCAGAATCTCTTCTGGGCGTTCGTCTACAACATCGTCTGCATACCCCTCGCCGCCGGTGCCCTACACATCTTCGGTGTCGACTTTCAGATAACGCCGATGTGGGCAAGCGCCCTGATGGCGTTCTCAAGCGTAAGCGTAGTGCTCAACTCGCTGCGCCTGCGCTACGCGTAGCGGATTGTTTACCGGACAGCAATAATTTATAATTTGTAATTACGCAACAGCTTTCCCAACACTACAACAACCCCTTAATAAACTGAGCACAGCTTTTGCAGATTCTCTTCGAAGTGTTCTTTGTCGATGGCGCTGTTCTTTAGTGTAGAGCGATAGTTGTATATTGTTTGTAGCGAGTAGGAGAGGATGCCGGCAATCTTAGGACTTTCCGTTACGCCCAGTCTTACCAAGGCTGCTACACGCAAGCTTGGAGTCAGTTCGTTGTCTTCCTTAAGCTCGATTTGTGCCTCGGGTATCAGCAGTGAGTTCAGTTCATTTACAAACGAGGGATAGAGCGAGAGGAAGATTTTGTCGAACTGCGAGAAGAAGTTCTGGCTCTCCTCAGTGCCTCGCTTTGAAGACGAGAGAATGCTCAGCAGTTCGTTCTGCTGATTGGCTTTAATTTTACGTATTACCAGTTTGCGCTGACTGTCCAACCGCTCAATATACTGATAGCAGAGCATGATAAAGGCATTAGCCATCAACTCACGCTTTGCGTTGGTGTTTTCAAGCTTATCATTTGCGTCCCGAAGTGCTTTGTTTGAGTCCTTAAGCTCATCGTTTGAGCCCTTAAGCTCGTTGTTAGAGTCTTTAAGTGCTTTGTTGGAGTCTTTAAGCTCGTTGTTAAAGTTCTTAAGTTCATTGTTATTGTACTTAAGTTCATTGTTGTTGTATTTAAGCTCGTCATTAGAGTCCTGAAGTGCTTTGTTTGAACTCATTAGTTCATCGTTAGAGTCTTGAAGTGCTTTGTTGTCCTTTAGCTGTTGTTTGTTGGTAGCGCTCAACTCTTCAGTCAAGGCTTTCAGTTCCTTCTCCGACAGTTTCAACAAATCTTTTTTCCGGTTGACGTACACCACTGCTGCTGCAATGACAACCAACAGCACAAGTATACAATTCTTCGGACAGTAGTATAGTGCCTTGCCAATATATTCCTTGAACAGTTCGTTATAATGTTGGCTGAACTCCATTTTCTGACAACAGGCATTCAGATTGTAATAGAGTGAACTCTGGGCGCAGTAGAAAAGGAATTTTTGCTTTGGATCGGATTGTGATATCTCGATTTTGTCCAGACTTTCCTTCGCCTCAATATAGAAGCCTCGTTCAATCAGCAGACTTGCCTTTGTAATCAGGAATCGGTTGCAATAATCAGAATTGCCAGTCTGTTTGGCAAGGCTTATTCCCCTTTGGATATACACCATTGCCGAGTCGTAAACGTATGGACTATACTCGTTTGCCAACTGTTCATATATGCGTAGCTTGTCTGTTGTAGCGGTCACGAATTTAGCTCCAAGCTTAATGTCTTTTAGCCTTTTTTCTTTTATGACATCATAATCCGCACTATGGGCTATTACTGAGTCTAATCTTTCGTAAAGTTTGTTATTGTCTGCGCGAGCATTAATGATCGACAGACAGATAGTTATGGTCAATATCAATGTCCTCATAGGTCTTTGAATATTTAGATCTTCCTTTTTTATCTACAAATTTATAGATTTTTTATTAGATATATTATATGTATTTTCTACTTTTTTTTAATCGTTTTTTTCCGATTCTTACTTACCACCCCATTTCATGTTGTGTAAGTTGCTGTTTATCTGGTAGTTGTGAATTTCTCATATTACTCATACTTACTGAAAACTTACTCAATGCACTTTAACCTCTAGAATATATATATCTTTGCACCGAAAATTTTGAGAGGCGCAAATTCCGAATTTAGAAGAAACGTTTTGATTGAAATAATAATACGTATAATACGATAAAATCAAAAAAACTTTTTTAATGATGTCAATGAGATTTTTCAGGAAAATTTGTTTTGTCGCAACTCTCTTGCTTTTGGCCATGCCGATGGTTGCAGCAACCGCAAGTGGTGTTGGCAAAAGCGAGAAGAAGGTTTGGCAAGATTCAGATCCGTCTAAGGAGAATTATTTTAACAACCGTCGTGCTCTCGTAGGACCCGGATGTACAATCAGTAGCATTGGTGATGGTGTTAAGGTGGTTTCAGGAACAGCTAATCTTCAGAACCTTTGCAATGATAATTTGGATGATTATGCTACGATTCCGGCGCTTGTTGGAGCTACCGTAGTAGCAAGTCCTATTATCAGTGTTAAGGACAATCAGCATTATTATGCTGGTGGTACAGAGGCCGGTTTTGTCATTTGTGCAACATCAAAGGCAAGCATCCTTACTCTCGATTTAGCACAGTTCTATAAGATTCAGTTCCTTAAGGACGGAGAAAAAGTAGACAAGCCTCAGTTGATCTCTACCGGTAAGTCTGTCACTGGTCTTGGACTGTCGCTGCTGACATTCCCTGGTTCGGATCAGGTAAACAAATTGTACATGGCTACAGCTCCCGGTGATTTCGATGAAATCAAGCTTGTTCAGTGTGGAGTTGATGCCAATGTGCTCTCTGCTATTAATATCAAGTATGCATTTGTAGGCAAGGCTCGTGAGTATACTATTACCAATAATAAGGAGAATGGTATTTCTAAATACGCTGAAGAGCAGGGTAGAAAGAAGTTTACTCTGGATGCGCAAGGCAAAGAGCCAACTCACACATTAGGTGAGGTGTCACGTGGTGATGTGATTGATGAGGATCTTGACAATGGCTATGCTGCTGTTGTAGGAGCATTAGTTCCAGTATCAACTCCTGTTACTGTTGTTTCCAAACCCAGTGATGGCAAGGAAGCATTCCCTAAGGGAACGGAAGTGGGATTCAAGTTTAATGGATTTAATCTCGCCAATCTTTCGGTAGGCTCTGGTGTTGAACTCACACTTTTCAACAAAGAGAATAAAGAGATAGGCAAGTATGACATCTCTAATAAACTCCTGGGTCTTGGACTGATTGAGGATACCAAGGACGGTGAAGTCGTTATGAGAGCTCCTGCAGCTTTCTCAGCAGCAAAGATTTTCTTCAAAGGCATAGGAATAGAAGTTGGTGGTACCTCTGTCAACTACGCCTTTGTGCGCATGGCTCCCGATGCAGCTTCTCATCATTGCCCAATCAATGCCACATCAAGTCGTGACGTATCTGGAAGTGTCAATCAGTTCCAGTTGCAGCACAATGATACCGTACAGGTAAAATGGTCGATTGTAGATCGCCCAACAGGTTCAAATGTTGAATTGAACACAGAAACTGGCCTGGTTTCTAATCTTGATATTCCAGGCAAATATGTGTTTAAGGCAACAGTTCTTAAAGATGAAGGCAGAAGCGAAAAATGCTATGAACTGACAACCCTCAACTATGCTCCCACATATGTTGCGGAGGAACACGGAGTGGATATCCTTGTCAATAAGGAGGGTGAGGAGCCTAAATATATGTTGAGCGATAAGTTTGGCGGTGGTTTGATACAGATATTCGATAGAATGATGAACTGCTCAGCCATACTTACTACTTCTCTCAACGATTTCGCCTATCGTGAGCCAGGCGTTGAAGTGGCTGCCAACAAGGGTCTCGTTGGCATCAAGACTGCTGATGGCTCTAACTTTGCTGATGGTTTGAATGGCAATGCAAGAGCTTTCAATGGCAAGATGAAGGTTGGTTTTGTGGTATCTGCCAAGGCTACCGGACTCGATGCTAATGTGCTTAAGCTCTACAACATCAAACTCTACAATAATGGCAAGGAAGTGACTGAAGGTGTAACAACCCATTGGGATGCCATCTCAGCTGGACTTATCGGTAAAGAGGAAACACGTAAAATGTGTCTGAACGTTGAAGTGCCTGCGGGCTGTGTGTTTGATGAGATTGTACTTTATAACACAGACGTTCTTTCTGCCGACCTCTCACAGCTCAATATCTACTATGCGTATGTAGCCGATGCCGATGCCGACAATGCTACAATCAATCCCGTTTACGGCGCTCAGGTGGTATCTACAAATAATACCAATGCATCAATCGACTTTGCAAACACTCAGATGGTCCAAGTTGCCAACATTGGCAACGGCTACAACGAGTTGAGCAATTTGATTGACGACTCGATGGATACATACCTGACTCTCCCGTTGGGCGTAGACTTGGGAGGCTCTACAATCTCAGTCAATATGGGTAAAGTAGTTGATAAGGGACAGCAGCTTGTTATGGTAACCCAGAATCTGGCTTTAGGATTGGGTGCAAGTCTGGGCGAAGGTCTTAAGTTGACCACCTATCTTGATGATGAGAAGCAGGAAGAACTGACAAGCTGGAAGGTTCTTGGTGCTGATGTTATTGGCAGTAAGGGCGACAGCTATGCCGTGCTTAATCCAACCAAGTCGTTCGATCAGGTTCGTATCACACCGGTTAAGGCGCTCTCTGCTCTTAATAATCTTCAGATTAAAGGCTTCGCTCTGCGTACCGACATGAACGACGACGGAACCCTCAAGGGAAACGACAACATTCTGGTTCTTGATGAGGACAAGACTCTTGCAGTTACTAAGTCATACACTGGAGCCAAGATGCTGTTGCACCGTACATTCACCAAGAGTGCTGACAACAACAAGAAGGGATGGAACTCTATCATTCTTCCCGTCGATATGACAGCAGCTCAGGTTAAGGAAGCCTTCGGCGAGGGTGTACAGATGGCAGAGTTCGACCGTTTGGAGAACAACTGGATAAAGTTCTCTACAGTAGACGTAGCCGCTGATGGCGTAGTGCTGCATAAGAATACACCTTATATAATATATCCTACTAAGGAGCCGCTCGGCAACTATTCATACACTATCGATGGTGTTACGAAGATTCTCGACGGTCATGTATATGTAGCCAATGGCATCAACTACGATGACCAGACATCTAATCTGACACACACAGTAAATGGCGGAGGCATGACCTACACCGGTTCGTACAGCAATCCGACTGCGGTGTCAAAGAATTCTTATATGTTCAGCAAGGGCGACCTGGTTCACACAAATAAAGACCATACTGTAAAGGCTTATCGTTGCTGGCTTAAGGAGGATATGCACACGGGCAAAATGTTGATGTTCTCGATTAATGGTAACGGCATAGACGGAACAACCGGCATCCACGTGATTGAGGAGAACAGGCAGAATACAAACACCGGCATCTACAACCTTGGCGGTGTGCGCATGAACACCAACAATGTCGATAAGTTGCCGAAGGGTGTGTATGTTGTTAACAACAAGGTAGTGGTAAAGAAATAATATTATAACTGCATTATGAAAAAGAAGAAATACGTAGCTCCGGAGATTAGCGTTATCGAAATGGATCCTTTACAGATAATGGCTGGAAGCCTTGAAAGTGACCGTGGCTGGAGTCCCGACGGTGACGAAAAGAATGGATTCAGCGTCCAGGAAGAAGAGGAGAATGGAGATTATGAATTCTAAATTCTATATAGCTAAGACATTATAATTTTTGATTGCCGTTGAGCGCCTTGCAATGCAAAAGCATCTGCAAGGCGCTTTCTTTGTTATTAATAATGTATAGAGAAGCGGCGGACGGGGTGGGGAAGAGTTTGGCTGTTTGCAAACGATTGCGTATGTGTGCGAACACACTAAGGGTTGATGTAGGTCAAAAATAGGCGTTTTTATGCGAAAAAAGAGTGTAAACACTTGTTTGTGTACGCAAACAATTGTAACTTTGCATCGTCAAAACAAGGGAACCGTGAGGCAACCGCTTGATTAACAACATTAGGTAAAAGGTATTGAAAGGATAATTCAATAGGAAAGTCTTAAGGGTAAAGAAGATTCAGGACGACATCAGAAGGTAAAAGATTAGGATAACTTCAATAGGAAGGTATTAGAAAAAGGTAAAAGATAGAAGGATAACAACACCGAAAGGGTATTAGGTAAAGGTAAAAGATTGAACAAGAGAGGATGACTTCTGATAAGGTATTATAAAAGGTGAAAAGTAAAGGGTAACTTTGGTAAAGGTATTAAGTTTTGAAAGGTAAAGAAGTTTTTAGGTAAAGATTGTCAATAAAAGGTATATAGTTTGGTAGTTTTAAAGGTTAATAAGTAGAAAGGTTATGTTGATGACGGTAATGATGAGCCTATTTGCAGCGACTGCTGCAATAGGAATGTGGGGAGAAGACAACAATAAATAGTCTTTCTCGCCACTCAAAATGAGACGGGAGTCTTGTTAAATAGTCGAGAAAATAAAAAAGTTAATAAATAAAGTTTGGTCCACCGCAGCGTTCGTTGCGGTGGATTTTTGTTTTTATTATTGCCCTACTTGTTAATAGGACAGCGTAGGTGGCGCATTTCGTGTCCGCCCCACATGGCATCGTTGCAGTACTCGAAGCCTACTGAGCGGTAGAGGCGTTCGGCGTTGGGGTTGCCTTTGTCTACGAGCAGCGCTGCGGGCAGGTTGAGGCTTGCAGCGTGTTCCGAGGCACGCTGCAACAGTTGGCGAGCTATGCCACGTCGGCGATATTCGGGGTAGATTGCCAGCGAGTCGAGATAGAACTCGCCGGCTTCCGTCTCGTCGTCCATCTGCGAGTAGTCCATCTGGAGCTGTCTGAGTGCCTCCTCCTGGAAACGGCGGCGCAGGCGGTGGAGGTCGGCTCCGTTGTAGCCTACGATGGCACCGGCTACCGGTGCATACTCCACGTTGCCCTCTGTAGCTTCCTCGTCGACAGCTACGAAGGCGTTGCGCCAACTGTACTGCGAGTCGTCCATGAGTACGAGGTCGAGCATCATGTGATAGAAATCGTCGAGCGTGTGCTCCTTGCCAGCCAGATACTGGCAGCACTCTTCCGTCATCGCCGTCATAATGAGCTGTGCGATGTCGGCTGCGTGCGCTGGTGTTGCGGGAATAATAGTCATAAAAGTAGTTTTCTTTTTCCGACAAATTTAAGCAAAACTCCGCAGACCAACAACTATTTTGACATATATTAAGACGTGTGAAGTAGGTGGCGTGGTGTTGTGTTCTGTAAAATAAAATCCACTAAAACGTTTGTTTATATGGATTTAAATGCCTAACTTTGCAAAACTATCAAACCATTTTTGTTAAATCAGGTAGTGGCAAGAATGGTGTAATTAGCGAAAATAGTATAAAAAGACAGATGAATGAGAATTCCGGCAGCAGGAACAGTGTCGGGGTTCTTGTTTTTTTGTTATTGTAATGTAAAATATTAATTAACAAACAAAAGAATCATGGCTTACATGTCACAAGAAGGCTACGACAAGCTCGTTGCCGATTTAAAGCAGCTCGAAACAATAGAGCGTCCGAAGGCTTCTGCAGCTATTGCAGAGGCTCGCGACAAGGGCGATTTGAGCGAGAATGCAGAGTACGACGCCGCTAAGGAGGCGCAGGCTCATCTTGAGGAGAAGATCAATCGCTTGAAGGTTGCTATCTCTGAAGCAAAGATTATTGATACATCGCGTCTGAGCACCGACTGTGTTCAGATTCTCTCGAAGGTGGAGATGGTCAACCTCGCCAACAACGCTAAGATGGCCTACACCATCGTGAGCGAGAGTGAGGCTAATCTGCGCGAGGGTAAGATTTCGGTCACTACACCTATCGCACAGGGTCTGCTCAACAAGAAGGTGGGCGACGAAGTGGAGATTAAGATTCCGCGTGGCACTATCCGTCTGCGCATCGAGAACATCACATTCGCATAACACCTGAGTGTGGCTTGTCCGCACATCGCAGAGAGTGTAAGAAGCAGCCGATTGGGCGCACCATAATACGTTAAAAGCTAGAAGTCGCAGACTCGGAGTCTGAGGTTTCTGGCTTTTGCGTATATAAAAATATGTGTGAATGCGTGCGCTTATCCGTTATTTTTACTAATTTTGTAGAAATAAACATTTAAAACCTATTGTTATGGATATATTCTCAAAAATCGCCGCAGGCGAGATTCCCAGCTATAAGTGTGCTGAGAGCGAACAGTTCTACGCTTTCCTCGATATCAACCCGTTGGTGAAGGGTCACACACTCGTCATTCCGCGCCGCGAAGTAGACTACATCTTCGACATGGAGGATGAGGAGATTGCCGAGTATCAGGTGTTCGCAAAGAAGGTGGCTGTAGCCATCAAGCGTGCCTTCCCGTGCATCAAGGTGGGCGAGGCAGTGCTCGGACTCGAAGTGCCGCACGCACATATCCATCTCATCCCGATGCAGTCGGAGAAGGACATGCTCTTCTCTAATCCGAAGCTGAAGCTCTCGGAAGAGGAGTTCCGCGAGATAGCCGATAAGATATACACCGAGTTCAAGAAACTGTAACACCTCCAAACCCTGCAATATGAAGAGAAACATCGCCATTATCCTTGCCGGTGGAGTAGGCTCGCGCTTGGGCATGTCCACACCGAAACAGTTCTTTAAGGTGGCAGGCAAGATGGTCGTGGAGCACACCATTGACGTGTTCGAGCGCAACCAGCACATTGACGAGATAGCCATCGTGTCGAACCCGGCACTCGTTGCCGACTTCGAGAACATCGTGCTGCGCAACAAGTGGCGCAAGGTGAAGAAGATACTGAAGGGCGGAGCCGAGCGCTACTACTCGTCGCTCTCTGCCATCACCGCCTACCAGAACGAGGATGCCAACCTCATCTTCCACGACGCGGTACGCCCGCTCGTCAGCCAGCGCATCATCGACGACGTGGTGAAGGCACTCGACACGCATCGTGCCGTGAACGTAGCCGTACCGTCTGCCGACACAATCATTGAGGTCGACGGCGACTTCATCACGAACATACCCGACCGCTCCCGTCTGCGCCGCGGACAGACTCCGCAGGCGTTCGACCGCCAGCTGATATCCGATGCTTACGACAAGGCACTCAAGGACCCCAACTTCCGCACTACCGACGACTGCGGCGTGGTGCGCACATACCTGCCCGAAGAACCTATCTTCGTGGTGCGTGGCGAGGAGAGCAACATGAAGCTCACCTATCGCGAAGACACCTACATGATGGACAAGCTGTTCCAGCTGAAGAGCACCGAGCCCAACGACGTGCAGATTGGTGCAGACTCGTTCCGCGGAAAGGTGGCTGTGGTGTTCGGCGGAAGCTACGGCATCGGCAAGAACATCGTCGAGATGCTCGAGCAGAGCGGTGCTCATGTGCACTCGTTCTCGCGCAGCGCAACGCATACCGATGTGGGCGACGACAACCAGGTGGCACTTGCTCTGTCTGCAGTGGAGCAGAAGGAAGGACACATCGACTATGTCATCAACACCGCCGGCGTGCTCAACCGCGAGCCGCTCGCTTCGATGGAGTACGACACCATCCTGAAGGCGGTGCAGACCAACTATATGGGTACGGTGAACGTGGCTCTGCGCTCACGTCCTTACCTGCAGCGCACTCGTGGCAAGCTCATCTTCTTCACATCCAGCTCGTACACCCGCGGTCGCGCCTTCTATAGCATCTACTCGTCGACAAAGGCTGCCATCGTCAACTTTGTGCAGGCTGTGGCGCAGGAGTGGGATGCCGACGGCATCAGCATCAACTGCATCAACCCAGAGCGTACAAAGACACCGATGCGCCAACAGAACTTCGGCGTGGAGCCCGACGAGACGCTGCTCATGCCGGAGCGTGTGGCTGAGGCTACGCTGCGCACCCTGCTCACCGACTGCACGGGTCAGGTGATTGACGTGCGTCGACCGGTAACCAACTAATCAGTTTGTTCACTCGTTTACTCGTCAACTCGTCAACTTGTCAACTAAAAAAATGAATTATATAAACGAATTCAAACAGCGCAACCTCCGTCGTGCGCAGCTCAAGCAACTCTCCATTCTTGAGGAGATAGACCGCATCTGTCGCAAACACGACATCAAGTACTGGCTCGACGGAGGTTCTCTGCTTGGTGCCGTGCGCCATGGTGGCTTCATCCCGTGGGATGACGACATAGATATAGCGATGACACTCGACGACTCGCGCCGCTTCGCCGAGGTGGCTCCAAAGGAGTTGCGCAGCGGACTCTTGCTGCAGACGCCCGAGACGGAGCACACCCGCGAACCTATTATGAAGGTACGCGACCTCAACTCGTTCTATGTCGAGGGCACGGAGGACTTCTCGCTCGACTACTCGAAGGGACTCTTCGTCGACATCTTCCCGTTTATCCCTTACCCTAATGTCTCGCGCAGCTTCTGCAAGCGTTACGGCAAAGCGATGTCGAAGTGCTACTCCATACTGCACCACTCGCATCAGTACTCGTGGCGTGCCACGTTCGAGTTGTTCTACTTCGGTGCGAAGTATCTCTTCTGCAAGGCGATGTGGGCAGCGGCTTTCGCTCTGCGCAAGCGCGACACCTACATCTCCAACGTGCTCATCAACAACGGCTACGGCATCATGCACCGCCGCGACTGCCTCTTCCCACTCTCCACTATCGAGTTCGAAGGCAAGCGTTTCGCTGCGCCTGCCGACCCCGATGCTTATCTGCGCGACCTCTACCGCAACTATATGGAGGTGCCGCCGAAGGAGAAGCAGAAGGTGCACGCCGTGTTTATCATGCCTGAGCTGATTGAGGAAACGGAAGTCAAGAAGTGACATAATTATTTTGCTGAACTTTCGCAAGTTCAGAGAATTCAGTAGTTAAGGAGTTAAGAAGTTAAGCCAAATGCTTATAATGCTATATCAAGCAAAAAAACTAATGGCTTAACTCCTTAGCGACCGTAGGGCGCGACAACTCCTTAACTTCTTAACTACTTTCATCTGCGAAACTTAAATTATTTTATAAAGAATGAATCAGACCGAAACCGTAGCGGTGGTGATGTGTACATACAACGGGGCGAGTCGACACCTTGCAGAGCAGCTCGACTCGCTCTTTGCGCAGACACTGACGCCGAAGGAGATAATAGTGCAGGACGACTGTTCTACCGACAACACTATGGAGTTGCTCGCCGACTATGCTCGCCGTGCGCCCGATGGGGTGCAGATGCGTGTCTATCAGAACGCGCAGCAGCAGGGCATCAACCGCAACTTCTTCTCTGCCATGCGCCGTTCCACCGCCAACCTCATCGCCGTCTGCGATCAGGACGACATCTGGCTGCCTACGAAGCTCGAAGAGCAGTGCACCGCCATCGGTCAGAACATGATGTGTGTCTGCCGTTCGGTGCCGTTCACCGAGACTGGTGCTGAGGTGCGCTACGACAGTCGCCGACCCAACTGCAACCTCATCCGTCTGTTCTATGCCTCGATGATGGGCCACTGCCAGGTGTTGCGTCGCGAGTTGCTCGACGTGATACCCACCGAGGAGGAGTGCCCCGAGATATACCGCCGTACATGCTACGACGTGATGACCGCTACAGCCGCTGCGGCTCTCGACAGCATCGTGCTCATCGACCGGGTGCTTGTGCGCCAGCGTCGCTACGCCGAGGCTGCCACATACGTGGGTGTCGACACCCATCGTGTGCGCTCTGCCGACAATGCTGCCTACATGGTGTGGTACGGCGTGCGCAATTATTCGAGGGTGAAGCCTCGGATGAACGCCCACTTCGCTGCTCGCCGCGACTTTCTGCTGTGGGTGGAACGCAAGTCGAAGGCAACTCCCTCAGTCCCCACCACCGACAACGCTATCTTCAGCGACGGTTTGCGCCTACTCGGCTACGAGACGGGTAGGGGATTGAAGGCGTTCTTCGGCTTGCAGCGCATGTATGTGCGCTATCGTCACCGCATTTTCTATACACACGAAACCGACCCCGTGGCGCTTCTGCGTGCGTTGCTCCATCCGTTCATGCAGATATACAACTACCGCTATCTATGAAGGTTTATTTCTACCATACGCAGAACATACAGTATTGCCTACGCCGCATGGCGGAGGGCGAGTTTCCGTCGCACTTTCTCTACGGAGCGTGCCACCTTGCCGACAACGGCATCGACGTGGTCTACCACCGTTCGCCGAAGCACGAGCTCTCCCGACTGAAGACTGCGCTCTACACGGCGTGGCGTGTGCTCACGTGCCGCGAGCGTTTCGACGCTCTCTACGCCACCCACTATAAAGGTCTCGAACTTGTGGTGCTGCTGCGTGCCCTCGGCTTGTTCCGCAAGCCCATCATCGTGTGGCATCATCAGCCCATAGTGAAGTCGAAAAGTCGCCTGCGCGAACTGCTCGGTCGCTTCTTCTACAAAGGTTTCGACCGCCTAATCTTCTTCTCGCAGAAACTCGTCGACGACTCGCTTAAGGCTCCGAAAGCCGACCCACGCAAACTCGTCGTTGGGCATTGGGGTGCCGACCTCGCCTTTTATGATAAGATAAAAGCGGAACTCAAGGCAGAGCAACCCTCACCCTCTCACCACAACACCCCCTCACCCTCTCACCCTCTCACCCCCTCACCATCTTTCATCGCCACGGGCAAGGAGCAGCGCGATCAACCCACGCTCATCGAAGCGTTCAACCGCACCGGTCGCCACCTTATATTATATATAGGTATCAATCCGAACCCTAACGTGCCCAACCCTAACCTCGAAGCCGTGGAGCGTTGCGAGCCAGCCGACAACATCGACGTGGTGAAGATTTGCGGACTGCTGCCTTACGAGATAGCGCGCGAGGTGGCGAAAGCCGACTGCGTTGTAATCTGCTGCCACCGCACACGCTACACCGCCGGACTCACCACCGTGGTCGAGGCACTCGCCCTCGGACTCCCCATCATCTGCAGTCGCAATCCGCAGATACCCGTCGACTTCGACCGCCTTGGCTGTGGCATCTCTGTTGAGTATGGCGATGTTGAAGGCTGGCAGCAAGCCGTCGAATACATAGCCACTCACCCCGACGAGGCACGCCTGATGGGGGAGCGCGGTCGCGCTCTTGCCGAGCAGATGTTCAACGACGAACGCTGTGCAAAGGAGGTTGCGGAGTGGATTAAACAATTTAATTTGTAAAAATTACAACTATTCCTTTGCTGTTTCAAAGTTAATCTGTACCTTTGCATAAGAAAGGCTGCATCTCGGCAATTCAAGCAAGCTTGATTGCACTCGATTTGCACTTTCTTTGCAAAAACAAAGTATAATTGGCTAAAAATAATCATTATGAAGGAACTGAAAGGAACAAAAACAGAGCGCAACCTGCAGGAGGCATTCGCAGGTGAGTCGCAGGCACGCAACAAGTACACATACTACGCATCAAAGGCTCGCAAGGAGGGTTATGAGCAGATAGCTGCTCTCTTCGAGGAGACGGCGCAGAACGAGAAAGAACACGCAAAGATGTGGTTCAAGTATCTGCAGGGTGGTGCCATCAAGGACACCGTAGAGAACCTGAAGGACGCTGCTGCAGGCGAGAACTACGAGTGGACAGACATGTACGATCGCATGGCTAAGGAGGCTGACGAGGAAGGCTTCGCAGAGATTGCTGCCGCTATGCGTGGCGTAGGTGCTATCGAGAAGCATCACGAGGAGCGCTATCGTAAGCTCTTGCAGAACATCGAGGACGGCGTAGTGTTCTCTCGCGACGGCGATTGCATCTGGCAGTGCCGCAACTGCGGTCACATCGTTGTAGGCAAGCAGGCTCCAAAGCTTTGCCCGGTGTGCAAGCATCCGCAGGCGTACTTCGAGCTGAAAGCAGAAAACTATTAAAAGTAAAAAAGTAAAAAGTAGGAGGTATGGGCATCTTGCCCATACCACGCTGCCCCAAAGCTTTTAAAAGTAAAAGAGTAAAAGAGTAAAAGAGTAAAAAGCACGCTGCTACAAAGCATTTTAATGTAAAAGGCTCTTAAAACAACCGCTTCCGCAAAACTTTTGCTTCAAAAGTTTTGCGGAACGAAATAAAAAGCGTACCTTTGCACTCGCAAAACGCCAATGCCCAGATGGCGGAATCGGTAGACGCGCTGGTCTCAAACACCAGTGGGGCAACCCATCCCGGTTCGAGCCCGGGTCTGGGTACTGTAGACGACTAAGAGTTGATTTCAACGCTTAGTCGTTTTTTTTTATGCACTTTCCCCAATATTCCTCCGTATGTTCCAGATTTGGTTTAAATAATATCAGTTGCGTAAAAAATCTCCCATATCTTCCATTTTTGGATTCCTGTCGTTCTAACTCGCTGATTATGAATGGTAAACGAAACTAAAACAGGCTGGTAGATATCTGAAAAATGTCAGTATCTCCCAGCCCATCTCCCAGCCTTATCTTCCATCTGATTACCGCGCTACGGCAACATCGTTGTCCCGCTACGGCAATGTCGTTGTCCTGCTACGGCAACATTGTTGTCCTGCTACGGCAATATTGTTGTTCTGCTACGGCAATATACCAACTGGATTTCGTTGACGCAACCAGGCTACGAATAGAAGTGAAATAAGGCTCAAAATTATCCTTTTTTCGTAATAGTTGCGTTGATTTATTTAAGTTTTTTCTTTTATGACAGGACTTTTTACTACTTTTGTGGGGGATATATGATGTATGGATTTGATGCCATTCGTTAAGATTACAAGTTAACAGATTGTCGAACTTAAAATTGATTTAATAAGAAACAGATAGATACACAAGAATGAAACGCTAAGGATTGAGCTGTTCTCAGAATAGCCTTTCCTCAACAGAGACTAAAACAGAGGTTCACCTCAATTTTTTTTACCAAGCGTTTCCGTTCTATACTTTTTGGATATTGAGCTTTAATGCTCTTGTTCTCTAATCAAGAATACCGCCAAACATTCAACGTACGAGAACAAGCAGTAGGAAGGTTCACGCTTATAGGCGTGGACTGTTCCTTGCTTGTTGTACGTGTAGGTCACTTGGCGGTAACCTTTGATTAAGCAGGCATAGGAACGGTTGCACGCCTTTTTATTTCAAAGAAGAATGACTACTAAATTTAGTTTTGTTTTAATGTTGCTGGCAATCATATTTTTGCCTGCTAACGCAATAGATTACAAGTATGCTCTTTTTGGAGTTGACACATATGAGGAATTCCATGACGGATTGGCAAAGTATTATGATACTGAAAATAAGTTGTATGGATATATTGGCACGAATGGAAAACCTGCAATTGCATCGCAATTCATAAAAGCCGATAATTTCTTTAACGGTCAAGCAATAGTTAAGACACCTACAGGAGAAGGTATTATCAATACGCAAGGGCAATTTTTATTACAACCGAATTATTCTTCTATTAAAGCTGAAGAAGACATTCCGGGACTATATATTATAGAGAGAGATGGGGGCAAAGGAGTGTTTTATAATAATCGTATCATAATAGAACCTTATATGCCTGATATTTACACTCATGATTTTCCATTCATAGAAGGTGTAAATGTCTTGGATGGAAAATACTATGGTGATATAAGTAAAAGTGGTAGCGTTTTTCATACAGATATACGTGAGACTCCAGTATATTATTTTGATCAAGAAGGTTATCTTATTGAAAAACCTAAGATCATAAGCGATAAAGGACTTGAGGTCTTCAGTGCCGATAAAAAGTATGGGATAAGAAATGCTTCTACAAAAAAAGTAATATTACAGCCTGTATATTCATATTGCAAAAGCCAAATGTGGGTTGACGAAAGAGTAATATTGGGTGATGGTGCAAATGAGTATCTTATTGATGGCACGGGAAATATCATTCTAAAAGCTTTTGGAATACTTTCTTTTAACTACACTCCTGTAGGAAAATTCATAGATCTAAGAACATATGGAGATGGTGGTATTTACACCAGTCTATATTCTCTTGATGGAAAGAATTTAGTTCCTCCAACAAATGGATACATTAAACCTCTTGAGCTTGGTTGGTTCATTTGTAGAAATGAAAATATAGACAGTTATGTGTTAAACGCTAAAACAGGAAGAAAATATGACGGAGAATATTTTTCGTATAGTGATGGTATGATTATGGTTACAGATAATAATGGCAAAGGTTATTATTATGTAAATGCTGAGACTGGAGATCGATTGCCGAACAACTATGAAATTGCTTATGATTTTTCAGAAGGATTAGCGGTTGTTAAGATAAATGGCAAGAAGAGTATTATAAATAAAAAGGGAGATATTGTTTTTACGGAGCAAAATAATTTTAAAATTGAAGGAGATAAATTTTCCGAAGGAGTTTTGGGCGTGAGGTCTGACTACAATAATTGCTATGTATACAATCCGTATCAAGACCAGAATAAATATACATACAGACAAGATGGAATTAAAAGTAAAATATCTGATAGGTACTTTTATTTAGGTAATGAAGCACTGAAAAATAAAGAATATGCAAAAGCAAAAGAGTATTTTTATATAATAATGATGAATGACCCACAGAATAGTTCAGCGATTAACAATTATGGAGTTTGCTTAAATAATTTGGGGTATAAAGAAGAAGCTTTGGAGGCATACCAAATGGCTGCTGATATAGATCCCGATAATACGATTGCAAAAGATAATGCAAAAAGTTTGAAGGAAGAAATCAAAGTGTACAAAAGAGAAAATCGTTCCAATACTTTCTGGAATGCATTAGAGAGTTTTGGAAATTTGTTGGGACAAATGTCTAATGCACTTTCTGGTGGCAATTCAAGTTATACACCGTCAAATTATAGTTTTGGTGGAGATGATCTTTCTGAGGCGAGTGGCAATCAAAGTGCCAGTTATTATCAAACCCAATATGCAAAATGGGAAAGTTTGGCTGAAAGGCATTATAATTCAATAACAAATCTTGGTATAAAAGTAAGGGATAGTAAAGGAAATAGGTCTGGCAGTACACTTCAAAGCATGGGCGGTGGACGTTATGTTCAGATGAAGCAACAATTTAGAGAAGTTCAAAGACAAATGCGCAATACTCGTCTTAATGCAAAAAATAAAGGTTTCACAATTCCACAATCAAAATGGGAAACTGCAACAATTAATTATTGAATGTAGTGTAAACTGACTGGTCAAATGAAAATAGAAACTCATACATAAAAGAAATACGGCGCTACTCTCATCGAGCAGCGCCGTAAACCTATGTTTAACTAAAAATCCTTTTTCGTAATTAATGAAGAGTCTCACGATCCTTCATAGCTACCTGTTAAACAATTTACCTTAAACCTAATAACTAAAAACCTAAATCTATTACTACTAACCTAAACAAT
>OHAF01001076.1_pt1 | contig 26599 bp, 20 predicted proteins | sample 1577041 | NCBI WGS metagenome assembly OHAF01 (sample SAMEA3541495, study PRJEB24748) | human gut metagenome | biome: human gut; feature: human-associated habitat; material: faeces | place: China | collected 2012
GAGGGCGGCACCATTCTTTTCGTAGGTACAAAGAAGCAGGCACAGGATGCAATCAAGACCGAAGCAGAGCGCTGCGGCATGTTCTATGTAAATGAGAGATGGTTAGGTGGTATGCTTACCAACTTCAAGACCATCCAGAGCCGTATTGCAAGATTAAAAGAGATCGAGACAATGGCAACCGACGGTACATTCGAAGTACTGCCGAAGAAGGAAGTTATCGCACTTAAGAAAGAGTGGGAGAAGTTAGAGAAGAACCTTGGTGGTATCAAGGAGATGAAGAAGCTCCCGGATGCAATCTTCGTTGTAGACCCGAAGAAGGAGAGAATCTGTATTCAGGAGGCTCATACATTAGGAATTACCCTGATCGGTATTGCAGATACAAACTGTGATCCTGAGGAACTTGATTATGTGATCCCGGGCAATGATGATGCTATCAGAGCCGTAAAACTGATCGTTTCCAAGATGGCAGACGCAGTGATCGAGGCAAACCAGGGTGCAGAGATGACTGCAGAAGAGGCTGAGTCCGCAGAGGCAGATGCAGCAGAGGAAGCATAATAAGTTGGAAACAACGGGTGCCTGATTGGCAGGATCGCCCATATGTCAACAATCGGAAAGGGACGCGTGTTACGTCCCTTTCTGTGGCATAAAGATAAAGAATCAGGATAAATTATTTTTTGGAGGATGAGAAAATGGCAATTACAGCAGCTATGGTAAAGGAACTGCGTGAGATGACCGGCGCAGGTATGATGGATTGCAAGAAGGCATTAAATGAGACAAACGGTAACATGGACGAGGCTGTAGAGTTCTTAAGAAAGAACGGACAGGCTAAGGCTGAGAAGAAGGCAAGCAGAATCGCAGCAGAGGGTCTTTGCATGGTAGTGACCAAGGATGACCAGACAGCAGCGGTTGTTGAGGTAAACTCTGAGACAGACTTCGTTGCAAAGAATGCAACATTCCAGGAGTTTGTTAAGGCTGTTGCAACACAGGCAGTGAATTCCGATGCAGCAGACATGGATGCTTTCATGGCTGAGAAGTGGAATGAGGATGCCAGCAAGACTGTAAGTGAAGCACTGGTTGAGAAGGTTGCAGTGATCGGCGAGAACTTAAAGATACGCAGATTTGAGAAGGTTGTAGCTGAGCATGGCTGTGTTGTACCGTATGTACACGGCGGCGGAAGAATCGGCGTTATCGTTGATGCAGACACCGATGTTGTAAATGACACTGTAAAGGAAGCAATGCACAATATCGCAATGCAGATCGCAGCACTCAATCCGAAGTATGTTTCCAGAGATGAGGTAAGTGCTGATTACATCGCTCATGAGAAAGAGATCCTCTTAGCACAGATCATGAACGATCCGAAGGAGTCCCAGAAGCCGGAGAAGGTAATCAACGGAATGATCGAAGGACGTATCAGCAAAGAACTCAAGGAAGTATGCCTGGTAGATCAGGTTTACGTTAAGGCTGAGGACGGCAAGCAGACCGTTGCCAAGTATCTTGAGGAAGTATCCAAGGCAGTTGGCGGTACTGTAAAGGTTAAGAGATTTGTTCGTTTTGAGACTGGCGAAGGTCTTGAGAAGAAGCAGGAAGACTTTGCAGCAGAAGTTGCAGCACAGATGAACGCATAATTTGATATTGTGCTAAACTGTTGAATGATAATGACCCCTACGAATGGTGGAGACACTATTTGCAGGGGTCATTTTGTAAGAAAAAACCTTATCGAACCTGGTTATGATTTGATAAGGTTTTTGCGTCATAAAGTATAAATGCTACAGTCCCATGATTGCGTCGACCGGCAGAGCAAAGCTGACGCCGTGCGCCGGTGTGTCAATGCCGTGCTGCTTGCTGATGGCGGTCATGATTTCGGTCTTTTTATCCTTTGGAACGACGATGGCAAGGACTTCCTGCTCCTCCTGAAGAGCCATACCGAAATGTTTGGCAACCTCCTCCGGACTGCAGCGCAGACCCTTTAAGATCGTTCCGCCGGTAGCGCCGGCAGCGCGCGCGGTGTACATGACGTCATCGCTGTATCCCTGATTGATTGTGACAAGAATCATTGCATGTGTAATCGTTTCACTCATTTTTTTCACCTCTTTTTCTATCTCCGGTTCGGAGGAGTCCAAAGAACCGGAACCGAGAACTTTATAGAGCCATCCCTGAATGCCGGATAACGGTATGCTGACAGCGATACCGGTTCCTCTCTTGTGAAGCTGCAGCGCCTGATTCATCTCCGCCAGCAGCATCCGGGTGCGTTCCTTCGGGACGATGCATAACATGATGGTTTTGTGGGTGTCGCCGAGACCGCACAGATTCAGAAAATCGGAACTGACGGTGCCGACGCCGTGCATCTGGTAATAGATCGGGATGGAGGCATCGGTGAGAAATTCGGTCAGTTTATCACGGATATTGGAATCTATGATAATGACGAGGCACCGGAATGCCGGCATCTTTTTTTTATGTTGCATGGTATGATCCTGCATAATTATTCCTCCTCAATATCCATAATGGCATTGTCGTCGACATCGACCATGATAAGCGCGTCGGATGTCGCTCTCTTAAGCTTCAGCTGATACAGTACGCCCATGATCTGAATGGCAATTAACGGTGCCATTGCGACCATCGCCACGACGCCGAACGCATCGGTTACCACATTGCCGCCCACGGCGGTACATGCGCCCATGGCAAGCGGAAGAAGAAACGTGGAGGTCATGGGACCGCTGGCAACACCGCCGGAGTCGAAAGCGATACCGACAAATACTTTTGGAACAAACCGGGTGAGCACCAGAGCAATGATGTAGCCCGGAATTAAGAGCCAGTAAATGTTAAGTCCGGACAGAACCCGGAGCAGCGCCAGCGCAACGGAAGCGGAGACACCGATGGAGAGACAGAGGTTCATCGCACTGCGCGAAATGGAACCGTTTGTCACATCCTCCACCTGCTTGTTGAGCACCTGCACGGCAGGCTCGGCTTTTACAATATAATAACCGATTAACGCGCCGATGGGAATCAGAACAAAGCGCCATGTCTGTGCGGCGAGATTGCTGCCGAGCAGACTTCCGACGGGAGCAAATCCTACGTTGACACCGGTCAGAAACAGGATCAGTCCGATGATGGTGTAGAGAAAGCCCATAAGCATCTTGATCATCTGGTTCTTGTGGTAGCGCCTGGAAATAAGCTGAAACAGTAAAAAGACGATCAGTACCGGAAGGATGGAAGAAATGACTTCCCTGCCATAGTCCGGCAGCATATGTACAAACTGACGCATGACATCCTGCATGGTCACAACATCCGGTATTTCGGTGGCATTGTAGGATGCACCGGCTGGATGGTAGAAAATACCGAGCAGGAGTACCATGGCAATCGGTCCGATGCTGCAGAAGGAGATCAGACCGAAACTGTCGCTCGAACCATCCTTGTCACTTCGCGTGGAGGAGAGACCAACACCGATGGCCATAATAAAAGGAACGGTCATCGGACCTGTCGTCACACCGCCGGAGTCAAATGCGACTGCGATGAAATCAGCCGGCGCCGCAAAGGAGAGCAAAAACAGTGCGGCATAGAGGATACACAGCAGCAGGGGGAGGCTCAGCTTGAAAATGATACGCAAAACAGCGATGACCAGAAAGACACCGACGCCGAGAGCGACCGTCCAGATTAAGGTTTCGTTTGGAATAGAAGGAACCTGATTGGCGAGAACCTGCAGATCCGGTTCTGCGATTGTGATGATGACACCCATCACAAAGCAGACAATAATCAGAATCGAAAGACGCTTTGTCTTCATGATATGGGAACCGACACCTTCGCCGAGCGGCGTCATCGCCATCTCAGCACCCAGCTGGAAAAATGCCATGCCGATGATCAGCATGAACGCTCCGACCAGAAACAGGGCAATGGTTCCGGTCTCCATCGGTACGACAAAAATGCTGAGCAACAGCACAATGACGGTAATGGGAAGAACGGCGCTTACAGATTCGTCGAATTTCTCTTTTAATTTTTTGTTCAAAATAACATCACACACTTTCTAGGATTCGGTTAATAGAGTTACCAATTAAACAGTTCACAAATCAACTATTATTTTATCGGTTGTTGTGTAGAAAGTCAACCGAGTCGGAGTGATTTTTCTGAAATCTTAACACTTTTTTAATTGACTTTTATACAGATTTCAAATAAAGTTTCTATATAAACAGTTCACAAATCAACTAAAACGAAGAGATGGCATGAACCGGCGGAAAGGAGGGGGAACATGCTGGAAGACTTTTTTGAAAATTATTTTAAGATAGAGAAAGCATACCGGAAATACTTTCAGGATGAGATGGAGAAATATCATCTCACGCCGAACGAATTGCTGGTGCTTCTTTTTTTGGCACGCGACAACGGCGGATGCAATACGGCGCGGGATATTGCGCAGTACGAGGGGGTGTCCAAGGGACTGGTTGCCAGATCGGTGGAGAGCCTCGTGGAAAAGCAGTTTCTTGTGGTGGAACGGGATGCTGCCGATAAGAGAATCTGCCATTTATATCTCACGCAGCAATGCAGTGCGCTCACAGAGCAGATGACGGAGAAAAAAGCTGCGTTTTTCCGCAGGCTGGCCGAAGGTATTCCGGAGGAAGCGATTGCGACGACGGAACAGACACTGCGCAGGTTTATGGAAAATATATCAGCATCTATTGACAAGTCGTAAGTGCTTTGCTATCGTGAGGAAAGAGTCTTGGAATGGGAAAGGAGCAGGGAACATGCGCAGTGCAGATAGAAGAAAAGCATTTTTTGCGGTTTGCATGATGGCGGTTCTGCTGTTTTCCCATCTTGGTGTCTGTCTGTGGCAGACACAGATCGCCCAGGTGCAGAATCTGACGGCAGAGGCCGGAGGGGAAGCACAGGGTATTTTACGGACGACGGACTCCGATTATGTCTCAAACGCGCTCTCAGCGGAACCGGAAGCAGGATTGTCACAGAGTATGATTGTCGTGACGAGAAAAATGACCGGGACGGCGGAGCAGCGTCTTTTTTTTCATCTTTTTACTGCTGTTTTATTCAAAATAGCAGAGATTCCCTATGCAGAGGCGGTAGTGCTTACCGTCACGGCGGCGTGCATCTGCCTGGCAGGTTACCGCATGGTACGATTCGTGCACAATTCCGATGGTAAAAAAGATTTGCCCTTTTGGTTATCACAGGTATTAGAAGCGTCATAAGATTAGGATAAGAAAAGGGAAAAGAAGAAAATGGAATATAGAAATTTTTTTGCACTGCTGGGAGGGCTTGCACTCTTTTTGTATGGAATGCATCAGATGAGCGAGGGCTTAAATGCTGCCGCAGGTGAGAAGATGAAGCAGATTCTGGAGCGGCTGACAAAGAACCGCTTCCTTGGCGTGGGCGTCGGAGCAGCGGTGACGGCGGTGATCCAGTCATCCTCAGCCACCACGGTCATGGTCGTTGGCTTTGTGAATTCCGGGATGATGACTCTGCGTCAGGCGGTCTGGATTATCATGGGGGCAAATATCGGCACCACAATCACCGGTCAGCTGATTGCACTGGATGCGGGAGCCGTTGCGCCGCTTCTGGCTTTTTTGGGGGTGGTTCTGATTCTGTTTGCGGGAAAAGACCGGATCCGGTACATAGGCGAGATTGTGGCGGGGCTTGGAATCCTGTTTATCGGCATGGATATGATGGGGGAAGCCATGCAGCCGCTCTGTGATTCGCAGGTGTTCCTTCAGGCAATGACAAAGTTTGAACATCCACTGCTTGGAATCCTGGCGGGCGCGGCGTTCACGGCAGCCATTCAGTCATCCTCGGCTTCGGTCGGTATCCTGCAGACCCTGGCACAGGGAGGAGCCGTATCTTTCGCGGGGGCGGTGTATGTTCTGTTTGGTCAGAATATCGGCACATGCATTACGGCGGTTCTTGCTGCCATCGGCACCGGAAGAAACGCCAAGCGCACCACGATCATTCATCTTTCGTTCAATCTGATCGGAACGGTGGTGTTTACCGTGCTGTGCATGACAACGCCGCTCGTTTCGCTGGTTGCGCAGCTGACGCCGGGACGGCCGGCTGCCCAGATTGCCAACATGCATACGATTTTTAATATCGGAACGACCCTGCTTTTGCTTCCGACCGGAAATCTGCTGGCAGGGATGGCAGAGCATCTTCTTCCGGATAAGAAGAGCGAATCGCTTGCGGCGGAACAGAGAAAGGCAGCATGCAAAAAAGTGGAGGATGTATGGAATTCATAAAGAATGTCATAAGAGGAATTACGATCGGAATCGCCAATGTAGTTCCAGGAGTGAGCGGCGGTACGATCATGGTGTCGCTGGGGATTTATGATGAACTTCTGCAGGCGGTCACCGGATTTTTCCGTCATAAAAAGGAAAGCATCTTAAAGCTGTTTCCGTATCTGTTTGGAATGGGGATCGGAATTATCTGCCTTTCCTTTATGATTGGTTATCTTTTTGAGAATTTTCCGTTCCAGACCGCGATGCTTTTTATCGGACTGATTTTCGGCGGCGTGCCGCTCATCTGGCGCAAGGTGTCCAGGGGATATCCGAAGGTGCCGGAGCTGGCGCTGTTTTTGGGATTCTTCTGCCTGATGATTGGAATGCAGTTCCTTGGAAAAGGCAGCGAACAGGTTCTTGCCGCCGGTCCTGGGACGGCAGTGAAGCTTTTTGCGGTGGGGCTGGCTGCCGCGGCTACGATGGTCATTCCGGGGGTGAGCGGTTCGATGCTTTTGATGGCGCTCGGATATTACACGCCGGTCATTGACCATATCAATGCGTTCGTTGTGGCGGTGGTCATGCTGGATGCCGGGACGACGTGGTACTGTCTTGCCCTATTAGTCCCGTTCGGATGCGGCGTGCTTGGAGGTATTTTTCTTGTCGCAAAGCTGATGGAATATCTGCTCTGCCGGTTTGAGAGGCTGACCTACTGGGCAATTTTCGGGCTGCTGGCGGCGTCCCCGGTTGCCATATTAGGGAAAATCCCGCTGCGCGGGACATCGCCGGCTGTCATCGCCTGGGGCGTGATGCTGTTTAGTGTGGGGGCGGTGGTCACCGGGCTTTTAGCTGGAGAAACATAAAAATTCAGAAAATACATGAAAAAGTGTAGAAAAATCATACGATTTTTTTGCGCTTTTTTCTTTGAAAAATACAAAAATGTGATACAATAGATAAAGTATTATGATTAACTTGGGGGTTCTACATGCAGGATAAGGATTCTGAGGCACTCCGCAATCAACGCAGGCGGAGAAAGCGGATTGCAAGAATGAAACATACCATAATCGCGATAATTGCCGGGTGGATCATCCTGTCCATGATTCTGATCATTTTTCTGCTTGTCCGGACGAGATCCATGGAGAGAAAGTTAGATGAACTCTGGCAGATGCAGCGGGTGATGAACCAGCAGGTGCCGGATACGGAGGCACTACCCCAGGAAGAGACCGGCGGCATGGATACGGAGACAGTGGCTGTGACGGCACCTGCATCCGGGATCGACGAGACAGACAATCTGGCACAGGATGGAGATGTACATAAAGTTTATCTGACGTTTGATGACGGGCCGTCTGAGAATACGGACGCCATTTTAGATGTGCTGTCGGAGTACGATGTCAAGGCAACCTTTTTTGTGGTCGGAAAAGAGGATGAGGCATCGGCAGCCATCTACCAGAGGATCGTGGATGAGGGGCATACGCTGGGAATGCATTCCTATTCTAATAAGTACAGTCTGATCTATCAGTCGGAGGATGCGTTCGAGGCGGATTTTCATCAGCTGCAGGATTATCTCTATGAGGTGACCGGTGAAAAGAGCCGCTATTACCGGTTCCCGGGCGGGAGCAGCAATCAGATCAGCAATGTGCCGATGAGTTCGCTGATCCGGTTTTTAAACAGCGAGGACGTCGTTTATTACGACTGGAACGTCTCGGCAGGCGATGCGGCAAATGCTGCATATACACCGGAAGAACTGGTCGAGAATGTTGTTTCAGATGTTTCAAAATACAAGACCTCGGTTGTGCTTTTGCACGACTCGGAAGATAAGTCAACAACGGTAGAAGCGGTAGGACCGCTGATCGAGGCATTGCAGGATATGGATGCCGAGATTTTACCGATTGATGAAGATACACAGGTTATCCAGTATGTCAAAGCCGACAGTGCCAGATGACCAGATTATAAATGGAGGTAAGAACATGGGATTTTTCAAGGACTTTAAGGATGATTTCTCACAGGCAGTGAATGAACTTATGCCGGGAGAAGACAATCTCGAAAGCACGGACAAGGATGATGACATGGTCGTGAACACACTGGAAGATGAAGTGGATGTGGCGAGCGAATTGTCGAAACTGGATGGTCTGTTAGAGCAGGTAACGAAGCAGGAGCCGGCTTTGGAGCGGACACAGGCAGCAACGGTGGAACCACAGAAAACAAGAGAAGAATACACACAGCATGCAATGGCAGCAGCACAGGAGGAGAAGAAAATGGCTGATAATACAGTAACACCAGTACAGGTAGCACAGACAGGAGCACAGGCGGCAGCATCGCAGACCACACCGCAGGAGAAGCCGATCGTATCGGATGAGGTTTCCGTGATTACAGAGGGAACGATTATCAACGGTGATGTGATCTCAAACGGATCTCTCGACATCAGAGGCCAGGTAGACGGAAATGTAAGCTGCAATGGAAAGCTTACCGTGACCGGCGTTGTCAACGGCAACAGCAATACTTCCGAATTCTTCGCAGATTCTGCACAGGTAGAGGGTGAAGTCGTAAGCTCCGGCACAGTGAAGATTGGTCTTGGCTCTGTGATTATTGGTAATGTGACATCCAGCTCTGCAGTGATTGCGGGCGCCATCAAGGGTGACATCGATGTGCAGGGACCGGTTGTTGTGGATACTTCCGCAGTGGTTATGGGTAACATCAAGTCCCGTTCTGTCCAGATCAACAACGGCGCTGTGATTGAGGGATTCTGCTCCCAGTGCTATGCAGATGTGGATGTTCAGAGCCTGTTCAATGCCAAGAAAGGAAACTAAGCATCATGAAGAGAGTTCTGTTAAAGTTAAGTGGTGAGGCGCTTGCAGGTGATAAGCACACAGGATTTGACGAGCCAACAGTCACAGAGGTTGCAAAACAGGTAAAGCAGATTGTGGATGGTGGTACCGAAGTAGGCATTGTGATCGGCGGCGGCAACTTCTGGAGAGGACGCACCAGCGAGACGATCGACCGCACCAAAGCGGATCAGATCGGCATGCTTGCAACGATCATGAACTGCATCTATGTTTCAGAGATTTTCCGCTCTGTGGGCATGCAGACACAGATTCTGACACCTTTTGAGTGTGGAAGCATGACAAAGCTGTTTTCCAAGGATCGTGCGAATAAGTATTTTGCAAAGGGAATGGTTGTGTTTTTTGCAGGGGGAACGGGTCATCCATACTTTTCGACAGATACGGGAATTGTTCTGCGTGCGATTGAGATGGAGGCGGACGGAATCTACCTCGCAAAAGCGATTGACGGCGTGTATGATAGTGATCCGAAGCTGAATCCGAACGCAGTGAAGTATGATGAAGTCTCTATTCAGGAAGTAATTGACAAGAAGCTTGCGGTGGTGGATCTGACAGCCTCCATTATGTGTATGGAGAACCGGATGCCGATGTATGTATTCGGACTGAATGAAGAGAATAGTATCGTAAAAGCCATGACGGGAGAGTTTAGCGGCACGAAGGTTACGGTTTCTTAGAATTGATAGAAAGGCATGGTATATATATGGATCAGAGATTAGCGGTATTTGATGAAAAGATGGGCAAAACAATGAACAATCTTGCGGAGGAGTTCGGCGGAATCCGCGCGGGACGCGCCAATCCGCATGTGCTTGACAAGTTGAGAGTGGATTACTACGGTACTCCGACAGCAATTCAGCAGGTGGCGAATGTCAGTGTTCCGGAGCCGCGTATGATTCAGATTCAGCCGTGGGAGGCATCCATGGTAAAGGAGATTGAGAAGGCGATCCTTACTTCCGATCTTGGAATCAATCCTACGAATGATGGAAAGACAGTCCGTCTTCTGTTCCCGGAGCTTACCGAGGAGAGACGTAAGGAACTTGCAAAGGATGTAAAGAAAAAGGGCGAAAATGCGAAGGTTGCAATCCGCAATATCCGCCGTGATGCCAATGATTCCTTTAAAAAGCTTGCCAAGGAGGATGTCTCCGAGGATGAGATCAAGCAGCTGGAAGATCAGGCACAGAAGATGACCGATAAGTACATCGCAGATGTGGATCGTGCCGTTGAGGCAAAGACAAAGGAAATCCTTACCGTATAGTTTGGATAGATTTGAAACGAGAGGAGATACAGGTGTTTATGGAGGCATACATCTGTATCTTTTCCGTTATTTTGTATAGTTGATACTTCAGTACAGATACGAGGGAGAAGCACAGGTATGGAGACGGGAAGAAAGATTCCACAGCATATAGCGATCATACTGGATGGAAACGGAAGATGGGCAAAAGCAAAGGGAATGCCCCGGAATTACGGACACACAGCGGGAGCCAGGAATGTCGAGACGGTATGCCAGGCGGCACATGATCTCGGTGTAAAGTATGTTACCATGTACGCATTTTCGACGGAAAACTGGAACCGCCCGGAGGGCGAAGTGGAAGCGCTGATGAAGCTTTTGGAAAGCTATCTGAAGAACTGCATTAAGACAGCAGACAAAAACAATATGCGCGTGCGCGTGATCGGCGATACGACGAGACTCAGTGAGCGCTTTCAGGAGCGCATCCGTGAACTGGAGGCTGCCTCCGCAAAAAATGACGGCTTGAATCTTCAGATTGCCATCAATTACGGCAGCCGTGATGAGATGACACGCGCAATGCGCCGTATGAGCGAAGATGTTGCGGCGGGGAAGAGAAAGCCGGAAGAGATCACAGAAAGTGTGTTTGAGGAGTATCTGGATACCGCAGGCATTCCGGATCCGGATCTTTTAATCCGCACGAGCGGGGAACTCAGGTTGTCTAATTTCTTACTCTGGCAGCTCGCATACAGTGAATTTTACTTTACCGATGTGCCGTGGCCGGATTTTCACAAAGAGGAATTAGAGCGTGCCATTGAAGCGTATAATAAAAGAGACAGAAGATTTGGCGGTTTGACGGACAATAAGTAGGCTGGACTGCCGGATGGAGGAGATATGTTTAAGACGAGATTATTGAGCGGAATCGTTCTTGTGATTGCCGCATTGGTATTGATTATTACCGGCGGGGATGTGCTGCTGGTGTCCACGTTGCTGATTTCCTGGATCGGGATGTTTGAATTATACCGGATTTTTCATATTGAGAAGTCTGCGCCGGGCATTGTCGGGTATGCGGCTGCGGCGGTCTACTATGCGAATCTGCGCTTCGGCTTTCTGCCGGATCTGATGATGCTGGTTTTAGGTCTTCTGATCGTATTGATGTTCGTGTATGTGTTCACTTACCCGAAGTATCAGACGGAGCAGCTGCTCGCCGCATTTTTCGGCGTGTTCTATGTGGCAGTGATGTTGTCCTACGTGTATCAGACCAGAATGCTTAGCGCCGGAACCTACATTGTGTGGCTTATTTTTCTGTGTTCCTGGGGATGCGACACCTGCGCGTACTGTGTCGGCATGCTGATCGGGAAGCATAAGATGACGCCGAAGCTGAGTCCGAAAAAGTCCGTGGAGGGCGCCGTGGGTGGTGTGATCGGAGCTGCGCTTCTCACCGTGATTTACGGCATGGTATTTCGCGGGGCGATGGGAAGTGAGATGTCACATGTCTGGATTATGGCAGCCATCAGTGCGGCGGGCGCACTGGTATCCATGGTGGGAGATCTGACAGCTTCCGCCATCAAGCGCAATTACGGCATCAAGGATTATGGAAAACTCATTCCGGGACACGGCGGTATCCTGGATCGTTTCGACAGCGTCATTTTTACGGCGCCGCTCATCTATTTCCTTGCCGCTAATTTGATTGTATTGTAATTTTGGGAGAGACCTATGATGAAGATAGCTATTTTGGGATCGACAGGCTCCATTGGGACACAGACGTTAGATATTGTGCGGGAGCAGGGCGACATACAGGTGACGGCGATTGCGGCCGGAAGCAACATCAAAAAGCTGGAAGAGCAGATGAGAGAGTTTCATCCGCTGCTGGTATGCGTTTTTCAGGAGGACGCCGCCAAAGAACTGCGCGATCGCACGAAGGATCTGAATATCCGCGTGGTGTCCGGCATGGATGGACTTCTGGAGGTGGCGGTACAGCCGGAGAGCGAGATCCTTGTGACGGCGATTGTCGGGATGCTCGGCATAAGACCGACGATTGCAGCCATTGAAGCGGGGAAAAAGATTGCACTTGCGAACAAGGAGACGCTTGTGACGGCAGGCCATATCATTATGCCGCTGGCAAAAAAATGCGGCGTGCCGATTCTGCCGGTCGACAGCGAGCACAGCGCTATTTTCCAGTCGCTGCAGGGAGAAAACGGGAACCGCATTGCGAAGATTCTTCTCACGGCGTCCGGCGGACCGTTCCGCGGGAAAAAGCCGGAAGATCTGGCACACATTCAGGTGGAGGATGCGCTGCGTCATCCGAACTGGACAATGGGACGCAAGATCACGATCGATTCGTCAACGCTTGTCAATAAAGGCCTGGAAGTTATGGAGGCAAAGTGGCTGTTTGATGTGGAACTGGAGCAGATTGAGGTGGTTGTCCATCCGCAGAGTGTAATTCATTCTGCGGTGCAGTATGAGGACGGCGCAGTCATTGCGCAGCTCGGCACACCGGATATGCGTCTGCCGATCCAGTATGCGCTCTATTATCCGAAGCGCAGACCGCTCTCGGGCGACAGACTGGATCTGTTTGCATTGGGACAGCTGACGTTTGAGAGACCGGACACGGAGACGTTCCGCGGTCTTGCGTTAGCCTATCAGGCGATGCGCCGCGGCGGCAATATTCCGACGGCATTTAATGCGGCGAATGAAAAGGCGGTAGCGCTTTTCCTGGATCGAAAAATTGCCTATCAGCAGATCCCGGAGATGATTGAATCGTGTATGGAGGCAGCTGATTTTATTGCCAATCCGACGGTTGATGAGATCCTGGAGACGGAGGCAGCCGCATATGAACACATTGCAGGCAAATGGGGAAAGGTTTTTGCATGAAGATTATTATCGCAATTCTGATATTCAGTCTTATTATTATTTTTCATGAACTGGGGCATTTCCTTCTGGCGAAGGCAAACGGAATCCGGGTGAATGAATTCTGTCTCGGACTGGGACCGAAAGTGTTTGGCATCACAAAGGGAGAGACGACATACTCCCTGCATCTGTTCCCGATCGGTGGAGCGTGCATGATGGAGGGAGAGGATACGGAGAGCGAGGACGGCAGGGCGTTCGGGAAAAAATCAGTCTGGGCGCGCATCAGTGTGGTGGCTGCCGGGCCGGTATTTAATTTCCTGATGGCGTTTGTCTTTGCTTTTATTCTGTTATGCAATATCGGCTATGATCTGCCGGTGCTCGCCGGAGTGACGGAGGGATATCCGGCCGAGGAGGCGGGAATGCAGGCGGGAGATACAATCTTAAAGATTGATCACACCCGGATACATTTTTTCCGGGACATCAGCGCCTACACACAGTTTCATTCCGGGGACGCGGTCACAGTGACCTATGAGCGGGACGGCGAACGCTATCAGACGGTGCTCACGCCCAAATATAACGAAGAATACGGCTATTATATGTACGGCTTTCAGGGAAGCGCGCAAAAGACGAAAGGTTCTGTGCTTTCCAATTTAAAATACAGCGTATATGAGGTGGAATACTGGATCCGGGTGACGATTGACAGCCTGAAGTCTCTGGTGGGCGGAAAGGTGAGCGTCAATGACATGAGCGGTCCGGTCGGGATCGTCAATATGATCGGGGACAGCTATGAGCAGAGCGTGACGTACGGCTATTATATGGTATTTTTGCAGATGCTTTATATTGCGATCTTCTTATCGGCGAACCTCGGTGTGATGAATCTGCTGCCGCTTCCGGCGCTGGACGGAGGCAGACTATTGTTTCTGATTGTCGAGGTGATCCGCGGAAAGCGCGTCGATCCCGACAAGGAAGGCATGGTGCATTTTATTGGCATGATGCTGTTGTTTGCACTCATGTTCTTTACATTTTTTAACGATATCCGCAAGCTGTTCGGATAGAAAGGCAAAAAGATGACAAAAGTAGTGAAAATTGGCGACCGGGTGATCGGCGGAGGCAATCCGATCCTGATCCAGTCCATGACAAATACAAAGACGGAGGACGTGGCTGCAACTGTGGCGCAGATTCAGGCGCTTACCGCTGCCGGATGTGATATTATCCGCTGCGCCGTGCCGACTATGGAGGCGGCGGAGGCATTGACCGAGATCAAAAAGCAGGTGAGCATTCCCGTTGTGGCAGATATTCATTTTGATTACCGCCTGGCGCTTGCCGCGATCGAGCACGGTGCGGATAAGATCCGCATCAATCCGGGAAATATCGGAAGTACAGAGCGTGTGCGCGCAGTGGTGGATGCCGCAAAAGAGCGCGGTATTCCGATCCGTGTCGGCGTCAACAGTGGATCTCTGGAAAAAGATCTTGTGGAAAAATATCACGGTGTGACGGCGGAGGGGATTGTCGAGAGCGCCCTCGATAAAGTACATCTGATCGAGGATATGGGGTATGACAATCTGGTCATCAGCATCAAATCCTCCGATGTGATGATGTGCGTGAAGGCGCACGAGCTGATTGCGACACAGACGGATCATCCGCTGCATGTCGGTATCACGGAGTCCGGCACCATCATCAGCGGCAATATCAAATCTTCGATCGGACTGGGACTCATTCTGCATCAGGGAATCGGTGATACAATCCGCGTATCGCTCACGGGAGACCCGTTGGAGGAGATCAAGTCCGCGAAGCTGATTCTGCGTACCTTAGGGCTGCGCAAAGGCGGTGTGGAGGTCGTGTCCTGTCCGACCTGCGGCAGAACCAGAATCGATCTGATCGGGCTTGCCAACCAGGTGGAAAATATGGTGGCAGACATCCCGTTAGACATCAAGGTGGCGGTTATGGGCTGCGTTGTCAACGGACCGGGTGAGGCAAAGGAAGCGGATATCGGTATTGCCGGAGGAATCGGAGAGGGACTCTTGATCAAGAACGGGGAAGTGTATAAAAAGGTGCCGGAGGGCGAACTGCTTGAGGCATTGCGCTATGAGCTGCTGCACTGGAATGAGCAGCAGAAGTAGAACAGACTGAGGAAGAAGTGAGAAAAGGGCATGGCAAAACGGTTTTTTGATGTATTTCCATCACTGCAGGTAGAAGGCGACATGAAAAATCTGCTGACGGAGACGGAAGTAACGAAGGTGGGCATGAATCATGAGCGCGATCATCTGCGCGTCTATTTAAGCAGCACGCGTCTGATTCACAAAAAAGATATCCGCCAGTTGGAATCTGCCATTGCACAACAGATTTTTAAGGGCAGGATGATGCAGGTCAAGGTCATTGAAAAGTATCATCTCTCGGAACAGTATACGCCGGAAAAGCTGCTTGATCTGTACCGCGACAGCATTTTAGAAGAACTGAAAGATTACAGCCTGATGGAATACAATCTTCTTCGGACGGCGAAGATGGAGTTTACGAGCGAAAGCCACATGCTGCTCACGCTGGAGAATACGATTATCGCACAGACGCGTTCCCATGAGATCGTGGAGTTTTTAGAGAAGGTGATCTGCGAGCGCTGCGGACTCGATCTGGCGGTGGAGCTTGCCTATGAGGAGCCGAAGGAGAGTAAATATAAGAAAAACAGTGATCTGCAGATTCAGTTTGAGATTAAAAACATCATGAAAAAGGTACATATCCGCAATGACGACGGGGAGAGTGTGCCGGCGGTCGTAGAAGGCGGTGCCGAGGCGGTTCCCGATGGCACAACAACATCTGGTGGTACAGGCGGCAATGCCACCACAAATACCGTTTCTTCTGCAAAAATTGCTGCAAAACCTACGGAACATGCAGGAAAAACTGCAGGAAATGGCGAAAAAGGGAAGAAGGAATTCAAGCGCAGATTCGAGGGCGGCGGCTTTAAAAAGTCGGACAATCCGGATGTGATCTACGGGCGTGATTTTGAGGATGAACCGATCGCGATCGAGAAGATTGTGGGAGAGATGGGAGAGGTGACGATCCGCTGCCAGGTCATGACGTTAGAGACCAGGGAAATCCGGAATGAGAAGACGATCGTGATTATGTCCGTGACGGATTTTACCGATTCGATTGTATTAAAAATCTTTACCAGAAACGATCAGCTGCAGGAACTGCTTGATGGGGGACTCGCAAAGGGAGCGTTTTTAAAGATCAAGGGTGTGACGACGATCGACAAGTTCGACAGTGAGCTTACGATCGGTTCTGTGGTCGGCATCAAAAAGATTGCGGATTTTACGTCCACACGTGCAGACACCAGCCCGGAGAAGCGCGTGGAGTTGCACTGCCATACGAAGATGAGCGATATGGATGGCGTCTCGGATGTCAAGGATATTGTAAAACGCGCCATGAAGTGGGGACACAAGGCGATTGCCATCACGGACCACGGCGATGTACAGGCTTTCCCTGACGCGAACCATGCGGTTCCGCCGGATTCGGATTTTAAGATCATCTACGGCGTGGAGGCGTATCTGGTGGATGATCTGAAGGATATTATCGTTGACTCAAAAGGACAGAGCTTAAATGACAGCTATGTCGTATTTGACCTGGAGACAACCGGACTTTCGCCGGATAAGAATAAGATCATTGAGATCGGTGCCGTCAAGGTGGTGGACGGAGCTATCACGGAGCGTTTTTCGACCTTCGTCAATCCGGAGGTGCCGATCCCGTATAATATTGAGCAGCTGACGTCCATCAAGGATGACATGGTGCTCGATGCGCCCAGGATTGAGGAGATCTTGCCCGAATTCATGAAGTTCTGCGAGGGAACCGTCATGGTGGCACACAATGCAGAGTTCGATACCGGATTCATCCGCAGGAACTGCGAGCGCATGGGACTGCCGTTTGATTTTACCATCGCAGATACCGTGGCGCTGGCGAGAATCCTGCTGCCGCAGTTAAACCGTTTCAAGCTGGATACCGTGGCAAAGGCGGTCGGTGTATCGCTGGATCACCATCACCGGGCGGTCGATGACGCGGCATGTACGGCGGAGATTTTTGTCAAGTTTATCGAGATGCTTCATGAACGCGGCATGGAGACGTTAGACGATGTGAACCAGATGGGCGCGACATCGCCGGAACTTGTGAAAAAGTTAAAGAGCCATCACGCGATCATACTGGCGACAAACGATATCGGACGCATCAATCTCTACCGTCTGGTCTCCATGTCACACCTGACTTATTTTCACAAGACACCGCGTGTGCCAAAGAGCGAATTTGTAAAGTACAGAGAAGGACTGCTGCTCGGATCTGCCTGTGAGGCAGGCGAACTCTACCGTGCGATTTTAGACGGCAGACCGGAGGAGGAGATCATCCGTCTCGTGAAGTTTTACGACTATCTGGAGATTCAGCCGATCGGCAACAACAGTTTCATGCTGCGGGATGAGAAGAGCGCCATCAACTCTGTCGAGGAGTTGCAGGATATCAACCGGCGGATTGTAAAGCTGGGCGAGACATTCAACAAGCTGGTGGTCGCCACCTGCGACGTGCATTTCCTTGATCCGGAGGATGAGGTATACCGCCGTATCATCATGGCGGGCAAGGGATTTAAGGATGCCGATGACCAGGCACCGCTGTTCCTTCGGACAACGGAGGAGATGTTAAAGGAGTTCGAGTATCTCGGAAGCACCAAGGCGGAGGAGGTTGTCATCACGAATCCCGGCAAGATTGCCGATATGTGTGAGAAGATCGCACCGGTGCGCCCGGACAAGTGTCCGCCGGTCATTGAGAATTCCGATCAGATGCTGCGTGACATCTGCTACACCAAGGCGCACAGCATGTACGGCGAGGAGCTTCCGTCCATCGTGAAGGAGCGATTGGACCGTGAGCTGAATTCCATCATTTCCAACGGCTATGCCGTAATGTATATCATTGCACAGAAACTGGTGTGGAAGTCCAACGAGGACGGTTATCTGGTAGGCTCCAGAGGTTCGGTCGGATCTTCGTTCGCGGCGACCATGTCCGGTATCACGGAGGTCAATCCGCTGCAGGCACATTACCGCTGTGCCTACTGCAAGTACAGCGACTTTGATTCGCCGGAGGTCAAGGCGTTCTCCGGGCGAAGCGGATGTGATATGCCGGATAAGATCTGTCCGGTCTGTGGCAAGAAGCTGGTAAAAGACGGGTTTGACATTCCGTTTGAGACGTTCCTGGGATTCAAGGGAAACAAGGAGCCGGATATCGACCTGAACTTTTCCGGTGAATATCAGAGTAAAGCGCATGCCTACTGTGAGGTTATTTTCGGATACGGTCAGACATTCCGTGCCGGAACGATCGGTACGCTGGCGGACAAGACGGCGTTCGGATACATCAAGAATTACTACGAGGAGCGCGGTGTCCACAAGCGGAACTGTGAGATTGACCGTATTGTGCAGGGATGCGTCGGCGTCCGCAGGACGACGGGACAGCACCCGGGCGGAATCGTCGTGCTTCCGGTGGGAGAGGAGATCAACACGTTTACGCCGGTACAGCATCCGGCGAACGATATGACGACAGCGACGGTAACGACACATTTTGATTATCACTCGATCGACCACAACCTGTTAAAACTCGATATTCTCGGACACGATGATCCGACGATGATTCGTATGCTGCAGGATCTGACGGGAATTGACCCGACAACGATCCCACTCGACGATGAGTCGGTCATGTCCTTATTTAAAAATACATCGGCACTCGGTGTGACGCCGGATGACATTCATGGAATTCCGCTCGGATGTCTCGGTATTCCGGAGTTTGGAACCGATTTCGCCATGCAGATGGTTATCGATGCCAAGCCGCAGGAGTTCTCGGATCTGATCCGTATCTCCGGTCTGTCCCACGGTACGGATGTATGGCTCGGCAATGCGCAGACACTCATCGAGCAGGGACTGGCAACGATTTCCACAGCGATCTGTACCCGTGACGATATCATGATCTACCTGATCCAGAAGGGACTTGACAGTGAGCAGTCCTTCACGATCATGGAGTCGGTGCGTAAGGGAAAAGGCTTAAAGGAAGAGTGGAAGACGGAGATGCGCGCGCATGATGTGCCGGAGTGGTACATAGATTCGTGTCTGAAGATCAAGTACATGTTCCCGAAGGCACATGCGGCGGCATACGTTATGATGGCATGGCGTATCGCCTACTGTAAGGTATATTATCCTCTTGCCTACTATGCGGCATATTTCTCGATCCGCGCGACGGGATTTAACTACGAGATCATGTGCCAGGGCAAGGAGCGTCTTGAATATTTTTACAAGGATTACACGCGGAGAAAAGATTCGCTCTCCAAAAAGGAGCAGGATACTTACCGCGATATGAAGATCGTGCAGGAGATGTATGCCAGAGGATTTGATTTTACACCGATTGATGTGTACCGCGCAAAGCCGGACCGTTTTCAGGTGATTGACGGCAAACTCATGCCGGCGTTAAACACGATCGACGGTATGGGCGACAATGCTGCGATTGCGGTTGCCGAGGCGGCAAAGGACGGCAAGTTTTTGTCCAAGGACGACTTCAGGCAGCGCACCAAGGCGACCAAGACGGTCATCGATCTTATGGCAGATCTTGGACTGCTCGGCGAACTGCCGGAGTCAAATCAGCTGTCGCTGTTTGATTTTGCATAAATTGATATTTGTAATAATTTCTACGAGGAGAATGAATTATGAAAAAGAAGAGTGTAGTAGCATTATTAACAGCAACAATGGTGATCGGAATGACAGGGACAGGTTGTGGCGATAAGCAGCTTGCGCTTGCAACAGATAAGGTAAGTGTCGAACTGGGATCTGAACTTAATACCGATGTAGCAGCTTATGTTTCAGATGCGGATATCGCAGCGGAAACAGCAATTGATTTTGGGGCTGTTGATGTAAGTAAGCTTGGATCTTATATGGCAGTAGTTACCTATAAGGATCAGACGACGTCCCTTGAAGTTGACGTAGTAGATACCACAGCGCCGGAGGCAGAGGTGGTGGACCAGGTTACAGTTGGTGTAGACGAGCCATTGTATGTGGAGGATGTTTTAACGAGTGTAACCGAGCTGACCGGGAATGTAATGGCAACATTTGACGATCTGGCAGATGAGTCTACCGATGCCACCGAGGAAGTAGAGACCACTGAGGGTGTAGAGGCTACCGAGGGTGTAGAGGCTGCCGAGGATGTGGAGACCACTGAGGACATGGAGGTCACCGAGGAAGTAGAGACCACCGGAGCGTCAGAAGATATGGAAACATTTGTGTTAGACGATGTAACGGTAACAAATGACGCGATAGTCTTTCATACAGTGGGTGAGTACAGTGTAGGCTTAACACTTGCAGATGAGAGTGGAAATAGCAAGCAGGTAGAAGTGCCGGTACTGGTTGGTACAGAACCGACATTTTTGGGAATTGAGGATCTTACCGTAACAACCGGAGCAGAGGATGTGGACTATCTTTCGGGTGTAACGGCAACGGACAGCAATGGGAATGATCTGACAGATAAGATCGCATGTGATGACAGCAAAGTAGACCTGTCTTTGGCAGGAGAGTACGAGATTACTTACACGGTAACAGATGAGAACGGGTTTACTGCAAAGCAGACAGCCAAAGTGACAGTTGCAGATGGAAAGACCTCTAAGAAGGATACCAAATCTGCTACAACAAAGTCGGAGACAACAAAGGCTGAAACCGGATCAACCAACAGCAGTGCTACAAATACTGGAAGCAGTAATACTGGAAATAGCAACAGTGGAACATCTGAAAGCAGCAATTCCGGAAATAGCAACAGTGGAACATCTGGAAGCAGCAATTCCGGAAACAGCAACAGTGGAAGCAGCAATTCCGGAGACAATAGCGGAAACAGCAACAGTGGAAGCAGCAATTCCGGAGACAATAGCGGAAGTAGCAACAGTGGAGGCGGCAATAGCGGAAACAGCAACAGTGGAAGTGGCAACAACGAAAGCAGTAATTTCGGAAACAGCAACAGCGAAAGTACAACACCAAGCGGTGATAGTGGAAGTAGCAACAACGGAAGCGGTGATCATACAATGTCAGAACCAGATGATGTCATTGAGGGAGATCCGTCACTTGGCGACAATACAGGAACAGGTGGAAATGGCGGCGGAAATTCCACGATCACATTTAATTAAATGTAACGGAGGATAATTATATGTATAGTGAGCGAAAGCTCAGATACGATAGGAGTATAATATATAAATTTTATTTGTGTGTATTATTGGTAGTAAGTGCATTATTATTTTCTGATAAAGTTATGGCAGAAACATTGGCGGAACATGCTACGAATGAGGTACAGAAAAATGTATTTAAAGAGTTGCCAGTGGGGCAGAGTGGAGAAAATACAACGGTAGGACGTTATGCGCTAAATTATACTGGAAATATCAATGTATATTCTTCGCCGTCATCAGGAAACGATGATATATCCTATTGCAGTCAGACATTGTCGGGATGGTCTAATAGTTCAAGGGCAACATTGCATGGGGACAATAGCACAACTCATATTGTAAGGGCGTATTTGATATGGGAAACTCGAAAAAGGTATAACAAAGATGATAATAATGCTAATCATGTAAGTTTTCTTATGCGAGATGCTAGAACTCGTTGGAATATTTATCCTGATTGGGTTTTTGCGGACGATCGCAGTTCGCGGTATGTTTCTGGATGGGAGCAGTCCCGCCCCCGAATTTACTGCAACGTTGCGGATGTAACAACTATCGTTAAAACATACGGGTATGGTGATTACTATGTAGCCAATATACCGGTATGCCGTGCATCCGATCTCTGGGAGCAGGATACGGGAGGCGGTGGAACGCCGACCGGCTGGCAGCTGATTGTCGTGGAGGAAAATGCTTCTTATCCGGTACGTGCGGTGACTTTAAGTGTGGGATCGAGATTCCGGTTCGGAGATGTTGATTGGGAGGGCGATGATTATGGTTTCGATCCTGTCTCCAGAGCAACTGTTACGATGCAGGCAGAGTTGTTTGATGGTTTAAAAACCAAAGAATACGGAGACGTGACAGGACAGATACTTTTTGGATGTATCGATGCGGCGAGGGTTACGGAAAATCCCAAACTGATATCCATGTTTACACAACAGGCTCGGGATAGTGAAAAAAATGTAAGGAACGGCGGGACTGTAATAGAGGGGCTTTACCGTGATGGATCACTATTTTGCCAACAAACGGATATGTGCTCTGTTTTGTATAACGTCTCGGGATTATCATATGGTGCGACAGTGTTTGGGGTGGATGTTGCCAATGTCCGTTGGGATACCCAGCTTTACATCGGAGCGGCGGTAGACATTGCTTTTCCGGAGTTTGAGTCGCAGCAGACAACAAGTATATCGGATGGAAAGGTTATCGTAAAAGGGAAGATTGAAAATACATCTGCACAGGATGATACTGGTATTTATGACGGCGAACTGACGGTGACACTGGATCCGAATCTGACTCCGGATCTGACGAATTACAGCATTGCAGTAAATGGCAATATTGCGTCCGGTGCTACTGTGCGGCAGGGTACGGTGACGGATGCGGACGGGACAGTACATAATACGGTTATTTTTTCTGGTGGTGGCATATCAAGTTGGTTTAAGGGAGATAAGATTGAGTATACGATCTATTGCCGGATCAGCGGATCCGGTATGAGTCGGTTTGATAACAGGGATCAACTTGATGGGTATTTAAAATCTGCAGGAGTTGACACGGGACACTGGATCGACAAAGCATGCATTGCATCCAGCTGGTGCAATGCTTTATTCCGGGTTGATCTGATTGCAGGAAATGGAATTCAGAGTGTCAGTGGTGTACGCAATTATATGTCTGGGGCAGCGGTTACAATTGATGCGGTGGTAAAAAATGGTTACCATTGGACGGGATGGACTGGCACGTATGAGACGGATAGAAAGCAGTATGCGTTTGCCATGCCTGCACAAAATGTGCGAATGATTGCAAACGCGCAGATTAACCACTCAACTTTAAAAGTTGATCCCAATGGGGGAACATGGCAGGGAAGTACCGCTGTGCAGAGTTTTACGGAGCACTATGGAACGGTTAAATCCATTCCGTATCCGGTAAGAACCGGATATACTTTTTCAGGCTGGGTGAAATCGGATCCATTTAACGGTAGTCTGAACAATGCGGTGTATACGTTTGGCGCAGAAGATGATGCGACAGATGTTCTGACGGCGTCTTGGACAGCAAACGGCTATACGCTGCATTTTGACCCAAACGATGGCAAAGAACAAGCGCTGATTGATGATATAACGATCATATACGATCAGAATGTGACGTTGCCGGATGTTACGGGACGTTATATCCGCTATACGTTGGACGGAGAGGATATCACGCAGCAGGTATTAGACGGCACGATTGTTTTGGATGATTCTGGCGTAGTGGTTATGGTGATGGATGCGGATACGGGTCTGATGATGACACCGGCAGGTGGCATTATAAATGAGGATGGAAGTATTACGCAGCTGGATGGTAGCATCACGAATTCAGATGGAAGCGTAGCAGATCCGGAAGTAGTAGAAGCGGATGCTTCCAGTGAATCGACAGAAGCACCGGAGGAAGATGCAACAGAAGCAGAAGCGGATGTGGAAGAACTGGAAGTTCTGGAAGAATCGGAAACTCCGGCTGCTGATCCGGTGCTGGATAAAAAGGCATATGCGGCTGTTTTTATGGGGTGGTCGCTCGAGGATGGGCGCGATAGCTTTATACCGCAATGGACAGCAGGAATGCAGGTCAGTGTGGCGGATCTGATAGAAGCATCCGGCGTGGCAGATCAGAACGGTGCGATGATCACGCTGTATGCGTCGTGGGATGACTGTCCGTGGATTGTTGCCACAAATCTCTACTATACACTGGAGCAGGCACAGCAGGGGGTTATCACAGACAGTGAGATTTTAAGCCATGCGACTGCATCGGATCGTGAAGATGGAAGCCCGATCGAGGCAGGATTTCATGAAAATGGAACATCTTTTTCGATTCCGGATTATCAGGCATCGGATTTTACTCAGTTTTTGCGTGGAGGAAGCTGTACGGAAAATCTCACGGTAGTTGACAGCGCTGGGAGTATCTATTGTAAGCAGATAACGGTTTATGTGGTGGATACAACGCCTGCAGATGAACGAACGGAGAGAACAACACGCTTTATTGATGAAAAATATTACGGAAGTTCTTATGAATGGGGAGGGCTTTTGGATGATTCGATCTGGAAGACGGATACTGCGTACGTGTCTGCACTTCGGACGGCGTTTGGAAATCTGGAAAATGATGCACCGGTTGAAACCTATATGATTAACGGTGAGACGCGCCGGAAGATCCGCGAATATGTGGATGCGCACGGATTCGGAGACAGCAGAGAAGCCGGAGCATTACAGGAAATGTATGATCGGTATCTTGTGCCAAATTGTGTAAGATGAAAATAAAAAACAGCCGGCAGGCGTTTCCTGCCTGCCGGCTGCAACTCTTTCATTCTTCTGTGAGGAAGAGCGGAGAGGATATTCCCTAATATATTCTTGTTGATTACGGACAGCCCTTATGTGTGTTCTTCTGCATCTGAGACCGGAGCTTCCGGCTTCTTGATATAGATCTTTTCAATCCGGTTTTTATCCATCTGTTCCACACGAAGCAACACATCATCATCGGTAATAATCACTTCGTTCTTTTCCGGAAGGTGATCCAGCAGACCGATGAGGTAGCCGCCAATCGTATCATAATCCTCGGATGTAAAATTCAAGCCGATCTCATCACAGAGATCTTCCAGGTTGGTGGAGCCGAGAACCATGTATTCACGGTCGCTAAGCTGGACAATCGGATCTTCTTCGTCAGTATCGTACTCATCACGGATTTCACCAACAATCTCTTCCAGAAGATCTTCCAGCGTGATCAGACCCGCAGTAGCACCATACTCATCCAGAACAATAGCAAGTGAGATAGAGGACTTACGCATTTCCATAAACAATTCTGCAGTGTTCTTGTGCTCGTATGTAAAATACGGTTCACGCATAATATCACGAACAGAAAAATGATCCTTGTCGTGACAGAGAAGCAGATCTTTCATATTGAGGATACCGATCACGTTGTCGGTCGTATCTTCATAGACTGGCAGCCGGGTAAACTTATCCTCCTGAAAAATCTGAATCAGCTCATCGTAGGAACTGTCTACTTGCGCAAAGGTCATATCGATTCTCGGAATCATGACTTCTTTGGCCTGTGCATCGCCAAAATCAAACACATTGTTAATCATGGTGTGTTCTTCAGACTCGATGACGCCGGATTCCTTGCTGACATCCACGATTGTGCGCAGTTCTTCTTCGGTCATCTTCTGGGTATCGGCATTCGGATCAACGCCGAATAATTTGCAGATGCGGTTGGCAAGCTTATTGATGATAAAAATGACCGGAGTCAGAAGTTTCATCAGTACCTCAATCACATTTGCATAGGTGAGAGCCAGTTTTTCGGAATTGACCGTCGCCAGTGTCTTCGGCGAGATTTCGCCAAAAATCAAAATGAGTACGGTAAGGATGCCGGTTGCAATACCTGCACCTACACTGCCCCAGATCTTGATTGCCAGAGAAGTGGCGAGCGAGGATGCCGACAGATTCACGATGTTATTACCGATTAAGATTGCAGAAAGCATTTTTCCGGAATTATCTGTGATGCGAAGAACTGTGGCAGCGCGTTTATTCCCGTCTTCTGCCAGGGTACGCATCCGGATGCGATTGACGGTAATTAAAGCCGTCTCTGCGGATGAAAAGAATGCAGAGAGCATAAGTAAGAGCACTAAGAAAATTATTTGAAATATGTCACTTGAATCCAAGTATGTTCACCTCATTAAATAGCAGGATGCGCACAGATGTATGTGCCATGCCTTTGGTTAATAGTATTCCGGCACACAGGGCGCCGGAATACAAAAGTGTAATATAAATGACATTATATAAAGAAAATGTCTATTCGTCAATACTGTAGTTTGGAGCTTCCTTTGTGATGTGGATGTCATGCGGATGACTCTCACGAAGAGCAGCAGCGGAGATTTTTACGAACTTGCTCTTTTCCTTGAGATCCTCGATCGTCGGGCAGCCACAGTAACCCATACCGGAACGGATACCGCCGACCAGCTGGAAAACAGTGTCCTCCACATTGCCCTTGTAAGCCACACGGCCTTCGACGCCTTCCGGTACCAGCTTCTTGGCACCTTCCTGGAAGTAGCGGTCTTTGCTGCCGTTCTCCATAGCTGCAAGAGAACCCATGCCGCGGTAAACCTTGTATTTTCTTCCCTGATACAGCTCGAAAGTTCCAGGAGCCTCATCACATCCGGCAAAGATACTTCCCATCATGCAGACATTTGCGCCGGCTGCGAGAGCTTTTGTCATATCGCCGGAGTATTTGATACCGCCGTCGGCGATGATCGGAATACCGGCTTCTTTTGCAACCTTATAGCAGT
>OHAF01001096.1_pt1 | contig 26292 bp, 18 predicted proteins | sample 1577041 | NCBI WGS metagenome assembly OHAF01 (sample SAMEA3541495, study PRJEB24748) | human gut metagenome | biome: human gut; feature: human-associated habitat; material: faeces | place: China | collected 2012
TTCTAAATCGTTACCTATCCACATCGCTCCAAACGGTAACCTCTTACTTCTCAGCTAGATAGTCCGAAACCAAAAAATAAGGCAGGAACTTTTCCTTTCCACCGTTGGAAACTTTGTTTTCCTCCCTAGGAAATGTTTCTTTCCACAAGAGGAGCGTCTAGCTATTCCTACATTAAGCATAGATCGGCAGTAAGAGCCTCTGGATGAGAGTAGAGCTAGAGAAAACGGATCTCGGCATCGCTCGATCATTTCAGCGGATTACCTAATAGATAGTATTGAACAGTTGTTACTCACCGCCGATATACCTACAATCTGCTAGCTTTTGTCGTGAGCCATTGTAAGCCCCTGCCGTACCTTTGCAGTGGAAATTTGTCGCGTAGTAGAGGATTCGTTCCCCTTATTTTCTTCGTTTTCCCCTCCACTATGCCCATCTTGAGGTACGCTAAACAATGTAAGGGACCCCAGTAAAGCACTCCCTTCGTTTGATTTACGACAATGTCAAACACTCTATAATAATATATGAAACGATTCATTTCGTATCTCCTCTGTGGTCTCGTACTTTGCACCGTACAGCTATCAGAGGCGCAGACTGTGGACTCATTATCACAGACCTCATCGCCAGCTCCTCGTCGGCTCACCTTTGGTGGGTATGGGGAGGCTGTCGCTTCGAGGATGTTTTACAGTAATAACTTTAAGCGCTACACCGATGCGGCACTCTACAAAGATGCTCGTAGCTTCGGACAGGTAGACTTGCCTCACGTTGTTTTCTTTGTTGGTTATGATTTCGGTCATGGTTGGTCTCTAGGCTCTGAGATTGAGTTTGAGCATGGTGGCACGGAGAGTGCTGTCGAGATCGAAGAGGAGGAGACCGGCGAGTACGAGTCTGAGATAGAGCGTGGTGGCGAGGTGGCTCTCGAGCAGTTTTGGCTACAGAAGAGCTTTTCACCAGCGCTCAACCTGCGCATCGGACACATGGTGGTGCCTGTCGGAGCGACCAATGCGTATCACATGCCGACGGAGTTCTTTACGGTTTATCGACCCGAGGGGGAGAATACGATCCTGCCCTGCACCTGGCATGAGACGGGTATAGGGTTGTGGGGTAAGCTACCCAACTGGCGGTACGAGATCATGGGTATAGCTGGGCTAGATGCTGACCGCTTTAACAATAAGGACTGGATCCATGGCGGGGCGGGTAGTCCCTACGAGTTTAAGATGGCGACCAACTACGCCTGCGCTATGCGTGTGGACAACTATTCGGTGCGCAACCTGCGCCTTAGCCTGAGTGGCTACGTCGGGACAAGCGGTCGTAACACGCTCAATGCGACAAATAAGTATGACCATATCAAGGGGCTCGTCTGTATCGGAGCTTTTGACTTCCAGTATGCCAATCCGCAGCTCATCTTGCGAGGCAATGTGGACTACGGACACCTGAGTGACTCTATGGAGATCACAAATGCTAATCGTACGACTCGTAAGGACTCCCCCTCACCAAAGAACAGTGTCGCCAAGGCGGCTCTAGCCGCTGGCTTGGAGGGCGGATATGACCTCTTCTCAGCTTCGGACAAGCTGCGTCAGCTCAAGCAGCGTCTCTACCTCTTCGGGCGGTATGACTACTACGACTCCATGTTTCAAGTAGTGCCCAGTATGACCGACGAGCCAGAGTGGGAGCGACAGAAGTTTACCGTCGGACTCAACTACTACCCGATCCCTGAGATCGTTGTCAAGGCTGAGTATAGCCATCGTATGCTACACAAGCAGTTCAACGATGAGCCGACCGTCAGCCTCGGCATCGCCTACTTCGGAATGTTTCACTTCTAGATTCTTTTAACTCAACACAATACAATCGACTATGAATTAAGTATACCTACATCTTCAAAATGCTCCTTCTCTCAGTCGTGGGCGTCCTCCTCGTCTCTTGTCAAGAGAGCGACGAGCCCAAGGCAAAGCAGCTAGACCCCGCACAGACGGCACTCATTAAGCAGTTTGTCGAGGGTGTCGTAGTACCCACCTACAAGTCTCTAGCAGACAATGCTATCGAGCTGTCTGGGCTTTGCGAGGAGCTGATGAAGAACCCCTCTCAAGAACTGGTCAACAAGGCTTGCAAGAAGTGGGTCTCAGCGCGTGCTTACTGGGAGCTTAGTGAGGCTTTTCTCTATGGAGCTGCTGGTGACTACAACATCGACCCGCACATCGACTCTTGGCCTCTGCAAAAGAATCAGCTGGACAATATCCTTAAGAACAAAGACCTCCTTGACGAACTCAAAGAGGAGGGTCCTGATGCCAAGGGCTTCGCTTCTCTAGGCTACGGTCTGCTCGGCTTCCACGCTGTGGAGTACATGATCTTTAGAGATGGTCAGCCTCGCAAGGTCGGTGAGATCACAGAACCTGAGCGCATTTACAATGCGGCTGTCGCTGAGGATCTAGCACGTCAGGCGATCCGCCTAGAGGCTAGCTGGGCTGGCATTGACAAGGTGACGGCTGACAAGAAGAAGACGCTTGAGGATGCGGAGCTCCTGCCTACGATGGACTACGGTCAGCTTATGATCGCCGCTGGTGAGCAGGGCAATAGCTCCTACAAGAGCCAGAAAGATGCTCTCGTGCAGATCCTACAAGGTGCGAGCGACATCTCTGACGAGGTGGGCAATACGAAGATCACTGACCCCGTCAACTCGGGCAACGTCCTAGACGTGGAGTCGTGGTACAGCTGGAACTCTATTGAGGACTTCACAGACAACCTCCGTAGCGTCCGCAACGCTTACTACGGTTCTCTCGACGGCACTGTCCACAACCACTCTCTCGCTACCTACATGGCTCAGCAGCATCCTGATCTAGACAAGGAGATCCGCACAGCCCTAGACCATGCGATCAAGACGGTAGCCGCTATGCCGGCACCCTTCCGCAATAACCTGACTAAGGAGGCTACCAAGCCCGCCATCGAGGCGTGCAATGCACTCCTTGAGCAGATCGATGCAGCTATCGAAGCTGTACAGAAGTAATCAATAAACCACCGTCATACCATCTGCAGGCTTGATCCCTAGAGAGGATGCCTGCAGATGTATGATAGCATTTTAGAGGAAGTTGTTATGAACAAGGTATTAAGTATATGTAGCCTGATAGGCTGTCTGGCTCTCCTGAGCGCATGTAGCTCAGACTCTCCAGATCCAAGCAAAACAAATCTATACGAAGAGCAGTATTATAGCGGAGGCAAGCTAGGCACCGCGTTCAATAACACGGCCACCTGTTACGAGCAGTTTACCCCTGCAGTCGAGGAGGCTGGTTTGGTCGCTAGGTTTAAGAGGGGAGAGCGTCTCTTCGAGAACCCCTTTGACACCTCTACCGATCCAAACTTCCCGCTACGTGGTCTAGGGCCACTGTGGTTGCGTGCTAGCTGTATCGCTTGCCACCCAGGTTACGGACATGGTGCTAGACAGACCGAGTACAACTCGCACATCATAGGCAACGGCTATCTACTCGTCCTCACGGACCAAAACGACACTTATCTGTCTTCTCTCACAGGTATGCCTCAGACGCAAGCTGCGCCTCCCTTTAAGGCACCACTTGATGAGCGTAAGATCAAGATAGACTGGCTCCCCTACACAGATGAGTGGGGCAATAAGTTTGACGATGGTGAGACCTACGACCTTATTTACCCAGAGGTGACCATACCGGAAGATGCCTTCTACGTCCCCTTGCAGGTTAAGGGCAAAGACATCCCATACTCCGATCTACGCGTTCGCCTAGAGAGCACCATCGGTATCTACGGCACGGGTCTGCTCGACGCTATCAGTGACGAGGACCTTCGTGCTCAGTATCAGACGGAGGAGAAGCACGGTGCCAACCTCAACCCCACCGTCTGGAAGAACGGTGACTTCGCTCGCTACTATACCAATACCAAGCAGGGCGACGGCACTAAGTACCTGCCTCGCTACACCTACGGACTGACACGTGGTAGCATACAGGATGGCCCTGGAGCTAACGCTATCTGGAACATCACCAACGTGACTCGTAGCGATCGTCGCTACCACTACATGACCCCTGCCTATGCTAAGGTAGCTTCCGAAGATCCCGAGGTACAGGCTCAGTTTTACACCTACTATCCAGAGTGGCGGAAGAGTGGTGATGTCAAGAAGGATATCTACGACTACCTAACCTCTAGCGAGCTCCCTGCCGATATGACCGATGAGGAGTACATAGACTTCATGGTATGGCACCGTGGACTAGCCGTCCCGTCGGCACGAGATGCTGATAGCAAAGAGTTCCAACAAGGTAAGAAGCTCTTTGAGGAGATGGGGTGCGTTAGCTGCCACCGTCCTACCTGGACTACGGGCGAGGATCAGATCCGTGATCCGAACAACTTCTTCGTAGGTGCTCGTGCTAGCCTCCTGCCACGCTACCCGCATCAGAAGATCTGGCCCTACACCGATATGATCCAGCATCAGCTGCAGATGAAGAACAACATCCGTACAGGCTGGTGCCGTACTACGCCGCTGTGGGGACGTGGTCTGAGCATGAAGGCTACTGGAGCTGGCGATCGTCTACACGACTGCCGTGCACGTACCGTGATCGAGGCGATCATGTGGCACGGTGCTAAGACTAGTGATGCGAGAGCGTATGTCGAGAAGTTTCGCAAGCTCAGCAAGGAGGAGCGAAAGGCTGTCGTTACCTTCATCGAGTCGATCTAATCTCTAAAGTCTAACCTCTAATCTCTATCTAACTTCTACCCCTCTCCTGAGCAAGCATTTGCTAGAGCAATAGATTATGATGATAGATATAAGCTGTCAGGGGAGGGGAGACACATACACCCAAACACTTTATTCTTATGAAGCACTTAACTACACAGCTAGCACTGCTAGCACTCATCCTTGCTAGCCTGACAGCTTGTCAGCAGGAGTGCGGTAGCGACACCCCTCAGACGCTTAGCGAGGAGTATTACAGCGGAGGCAAGCTAGGCACTACCTTCAACAACACGGCCTCATGCTTCGAGCAGCCCACAGAGGCTATAGCACTGGCTGGACTAGATGCCAACTTCAAGCAGGGTGAGCGTCGCTTTGAGACGGCGCACGCTGCTGGCGATGTGCCTGGTCTGACCTTCACGGGACTAGGTCCTCTATACAATCGTACCTCCTGCGAGGCTTGTCACCCGGGCTATGGCCATGGTAAGCGCATCACACGCTACAATAGTGAGCAGATGGGCAATGGCTGTCTCATCATCGTTACCGACAAAGAGGGAAATATGGCTAGCTCGCTCGGATTAGTGCCTATGACTGTCGCACTGCCGCCCTTCAAGCCGATGATCGATGCTGACAAGATGACCATCGACTGGCGTACCTATACGGACGAGTGGGGCAATAAGTTTGACGATGGCGAGACTTACGATCTTATCTATCCCGAGGTGCATCTGCCCGCAGAGGCTCTCTACTCGCCACTAGAGGTGAATGGCAAGCCCTATCCAATAGACCAGGCGGTCGTCACGCTTGAGTCTACCATCGGCTTTTACGGCACGGGTCTACTTGATGCGATCAGCGATGAGGATATACGTCAGCAGTATATCAAAGAGGCTCCACATACCCCGCTCAATCCCGCTATTTGGGCTGGTAACGACTTCGCCCCCACGGGGGTAGACGCTGCGGGGCACCCGATGCGCTTTGACTATGCGTGTGACTTTACCAAGCTCTCTGCCAATGTGAGCCTATGGGAGGTGACCAATATCATCACGCCGATGTTTCGTAAGTTCTACATACCTGAGGCTTACGCACGGACGGCAAGCAAAGATCCCAACGTACAGGCTGAGTTCTACAAATACTTCCCTGATCGCAAGAGGTCAGGCAATGTGGAGAAGGATATCTACGACTTCTTTACAGCTACAGACCTGCCCGTCGAGATGGACGCACAGGCTTGCTACGATCTGATGGTGTGGATACGTGGTCTAGCTGTGCCAGCTGCGAGAGACATAGACTCCCCCGATGTGCAGCGTGGTAAGCAGCTCTTCACTGAGATAGGATGTGCCACTTGCCACCGTCCCTCTTGGACTACGGGCGATGACGTTGTCGTGGATGTGTATGGTCTGACCGAGGGCGGCAAGAAGGCTATGCCACGCTACCCCAAGCAAAAGATCTGGCCTTACACCGACATGGTCCAGCACCAGCTCCACATGCAAAACGACATCCGCACAGGCTGGTGCCGTACCACCCCGCTCTGGGGACGCGGTCTGAGCCAGAAGGCTTCAGGTCACCAGGACCGTCTACACGACTGCCGTGCTCGCAATGTGATCGAGGCGATCATGTGGCATGGTGCTAAGAATAGTGATGCACGATTTACGGTAGAGAAGTTCCGCAAGCTCGACCGCAAGGATCGTGAGGCGGTTGTCAAGTTTATCAACGCCGTATAGCTTCACACACTAGATTACGACATAAATATGGTGTGGCGCAAGCTTCCTTTCATACTACTACTCATCACGGTGGCTGTCCTCGCGGCAGCCACTGTGGTTGAAAAGCTTTACGGTACGCCCTTCGTTCAGGAGCACTGGTATGGCTCCCCGCTCTTTACCATCTTGTGGGTGCTACTCTCCTGTGCTGGGCTACTTTATATCTTACGAGCTAAGCTCTACAGACGCTTCTGGATCTGGATGATCCACGTCTCACTGCTGGTCATCTTGCTGGGTGCTGGCGTGACTAGCTGGACTGCCATACATGGACGGATCAAGCTCCAGGAGGGTGCCAGTCCTACGGATCGCTATCAGAGTGAACAGGGAGAGACACTGACCCTCCCCTTTGAGGTCGCTTTGGAGCGCTTTGATCTGACCTACTACACTGGGACTCAATTCCCGCTAGACTACCAGAGCAATCTCCTCATTCAGGACGGGGAGCGGTCGCAGAGCATCCGTGGTGCTGTCTCTATGAATCGCATCTTCCGCTACCGATTCTATCGCTTCTACCAGTCAGGCTACGACCCAGAGACCACCTCCTCGATCCTCTCCATCGCATACGATCCATGGGGTATATCGATCTCTTACCTAGGCTATGCGCTCCTAGCGATCAGCCTCGTAGGGGGCATGTACGCACGTCGTCGTAAAGTGAGACAGCTCCTCAAGCAGGCTCTCGTCTCTCCCGTAGCGATGCTCTTGATACTCCTCGCTGGTGGTACGCTCTCGGCAGAGGCAAAAGCCCCCTCGACGCCACTCCCCAAGACGATTCCCGCTAGTGTGGCTAAGAGCTTGGGCGAGCTGCACATCCTATACAATAATCGTGTCTGTCCTCTAGAGACCTATGCGCAGGAGTTTACCGAGAAGCTCTATGGACGCAGTAGCTACCGAGGCTATTCTGCCGAGCAGGTCTTGGCGGGCTGGATCTTTTACTACGACAGTTGGGTCGATGAGCCGATGATACGGATCAAAGATCGGAGCATACGCAAGCTGCTCGAGTGCTACGAGGGAAAGCGAGTGAGCTACCGTCAGTTCTTTGACCTGCAGGGTAACTATCGCCTGGAGGCTCTGCTAGACAACTACATACAGCACCCCGACCAGCCAGGACGCAAAGCCCTCTTTGAGGCACACGAGAAGTGTCAGGTGATACAGAGCTTAGGGTTAGGTGAGTCGCTCTTGATCTTCCCTGTACAGAGCCATGGAAGTATCGCGTGGTATCATCCAGCCTCTACCGATCTCCCCGCAGAGATGCCACTAGATCAGTGGACCTTCGTGCGTAAGAGCTTTAACTACCTCAGCGAACTGGTCGTCATGCAGCAATGGGACGAGGCGCAAGACTTTCTCGTCAAGCTCCGTCAGTACCAGCTCAAGGAGGGCGGTGAGAGCTGTCCCTCGGCTGTGCGCTTTCGCTCGGAGCTCTACTATAACCAGCTCTCTCCCTTTATCGGACTGCTCGCCAAGATCCTCGCCACCATCGGGATCTTGCTCTTCATCTGGACTGCCTATCAGCTCTCCGTGGGGCGACTCAAGGATCCTCGATTAGTCAAGTGGGGCATCTGGGCCGTCATCTACGGCAGTATGCTCTACCTAACCCTCATGGTGATCCTACGCTGGATCGTCTCGGGATATGTGCCGCTGAGCAATGGCTTTGAGACGATGCAAGCCTTAGCTTGGATCGTACTGCTACTGACCATACTTGCAGGGCGTAAGCATCGAGTACTGATCCCCTTTGGGCTACTCATGGGCGGTCTGTCGCTCTTGGTCGCCTCCTTCGGGGGCAGCAATCCACAGATCACTCCGCTGATGCCAGTGCTTCACTCGCCGCTACTGAGCATCCACGTGCTGGTTATCATGATAGCGTATAGTCTCTTGGCCTTTATGATGCTCAATAGCTGCATGGCACTGATCCTGTCGCGACGCTCTACCGTCGGGACGCACCTAGAGGCACTCAGTAGACTGCTCCTCTATCCAGCGGTCGCACTGCTGGCTATCGGTATCTTCATCGGAGCCGTCTGGGCCAATGTCTCGTGGGGACGCTACTGGAGCTGGGACCCCAAAGAGGTGTGGGCACTCATCACGCTCATCATCTACGCCCTGCCACTACACTGCGAGTCGCTGCGCTGCTTCCGCTTGCAGAGGTTCCTGCATGTTTATCTCTTGATCGCTTTTGTGTCGGTGCTGGTCACCTACTTCGGGGTCAATTTCTTCCTCGGCGGGATGCACAGCTACGCTTGATGCTCCCCCTTACGAAGCTATAAATCCACTCCACGGAGTGTCTTACCCTGAAAAAAGTTGACTCGTAAGTAAGATAATTAAGAGTACAATGAAACAGAGAAAAGACACGAAGTCTAATTCCTCACAGGGATCAAAAAATCGCCCGACCAAGGGACATGCCACAACGGCCGAACGACTTGAAGCACTCAAGCGCTATTACGTAAATGGCTACTCGATCCAGCTTCTAGCAAACCAGTATCAGGTGACATCATGGACGATTCGCAATTGGATTCGTACCTTTGAGCAAGAAAACCCTGAAGTGGCTAAAGCTATGAACAAAAAGAGAATACCCCCACAAGGCACCTCGTCTGAGGAGCCCCGCAACGACGACTATGCCGCCATGAAGGCACGTATCCTAGAGCTTGAAAAAGCTCTTCACCAAGCCTGCTTAGAGCGAGACGTCTTCAAGACCTGCCTAGAGGTGTACGGAGAAGAGCAAAAAAAAGTGGCCACTCGTCGTGACAGCCGTGCGAGATCAGCCCAAATACCAAATCAAGAAGGTCTGCGAGGTGCTAGGTAAGAGTTCACAAGCCTATTACAAGCACCTCAAGTCCGACACGCCCTTGAGAGAGTCTGAGCTCGAGTTTATAGTGACAAGCTATATTATGGAAGCCCGGAAAAGCAATCCAGGTATTGGAGGCGTATCGCTTTGGATTCAGTATTGCAGGGAGTGGGGAAACCGCTATCCCGTTGGCAGAGACAAGTTTGTGAGCTACATACGCAAGCACAAGCTCTACGTCCGCATACCTAGGCGCTACAAAGCTCCCCGCACCACGGACTCCACCCACGACCTGCTCACCTACCCCAACCTCGTTCGGGAGCTTATCCCCGACCGTCCGAATCAGGTGTGGAGCAGCGACATTACCTACATCCCCTTGGAGCGAGGGGACAACAGCGTTGAGTTCTGCTTCTTATCCCTGATTTTGGATAACTATACGAAGGAGATTGTGGGCTATAGTCTAGGGGACAGTCTCGCCTCAGAATACCCCTGCGAGGCACTAAAGCAAGCCCTCAAGCGGCTCCCCAAAAAGGACGCTTCCGATCTCATTCACCACTCCGACAGAGGCACCCAATATGCCAGTCGGCAGTACACTAACATGCTCAAGAAAAGAGGAATACAAATCAGCATGACAGAGTCAGGAGACCCCAAAGAGAACTCCCAGTCAGAGCGGATCAACAGTACCATTAAGAACGAATTCTTAAAAGGGCAAAGTGTTCCGTAGCATCGATGATGCAAATCTTGCAATCAGCAAAGCTATAGCGACTTACAACACAGTTCGTCCCCATATGAGCATCGACTATATGACCCCACAAGAAGCTAGGGAATGTACGGGTCCCCTGAAGAAGCGATGGCGAAGCTATCGTGAAGAAGCAATTCAGAAAGCTCAAAAAGACAAAGATTCAAAGGAGCTAGTAACCAGCTAAATAGAACTTATTTCAGCAAAGAGAGAAGAGACTGGATTTTTCATTTTCAATCGGAACACAAAGAGCGGTAATACCCCTGACACACCAAACGCCCTCCGCTCCGCTACAGGCGTTTGGCTTAGTCAGTTGCATTGCCGACGGGGAGTTTATCCGATTTGAAAAAGAAAAAAAACAAGCCCGGGGTATACCACGAAAAACTACCCCAAACTACCAGAGTCAACTAAAATCAGTATCTTTGAAAAGTCAAGACAACTCATTCTAGTTTGACGACAAAAACGATGTCAACCGACATCCGTTTCAGCAAAAAAATAAGTCAACCATTTTCAGGGAACGACAGAGGAAAGACCAATTCCTCCGTGGATATTTTTTATTCTCCACGTAGAAAATAAAAATTCTCCACGTGGACGCAAAACGATTCCTCCGAAGTTTCATTTGATTCCTCCGAAGAATTTTTTCTCGCCCACGTGGAGAATGAAAATTCTCCACCTGGATATTTCGAAATATCCACGTGGGGACTAGAAATTAGAGATTAGAAGGGCGGGGAGATGGGGGCGGCACTTTTGCAACGGAGTTGCACCCAGATAGCTCTACCTTTGCCTCCGTAACAGTACATCTATATCTTATGAAGAAGAAACTAATACGTATCATACTCACAGCCCTGCTACTCATCGGGGCCTATATCGTCGAGCGCACCTGCGCACTCCCGATGTGGCAGCTCCTCTTGGTCTACCTCGTGCCATACCTTATTATAGGATATGACGTACTCGGCGAGGCGGTCGAGGGGGTGGCGCATGGCGAACTCTTTGACGAGCACTTCCTCATGAGCATCGCCACCATCGGGGCACTCTGCATAGGCTTCCTGCCGGGTGCCGAGGCGCAGTTCCCCGAGGCGGTCTTTGTGATGCTCTTCTTCCAGCTAGGCGAACTCTTCGAGGGATACGCCGAGGGCAAGAGCCGTCGTGCCGTCTCCCACCTTCTCGAGATACGTCCCGACACGGCACACGTGCTGCGTGACGGAGTCGAGCAGACAGTTGCACCTGAGGAGGTAGCCGTGGGCGAGACCATCATCATCAAGCCTGGCGAAAGGGTGCCGCTCGACGGCTTCATCGTGGAGGGCTCCTCAGCTCTTAATACGGTCGCACTCACCGGCGAGAGCGTACCCCGCAGCGTTGCTGTCGAGGACGAGGTGATGTCTGGCTGCGTCAACCTCTCGGGTCTGCTCACCGTCCGTGTCGCCAAGACCGCAGGCGACTCCACCGCCTCTAAGATCATCGAGATGGTCGAGCACGCTACCGATCATAAGTCACGGAGCGAGACTTTCATACGTCGCTTCGCCCGGGTCTACACTCCTGTTGTGGTGATCGTAGCGCTCCTGCTCGCCTTCATACCGCCACTTCTGACGGGCAGCTTCACCGACCACTTCGCCACCTGGCTGTACCGTGCGCTGACCTTCCTAGTCATCTCCTGCCCCTGCGCTCTAGTCATCTCTATCCCGCTCTCCTTCTTTGCCGGTATCGGAGGCGCTTCACGGGCTGGTATCTTGGTCAAGGGAGCCAACTATATGGACGCTTTGGCCAAGGCGCGTGCCGTCCTTTTTGACAAAACAGGCACCCTGACGAAAGGCTCTTTTACCGCCAATGCGGTGCATCCGACAGACTGCGAGGCGAACCATCTGCTGCACATGGTAGCTCACGTGGAGCGTCACTCCACACACCCGATCGCAACCTCGCTGCGTAACGCCTACCCCAACGAACAAGACGACTGCTCTATCGAGGAGGTCGAGGAATTGGCCGGGCGAGGAATCAAGGCACGTGTCAACGGCTCTGAAATTCACGTAGGCAACGTAGCGCTGATGGAGTCCATCGGGGCTCAGTGGCAGCCCTGTGACCATGCGGGCACCATCGTACACGCCGCTATCGATGGCAACTATGCGGGACATATCGTCGTGTCTGACACCATCAAGGAGGAGTCTAAACAAACGATCGAAGAGCTGAGCCACTTAGGCATTCGCCAGCTAGTCATGCTCACAGGCGACCACGAGGAGGTGGCCCGTGAGGTGGCGCAGCAGGTGGGCATCACCGAGTACTACGCGGATCTGCTCCCTGCGGACAAGCTGGCACGCCTCGTGACGATCCTCGAGCAGCCAGCTCGTGGCACCGTCCTCTTCGTAGGCGACGGTATCAACGATGCGCCTGTCCTAGCGCGCGCCGATGTGGGTATCGCTATGGGCGGCCTAGGCTCTGACGCTGCCATAGAGGCAGCCGACGTGGTGATCATGGACGACAATCCGCTCAAGATCGCTACCGCCATACGCATCGCACGTCGTACGGTCAGCATCGCCCTTCAGAACGCTTGGTTTGCCATAGGTATCAAGATATTGGTACTGCTCCTTGCGCTACTCGGTGTAGCCTCCATGTGGATGGCCGTCTTCGCGGATGTAGGCGTGACCGTCCTCGCTGTGCTCAATGCTATGCGCGCCTTGCGCCCTGTCAAGTAAACGTCTCTTCGCTGATCTTCAGCTTTGAAACTAGAGTTCTCATCGCTCACAACTTGCGACTTTTGTCTACCTTTGTAAGCGATGAGATCACTTTACCACATCGTCTTACTGCTCTGCCTCCTACTACAGGGTAGCGTGCTGGCTCTTTACGGCCAGACGACAGGTCAGCCGACCGGCGCAACGACCGACACGACGACCGTCGCGACGCCCCACCGTGTGGCACTCACAGGTTACGTCTTAGATCGTGACCGTGAGCCGATCGAGTTTGCCTCGGTACTTGTCGAGGGTACGGCAATCGGCACCTGGAGCGACCTGACGGGTGCTTACCGCTTGGAGCTAACCCCGACGACCGATAGCGTGGTGGTAACCTACAGCTCTATCGGTTATCAGACAGTGCGCCAAGTGTACCCGCAGGGTATCTCACGAGACATGCACTTTAACCCGATGCTGGGTGAGAGTGCTATAGCCTTAGGTACCGTGACAGTGCGGGGCGAGGCGCGTCCGCCCAGTATGGAGCGGATCACGACACAGACGCTCGCCATGGAGGCTTCGCCGACACGTAGCATCGAGTCGATGGTGGCTACCTATGCGGGGGTCACACAGCACAACGAGCTGAGCACGCAGTACAATGTGCGTGGGGGTAGCTTCGATGAGAACCTCGTCTACGTTAACGGCATCGAGGTGTACCGCCCATTGCTGGTGCGCTCAGCGGAGCAGGAGGGTTTGAGCTTTGTCAATACCGATCTGGTGGAGCGGGTTTACTTTTCGGCGGGAGCCTTCGACGCGCACTATGGCGACCGGCTCTCCTCGGTTCTAGACATACAGTACAAGCGTCCTACGAAGCTGGAGGGCGCTGTCACCCTCGGGTTGATGAATAATAGTCTCTACGTGGGGGGCAAGCATGGGCGCTTTACCCATGTCACAGGCATCCGCACGCGCACCACGCAGCAGATGCTCTCGAAGATGGAGACCCGCGGCGAGCACAACCCTTTCTATGCGGATGCGCAGACCTATCTGACCTACACCTTTAATGATCGCTGGCGCATCGAGGGCATCGGCTACTACTCCTGGACGCAGTACCGCTTTCGTCCGCAGCAGCGTGAGACGACTGTCGGCTCCCTGCAAAATGCGAAGCACTTTACCGTCTACTTCGATGGACAGGAGCGGGATCGCTTCTCCAGCCTCTTTGGAGCCTTGACGCTACACTGGCGTCCCAGCAGTCGAGGAGCGCACAGGCTGGACCTAAGCCTCTACAACAGCCACGAGCGGGAGAGCTACGACATAACGGGCGCTTACTATCTGCAGAAGGAGGCTGACCCGACGACTGGAGGTGAGGAGCAGGAACTCCTCGCTACGGGTGTCAACCATGAGCATGCCCGCAACCTACTCCGCTACTCGGTCGCGGCACTCGCTTATAGTGGCAACCAGCGTCTCAACGAGACGCATCGCCTTATGTGGGGTGCGGAGCTGCGAGGCGAGCAGATAGCGGACTACATCTCTGAGTGGGTCAAGCTCGACTCGGCGGGCTACAACCTGCCACGTGATCCCAATCTGATCAAGATGCAGAGCAATCTCTACTCCAACGTCTCGCTGCGCTCGGCACGTGCCTCGCTCTACCTGCAAGATGAGATGCAGTGGCAGACGCCCTCGGGGAGCTATCACCTGACGGCTGGCGTGCGGGGAAGCTTTTGGTCGCTCAATAAGAAGGCAGACTTCTCACCTCGTCTGGTCGCTTCGTGGCGACCGAAGGAGCTGTCCGACCTCTTGGTAAGAGCAGCTGGAGGACTTTACTACCAGAGCCCCTTTTACAAGGAGATACGCATCATCGAGGCAGACGCTATGGGCAATCAGTCGGTACTGCTCAACGATCAGGTTCGTTCGCAAGGATCGGCACAAGCCTTGGTCGGTGTGGACTACAACTTTCTCGTGGCGGATCGCAAGTTTCGCCTCACTGCCGAGGGCTACTACAAGCATCTCTTTCGCATCAATCCCTACTATGTGGACAATGTCAAGCAGCGTTACCTAGGTCAGAACCTCGGCACCGGCTACATCGTGGGGCTAGATGTCAAGCTCTTTGGGGAGTTTGTTCCTGATGTAGACTCGTGGTTTACCGCCTCGGTGATGCGTGGCCGGCAGACCATCGAGGGGTATGGCGAGATGCCACTACCACACGTGCCAGACTACAACTTGTCACTCTTCTTCCAGGACTACTTTCCCGGCTACAAACGTATCACGCTCAGCTTGCGAGGCGTGCTAACGGGAGGACTCCCACAGCTTAACGCTGCCGAGGGCTTTGGTCGTCCGCTCTTCCGTGGCACGGCCTACAAGCGTGTGGACATCGGTATGCAGTACACGCTGTGGGATCGTGCTGAGGCAAAGCCCAGTGCGTGGCGCTGGCTACAAGCACTCAGCAAGGTATCTATCGGGGTGAATGTCTTCAACCTCTTTGACATGACCAATATCGGCTCTTACTACTGGCTCTCGGACGCTTACCGGAACCAGTACGCCGTGCCCAACTACCTGACGGGACGCCAGTACGACGCCTCGCTCATCGTCCGCTTCTAATTCGCTGGGGAATAACGTAACGAGGTAGCAATCTCCCGAGTAACCCTTTGTAGGGGCGGACCTGCGTGTCCGCCCGTTCTCGTTGAAGCGCAGTATAACCTGCGGGCGGACACGCAGGTCGGCCCCTACAACGAGTTACTCCTATCGCTTTGACACAACGGACGCCCTCTCGCTAAGCACGACCGTGCGTCCCTACACAGGGTTACTCGTCTCGTATATTTTCCGCTTGGACTTGGTAGCACTTTGACATAATGTCGCAAGGAATAGTTTTGTGGCACAATGTTTGATACCTATGTGATGTAAGCGTCTGACCTACGGATGAACCAGGTCAGTCGACAGAGACATTAACAAATAAGAAATCAACAAACAACACAATACTATGGGTAAGATAATTGGTATAGACTTAGGAACTACAAATTCATGTGTAGCAGTTCTGGAGGGTGGCGAGAGCAAGGTCATCCCCAACAGCGAGGGACGTATGACGACTCCCTCAGTAGTAGCATTCGTAGAGGGTGGTGAGCGCAAGGTGGGTGACCCCGCTAAGCGTCAGGCTATCACGAACCCAACGAACACAATCTACTCTATCAAGCGCTTCATGGGTGAGACCTATGAGCAGATACAGAAGGAGGCTGAGCGCGTCCCCTTTAAGGTGGTCAAGGGTGATAACGACACTCCTCGTGTAGACATTGACGGACGTCTCTACACGCCTCAAGAGATCTCGGCGATGATCCTTCAGAAGATGAAGAAGACGGCTGAGGACTACCTCGGCACGGAGGTTACGGAGGCTGTCATCACGGTGCCCGCATACTTCAACGACTCACAGCGTCAGGCTACTAAGGAGGCTGGCGAGATCGCTGGACTCAAGGTGCGTCGTATCGTCAACGAGCCTACGGCTGCTTCGCTAGCTTACGGCCTTGACAAGAAGGGCTCCGATATGAAGATCGCAGTCTTCGACCTCGGTGGTGGTACGTTCGATATCTCTATCCTAGAGCTCGGTGATGGCGTCTTTGAGGTGAAGTCCACGAATGGTGATACGCACCTCGGTGGTGACGACTTTGACCATGTGATCATCGACTGGCTCGCTGAGGAGTTTATGAAGGACGAGGGTGTCGATCCGCGCAAGGACAATATGGCACTGCAGCGTCTCAAGGATGCTGCTGAGCGTGCCAAGATAGAGCTCTCTAGCTCGACCTCAACGGAGATCAACCTCCCTTACCTGATCCCTGTAGATGGTATCGCTAAGCACCTCGTTCGTACGCTGACACGTGCTAAGTTTGAGCAGCTAGCTGATAAGCTGATCCACGCTTGCGTAGCTCCTTGTGAGCAGGCTCTCAAGGATGCAGGCCTCACGGCGAGCGACATCAATGAGGTGATCCTCGTAGGTGGTTCGACACGTATCCCCGCTATCCAGGAGATCGTCAAGAAGACCTTTAACCAAGAGCCCTCTAAGGGTGTGAACCCCGATGAGGTGGTCGCCTGCGGTGCCGCTATCCAGGGTGCTGTCCTAACGGGCGAGGTAAAGGATGTCCTACTTCTTGATGTGACTCCTCTGTCACTCGGTCTGGAGACGATGGGTGGTGTGATGACTCGTCTGATCGATGCGAATACAACGATCCCAACGAAGAAGAGTCAGATCTTTACCACAGCTGTGGACAACCAGCCTTCAGTAGAGATCCACGTCCTACAGGGTGAGCGTTCGCTTGCTAAGGATAATAAGAGTATCGGTCGCTTTAACCTAGATGGTATCGCACCGGCACCTCGCCAGACGCCGCAGATCGAGGTCACCTTTGACATTGATGCAAATGGTATCCTCAACGTCACGGCGGTCGACAAGGCTACTGGCAAGCAGCAGAACATCCGCATCGAGGCTTCGAGCGGTCTGAGCGATGACGAGATCAAGCGTATGAAGCAAGAGGCTGAGGCAAACGCTAAGGCTGACGAGGAGGCTAAGAATCGTATCGACAAGCTCAACCAAGCAGACAGCATGATCTTCTCTACAGAGAAGCAGCTCAAGGAGCTGGGCGACAAGATTCCTGCTGACAAGAAGGCACCGATCGAGGCTGCTCTGGAGAATCTGCGCAAGGCACACAAGGCGGAGGATATCCCCGCTATCGACAAGGCTATGGAGGAGCTGAACACAGCCTTCCACGCAGCTACCGAGCAGATGTACAATCAGGCTAACGCTCAGCAGCAGGCTGGTCCTCAGCCAGGTGCTAACGCACAGCCTAATGACAACTCTTCTGCGAAGGGCAACGACTCTGGCGATGTAGCTGACGCAGACTTTGAGGAGATCAAGTAATCTCCGATCCCTTACAAAACAAGCGGGTGGGTCAACGATGGTTGACTCACCCGCTTGTTTTATTAGAGATTAGAAGTTAGAGCTTAGAAATTAGAGGGAGGATGGGTGGCTAGTGGCACTAGTGCTCCTAGTAGGTCTAGTGCTTCTAGGGACTAGAGTCTAATCTCTAACCTCTAATCTCTAAATTCTAACCTCTAATTTCGTACCTTTGGGGTGACAGATCTTCACAGCAAAAGCCACTAAGCGATGACGAGACATGATGACTTAGCAGAGTACTTCAAGCAAAAGGGAGTACGTACCACGGCAAACCGCATCTTGGTGCTGCGCGCCTTGATGACAGCGACGCAACCAATGAGTCTCAACGAACTTGAGACGACGCTCTATCCGATGGATAAGTCGAGCATCTCACGGGTGCTGACACTCTTTCTGGCGCATGACATCGTCCACGCCTTTGAGGACGGGCGTGGGGTGTGCAACTATGAGCTCTGCGCCAGCGATGGTGTCTGTCTCGGTGAGGACGAGCACATACACTTCTACTGCGAGCGATGCCAGCACTCCTACTGCATGGAGATGCTCGAGGTGCCTCCGCTACGCTTGCCCAAGGGATACAGTGCCCACGCCATCTCCTTCGTCATCAAGGGCGTCTGTCCCCATTGCCAAAACAAGCGGTAGTAAAATCGGCATAAACGTGTAGCGAGGTGTAGGGACGCTGGACTAGTGTCTAGCGAGAAGACATCCCTACTCATCGTTACTCCGTCTCTTCTAATGGCTAATTTCTATCCTCTAATCTCTAAATTCGTACCTTTGCCATCTGGTGTATAGGCTCATCAGCAGGTAATCACACCTGCTCTGAAGATGGGTCGTGACACTAGGGGAACGAAAACATGCATTACAGAGTCAGGTGAGCTGCTCGTGCTGGCACTTAAACCGACTCTCAGAGAAGAACGACTATGGAAAACGATCTTCACGGTAATAGTCTAAAGGCTGTCGGGACCTTTCTCTCAGCCTACGCGACACACATGATGGGCTGTGGCGTGCACACCTCTCGTGTCGTGCGCTGTACGCAGCGCATAGGCGAGAGCTACGGCTATACCGTTGTGACGATGATGGTACAGAAAGGGGTCCTGATCAAGCTGTATGACCCTAAGAGCAATACACACTTTGCTATCCAAGAGGCGATACCTCCGCTACCGATCAGCTTCGAGCACAACGCTCGTTTGAGTGCCTTGAGCTGGGAGGTGGTCGATGAGCATCTGACGCTGGACGAGCTACGTGAGCAGTATGAGCAGATCCTAGCTGCGCCTCGTACTCATCCGCTGTTTGTATTGATCTTGGTGGGGTTGGCAAACGCTTCATTTTGTCGGCTCTTCGGAGGTGATCTACCTGCTATGGGGATCGTCTTTTGGGCTACGGTCGTGGGTTTTATCTGCAAGCAAAAGTTGATTCAGGAGCATGTAAACCACTATATAGCCTTTATGGTGTCAGCCTTTGTAGCGTCACTCTGCACGAGCATCTCTCTGATCTTCAACACCGACAGTGAGATCGCTCTGACTACGAGTGTACTCTATCTAGTGCCTGGGGTGCCGCTTATCAATGGCGTGATAGACATCGTGGAGGGGTACATACAGACGGGCTTCTCAAGGCTTGTGGAGGCTTTCTTGCTGATAGGTTGTATCGGGTGGGGTTTTTCGATCACACTCTTCATCTTTAGGAGTAGCTTGCTATGATGATGCTTGTCGACATAGTCTTAGATGGGCTCTTTGCAGCGATGGCTGCCATGGGCTTTGGTGCGATCTCTGACCCTCCGCTGAGGGCTTATCGCAGTATCGCTATACTAGCGGCCGTGGGGCATGCGCTACGCTTCGTCTTGATGACGGTGTGTGGGATAAATATCGCTATCGGCTCTCTCTGCGCCTCGCTGACGATCGGCTTTGGAGCACTCTGGTTGGGGAAGCGGATACAGACGCCGATCACCGTCCTCTCGATCCCAGCACTCCTACCGATGATCCCGGGGAAGTATGCGTACAATATGTTTTTTGCGCAGATTATGTTTCTCCAAAATCTAGATAATATAGCGGGGCAGCAGAGGTATATGGAGATGTTTTTCTTCAATAGTATCGTAGCCATCACGGTCATCTTCGTCCTAGCTGCGGGGGCTACACTTCCTATCCTACTCTTCCCTAAGCGAACCTTCTCTCTAACACGTAAGAAATAATAGGTGCTGAGCTCTATGAATACCTTTTGGAATACTATCGCCAAGTACAATACAGCAACCTGGCCGATACAGCTACTCCTAGTCGTCTCTGCCGTTGTGGTCTTGTACCTCCTTGTAAAGCGTCCATCACGTAGCAGTACGATCATTGCTAAGTTCTATCTGATACTCCTATATATATGGATCGCTGTGGCATACTATGCTATCTATTGTGCAGAGCGTAGCTACTCTGTCCTCCTCAGCATATACTGGGGCATACTGGCTCTGGCGTGGGTTAAGGATCTCGTGGAGGATGATACACAGTTTGCCCTACGAGATAAGTTCAAGCCTTTTGGGGTCTTCGTCCTCATACTGCCACTGATGTACCCCCTCGCTTCGATTATGAGGGGTCTATCCTTCCCCTATATCACAACGCCTGTGATGCCCTGCACGGTGGCTATCTATACGATCGGACTGCTGCTACTCTTCACAAGTCGGGTCAACATCTTTATCGTCCTACTCCTCCTCAACTGGGCTATGGTGGGGGTCACGAAAACATGGTTCTTCGGGATACCAGAGGACTTCATCCTAGTACTCACGGCGATACCGGCTCTCTACATTTTCTTCCGAGAGTACTTCGCTCTAGACCTGCATCAAGACTCGAAGCCGCAGGCGAAGTATATCAATGCGCTCTTGATCCTAGTCTGCATAGGGGTCTGCATCGCACTCTGCTGGGCGCTCTTTGCTCAGATATCTCAAGACTTCTGAGGTCTCCTCTGCGACTAGGTTGCGATATCTCTGTTTTTTTATTACTTTTGCTAAGTCCTCTCCTTAGAGGGCTGGGGACGACATCTGATATATAAAGAATCTACAAACAAACACTCTATAGCTATGGCACAGAACAACATTGATCTCTCCCAGTATGGCATCAAAGAGCCTGCTGAGATCATTTATAACCCCTCGTACGATCAGCTCTACGAGGCTGAACTACAACCAGATCTAACAGGCTATGACCGCGGGCAGCTTACCGAGCTAGGTGCTGTCAACGTGATGACGGGCGTCTACACGGGTCGCTCACCAAAGGACAAGTTCTTCGTCCTCGATGACACCACGCGTGACACTATCTGGTGGACGACTCCCGAGTATCCCAACGACAACAAGCCCACCAGTCAGGAGACGTGGCAGGAGCTTAAGAAGATTGCCACCAAGGAGCTCTCGGGCAAGAAACTTTACGTCGTCGATGCCTTCTGCGGTGCTAACCCAGACACGCGCCTCAAGATCCGCTTTATCATGGAGGTCGCTTGGCAGGCTCACTTCGTCACCAATATGTTTATACGCCCCACTAAGGAGGAGCTGGCAAACTTCGGCAAGCCAGATTTTGTCGTGATGAACGCTTCAAAGGCTAAGGTGACCAACTATAAGGAGCTGGGGCTGAACTCCGAGACGGCTGTCGTCTTTAACCTGACGGAGAAGATACAGCTCATCCTCAACACCTGGTACGGTGGTGAGATGAAGAAGGGTATGTTCTCCTATATGAACTACCTCAACCCGCTCCGCGGCAATGCCTCGATGCACTGCTCTGCTAATACGAATCAGGATGAGACGGAGACCGCTATCTTCTTCGGCCTCTCGGGCACGGGCAAGACAACGCTGAGTACCGACCCCAAGCGTAAGCTGATCGGTGACGACGAGCATGGTTGGGATGACAATGGTATCTTTAACTACGAGGGCGGCTGCTACGCTAAGGTGATCAACCTGAGCAAAGAGTCTGAGCCTGATATCTACAACGCCATCCGCCGTGATGCACTCCTAGAGAATGTGACGGTAGATGCCAATGGTAAGATCGACTTCTCTGACAAGTCTGTCACGGAGAATACACGTGTCTCCTACCCTATCTACCACATTGACAACATTGTCAAGCCAGTCTCTAAGGCAGGTCATGCCAACAAGGTAATCTTCCTCTCGGCAGATGCTTTCGGTGTCCTACCTCCAGTTTCGATCCTTGATCCTGAGCAGACGCAGTACTACTTCCTCTCAGGCTTCACGGCCAAGCTAGCTGGTACAGAGCGTGGTGTCACGGAGCCTACGCCTACCTTCTCGGCATGCTTTGGCGCAGCTTTCCTCTCACTCCACCCGACCAAGTACGGTCAGGAGCTGGTCAAGCGCATGAAGGCTGTCGGCGCTAAGGCTTACCTCGTCAATACGGGCTGGAACGGCACGGGCAAGCGTATCTCGATCAAGGATACCCGTGGCATCATCGATGCGATCCTCGATGGTTCGATCGACAAGGCTCCGACGAAGACGCTACCCCACTTCAACTTCTCCATCCCGACGGAGCTACCGGGCGTAGACCCCGCTATCCTCGATCCACGAGACACTTACGCCGATCCCGCTGAGTGGGAGACGAAGGCTCAGGATCTGGCAAAGCGCTTTGTCAAGAACTTCGAGAAGTTTGCCACCAACGAGCACGGCAAGAAGCTCCAGGAGGCTGGTCCTAAGCTCTAATAGAGCTAACTCATAACTAACAAGCAGAGGTCCCACACCCCGTGAGTGAGACCTCTGCTTTTGTTTTTCGACACATACGGCGTTTTGCTATTGTGACTTTGACGTTAAGTGTGTATATTTGCGAAATGAAGGAATGTAGGTGCGGCACGGTTGTTTCGTGTGCGCCCCATTCTATACCTATGACTATTCATTCTCTATATAATTGAACTATGATAATAGGCGTACCTAAAGAAATCATGCACGATGAGGCTCGTGTCGCAGCGAGCCCCGAGGCAGTGAAGCAGTATGTCGCTGATGGACACACTGTACTATTTGAGCGTGGAGCTGGCGAAGGCGCAGCATACCACGATGAGGACTATCAGGCAGCTGGCGCTGAGCTGATACAAGGACCTGAGGAGATCTACCGCCGTGCGGAGATCATCATCAAGGTCAAGGAGCCACTCTTCAACGAGCAGCTTGGCAAGCATGAGATCGACATGATGCACAAGGGGCAGTACCTGATCACCTTCATCCACCCAGCCTCTCCTGTGAACCATGATATGGTACGCAAGATGGCTGCGCAGGGCGTCGTAGGTCTCACCCTAGATGGTGTACCTCGTATCTCTCGTGCACAAAACCTCGATGCACTCACCTCTATGAGTACTTGCGCTGGCTACAAAGGTATCCTAATGGCTGCCAATGACCTCTCCTTCTTCATGCCACAGATGTTTACCGCTGTCGGCAAGATCGAGCCCGCCAAGGTACTCGTCATCGGTGTCGGTGTGGCTGGTCTACAGGCACTCGCTACGGCTCGTCGTCTAGGCTGTATCACCTACGCAGCTGATATACGCCCCGCAGCTTCTGAGCAGGCTACCAGTCTAGGTGCTAAGCCTATTGATCTGGGCATCCCCGCTGACAAGGCTGTCGCTCCTGGTGGCTACGCACTACACCTGAGCCCCGAGCTACTAGAGCATGAGCGTCAGGTGCTGGCTGAGCATGTCAAGGATATGGACGTCATCTTCTGTAGCGCACTCGTACCAGGCAAGATCGCTCCCGTAGTCATCACCGAGGAGATGGTCCAGTCTATGAAGCCCGGTTCTGTCATCGTCGATATCGCTATCGATCAGGGTGGTAACTGCGCTATCACGACTCCAGGTGAGCGTGACGTCAAGCACCACGTAGTCATCGAGGGTATCAAGAATATTCCTGGTATGCTACCACAGAGCGCTACCTGGATGTTCTCACAAAACATGTACAACCTCGTCAAGTACCTGGTCAAGGATGGCAAGATGCACCTCGACATGAGCGATCAGATCACCTCTTCTATCGTCGTCACGACGGAGGCTGGGGAGATCATCCACGAGGGTACCCTCGAGGCTATGGGACTCAAGAAGTAGCCTAGTTTACAAGAACTTGACTTTTCCCTATCGCTAGAGGTTAGACGTCAGAGCATATGGTCCTAAGGGGTCATACTCTGACATCTAACCTCTAATTTCTAAATCTCTAACCTCCAATCTCTAATTTCTAATTTCTCAATGAACCCACTGATCCTCGTCGCCATCTTCCTTGTGGCGACCTTCGTCGGCTACAAGCTCATCAGCAATGTGCCTAGCTTGTTGCACACCCCCCTCATGTCGGGGATGAACGCCCTGAGTGGCGTCACCATCACGGGAGCGCTCGCAGCTACTGCCACAGCTATCATAGCTCCAGACGGTAGTCTCTTCCAGCAAATATTTGGGGTTATAGCCGTCATCCTAGCCACCATCAATGTCGTCGGGGGCTTTGGCGTGACCAACCGCATGCTCCGTATGTTTACCAAAAACAAGAAAGGAGGCAAGGCATGAATACACTCATAGAGATCTCTAATCCCGTCTACTACGTCATCTGCGCGATCCTCAGCATCCTCGTGCTCGTAGGCATCGCTATGATGAGCAAGGTCAAAACCGCAGCTCGTGGCAACGCACTCAGTGCTACCGCTATGGGGCTAGGCGTCATCGTCACGCTCCTCAAGCTACAGGTCGTCACCTTCCCCTGGCTCATCGGGGGCATCCTCATCGGTGGTATCATCGGCGTCCTACTCTACACACGAGTCAAGATGATCCAGATGCCACAGATGGTGGCTCTGCTCAATGGTATCGGCGGTGGTGCCTCAGCACTCGTCGGTGCTTTGACACTCTTCCAGCTTCCTGTGAGCAATGTCTACTTCACGCTGGTCACCGCTTTCCTCGCTATCATCATCGGTATGCTCACGCTCGTCGGGAGTCTCGTCGCAGCGGGCAAGCTACATAGAGTCCTGCCACAGAAGTCGGTCGTATGGCCATTTCACAATGTAGCGACCTCACTCACGCTCGTTGTCGCCGTCTTCTTCCTACTCATCGGCACGCTCAACTACGTTGTTCCCTCGGCTCTCATCTACGCCATGATCGGCACGATGCTCTTCAGTGCGCTCTTCGGGCTTTACTTCTCCATACGTGTGGGCGGTGCTGACATGCCGATCACCATCAGCTTGCTCAACTCTCTGAGCGGTGTGGCTGGTGCTATCGCCGGTATGGCCATTGGCGACATCTTCCTCGTCGCTGTCGGTGGTGTCGTCGGTGCTTCGGGACTCCTCCTCACGCAGATCATGTGCCGTGCGATGAACCGCTCGCTCATCAACATCCTCATTCCTCACGGCAAGGCAACGGCTCCCGCCAAGGCTGCCGCACCAGCCCCCAAAGCTCCCGCAGCGCCTCAGCCCAAGCAGGAGAGCTCTCCTATCGATCAGGCTGTTGCGATGCTCCGTGGTGCTAAGCGTGTCATCATCGTGCCGGGCTACGGTATGGCACTAGCGCAAGCGCAGCAGCAGGTCAAGCAACTAGCCGATAAGCTCGCTAAGGGCGGCGCTGATGTTAAGTACGCGATCCACCCTGTGGCTGGTCGTATGCCAGGGCACATGAACGTACTCCTTGCCGAGGCGAATGTGGACTATGATAGTCTCTACGAGATGGAGGCGATCAACGATCAGTTTGCCAATACCGATGCTGTTATCGTCATCGGTGCCAACGACGTGCTCAACCCCGCTGCGCGCAACGCCGAGGGGACGCCTATCTACGGTATGCCGGTCCTCAACGTAGATCAGGCCAAGCAAGTAATCATCTGCAACTTCGACCTCAAGCCTGGTTACGCTGGCGTCGAGAACCCACTCTACAGCCGTGGTGAGGGCGTAGCGCTCTGCCTAGGCGATGCTAAGGCAACGATCGATCAGATTCTCTCTGGGCTAGAGAGCTCAGCAGCGACCGCACAGCCCGCTAGCAGCAGTTCCGCTAGCGATCCTATCTCACAGGCAGCAGGTATGCTCCGTGGTGCTAAGCGTGTCATCATCGTGCCAGGCTACGGTATGGCTCTAGCGCAAGCACAGCAGGAGGTCAAGCAGCTAGCCGATAAGCTCACCAAGGGCGGCGCTGATGTTAAGTATGCGATCCACCCTGTGGCTGGTCGTATGCCGGGACACATGAACGTACTCCTTGCCGAGGCTAATGTGGACTACGATAGTCTCTACGAGATGGAGGCGATCAACGATCAGTTTGCCAATACCGATGCGGTCATCGTCATCGGTGCTAACGACGTGCTCAACCCCGCCGCTCGCAATGCCGAGGGGACGCCTATCTATGGTATGCCAGTCCTCAACGTAGATCAAGCCAAGCAGGTGATCATTTGCAACTTCGACCTCAAGCCTGGTTACGCTGGTGTCGAGAACCCGCTCTACAGCCGTGGCGAGGGCGTAGCGCTCTGCCTAGGCGATGCTAAGGCAACGCTCTCCAACTTGATGGATCGTTTGGATCATACGGAGAGTACCCCCGCAGCTTCTGCGGCTTCGTCCACTTCGTCAGCTACCAGCAGCGCAACGCCACTCCAATCCGCTACGGAGGTACTGCACAACGCTAAGAGCGTCATCATCGTGCCGGGCTACGGTATGGCACTAGCGCAAGCACAGCAAGAGGTCAAGCAACTGGCCGACAAGCTCGCTCGAGGTGGTGCCGATGTTAAGTATGCGATCCACCCTGTGGCTGGTCGTATGCCTGGACACATGAACGTACTTCTCGCCGAGGCTAATGTGGACTACGATAGTCTCTACGAGATGGAGGCGATCAACGATC
>OHAF01001100.1_pt1 | contig 26164 bp, 18 predicted proteins | sample 1577041 | NCBI WGS metagenome assembly OHAF01 (sample SAMEA3541495, study PRJEB24748) | human gut metagenome | biome: human gut; feature: human-associated habitat; material: faeces | place: China | collected 2012
TCTCCATCCCGTCCAGGAGCTGGTTGAACACCACGCCCTTGAGGTTGGGGTCGTTTTCCAGGATGAGGGTCAGATTACGCAGGGTGTTTTTCACGTGGCCGGACTTGTCCAGCTCCAAGCCGTTCTGCCAGTCCTCATCAGAAAACTCGGCGGTGGCCTGGGCGATGCGCTCCCCGGCAAAGACAGCCTTAACCTTATCATCTCCCAGGGCAAGGTCGCTCATGGCCTTGAAGGATGGCAGCTTGCCCGGCGGGGTATCCAGCCCCACATTCTCGTCCAGCTCCCAGAATTTATGAAGCCGCACCAGATCGAAGGCGTTTAACAGCTTGCCGCAGACTGGGTCTGTGGCGTGGTGGCTGTACGCGAATTTCTCATCGTACACCACTACGCCGGCGGCGGAGTCGGCGGGGATATAGCCGTACCGCCCGTTCATGGAGGACGGTTCGTAGACATCGGAGAGGAAGGTTTCGATGGCTTCTTCAATGGTATAGGCGCGGCAAAAGGCGCCCACAATGCCGGGCTTTTCCAGAGGATCGGCCTGCTGGGTGATGCTCCGGCGCACCGCTTCAGACTGCCGGGAGGAAACCGGCCAAGTGGAAGCGTCACGCCAATCGGCGTATTTGGCAAGATAGGCGTCCGGGTCCAGCAGAGGGCCGTCCTTGGTCTTGTAGAAGAACTCGCCGTTTGCCGAGGTGGATGGCCAGTACATCAGGCGGCAGGCTTCATAGGTGGTATCGTCAAACAGGTCAATGCCGATCTCCTTGGCCACCATCCGCGCCACCGCAGGATACTCCTCCTCGGTGATGTCGCGGACCAGGGGGATGATCATCCGCAGCCGGGGATGCTCCGGCGTGTGTTTATGGGTGGAATAGACGCAGCACTGGAAATCGTGAAGCAGGTCAATTTCGTCCCAGATCCCCGGCTCACCATAGTCCATGTCCAGGGTGAGCATGGAGCGGCAGAGCACCATCCCGTTTTTGCGCCGGCCTTCCCGGAGCTGACCGCCTACAAAGCCGCCCACATCCTTGATGTTGTCCTGGGCGCCCTTCTTCAGCTTGCGGTATTCCTCCACGGTTTCCGTGGTACGGATGGTGGAGCTGACCCTTTGGCACAGGTCCTCCCAGGAAATATCCCGGTTCTTCCACTTCTTATCCATGCGGCTGTTGCCTACAGCGATTTTCATACGGACACCTCCTGGCAGTTCTCGGTAAAGTAGCGGATGGTCTGGCCTTTGCGTTTGGCCTTCTCGATTTCGATGCTCATACCCTTTGAAATGGTTTCCCCGAACACCCAGAGCTGGGAGCATTTGGTGAGCAGAACGATGTCCATGAAGAGGGCCAGATCCCGCTCTCTGGGGTTGGCATCGTTCATAAACCGGGGAAAGTACAGATGGGGCGCAATGGGGATATACCCGGTGTCCACCGCGAAGCGGCAGTAGCGCGCCGCCTTTTCCTGGTTGCCCTCCACATCCCCGGAGAGCGGAGAACAGATGTAAACCACCGGACGGAAGGAGTGGAGCTTGCGTGCCTCGTTCTCGATCCTGGTCAGGGCTTCGTAAGGTGTGGGGTCATAGTAGCCCTCACAGTTGTATTTGTTGATTCCCATAAGGGTCACCTCAGTCTTTCTGATAGAAGTCGCAGACATAACCGTCCGCGCGGAGCAGCAGCCCTCCCGCCCAGGCTGGGGTCTGACCCATGATGGCGCAGATGTCCTCCAGGGAGGAATCCGTTGGCGCTTCGATCACCGCTTCATCATGAACGTGCATCACGATTTGGTACCCCGCCGACTCCAACCGGCGCATGGCTTCCACCAGGATGTCGCGGGCGGTGGCCTGGACGATATTTTCCACGAATTTTGGGCCGTAGCTTTCCAACCGCAGCCACTTTTTCTGTTCTCCGACACCTTCATAGGTGACGGATTCGCTGCCGTATCGATTGACGCCCATCTTGGGCTTCACATACACCAGCCTTCTGCCGGAGGGGAGCACGATGAACATCATGCCGCTTTGATAGAAGAAGCGGATGCCGTGTGTCTCGGCGGGGACTCTGTCCCGGACGCAGGTGGTGGCGGCGCGGTCCACGTCCCACCAGAACTTCACGATGCGGGGATTGGACTGCCGCCAAGCGTCCACTAAGGGCTTCAGCTCCTCCTCAGTCAGGCCGTAGTTCAGCGCGCCCATGGCTTTCAGCGCCCCCACCGACCCGCCATAGCCCAGCGCCAGCTCCGCAATTTTGCCCTTCTGCCGAAGGTGACCGTTGACGCCGTGCTTAACCACGGGAACGTGGAACATCTGGCTGGCGGAAGCGCAGTAGATATCCCCGCCCTGGGCGAACACTTCCTGCCGCCATTGCTCTCCGGCAATCCAGGCGATGACCCGCGCTTCGATGGCCGAAAAGTCCGCCACAAAGAAGCGGCATCCCGGTTTCGGAATAAAGGCGGTGCGGATCAGCTCGGAGAGCACCAGCGGGACGGAATCGTAGAGCAGCTCCACGGCGTCAAAGCGCCCGTCCCGCACCAGCGTCCTGGCCTGTTTCAGGTCGGGCAAGTGGTTCTGCGGGAGGTTTTGCACCTGAATGAGCCGCCCGGCAAATCTGCCAGTTCGATTGGCTCCGTAAAACTGGATCAGCCCACGGGCGCGGTCATCCGGACAGACCACTGACTCCATAGCGGTGTATTTCTTGACGCTGCTCTTGGCCAGCTCCTGCCGCAGGGACAGGGCCAGCTCCACCTCGCCCTCCGCATGGGACAGAAGTTCCAGTACGGATGCTTTGGAGAGGGACTCGGCTTCCACACCCTTTTCCGCCAGCCACGCTTTGAGCTGGGCGGGGCTGTTGGGGTTCTCCAGCCCGGTGACCGAGCGGGCCTGTTCCAGATGGGTGCGCTTGAACCGCTCGTCACAGCGGATAGCCTGAGTCACCAGAGCGCGGTCCAGCAGAATGCCCCGGTCGTTGATGCGCTGGTCGAGATGGTAGTTCTCCCACTCCTCCTGGGAGACCGGGAAACGGGACAGTTTCTGCTGGATGGACATCTCCGTCTCCACATCCCGGAGGTTGTAGGCCTTGAACGCGGCCCACTTCTCCGGCGCGTCTGTAGGAAGGCGGCGGAAGGTGGAGCCATCCCTGGCCTTTGCCGGCGTACAGAAATAGCGCACCAGGTCTTTGCCCTCCTTGAGTTTCTGCTTCTCCAGGCCCAGCACGGCGCCGGCCCCCTCCAGAGAGAGGGGCAGACCCAGGGTAGCCGACCACACCATCGTGCAGTACCAGGAGTCGGGGTCCAAGTATTGTCCGACAGGGTACCCCAGGTACCGGGAGAGACACACCCGCTCGAACTGGGCATTGAAGGCCCACTTGGACACCGCAGGGTCTATCAGCGCAGCCAGCACATCGGCGGGGATGCGTTCGCCGGCGGTGAGATCTACCACCCGGACGGGGCCGCTGTCCACGGAATAGCCGAACAACAGCACTTCAAACTCCGGGACCTGGCAGTAGCGGTACACGCCGCACTTGGCCAGCGGCTCCGGGGAAAAAGTTTCAATGTCGATGGACAGGGTTTTCATAGGACCTCCTTTCCTGCGGCATAAGGGCGGCAGAGGTCGCCCTCCGCCACCCTCGCCGGATGCTTGTTAGGAAAGGAAATCGTCATCGAAATCGGTGGAGAAGTCATCCGCGGCAGAGGAACGACCGCCCAGAGGTTCACCGTCCCGCACCTTCTGGATGTTGCCCAGGCCGCAGGCGATGCCGCGGTTCCCGTTGGAGTTGAAGGCATAGAAGTTGATGGACACACGGGCGTAGCAGCCGGAATAGACCTCGGCGCGATCCAGGATGGGCTGCACGGAGCGGTCCACGATCTGGGGCGCGGTGGTGCTGTTGGCGTTGACGAAGTAGGCGCCCTTGTAGGCTTCATCGTCCCGCTCCAGATCACCGTCCCGCAGGGGGAGCTTCAGCGCGGCCTTGTTGGGGATCTTGCCGCCGAACTTGGCGGCTCCGTCCTTGATGGCGGCGTCCACGGCGGCGTTGATGGCATCGATGGTCTTGGTGTCGGTTTTGGGGATGATGAGGGAAACGCTGTACTTGGGGTTGCTTCCGTTGATGGAAGCCGGCTCCCAGACATTGGCGTAGGACAGGCGGACAACACCGGTGACCACCTTGGTCGGGTTCTTGTGATTGATAGACATATCGTTATACCTCCGTAATTTCAGTAAATTCTTGGGCGGCATCCATGGTGGTGATGGCCGGACGCCGGTCGGATACCGGAACCAGGGTCGGCCTGCCCTTGGGCTTTTCGACCAGGCTGCCGAGGATCTCGGCAAAGACCTTTTTGCCCATGAGCTTCTCCATCTCGGTGATGGGGATGAGGGTCTTCTTGAAGATGTCGTGGTACCCGGCGGCGTTAGCGGCGCGGATCACGGCTTCCTCGTCTGTGTACTTGCGGTTGGTGCGGCTCTCCACCAGTTTGAAGCCATGCCACACCTTGCCGTGGTGGATGGCGGCGTCCTGGGCGTAGGCTTCGATCTCACCGGCCCACTTGGTCAGGCCGGGAAGCCGGGAGAGTATGTCCTCGATCTCCGCATCGGTGAGGAGCGGCGGCATGGCGAACTCATACTTTGCAAGTTGGAGCTTGGCTTCCGCTCTGGCGCGGCACTTCACCGCCGCTTTGCAGAAGGTACACCAGGGGCCAGGGACATAGTCCCCTTCACCTTGGTAGGCCATTTCCGCCTTGGGTTTGAGGGTGTGTTCCGCCCAATCCATGAGCTGCTCCACGGTGATGATCCAGGTGGACACGTTCTCCCGGCGGGGCTGGTAGATGCTCATGGCGACCTGGGCGATGTCGTAGAGGTGGTCGAACTGCCGGAGTGCGCCCAGTGCGTACAGCATCATCTGGGGATTCTCCTCCGCGTCCACCAGGACGCCCTGCCCATACTTGAAATCGATGATGCGCAGGAGCTTGTCCGCCACGATCAGGCAGTCGCCGGTGCCGAACCCGTCCGGCACATAACAGGAGAAGTCCAGCCGCTGTTCGATGAGGATGAGGGGGTCGGCACAGAGTGTCTTGGCTTCCTCCAGCTGCTCTAACACAAACTCCACATACCCATCGGTGTGGGCGTCCATTTCATCGCAGTCATACGGGCTGACTGGTTTCCGCGAACGAATCTTTAGCGCCTTTTTGAGCTTGTGCTCGGCGAGAGCATGGGCGGCGGTTCCTTCGGCCGCAGCCTCCGTCTCCCGGTCGGCAAACTCCAGCTCCAGCCGCGCCGAGGGGTTGCAGTGGAGCCAGCGATGGGCGCCGCTGGCGGAGAGAACGGCGTGTTTGGAGGGCGGCATCAGAGCACCTCCGCATCCTTCAGAAGCGCCGGATAGTGCTTGGGGTCCACCGCCGACAGCTTTGGCGCGCCGTACTTCTGCAACAGCTCCCGGACCGCTTCGGGTTTCCCGTCATGGCTTTTATCAGCCAGCACCGCCCGAACCTGCTCCAGCGTGACCGCCGGTTCCTTGGGAGGAGGTGGAGTGGCCTTCTGCACCGGTTCGGTGTCCGGGGCATCTCCCTTGGTCATGGCCTCAGCCAACAACTGGAGACTGTCAGCGAGGGAGCGCACATCCTCCACCACATCCAGGAGGAGCTTGATCTTACTCAACCGGTGCACCTCCCTCCGGCAGCTCGGTGATGTCCAGGGATTCCACGGTGTTGCCGGGAATGAGGATCATCACCCGCTCTTTGCGGCCCAGGAGCCGGGTGAGCATCTTCTCCCGCAGGGTCACACTGCGGCATCTGACCACCCCGCCGTTCTGCGGCTCCTTGGACACGCTGATCTTCAGCTTGTGTCTCATGGCGTTCATCCTTTCTGGAAGGCGGATTTCTTGCTCCTTCCGACATACGGCCAGGAGAACGGGCGAATATGAGGGTCAGACCAGAAGTTTTTTCAGTTTCTTTTTCACAGTCTGCAAACGGTGGGAAATGGCAGACTGTGTCACACCCATCCGGGCGGCGTAGTCGTTGACGCTCATGTTTTCAAAATAGATGGCTCGGACCATTTCCTTCTGGTCGGGGGAGAGCTGCCGGATGGCGGCATGAAGCCGCTCCTCATCGGTGGGACCGGCAAAGAGGGCTTCCAAACCAGGATCTTCCACGGCATAGTCCATACCCTCATAGACCTTGCCTTCCAGCGAGTAATGCCGGCGGGTTTCTTTGTGGTCGTTGTTATACTCCAGGCGGTCCAGGTCGACAATCACGGCACCGATTTCCTCAGAAACCTCGACCTCCGCGACTTCTCCAGTGACAAATTTGTAGGTAATCTTCATTTTGTGTCCTTTCCGCTCGAAGACGAGCCGGGCGGAGAGACACAAAAAAGAGTCGGCGCGCTGATGCACACCGACTCCCATTGCCTAAAATGAGCGCAACTGGTAGCGGTGGGTGCATCAGAGTTTCAGCATGGGTTATAACCATGGTGAACTCTCTATGCATCCCGCCGCCCTAATGCGCATCTCAGGCTGTGAGATTGATAATCACCTGCAAAGGTGATGAATGGGCAGATTAATTAATCCGTCTCCATCTATAGGATCAAAACTTTACTTTCTTTTTCCTGGTTTGGTTTGTGCCAATGCGCTTCCAGCAACAGACTTAGACTCTTTGCTGTAACGCCCATCCTTCAAAATTTGGCTTGCTTTTGTAGCAATAGACTTTGAAGTTTGTTTTCTGTTTTTTGTCATCTTGTTCACCTCACTTTCATTAAAGTTATCGTAAAGTAAACCGTTTTTTTAGATTCGCAAATTTTCATATGCGTTTACAGCTCGAAATTTTGCAAAGGCATAGAAATTCCATTGAAAGTGTGATAGAATACATATGTGTATTTCACTCACCTCGGGGAATTTCTATCCACCCGGCTTACTGATTCCAGTTTAGCAAAACGGCTTATTTAAAAAGCGGACTGGGCGGACAGCCACGGACGCTCTCGGACAGAGTGTAAATTTTAGGGCAAGGAGGTAAATGTGGCATGACATTTTCTGAGTATGCTTTGGGGCTTTCCCCCTTTATTTCGTATGGAAAATCTGAGCAGGACTATTTCACAGAACTTGTCGGGAATTTCATAGAAGATGCCGCAATGGACTCCTGTCAGATATTAAAGAGACAGCCAGATACGAAGTATCGATATATCAGAGGAAACCGTCCTATACAGCCAAAGCACGCACAGTATCTTTACGACCACCGTGATCCAGATAAATTCTCCAAATGGATATGGGATCGCATGGATGATTCTGAATCCTATGACAATGTAGTGAATTGGCTAAGTGGTTATGGCATCACGGATGAAGACCCGTCTGTTGCGTGTGCCAAACTATTAGAACAAGTTTTTCTTGACATCATCAATGGTTCTTCTGCATCGCAAACTGAAAAAGAATCAGAAATCGATATGGCACTGATTGACGAAATACAGCAAAAAATAAAGTCGCTGCCGCGGCCGGCTAATGTGCCGGTTCCCGCAGTAGCGACCGATGATGAGCAAAAATATATAAGCGAACTGTATTTGGCATATGCCGATGCCGAAGGTATGAGTTCTTTTTCGGATAATGATCTTTCCAGTTTTCCTGACTATGCAGAAGATCTGGATGATCGGCGCATTGACTTCTATGCCGCCGAAACGATACGGCGTGGCGTATTGGAACTTGGAAGCGGCAGCTTGTCTGGTCAGTTTGATGTGTTAAAGAATGAAACACTCACTGGGATAAAGGATACCGCCAAGCGGACACATCCAAATGGTTTCGAGCATATGCTTGCCGTCATGGAGCAGGCAGTCCTTGCTCCGGTAACAAACTACTTGCTCAGCGCTTCCCCATATTGGATCAGCGGAACAATTAAAAAAGGTGTATGCCATCATCTCGTAAATGACGGCAAATTGATATGGGTAAAGAGGAGGCAAAAGAAATGAACACTACTGCTCTTGGCTCCACTTTTGAAATTTCTCTCCGTATTCTTTTGCTGTTGAATGAGGCACACGGGGTAGCTTTGGACGAGCAACAGATCGGAGCAGTTGATTTTATTTCTGTCTATGCGGCTGATTTTGGCCTGTTAGACGAAAACCTTCATGGCTACAGTAACTACAGATTCAGCGAATACCCCGCAAGGAAGCGTCTTGTTTCTTCTGCCCTAAAAGAGCTTTTACTGGATGGGAACATTCGGTTTCAGCCTTCTCCGACAGGGTATAGATATTTCATAACAGATGCTGGAAAGAGTATCTGTAGGAAGCTAACCAGCAACTATACCGATGAATATAGAATTGCGGTTCAAACTGTGATAATAAATTTTGACAATGCAAACGCTGAGTTGATGCTCCGGGAAATTAATCGGCTCACCATCCAATCGTTAAAAGGAGGTCAGGCATGAATAGATTCTACATTGAAAAACTCGTCGTGTCTGGCGGAGGGCATAAAGCGTCCGTTATCGATTTCCGGCCAGGATTGAACTTTGTTTTAGGGCCTTCTAACACCGGAAAAAGTCTTGTGATGGACTGCATGGATTATGTGTTCGGATTTACACCTAAAAAGAACCGCCCTTCCAAGATTGTTGATAACAGCTATGGATATGACCGTATTGCCCTCCATTTGGTCACTGATCGGGGAACCGTAGTTTTGGAGCGTAAGATCGGTGATTCCAAAATCAGTGTCAATGGAACAGACCCTACCGTAGATCACGGTTCTTATAGTGTAAACCACAATGCGAAAAAGAACATCAATGCCGTATATCTTCATTTGCTGGGCATTGATGAGCCGCACTCTGTGCGTTCAGCAGAAACAGGCTCAAAAACCCAAGAACTGACATGGAGAAGTATGCTTCACCTGTTTTTTATCCGCCAAGCTGATGTGGCAAGAGAAAGCTCTTCTCTGTTAGCTCCTGGCAGCTTTGGACCTACAGCCTCCGCCGCCGTTTTACTTTATTTGTTGACTGGCCAGGATGCAGATGATCTTGAAGCGGAGGAAGATCCTAAAATCAGTGCAGCAAAGAAAAAAGCTCTGATAGGCTATATTCAGGAGAAAGTTAACGAATTGTCTGTTAGACGAAAAAAGCTGGAACAGGCGCTTTCTATTGAAGAAATCACGAGTCCTCGCACAAGTATTGAGCGTGTACAAAAAGAAATTGTCGAACTACAAGCACAGTTGGACGCCGCCTCGAAAGAGAGCCAGCAAATTATGTCGCAAATATATGAATGGAACGGAAAACTTTCCGAGTCCCAAACCATAGGGCATAATTTTGCTATCCTTCGGCGGCAATATCAATCCGATATCAGAAGAATTGGTTTCATCGTTGAAGGCGCGGCAAGTACTTTGCCTGTGCGGAAAAAAGTTAAATGTCCGGTTTGCGGTGAAGAAACCGAGCGAACCTACGACACAACCTTTATCGATGCTTCTGCCGCTGAACTTGAAAAGATCAAACGACACTTATCTGAACTAAACGATGCACAGCATGGTGTCGCACGCCAGCAGGAAAAAATCATGGCACATATCCGTGCTTTAGAAGAACGGAAGGATAATATAGATACTTTAATTTCAGAACAATTGCAGCCAAAGCTCTCTGCATTTGAGGAAGAACTTGAAAAGCAGCTTAAGCTGATGCGTTTGTCGAATGAACTGGAGATTATTCGGCAGGATGAAGTCCAGTATAGAAGTGATTTGTTCAGCAAAGAAACGGAAGAAACATCGACACCTCAAAAGCACAGTATTTTTGAGGATTATGGCTACGATATCATTCACGGCTTTGAGGAAAAATTGCGGGAAATTTTAAAGGCATCTAAAGTTGGCGGTGCAGAAACGGCTAGACTAAATATGGAGAACTTTGATATTGAGATTGGAGGGCTAAAGAAATCTGTTTCAATGGGCGGCGGCTTTTGCGGCATATTGAACACGATTGCCACCTTTGCGATGAGTTCTTATCTCATAGAGTTGGGGCGGCCCGCGCCCGGATTCTACGCTGTTGACTCGTCTTTGACACAGCTATCCGAGGCAGAGCATAAAGAGCAGAGCAATACTATTAAACATAATTTTATTGAATATCTCATTGATCATGCTCATGAACGCCAAGTGATCCTTGTCGAACAAACAAAGCGTATGCCCTTTATTCCTTCTGAGGATGAGGAAAAAGGAGTCCATGTGATTCGCTTTACCCGGAATAAGCAAGAAGGCAGATATGGCCTTTTGAATGAGGTCTTTAATCCGGAAGATCAATGATCCTACAAATTCGCTTTTTAAGCAAGAGCAGGAGGCAGAAAATGCGGATAAGCTATAACAAGTTATGGAAAATGCTGATTGACCAAAATATGAATAAACGCGATCTGGCTGAAAAAAGCGGCGTGAGTACGGCGTCTATTGCGAAACTGAGCAAAGGTTCAAACATTACCACAGATGTGCTACTTAAAATTTGCGAGGCAATGAATTGTCACATCGAGGATATATTGGAAACCATTGATGATTAGGCTAAGCTATAAATCACATATCAGTTTTGATCTAAAAAAGGAGAATCCTATATGAGGACAATATATGATACTTGCCAACCTCGAAAAAGCATTTTACAAGGCACATTCAATCCAGAAGTATTTACAGCTGCTTTAAGTCCAGTGATTCATTTTTATCGCAACGGAGAAGCTGCTATTGATTCTGTTTATACCGACGCAGAAACCTTTTTCACAGAGGCAACTTATCCGACAGAGGGCTTGCGCCAGACGGTTTCCAATGTGTTCCGCCGAATCTCTGGTGACCAAACAGCACCGTCGATTTACCGTCTGGAAACCTCTTTCGGTGGTGGTAAAACGCACTCTCTGATTGCCTGCGTTCACATCGCAAATAGAGGGACTGAACTGGCACCTGTTACCTCAGAAATCCTTGATGCGCAGTATCTTCCTGCTCCGCATAGCGTTACCGTCGTGGGCATCGCAGGTGATGAAATTCCTGTAAGTAAAATTAAGGGAGATCGACTGATTCCTTATACTCTTTGGGGCGAGCTTGCCTATCAGATTGGCGGCGAAACGCTCTACAAAGAAGTAAAGGGAGAGGCTGAATCTTTTGCTGCGCCCGGCAAACATTTCTTGGAAACTGTGCTGGGCGATAAAAAGGTTTTGATCATGCTGGACGAGCTGGCTCAATATGCAGCTCGTTTGGAAGTCGCTGTTCCAAATAAGGGGGCTGATCAGCTGGCGGCCTTCTTAATGGCGCTGAACGGATATGCGAAGTCTCATCCTGGCATTGCTGTTATCGTCACCTTGGCAGGTGCTACGGATGCGTTCTCACGCCAGACAGCCAATTTGACAAAGCTGCTGAATCAAATCGGCAATGGAGATCTGCATCAGGACGATGCCGTGGCCATGGCGGAAAAGGCCCGCCAGGGAATCACCAGCGTTGTTATGCGTGATGCCACCGCCGTCACTCCTGTGCAGGCAACAGAAATCTCTTCTGTACTGGCAAAACGACTGTTTGAAACGATTGATTCCTCTGCTCCCGAAGATGCAATGCAGGCATTTACGGAGTTGTATCAGCGAAATTCCGCGCTGCTGCCGGAGGAAGCCACAAGCGTTCGTTTCCGCAGTCGAATGCTGGCCAGCTACCCCTTCCATCCTACACTCATTGATTTTCTAAATAATAAGCTGGCACAGGCAGAGAATTTCCAGGGCACTCGTGGTGTTCTCCGTGTTTTGGCAATGACGGTTCGTAGCCTGTGGATGAAAAAGATTCCCATTCAACTGATCCAGATCAGCGATATTGATATGCAAAGCAGCGTGATCGTGGACGAACTTCTCGGTCGTACCGGCAGCGCTGATTTGCGTCAGGTTCTCAATACGGACATTGGTTCCACCGACACCCGTAACCTGCAAGGCGGCCTGAGCAACGCCCAACGCCTTGATCAGCGCAACCCACATCCGGACGGAATTCCTCTGTATGAAAAAACCTGGAAAGTTGTTTTCCTGAATAGCTTGGTGGGGCGCGCAGAGGGTCATGCGTCAAAAGTATTTGGCATTTCCCAGCAGGACGCCATTTTTGAAGTGGCAACTCCCTTTATTACGCCTACACAGGTCCGCACTGCTTTGGAAGAAATCAGTGAAAGTGCATTCTATCTGCGTTATGAAGATGGAAAATATTTTGCTCATCTTGATCCTACTATTAACAGCGTTTTGGCCATGATTCGGCAGACACTTACCGAAAAGCAGATTATGCAGAAGCTCCGCACAGTGGCTGATGGCTTGCTACAAGAAAATTCCCATTTTCGGATTGAAAAGAATGTCCATCAGCCGGAGGATATTGCCGATGGCATGGACCGACTGACACTGGCGATGGTTGCACTTGATGCCAAGAAAATTGACCCCATGCAGTTAATTACCCAAAAGGGAGATATGCGTCCCAGAGAGCGGCAGAATATGGTTCTACTTCTGGTTCCCAAGACAGTAGTCGTGGAGGACAACCGACCAGAGCAGATGCAAATGGATGATCCCGCCAATACCTCTCTCACACTCGAAGCATGGGAACGTCTGGAAACACTGGCCAGGCAGGTTCTAGCCATTAAAGCTCTGGAGGAAAAGCCTCAAGCCTACGGCATTTCGCCGACAAAATTGACGGATGGAGATTTTGTAACCCGTAAAAATGAGCGCAATCTTGCCTTAACTCAGACAGTAAGCGAAATGTACACTGCGCTTTACTACCCCAATGCGACTGGAACATTACAGCGCAAGGAACTGCGTCCTGTGGCGGGAGAAGGCGGCGCGCTCGTCAGCCAGATTTTGCAGCAGCTGCGAGATGGCGGCGACATTATCGCCCCGGAAGGCACGCATATGGCGGCTTCTGATCTGCAAAGTTTGGCAGGCGGATATTTCTTTAAGAACAGCGACAAGATTGCCGCCAGCGATATTCTTCGCTCTTTCTACTGCTATCGCAGCTGGCCCATGCTGCCCAGCCGCAGCGTGCTGGAAACGCTTTTACGTGACGGTATTCAGAGCGGCGTGTGGGTTGCTTACAAGATGTCAAACGACCCGACGGATTCTCTCCCCGGTGAACTTTATGATCAGAAAAAGCCTTTGCCGATCAGCGTCGCCTTGTTGGATGGTGGGTACTCCCTGATGACTGTGACTGGGGCGAAAAAGCGGGGCTGGCTGGACAGTGACCAGGTGCCGAATGAGAAAGTAAAAAATGTAATCCGCGATACGATGCAGGCATCTGGTGCCGTTACGATTCAGGATCTGACACAGGCTGTGCAAGGCCAGTTGGCTAATGCTACCGAGCAGCAGATCAAAGAAAATGTCCAGGATATGCTTCAGGCTGGCGGTTACGGGCTGTACCAGGGGCAACCGGACCAGCAGATGAAGCCGTCCAGTATGGTAGACGGATTTACTGCCTTTAGTCACGAGCCGCAGCTGGATGAGGTATTGATCACTCGCACCGAGCAGAGTGAGCGTGGCTGGCTGGATACTCGCTCTCGCGGTGTTCGGCTCAGCGGCAATGAGGGAGCAAAAAAACTGTTCCCCTTGCTGCGCCGGATGGGCAGTTTGTACACGCGCAGCGGTGCAACCAGCACCATTGACCAGCTGGATATTTCTGACCTGAAGCTGCCCAGCGGAGGGACTTTGCGTTTGGCTTTGGATAATGCGACCCCGACGGACATCAAGCGTCTCGATGAACTGCTGCAAATTCTGTGTGACACCGTAAAGGTTACCGATGCAACAGAAGCAGACCTGCTGATCGGTGACCCCGATCCGAACTGCGCACTAGTTAAAGAACTAAAAAAATAAGGAGGGAGACGTATGGCAGAATTGACTGCAAAACAGCTGCGAATACAAAATGAAATGCAGCCAATGTTGAAGACGGCTCCGTGGATTTTACGCATAACTGAGCGAAAAGAATGTACGGGAGCTGTTTTGGAAGTGTGTGAGAGACGTCCGACAGAATCCGGAAAGACTAAACTATTTGAATATGGCCGCATCTTTAATGGGCATCTTCGAGCATGTAAAGTTCCTATTCGCTACATGCTTAGCCAAGTGACAGATCAGGCTGGAAGACCGCTTAATCTTCACGAGTTTGTTGATGGAAAGGTCGTATTTCGCGGACAGCTTCCTCTGGATGAAGTGACCGGCGCAAAACTCGCACTTTTATTCAAATTGCATGGACAAATTCGGAGCGACGAGCGCTTGGAACTGATGGCATGGCGTATCGAGCGCTTTGGCAGAGAGGAAACCATGTACTGGCTCGGCAAGGTCAGTGTGGAATCCTTTTACGGCAAACGCGGAATCGAGTGGGCCAAGTCCGGCCTGAGGCTCATGTTGGCTGGCCAGCAGAAAGACGGGACAGAAGTGACTCGTATGCTGGAAGCCTTGCGTAAGGAGGATAAGTAAATGGCATACGAGAAGAAATTAATTGAAGGCAATTTCCCTTGCCAACAGGTTGGAGCAGAAACAAAGCGTGAGCGTGGAGCTAGCAATATGTTGCCGCCGGTTTATTATTTACATGTTTGGTGGGCTCGCCGCCCGCTTACGCCCAGCCGAGCGGCAATACTTGGCAGTATCCTCCCTGCCGACATAGACCCGGAACTGTTTCTAAAAGAACTTGGTATTCGTAAGCAACAAATTTTGGTCAACGGGATTTGGGTCGATATCCCAGATAAGATTTCCAAAGAATATGAAGAGTTTCACTTCGATTCGGCAATCGAAAAAGTGTTAGGCCAAGAAAAGAAGCTTCGCCTTCAATTGCGAGAAATTTGTCAAGAACTGCTGGAACAGGCTCCATTGCTACAAGAAAATGCTGATTTCATAAAATTGGAAGAACGTGCGCAAGACATTGATTATAGCAATCTTCTCCCTTATGAATCGCTAGAATCAAGGACCGTTGCAGCCGACCCAGCCTGGTTTAATGCGATTCTTGCGCTATGTTCAGAGTATGGCATTCGCATTCCAAACCTGTATGGATATGACAGGGCGTATACCAATGCTCCTAGTACCTGTTACAAAGACATCACTGTGCTTGATCCAACGGCCGGAGGCGGGTCTATTCCTTTTGAGGCATTACGTTTGGGGTGCAACGTAGTTGCCAATGACTTAAATCCGGTAGCTACTGCAATAGAGAAAGCTACAATTCAATATCCTGCCCAATTCGGAGAATCACTACTTGCGCCATTAAGCCATTATGGAAATAATTTGTTGGAAACCGTCAGCCAAAAAATGGCTCTAGCCTTTTCTCCCAAAACAGAAACTGAAGATATCCAGACCTACCTCTATTGCCGTACAGTCACTTGTCCCAGTTGCGGAGAGCGTGCACCGCTTCTGAATGCCTTCGCCCTGCAAAAGAAGAGCGATGGCTGGATGGTGCTGCCAGAGATTGAGGGCTTCCCCGGCCATAAGAAGGTGCGTTTTGTCCCTGTGCGCCTGAAAAATGGCAAAGGTCCCCATGGCGAGGACCCGGAGCAGGGCACCGTCAAGGGCGGCGTAGGTACCTGCATCCACTGCGGACAAGCGATTGCCAGCGATGAGATCAAACGCCAAGCCTGCGGGGAATCTGAGTATGGCACTTGGAGTGATGACCTGTATTGTGTGGTGTCGGTCCGCCAACAGCCCAAGCTGGACAAAGAGGGCAACGTCATGCGCTACACTTCCGGCCCTAATAAGGGACAAGTGCGCACTGAGAAGGTCACCTTCTTCCGGGAACCCACCGCTGAGGACTATGCCGCCCTGGATCGGGCCAAGCAAGCCCTGGAGGAGAACTGGGACCGCTGGGAAGCAATGGACTTGATTCCAACGGAAAATTTCCCGCAGGGTAATGATATGCGCCCTTCGATGTATGGCATGAAGCGTTGGTGCGATATGTTTACACCGCGGCAGCTGCTGGGGCATCTGACTGCCATGGAAACACTGCACAACATGATGCCGGAAATTCTGGCGGAACATGGTCAGGAAAAGGGCACGGCCATTGTTACATATTTGCAATTTATGCTCGATAAATGCTTGGACTATAATAGCCGTCAAACCAGATGGGAATATACACGTTCTGTCGTAAAAGGCACATTTGGCCGTCATGACTTTTCTTTAAAATGGACATTTGGAGAGATGATCTATACAGGAAATGATTCCGGCTTAGTTTGGGGTGTTGCAAATGTAACAAAAGCCTATCGAGAACTATGCCAGCTTTTGCGCCTGAACGATAAAGATATCCCCAAAATCCGCATATTGAATGGCTCTGCTGCCAATATGCAATTAGCTGATAAAAGTGTAGACATTATTTGTGTTGACCCGCCTTACTACAATAATGTTCAATATGCAGAACTGTCTGACTATTTTTATGTATGGCAAAAACGTACCTTCCGCGATATATATCCCGACGTGTTTGGCAGGCGTTTGACCAATAAGACCGATGAGGCAGTGGCAAACCCGGTTAGAGATGGAGGCGCCAAAGAGGCTGATCATGTCTACGAACAGCGGATGAGTGAGATCTTCGCCGAGTGCCGTCGGGTTATGAAGGACGATGGCGTCATGACCATGATGTTTACTCACAAGACCACGGAGGCATGGGAAACGCTGACAAAAGCATTAATTCAGAACGGTTGGATTATTTCTTCCTCTTTTCCTGTTGACTCTGAATCCGGCGTATCCTTACATCAAAAGGATATGGCTGCCGCTGCCAGTTCCATCTTCCTTGCCTGCCGCAAGAGAGATATGTCCGAACAAGCCCCTGCTGTGTGGCGTGGCTTTGGCGGAACCGGTGTGCTTCAGCAGCTGCGGGAAGCGGTACGCCAGAGCCTGGCTGATTATGATGCCCTGCATCTGAACGCCGTGGATGAGATGGTGGCCAGCTACGGCTGTGCCCTGAAGGTGTTGTCGGAAAACTGGCCTGTTCTGGACGGGGATGAGCCTGTCACTCCTACTCAGGCCATGCGAGAAGCCAGTACCGTGGTGGCGCAGTATCAGATGACCCGCCTGACCAAAGGGCGTCTGAGTGTGGAAGATTTGGAACCGGAGGCAGGCATTGCCTTGACGCTGTTTGGCATCTATGGGATGGGAAGCTTCCCCTTCGATGATGCACTCAGCCTGTCCAAGTCCTTGAATATCCGTCTGGAAAACAAGGCCGCTGGATACCGCAATGAAGGCCGAATGATCGGCATCAACGATGAACGTACTGGCCGCCGCAACCGAGATGACGAGGTGGAAGGCTACTACGCGCCGCTGGTTAAGCGCGGCAGCAAGCTGCGTCTTGTTCTTCCGGAGGAACGCAATCCCCGTCGACTGCAAAACCCGGAGAATGAGTGGGATATTCTCCAGGGGTTGATTATGTCTTTCCGCGAGGGCGATATGCCTGTGGCCCGTGCCTATCTTCAGCGGCAGGCGGAAGGACACGAGGATAAGATCATTGATATTTTGAAAGTCTGGGCAGATGGCTGCGGCAGTGAGCCCTTGAACAAAGAAGCTCAGCGCATTCTGTTCGGTCTGAAAGATCGGAAGTGATAAAAGATGGAGCACGGCCTGAAAGAAATTGAATGGAGATTGACTTACTACACCTCGGATGTGACAGAAAGCGGGAAGCCCGTTGATATTCTGCACGATTTTTATCTGCCAGCACTGAATCTTGCCACTCGTTATGACCGTGTGGCGGGGTATTTCCGTTCGTCTTCCTTGGCTGCTGCATCCCAAGGTTATACAGCGTTTTTACGTCACGGCGGTAAAATGCGGCTGATCGTCGGAGCAGATCTACAGGTACAGGATGTGGCTGCTGTATTGGCCGGTAACCAGCAGCGCCTTACGGACACCCTAATGGAAGAACTGCGCAACCCTGAAAGTTGGCCCGATGAGGTACAGAGCGGTGTTGCCCTGCTGGCACAGATGGTGGCCAGTGGGCAACTGGAAATGCGGGTTGCATTTCGTAAAAACTCTGTCACTGGACAGGCGCTGTCTGTCGATTCCACAGAGGATGGCTATGTTCATGAGAAGTGGTTTGTTATGGAGGATTCTCAGGGTGACCGACTTATGGGTAGCGGTTCTTTGAATGAGTCACGAACTGCCCTGACCAAAAACGCAGAAAATTTGGATATTCACTGTGCTTGGGAAGGCAAGCGAGAGAAACAGCGTGTAGATGAAGCGGATGTTCGGTTTGACACTCTTTGGGCGAATCGAAATCCTCATATGTTGGTACTTCCACTACCGGAGGCAGTGCGAGGGCGGCTTGTCCATTTAAAGGATTTGCGAAACCACCCCACAGAAATTGATGGAACTGTGCTTCGCGTTGAGGTAGAGCCAACTTTGGAGGAAATGCTTCGTTTTGCGGTTCTACGTGATGCCCCCAAAATGCCGGGTGGAAAATACATCGGAATGTACTCAGCACCTGTGGAACCATGGCCGCACCAGGAGATTGTCAGTCGTCGCTTGGTGGAGAGCTGGCCCTACTCCTACATGATGTGTGATGAAGTAGGTCTAGGTAAAACCATTGAAGCTGCATTGGCAATCCGTAGCCTAGTACTGTCTGGGTGGGCAAAGCGTGTGTTAATCGTTGCGCCTGCCAGCCTGACCGACCAGTGGCAACGTGAGTTGGCACAAAAGGCCTTGCTTCCATTTTATAAAAGCAAGCCCAAGCCTGGCGGAAGCGGGAAGATCCAACATACTCGTATTTACCCTGAAGAATGCGAGCTACTGGATAACGACTTGTATAGTCCAGACCTGAACATTGTCTCATCAGGACTGGTTAGTCGCAAAGAGCGTTTTGCGATGCTGCGTTCTGCTCAACAATATGACATCATTCTTGTGGATGAGGCACACTACGCACGTCGACAAAATCCTCGTGATGGTTCCAATACAGCACCTAAATATGGCCAATTATACCGAGCTTTGCAAAACGGATTGCGCCCCAAGGCGAAAAGTCTATGGATGGCAACGGCAACGCCTATGCAGATTGATCCCATTGAAGTGTACGATCTGTTTCGCCTGACAAACCGAGTGGGGCCGTATCAGCATGACCCAACATTGAGTATGCACTACTTTGAATTGATGTCCAAACTTGTGAAGAATGAGTCGCTGACTCGCTTGGAGTGGGCAATGTTGGGGCAAAGCTATCATCAGATTGAAGCATTGGATCCTTTTTTGTGGAATCGCCTCAATGCTACCGTTGTTACAGGTAAAAACCGAAAAGTGCTGGAAAATCTGCCTTGGAAGGAACCTAAAAAGGCCGACATACGCTACCTTCTTCAGCCCATGTTTGCTGCGTCTCCTCTTTCTCGCGTTATGATGCGCCATACCAGGCAGCTTCTAGAAAAATATCGTGAAAATGGAGAACTTAAGAGCAATTTGGCTAGACGGCATGTTCGTCCGATATGCGTAGTACGTTTCACTGAAGCGGAGGCTAAGTTTTATGGGATGCTGGAGGATTACTGCACAGAGTTAACGCGCCAAATCCGCCAGCACAATCAGCAGTCACGTCAGATGATGTTTTTCCTCCTGAATTTTTTGCAGCTGCGCTTTGCATCCAGCCTGTATGCGATCCAGATGACATTGGAGCGTCGACTCCGTCGGGTAGAGCAAACATTACTGGTTGGTGCCGCTCAGTTCGAGACGCAAGAGGAATTGGACGCAGCACTGGATGATTTGCGTGACTCTACAGATGACGATTATTCTGAAGGCGACCTGGATGACATCACGCTGGATGCATTGCTCAAAGATCGTAGCCAAGATGATCTGGAATGGGAAAAAGAACGCCTTACCATTATGTTGAGACAACTGCATGGAATCAGCGAAACCCCCTCTAAAATCCAGGCATTGCTTATGGAGTTGGATCACCGCCGCGCACCAAATGACCGGATACGCCAGACAGTGCTGTTCACAAGATTTTATGATACATTGCAAAGCATCCGCAATTATCTAAGGGTGAGAGATGCTGGGATGCGTGTCGGTATTTATGCGGGTGGACGAGCCATCTATTATAATCCGGCTTCGGGAAAAGATGAAAATGTTACCCATGAAGAAATCAAGCGCTTGTTTTTGATTGGGGAAATTGATCTCCTTCTCTGTACAGATGCTGCCGCAGAAGGATTGAACCTTCAGACTGCAGATCTACTCATCAACTTTGACCTTGGTTGGAACCCCATGAAGGTAGAGCAGCGTATTGGCCGTATTGATCGTATAGGCCAGAAGTATTCAGACATCGAAGTGCTGAATATGTGTTACTTAGGAAGTACAGAAGAAATTGTTTATGGTCGCCTATTAGAACGGTTGAAAGCTGCCAATTTGGTTGTAGGTACGCAGCAGATTTCTATGCTCCCGGTGGAACCAGAAGAGTTTCGTGATTTGCAAAATGGGACACTATCCGAAGATGAATTGGAACAGCGATCTAAGCAGAGGTTAAAGAAACAACGAGCAGCAACTGCTGCTATGGAAATCAGTGCAGATGATCAATACGAGATGTATAAACGATTGAGTGCAAATGCAAAATCACTATCTTCTCCTGCTACGATCTATGATTTATGGGATGCATTTGTAAGTTCTTCTTATCTTGCCAGCAAAGGTGCCACAACATCCGCAAATCATATATGGCATTTGCCAGGGAGTGAGGATTTCTGCGAGACATATACAACAGTCAGTCGTAACGATGCATCTGAAAACTTCCCATTTCTTACGTGGGGCAACGAAAGTGTCGATGCGATTTTGAACGCTATCAGTTGTAAAATACCTAAAGATGGCCCTATTCAGAGGATATCTGTACAGCACAACGGTGTCGAGCGGATTTCATATCTCGTGGCCTCAGTCGGTGGACCGATGCTTATCAAATCAGTTAGCGATTTGGATGGGCTGCAGATTACACCAAATGGATTTCTCTCAGCACCGGATATAGCTGCAGCAAAACAAGCACTCGCAGAATTTCTCGATTCTGAGCAAGATCAGGTGTTGCTTGCAAAGAAATCCGAACAGGAGAACCAGAAATATGCGGGTTTGCAAGAAGCTTTAGTTCAAGAAGTGGCAAAACAAATTCTCCAACAAGAGGAGGATTGTGGTAATAGTAAATATTCAGATGCCATGCGGCATTTGGAAGAGACGCGCCGCCAAATCAGGCATATTTCTTTACCGGTTGATATTTTTTCCAATAAGCAGATGCAGCTAATTTTCCCGCTTGCTGAACAAAGTGGAGCGGTATTTGTTTCAGCGCAAGGATTTCTTTTGGATTGTGCCCTTGAATATTCGGAACGAATTGCTTCGACCATAAAAATTAAAAAATCAGAGATCACAACTGCAATGGTGCTTTCTCGATTGACTTAGCAGTCTCCAAACGATAGCCCACAAATTAAACGATACCCATAAACCAAACGATAGCCTGCTGCTACCCAGCGCCTTTGCGTACTGGGCTGGCGGCAGGCTTTCGCTTTGTCTGGCGACGGCTGGGGCCGATAAAAGCCAGAAACCCCTTGGAATCAGAGCTTTTGTGGCACAAGAAAGAACCGCAACCTTGATACGCATTGTATCAAAATTGCGGTTCTTATTTGGCGGAGAAGGAGGGATTTGAACCCTCGCTGCACTTTCGCACACTACTCCCTTAGCAGGGGAGCCCCTTCGGCCACTTGGGTACTTCTCCACAGGACCGGTTCGCAGATAAAACTGTACTTCCTGAAAAGGAACTGGCGGAGAGAGAGGGATTCGAACCCCCGGTACCTTTCGGTATCACTGGTTTTCAAGACCAGCGCCATCAACCGCTCGGCCATCTCTCCTCATCGTAACCAGCGAAAATGATTATACCATGCTTCCCAGTCTAAGTCAATCTTTTTTTTTCAACTGTTTCGGCAAATGGTCTGTATGCATAACACGCGCCAGTTCTCATAAGACAGAGAATCCCTGTGCTGCCAATGCGCAACACAGGGATTCCCGGCAAAAACCGGCTTATTCATGGATGTGCAGCACGTTTTTGTTGTTGATGTAGAAATCGACGGTCTCGCCGATGTTCAGGTGGCGCGTATCATGGTTGAGCAGCTCCAGGTTCACAGGAATGGCGCCGCAGTCGATCTGGTAGCGGGTCACGCTGCCCAGCATGGAGCTTCGCACCACCTTGCCGTTCAGATGAATCTTGCCTTCGCCGCCCTCCAGCGTGAATGCCTCGGGGCGGATGGCCACCACCTTGCATCCGCTTTCGGCCGGGAGGTTCAGCAGGGTTTTTGCCTGCGCCGGGTCATACACATTATAGTGACCGATAAAGCGAGCCACAAATTCGGTTTTGGGTAGCTTATAAAGCTCCTCAGGCGCACCTTCCTGGGCGATGATGCCGCCGTGCATCACGCACACGCGGTCGGAGATGGCCATGGCTTCCTCCTGATCGTGGGTAACGAAAATGGCGGTGATGTGCATGTCTTGCTGGATTTCCCGGATCTGCACGCGCAAGTTCTGACGGATCTGGGCGTCCAGTGCGGAAAGTGGCTCGTCCAGAAGGAGCACCTTGGGTTCCATCACCAGGGCGCGGGCCAGGGCAACGCGCTGCTGCTGGCCGCCTGAAAGCTGGCTGGGCCGATGATTTTCCTTGCCCTCCAAGCCTACCAGTGAGATCATGGCCGCTACCTTTTTGCGGATTTCGTCCTTGGGCAGTTTTTTGATGGACAGGCCGAAGGCCACGTTCTGTGCAGCCGTCATGTTGGGGAACAGGGCGTAGCTCTGGAATACCATGCCCACCTGGCGCTGACGCACGTCTACGTTGGTCACGTCCTTGCCGTCAATGAACACGCTGCCTTCGTCCACGTCGTTGAGACCGGCGATGGCACGCAGCAGGGTGGATTTGCCACAGCCGGAGGGGCCCAGCAGCGTTACCATTTCACCCTCGTTGACATCCAGGTTGATATGCTTCAAAACCGTATTATTTCCAAAGCTTTTGACCACATTGCGAATTTCAATATAGGAGCTCATGGCTTCTCCTCCTTCAGCTGCATGTTTTCTTTTTTGCCGCTGGACAGCTTCATCACCGCCGCGCAGATGATGGTCATGATAAACACGTAAATCACGACCACGGCACTGGACAGATGACCCGTCTGCTTCATGATGAGGTACAGGTAGATCTGCACGGTCTCAAAGCTGCCGCCAATGAGCAGGTTGGCCACCACGAATTCGCCAAACAGCGTCGAAAAGCTTAAAAGCGTGCTGACCAGAATGCCTGGCGCAATACCTGGCACGATGATGCGCAAAAAGGTCGTCCACGTGGAGGCGCCGAGTACACGTGCCGCCTCGGTGATGGGAACGATGTCGATGGCATGCATCGCATTGTTGATTCCGGAGTACACCAGCGGCATTACCAGCACGAAGTACGCGCCCGCCAGCACCAGCACCATGGGAAGGTCGGTGCCGCCGTAGGCCCGCAGAAGCGCGGCGGCGCTGATGACGCCGGGAATGGCATAGGGAAGCAGGGTAATGATCTTCATGACGCTTTCCAGCCGGGGTGAGAATGCGGCGATGGCGAATACCACCGGCGTCATCACCAGCACAGCCAGCGCCACGCTGACGGTGCTGATGAAGATGCTGCGTCCGATGGCCATCCAGAAGCGCTCGGAGGTGAACATCTCAACGTAAAACTTCAGCGTGTAGCTCTCCGGAAGCACCGTGATGTTCCACATATCGGTCAGCGAATAGACCAGCGTGATAAAAAAGGGCAAAAACAGATAGACCATCAGGATGCCCACGATGACCTTGGGACCGATTCCGGTCTTATTCTTCATGATTTCAGCCCCCTTCTGCCCGCCACGCGGGACGCCCAGTCATTGAGCAGCATGGCCACGATCAGCACCAGCGCCAGTGTTACGGCAAGGGCGCTGCCCAACTCCGGCTTTGTGCGCACATCGCCGCTCATAAGGGCGCTGATGCGAATAGGTACAATATTGTAGCTGGACGATACCAGATAATAGGCGGTAGCATAGGCGCCCATGGCGTTGGCAAAGAGGACGGTAAAGGTGGAAAGAATGCTGGGCAGAATGGCCGGAATGCCGATGCGCAGCCAAAACTGCACATTGGAAGCGCCCAGGATGGAAGCTGCTTCCTTCCAGTCGTCCCGGATGCCGCGATAGATGGGGTAAAGCAGCATGATCCCCAGCGGCACCTGGAAATACGTATAGGCGATCACCAGGCCCTGCACAGAATAGATCGAAAAGTTTTCGGTGATGTCGATGCCCATCTGCTGCAGCAGGATGACGAAAACGCCGGTAGTGCCAAGCATCAGAGTCAGGGCGAAGCCAAGCGGAAGGCCTGCAAAATTGGACGTCATATTGACGATAACCAGCAGGTTGTTCTGCGTACGCTCGGATACAAAGCGAGTGATGGCATAGGAGCAGAACAGCGCGATAATAATGCCAAAAACGCTGCACTGCAGCGACAGCTTCAGGCTGTTGCCGAAGCTCTGTGCGTAATAGGCGCTGGTAAAGATCTTTTCGAAGTTTTCAAAGGAGAAGGTTTGTGTTGCCTGAGCTGTTAGCGCTGACGAAACCAGCTTGATGACCGGCAGCGCCATGAACGCCAGGATGAACAGCAAAAAGATGCTCATCGTGGACAGATAAAATCCGTTAAGCCTCCGCTTCTTTTTCAAGCGGGTAGCCCCCCTTCCGATGTGAGGATGGCGTCCTGCGCCGGTCAACCCGGCCTGCGCCGCTGGCAGGGCCGGACGCATCAACCTAAAAGGGGCGGCGCCCAGACGAAGCGGTCCGGCTCCGCCCCTCGTCATAGCGATAAGCCCGCCGGCAGATCTGGACGCGCCGGCGGGCAGCTTGGTGCCTTGCGTCAGTTCATGTAGATGGCAACGGTCTCGGCCCACAGTTCGGGCAGCGCGGCGACAGTCGCGTCAAACACGGCCCAGTCCTTGACCTGGTAGACATTCTCGTACATGCTGTTGTCCAGAATGGCAGCTTTGGCTTCCTCGCTGAAGTTCACGTCCGTACGGATCGGCTTGGCATGGCCCAGCGCCAGGAACTCCTGGCCCACGTCGGACAGCATGATTTCACGGGCAAGCATCGCGGCGTAGGGATTGTTGGCGTACTTGTTGATGATGTTGGCATAGCCGGACGCAGCCGCGCCGTCCTGCGGAATGGTGATGGCAAAGCGGCCGTTGTCCTCGCCCTGGGATTCATAGATCGTTTCGGCATAGCCCAGCGCGTTGAAGTCCCAGACCACGGCGACGCCGACTTCGCCTTTTTCAATGTTTTCCACATAGGGGTTGGAGGTGATCAGGCGGCCCTGCTTGGCAAGCTCAGCGAAGAAGTCCATGGCGGGCTCGAGATTGGTCTCATCGCCGCCGTAAGCTACGGCGCAGGCCAGCACGCCCACGTACGCCTGAGCGGCCTTCTCGATGTCGCCGATCCAGACCTTGTAGTCACCCTCCAGCAGCTCAGCCCAGGTGGTGGGCGCCTTCTCCACGTTGTCAAGGTCGGTCATGAAGGCGGTGGTGCAGGTATAGGCCATGATCCATTTTCCGTTTTCTTCCTTGGCGTAATCGGGGATGGAATCCCAGGTCGTGGGCTTGTAGGGCAGGAGCAGGTCCTGCTCCATGGCCACACCGGTCATGCTGATGCCGATGTCGCCGATGTCGGCGTCGGCCTTGCCTTCCAGCGCGAAGCGTGCAAGCTCCTCGGCGGAGGACATGTCAGTATCGGAATGATTGATGCCATAGGTGTCAGTGATATAGGCCCACAGGGACTTCCAGTTGGCCCATTCATCCGGCATGCCGACGGAGAACAGCTGCCCTTCGCTCTGGGCGGCGGCTACCAGTTCATCCACGGTCATTGTAGCGGCGGCTTCTGCCGCGGCGGCAGCGGCAGCCTCGTCAGCCAGGGCGGACGTGCAACCAAGCAGCATGGTCAGACACAGGATGAGGCACAGGATTTTTTTCATGATCGGGTTCCTCCTTCATGTTTGGTTTAGGTTGGGTCCATCACATTCTCAAACAGCGTACCTGTTTGAAATGATACGAAGATAAAGGAAAGGCAAAAAATAAGAAAAATCCTTTCCGACCACCTGAAACAAGCACAAAATCCCCATTGGCTGAATAGATGGAAAAGGTCGTTTCTTTAACATGGCAGGTTATGTACGAACACTAAATAACATGTTCTTATTATAACAGGGATGATATTTGGATGTCAAGCCGGAAATAACCAAATATTCTAGGTCCTGTGTAGCGCTACAATACATATTGGACAGTGAAGAAAAAAAGGATGAGACCTGAGC
>OHAF01001107.1_pt1 | contig 26034 bp, 25 predicted proteins | sample 1577041 | NCBI WGS metagenome assembly OHAF01 (sample SAMEA3541495, study PRJEB24748) | human gut metagenome | biome: human gut; feature: human-associated habitat; material: faeces | place: China | collected 2012
CTCCCGTTTCAATTCCTCTATTGGGAGGACGAGAGCGAGATTCAGTTTACTGTGCTCGGAGAAAGCCGGCTAAGGATGGAGAAAAGTACGGCTGCGGTTGGTGTGGAAGTGCAAAGTCAGCAGATAAGCGATACTTTCAATAAGGAAATCTGGATGGATGGTATTGCGGAAGTACTGGTCAAAGAATCTTTTCAACCGCGAAAAGAACGTTGGCAATACAAGAGCGGCGGAATTGACTGGATTGTTGATGAGTACACCTATACTGAAGATGACACCTATCTCAGCGTTTACGGCGGCGAGTACGGCGGCTTGGCGTTTGTGATTCTTATCAGTGCAGCAACAGAAGACGAGCTTTTCGACGGAATGCTGTTGGATGTGACCAATACGATTCGACCTGTGAAATAGATGACAGCCCCGTTTCCGGGGGAAAGGAGAAAAAAGTGCTGAGTCTAAAAAGAAATGTCAACTGTCCCCGCCGCATGGCTGTGTACGCCGTCTTTGACGTGCTGGACCGGATGGGCTGCCAATACGAGCAGACGCTGGTCGGCGATATCAAGGCGGAGGCGAAGGTGCTGGGGCATACCAGTGAGTACGCCTTTGCCGTGACGGAACAGACCATCAACACATCGATCCTCCATGTTTCCATGCTCCGTCCGGCAAGCGGCCTGAGCGAGGAGGAAAAACAGCTGGCAGTACGTTATCTGGCAGACAGCGTACTGCAGCATATCGATGAGGTACAGGCTTTAGAATGAGGAGGAAGACGAGATGGCAAATGAATCGAGAGTATTCCGGCTGCCCGCCGGTATGAGTACCCAGGTAGTGGCGAACGCCGTATCGTCGTTCCTGTCCTCCGCCAAAGGGATGGAGGTACAGAGCGCCGAAACCACAGAAGGCTATGTGGTGCAGGGCCGTCAGGAAAAAGACGGCTGGAAGACCATTGCCGGCATGAGGATGGCTACGACGGTGCCCCGCTGGCGCACGGCCGACGGGCGCTACAGCCGCAGCCACACCGGCGGCGGCAGCTGGGACAAGCGCACCCTCCCGCCGAGCTGGGACATCCGCTACCGGGACCTGACGTTCCGCGTCAAGCCCATGAACTTCAAGCACACGGGCATCTTCCCCGAGCAGGCCGCCAACTGGGACTACGCCATGGCGAAGATCCGCGCGGCCGGCCGCCCGGTCTCGGTGCTCAACCTCTTCGGCTACACGGGCGCGGCCACGGTCGCGTGCGCGTCCGCCGGGGCGAGCGTGTGCCACGTGGACGCTGCCAGGGGCATGGTCGCCTGGGGCAAGGAAAACGCCGCCGCCTCCGGCGTGGCCGACCGGCCCATCCGCTGGATCGTGGACGATTGCGGCAAGTTCGTCGAGCGGGAGATCCGCCGCGGCCGCCGCTATGACGCCGTCATCATGGACCCGCCGAGCTACGGCCGCGGCCCCGGCGGCGAGGTCTGGAAGCTCGAGACGAACCTCTGGCCGTTTGTGGAGCTGGTGTCCGGCGTGCTGTCGGACGATCCGCTCTTTGTCATCATCAATTCCTACACCACGGGTTTGAGCCCGTCGGTGCTCACGTATCTCTCGGAGAGCATTTTCACCCGGCGCTTCGGCGGCCGCAGTGAATCGCAGGAGCTGGGTCTGCCGGTCGCGGCGTCCGGTCTCGTGCTGCCGTGCGGGGCGGCCTGCCGCTGGGAGCGCTGAGCGGAAAGGAACACCATGGAACCGATCTTACGAACCGAACATCTGACCTTTACCTACCCCGGCGAGGAGCGGCCCACGCTCGGCGACCTCTCGCTCGAGATCGCGCGCGGCTCGTTCGTGGCCGTGCTGGGGCACAACGGCTCCGGCAAGAGCACGCTCGCCAAGCACTTCAACGCCATCCTGCTGCCGACCGGCGGCAAGGTGTACGTCGACGGCATGGACACGTCCGACGAGAACAATCTTCTGTCCGTGCGCGCCACGGTGGGCATGGTCTTTCAAAACCCCGATAACCAGATCGTCGCCAACGTCGTCGAGGACGACGTGGCCTTCGCGCCCGAGAACCTCGGCGTCCCGCCGCAGGAAATACGCGCGCGGGTGGATGCCGCGCTCAAGCAGGTCGGCATGTATGATTTTCGCCTGCACGCGCCGCACCTGCTCTCCGGCGGGCAAAAGCAGCGCGTGGCCATCGCGGGCGTCATCGCCATGCAGCCCAAGTGCATCGTGCTCGACGAGCCGACGGCCATGCTCGATCCGGCCGGCCGGCGCGAGGTCATCGACACGGCCACGAAGCTTTGCCGCGAGCAGGGCATCACGGTCGTGCTCATCACGCACCATATGGAAGAGTGCATCGGCGCGGACCGCGTCATCGTGCTCTCGAACGGCGCCGTCGTTGCCGACGGTGCGCCGAAGCAGGTCTTTTCCCAGGTCGATCTGCTGAAACGCGAGGGCCTGACCGCGCCCGTCACCGTCCGACTGCTGCACGCGCTGCGCGCGCACGGCATGGACGTGCCGCTCGACGCGCTCACGGTGTCCGACTGTGCGGACGCCGTCGCTGCCGCTCTGAAACGATAACCACCGATCTTCACCGATAGATAAAGGAAACGAAATTATGACGCCAATCATCCGGGCGGATCATCTCCGGCACGTCTACAGCGCCGGAACGCCTTTTGAAAAAGTCGCCATCGACGATATTGATCTCGCCATCCCCGCCGGGCAGTTCGTGGGCATCATCGGCCACACGGGCTCCGGCAAGAGCACGTTCATCCAGCACCTCAACGGCCTGCTCGCGCCCACGTCCGGCACCGTGCTCTTCGACGGGGAGGACATCCACCGCAGCAAGGCCGCCACGCGCGACGTGCGCTTTCAGGTCGGCCTCGTCTTTCAGTATCCCGAGCACCAGCTCTTTGAGGAGACGGTGTATCAGGACATTGCCTTCGGCCCGAAAAATGCCAGGCTCTCCACGGAGGAGGTCGATGAGCGCGTGCGCGAGGCCGCGCGCTTTGCCGGTGTGGACGAGTCGCTCTTCGAGCGCTCGCCGCTCGAGCTCTCCGGCGGGCAGAAGCGCCGCATCGCCATCGCCGGCGTGATCGCCATGCGCCCCCAGGTGCTCATCCTCGATGAGCCCACGGCCGGCCTTGACCCCGCGGGCTGCCGCGGCGTGCTCGAAAACATCGCCGCCTACCGGCGCGAGACCGGCTCGGCCGTCCTGCTCGTCACGCACAGCATGGACGATGCCGCGCGCATCGCCGACCGGCTCATCGTTTTTCACGCCGGGCACGTCGCTTTCGACGGCGCGCCGGCGGAGGTCTTTGCCCACACGCAGGAGCTGCTGGATATCGGCCTTGACGTGCCGCAGAGTGCGCGCATCGCGCAGGCGCTGCGCGACCGGGGCGTTGCGCTCCCGCCGTCGATCTATACGCTCGAGCAGCTTACGGACGCGCTGCTCGCCGTCGGGAAGGAGGCGGGCGTATGCTGAAGGACGTCACCCTCGGCCAGTTTTTCCCCGGCAGCAGCATCGTGCACCGGCTCGACCCGCGCTGCAAGCTCCTGCTGACCATCGTCTATATCGCGGCGCTGTTCACGGCCCAAAGCTACGTGTCCTACGCCGTCATGCTCATCGTCACGGGCGTGTGCATCGCGCTCTCGCGCATCCCGCTGAAAGTCATCCTCCGCGGGCTCAAGCCGCTGTGGATCATCATCGCGCTCACGGCCGTGCTCAATATCTTCTTCACGCCCGGGCGTGAGCTCGTGTCCTTCTGGAAGATCACCATCACCTATGAGGGTCTCGTGCGCGCCGTGTTCATGGTCCTGCGCATCACGATGCTCATCGCCGGCACGTTCCTGCTGACGTATACCACGTCGCCCATCGCGCTCACCGACGCGATGGAGATCCTCTTCGGCCCGCTCAAGAAGCTCAAAGTACCCGTGCACGAGATGAGCATGATGATGTCCATGGCCCTGCGCTTCATCCCCACGCTCATCGAGGAGACCGACAAGATCATGTCCGCGCAGAAAGCGCGCGGCGCCGATTTTGAGACCGGCAACCTCTTTCAGCGCGCCCGGGCGCTGCTGCCGCTGCTCGTGCCGCTGTTCGTGTCGGCATTCCGCCGCGCGGACGAGCTGGCCGTGGCCATGGAGTGCCGCTGCTATCACGGCGACGAGGGCCGCACGCGCATGAAGCAGCTCACCTGGTGCACGCGCGACACGCTTGCCATGGTCTGGAGTGCGCTCGTGCTTGCCGGCGTGATCGTGCTGGCGAGGTTCGGCCTGTGAGACGCAACATCGCCCTGCGCCTGCAGTATGACGGCACGGCCTATCACGGCTGGCAGGTGCAGAAGACGGACGTCACCGTCGCCGAGACCCTCGAGCGCGCGCTCACGAAGGTCTGCGGCGAGCCGATCAAGGTCGTCGGCTGCGGCCGCACGGACGCGGGCGTGCACGCTAAGCGCTACTGCGCCAATTTCCGCACCGACTGCACGATCCCGATCGACCGCGTGCCCCTCGCGGTCAATGCCCGCCTCCCGGCGGACATTGCCGTGGTCGATGCCGTTGCCGCGCCGGAGGACTTCAATGCCATCGGCTCGTGCATCCAGAAAGAATACGTCTATCAGATCTACAATTCCCGCATCCGCGATGCGTTTTTGGAGCACCGCGTCTGCTTTTATCCGCAGCCGCTGGATTTTGCGCGCCTCGCGCGCGCCGGCCGCGCCTTTGAGGGTACGCACGACTTTGCCGCCGTGCGCTCCGTCGGCACCGAGACGCGCACGACCGTGCGCACGGTGCACTGGTGCCGCGCCGAGCGCGACGGCCCGCTCATCTCCATCGCCGTCTGCGCCGACGGCTTCCTGTATAATATGGTGCGCGCCATCGTCGGCACCATGGTCTATGCGTCCTACGGAAAGATCGAGCCGGAGGCCATCCCGGCGCTGCTGGCCACGCGCGACCGGCGGCTCACAGGACCGACCATGCCCCCGCAGGGGCTGTATCTCAACCGCGTGTGGTACGACGGCGCCGTCGGCGATATGATGAATCAGGCCTGACGCCGCGTCCGCCCGGCGGATAGGGGAGGAATGTCCATGAACGACCACCCAAAACACAATCCCAGGCTGCGGCAGACCGTCATCGTGGCGGTGTGCGTGCTGGCCGTGCTGCTGTTTTTGTATCTGCTGCTGCGCGACCGGCCCGGTTCGGCGAGCGACTATCTGGACGACAGCGCGCCCTACACGTTCGACTCCAGCGCCAGCCGCACCTTCCGCACGGTGGACAGCCGCCTCGCGGTCGTGTCCTCGAGCGGCCTGCAGCTGCTCGATGAAAACGGCAAGACCGTCCTGCACGAGATCTTCACGCTCTCGCAGCCGGGCATCTCCGTCGGCGGCGAGCGCGTGTGCGCCTATGACATCGGCGGCACGACGCTGTGCGTGGCGGATTTCAAGGGCAATAAGACCGATATCGAGCCCGCCGGCGAGATCATCAGCGCCGACCTGAGCGACAGCGGCTATCTCGCCGTCTGCTCGGACGCCGCGGGCTATAAGGGCGCCGTCACGGTGTATGACACCTCCGGCAAGGCCGTCTATGTCTGGTATTCCGGCACGGGCTACCTCGTGCGCGCCGCCGTGAGCCCGGACGGGAAGTATCTCGCCGCGCTCTGCCTGCAGGATTCCGGCAGTGTCGTGCACACGTTCGCGCTCACGAGCGAAGACGAGCGCGGCAGCGCCGCGTGCGCCGATGAACTCTTTGCCGACCTCTTCTGGCGCGGCGGCAAGGTCTGCTGCGTGTCGCAGACGCGCCTGGCCTTCTTTGACGATAACGCAAAGCTCACCGCCGAGTACCCCTTTGGCGACCTGTACCTGTATGACTACGCCGCCGAGGGCGACGGCTTTGTCACCCTCGCGCTCAGCCGCTACCGCTCCGGCAGCGCCGAGCAGCTCGTCACGGTCAATGCCTCCGGCAACGAACTCGGTAAGTGCGAGACCACCGGCGCCGTCACGAGCCTGTCGGTTAACGGCAAGCAGGTGCTCGTGCAGTACAGCGACCGGCTCACGCTCTATAACCAGCAGCTCGATGAGATCAAGTCCGTCGAGCAGAACCTGCTCGGCGTCCGCCGCTCGGTGCTGCTGCGCCGGGGCGCGGCGCTGCTTCTGAGCGGCTCGAGCGCCGAGGTGCTCGCCTTCTGACCCCCGCAGTCTAGAGAGAAAGAACAGGGATACACCCATGAAGATCGTATTGACAGTGGTGCTTGCCGCCATTTTTCTGGCCGCCGTTTGGAGCGGCTACCGCCGCGGGCTGATCCTCAGCGCCGCGCAGCTGGCCGCCATCGTCGTCGCGCTCTACGGCGCGGCGCTGCTCGCGGGCCTGTTTTCCGACCGGCTCCTGCCGGTGGCGGAGCCGTTTGCCGGCGGGTACTTTGAGGGCCAGCTCGACGTAGTCGCCACGGAGCTGCCGGATAACGACGCCGGCCTCTCGGGCGAGGACTGGGTCGCCGCGCACCCCGACACCGCGCAGGAATACGCCGAGCAGTGCTTTGCCGCCGCCGGCGTCACCGGCCGGCCGGCGCGGCGCATGGCCAGCGCCGCGCTCGCCATGCGCGACGAGCAGGACATCACGCTGCGCGCCGCCATGACGCAGGTCTACTGCGCGCGGCTGTGCTACGTGCTCGTCACGTCCGTCGGCTTTTTGCTCATTCTGCTCATTCTGGCCGCGATCGGCAACCTGCCGAACCTGGCCTTTCAGCTCCCGAACCGGGAGAAACTCAACGACATTGGCGGCGCCGCCTTCGGCGCGGTCAACGGCGTGTGCTTCGGCATCCTGCTGTGCTGGGCATTGCAGTTTGCCGGGCCCGTCATCGGCCGCGACACCCTCGCGCACACCGCCCTGGCAAAAGCGCTGCAGGCCATCGACGTGCTCACGCTCGGCGTGGGCGTGTGACCGGCGCGTACGGAATCTATCGAACAGGAGAACCAGTCTATGCAGCCTACACTCTGCTCCCGCTGCAAGAAAAACGTAGCGGTGATCTTTATCACACGAATCGAAAACGGAGAGTCCCACAATGAGGGCCTGTGCCTGCGCTGCGCGCGCGAGCTGCACATCAAGCCCGTCGATGAGATGATGGAAAAGCTCGGCATCTCGGACGCCGATCTCGACAATCTCACCGGCGACGTGGCGGAAATGCTCGGCAGCATGGGCATGCTCGGCGGCGACGGTGCGGCCGATGCGGATGCCGACGCTTCCGATGCCGACACCGACGAGGACGACGGCAAGACCGCGACCTTCCCGTTTCTCAACCGCCTCTTCAACCAGAACCCGCCTCCGGCGCAGGACGCTGCCGCCGCCGCGTCCGAGCCGCCGCACGCCGACGGCAGCGCGGCCGATAAGCGCGGCGCTGCCCCGCGCAAGCTCAAGTTCCTGAATAATTACTGCATCGACCTCACGCAGCGCGCGCGCGACGGCAAGCTCGACGCCATGGTCGGCCGCGCCGAGGAGCTCGAGCGCGTCATCCAGATCCTCAACCGCCGCCAGAAGAATAACCCCTGCCTCATCGGTGAGCCCGGCGTCGGCAAGACGGCCATCGCCGAGGGCCTCGCCCAGCGCATCGTGGAGGGCAACGTGCCCTATAAGCTGCGCGACAAGCAGGTCTACCTGCTCGACCTCACGGCGCTCGTGGCGGGCACGCAGTTTCGCGGCCAGTTCGAGAGCCGCATGAAGGGCCTCATCGAGGAGATCCGCCGCGTCGGCAACATCATCCTCGTCATCGACGAGGTGCACAACATCGTCGGCGCGGGCGACGCCGAGGGCAGCATGAACGCTGCCAACATCCTCAAGCCGGCGCTCTCGCGCGGCGAGATCCAGGTCATCGGCGCGACGACGTTCGCCGAGTACCGCAAGCACATTGAAAAAGACGCGGCCCTCGAGCGCCGCTTCCAGCCCGTCACGGTGGCCGAGCCGAGCATCGACGACAGCGTCGAGATCCTCAAGGGCGTGCGCCGCTATTACGAGGACTTCCACGGCGTCGTCATCCCGGACGACATGTGCCGCCTCGCCGTCGTGCTCAGCGAGCGCTATATCACCGACCGCTTCCTGCCCGACAAGGCCATCGACCTCATCGACGAGGCCTGCTCGGACGTGAACCTGAAAAACCCCGACCTCATCCGCGCGGACGAGGTCGAAAAGGAGATCGGCGACTACGCGCGCGAGCGCGAGCTGCTTGCCTCCGCGCCGCCGAAGACCGGCGACGAGTATGACGAGCAGGAGCTCGACCGCCGCTACGAGCGCATCGCCGAGCTGCGCAGCCGCGAGATGCAGCTGCAGACCGAGCTCGACGCCCTGCGCGCCAAGGGCCGCCCGGAGCTCACAGCGGATAACCTCGCGCGCATCATCGAGCTCTGGACGAAGATCCCGGCCGCGAGCATCCGCGCCGATGAGTTTGAGCAGCTCGCCGGTCTCGGCGACCGGCTGCGCGCGCACATCGTCGGCCAGGATGCGGCCATCGACACCGTCTGCGCCGCCATCCGGCGCAACCGCGTCGGCCTGCAGGCCAAGCGCAAGCCCGTGAGCTTTCTGTTCGTCGGCGGCACCGGCGTCGGCAAGACGGAGCTGGTCAAGCGCCTCGCCGACGAGCTCTTCCACGCGCCCGAGTCGCTCATCCGGCTGGATATGTCGGAGTATATGGAGAAGTTTTCCGTCTCGCGCATGATCGGCTCGCCCCCGGGCTACGTCGGCTATGACGAGGCCGGCCAGCTCACGGAGAAGATCCGCCGCCGCCCGTACTCCGTTGTCCTCTTCGACGAGATCGAAAAGGCGCACCCGGACGTCATGAACCTGCTGCTGCAGATCCTCGACGACGGCCGCATCACGGACGCGCAGGGCCGCACCGTGAATTTTGAAAACACGGTCATCATCATGACCACGAACGCCGGCAGCAACACGCGCACCGGCGCGCTCGGCTTCGGCCTGAGCACGGACGATCAGAGCCGCGAGCGCGCGCAGCGCGCCCTCAATGAGTTCCTGCGTCCGGAGTTTCTCAACCGCATCGACGAGATCGTCTACTTCAACCACCTCACGGAGGAAAACTTCCGCGCCATCGCCGCCCTCATGCTCGACGAAGTGCGCGCCGCCATGGCCGAGCGCGGCATGACCCTGCACTGGACGCCCGCCGTCATCGACTACCTCGTCCGTAAGGGCTACAGCGAGACCTACGGCGCGCGCAACCTGCGCCGCACCATCCAGCGCGACGTGGAGGACGCCATCGCTTCCGCCATCGTCGCCCGGCGCAAGGCCGCCGGAGACATCGGCATCGACGCGCAGGACGATCGCATCACCGTCACCATCAACGACAGGGAGGTCAACGCATGAACCGTTTGGAAATTATTCAGGGCGACATCACGAAGTCGGATGTCGACGCCATCGTCAACGCCGCCAACTGCTCGCTGCTCGGCGGCGGCGGGGTGGATGGTGCCATCCACATGGCCGCCGGCACCGGCCTGCTCAACGAGTGCCGCGGCCTCAACGGCTGCCGCACCGGCGAGGCGAAGATCACCCGCGGCTACCGCCTGCCGGCGCGCCACGTTATCCACACGCCCGGCCCGCGCTGGCGCGACGGGCAGCACGGCGAGCCCGAGCTGCTGGCCAGCTGCTACCGCAACTGCCTGCGCCTTGCGAGCGAGAACGGCTGCCATACGGTCGATTTCCCGTCCATCAGTACGGGTATCTACCATTTCCCGCTGGATCAGGCGGCGCAGATCGCCGTGCGCGAGATCACGGCCTACCTCGCCGACCATCCCGAGATCACGCGCGTGCGCATGGTCTGCTTTGACAGCCGCACCCGCGCCGCATACGCCGCCGCGCTGGCCGCGCAGGAATGCGCCGGCTGACGCTCACCGTCACGCCGGAGCAGGCAGGCCGCACGGTCAGGAGCCTGCTCCGGCGTGAACTGCGCATGGCCGACGGGGCGATCGCCCGCGTCAAGACCGTGCCGGACGGCATCTGCCTCAACGGCGCGCACGCCCGCACCGTCGACCGCGTCGCGGCGGGGGACACCCTCACCGTGCGCATCGACGACAAGCGCTCCGGCGGCCGCTTCACGCCCGTGGCCGTGCCGCTGGACATTTTGTATGAAGACGCCGACCTGCTCGCGCTCAATAAGCCCGCCGGCATGGCCGTGCACGGCGGGTACGACCGCGGCGACCCCACGGTCGCCAACGCGCTGGCCGCCTATCTCGGCCCGGACGCCGTTTTTCACCCCGTCAACCGGCTCGACCGCGGCACGTCCGGCGTCATGCTCGTCGCCCGCAGCGGCTATGTGCATGACCGGCTGCGCCGCGTGCTGCACACCGACGGCTTCCGGCGCACGTATCTCGCCGTCGCCTGCGGTGTTGGCCTGCCGGTAAGCGGCACGATCGACCTGCCCATCGCCCGCGCGGACGATGGCACGACCCGCCGCGCCATATCACCGGACGGCCAGCCGTCCGTCACGGACTACATCGTGCTCGCCGAGCGGGACGGGTACACGCTCCTGCGTGTCACGCCGCGCACCGGCCGCACGCACCAGATCCGCGTCCACTTCGCCGCGCTCGGCCATCCGCTGCTCGGCGATGCGCGCTACGGCGGCGATGCGTCGCTGCTCGCGCGCCCCGCGCTGCATTCGGCCGCGGCCGATCTCACGCAGCCCGTCACCGGGCAGCTCCTGCACATCACCGCGCCGGTCCCGGACGACCTGCGCGTGTTTGGTTTTGAGAGGTACTTATGAAGAAACGCTCCATCACGATCCTGTATAATTCGCCCGTCATCCTCACGTTCGCGCTGCTGAGCCTGCTCGCGCTCGGCCTCGGCAAGCTCACCGACGGCTGGACGACGCAGAACCTCTTTTGCGTCTACCGCTCGCCGCTGACGGACTGGCTGACCTATCCGCGCTTTTTCCTGCACGTGCTCGGCCACCCGGATTTTGCCGCCTACTGCAGCAACATCGTCATGCTGCTCGTCGTCGGCCCGACGGCGGAGGAGCGCTTCGGCGGCAAGCGCATCCTGCTCGCCATCGCGCTCACGGCGCTCGTCACGGGGCTGGTGCTGTGGTTCTTCTTCCCGAACAGCGCGCTCATGGGCGCGTCCGGCGTCGTGTTCATGCTCATCGTGCTCGCGTCGTTCGCCGGCATGCGCACCGGCACGATCCCGCTCACGCTCATCCTCGTGCTCATCCTCTACCTCGGCAGCGAGATCTTTCAGGCTGTCACCGGCACGGCCGGCCTCGCCCAGCTCACGCACATCGCAGGCGGCGTGCTCGGCATGATCTTCGGCTTCACGTGGAGCCGCGGAAGGCGGGGCGCGCGATGACCGTTCTCGTCAGTGCCTGCCTGCTCGGCGTCGCCTGCCGGTATGACGGCGCGTCCAAGGGCCTTCCTGACAGCGTTTTGCGCGAACTGATGGCCCGGCATACACTCGTGCCCGCCTGCCCGGAGCAGCTCGGCGGCCTGCCGACGCCGCGCACCCCGTCCGAGCGGCTGGGCAGCCGCGTCGTTGCGCGCACCGGTGTCGACGTCACGGACGCCTACACCCGCGGCGCGCAGCAGACGCTCGCCCTCGCGCAGCGCTTCGGCTGCACGGCCGCCCTGCTCAAGCAGCGCAGCCCCTCGTGCGGCAAAGGAGAGGTCTACGACGGCACGTTCACCGGCACACGTGTGTCCGGCGACGGCGTCACCGCGGCGCTTTTGTCCGCGCACGGCATCCGCGTCTACGGGGAGGACGACGTGGCGGAACTGCTGAGCCTATAATTATGTAAACCGAATTATGTCAACTTGCAGCGTGCCGCCCGGCGCGCTGCTTTTTGTATGTCATAAAAACTTAAAAAAGTTGAAATCGCCGGGAAATATGTTGAAAAATCACCGCCGTCCGGTATAATGAGATTATCGCACACCCCACAGGAAAACAGGGAGGAGAAAACCATGCGCAAACGCCTTTTGTCTCTGCTGCTCGTGCTTGCGTGCGTGCTGACGCTGGCCGTCGTGCCGGTCGTCGCCGCAGAGCCTGACCCCGTGCAGCCCACCGCCTCCGTAACGGAGCCGACGCCCACGACCGATCCCGAACCCAGCCCGGAACCCAGCTCTGAGCCCTCGCCCGAGCCTTCGCCCGAGCCTTCGCCCGTACCGACGCCGTCCGGCCCGTGGTATCAGGCGGCGCTGGATTTTGCCTGCGATCACCGTATCCTGCTCGGCGATCCCAGCGGCAACATGATGCCGAATGACAACGCCACGCGCGCCCAGATGGCCGCCATGCTCGTGCGTGTCTTTGGCTGCACGGCGAGCAAGGACATTGCGCATTTTACCGATGTCAGCACCACCGCCTGGTACTATTCGGAGCTGAGCACCGCCGCGCAGATGAACATCTTCAACGGCTACGGTGACGGCACGATGGGGCCGAACCGCAGCATCACGCGCCAGGAGGCGATGGTCGTCATCGCCCGCGCCTTCGCCGTGCCCGACGGTACGGCCGCCGACATTCAGGCGTTTCGGGACGCTTCGTCCGTCGGCAGCTGGGCGGTCGCCAAGGTGGGCGGCCTGGTCAAGGCCGGCATTGTCAACGGCGATAACGGCAGCCTGTACCCCACGGCCAGCATCACCCGCGCTGAGATCGCGCAGATGCTCTATAACCTCGGCCTGCAGTTTTGCTCCGATGCCGCTGCGCTCCCGGCCTCCGGCCGCGTCATTTATAACGGCGCCGCGCCCCTGACGGCGGACGCCTTCACCGGCACGCTCTACCTTGGCGGCCCTGCCGGGCGTGACCTCGGCGGCATGAACATCACCGGCACGCTCGTCGTGCGTACCGACCCGAACGGCACCGTTACCGTCGGCGGCACGGTCGACACGCTCACCGTCGCGGCTGAGGACACGACGGTCGCAGGCACCGGCCATGCCGGCCTTGTGCGCCTGCTCGCGCGCGGCTGCACCGTCACGCTCGCTGCCGACAAGACCGCTTCGGAGTATGACCCCATGCTCCGCGGCGTCGGCAAGGTCGTGACCGACCCCGTGCCCGCGCTCTCTCCGGAATGCCGAGCCGTCGACCTGTACGTGACCTACCGTTACTTCCCGTCGGAATATCAGACCACACCGGGCGAGGCGACCCTCATCTGGTATGTGGACGGCGTGCAGCAGCCCACGCGCCACTACACGCTCGACGGCAAGTCCATCACGCCGGGCTTCCACGTGGAAGAGTCCGTCTGGAAGCGCGACATGCCTTCCCGGCACACGGTCGAGATCCTCTTCCTGTGCGGCACGGACGTGATCCGCACCACGTTCGTCGTCCCGGTCAACAACTATACGGACGCGGAGTATGCGCAGCTCCAGCGCGCGCAGTATCCGTACAAGCTCGAGGTCGTGCGCAACCAGTGCACGGTGCTCGTGTACGGTCTCGATAAGAGCGGCAATTACTCCATCCTCCATCACGCCTTCGTCTGCGGCCCCGGCCGGACCACGCCGATCGGCACGTTCCGCACGCCGTTCAAGGCAGCCTGGCATCCGCTGCAGGGCTGCTGGGGGCAGTACTGCACGCAGATCACAGGAAACTATCTCTTCCACTCCTCGCCGTACAACAGCCCGAATAAAAACGACCTGTCCTACCGGCTGTATAACCAGCTCGGCACGGTCTGCTCGCACGGCTGCGTGCGCCTGACGGTGGCGGACGCCAAGTGGATCTACGACAATTGCCCGCTCGGTACGACGGTGTCGATCTACAACGCCTCGTCTCTCCCCGTGCCGAAGCCGTCCGCTCCGTGGCTGGACATCTCCAGCCCGAACCGCGGCTGGGACCCGACGGATCCCGACCCGGCCAACCCCTGGAACAAGTAAGCCGTACAAAAACGCATCCCCCAGAGCGTCTGCTCCGGGGGATGTTTTCATGCTTTCGGCGGCCTATTCTGGCATCTTTCAGGCCACCGGCCTGCTCGACACGGCCAGGGCGGGCATCGCGCGCATGAGCCGGCGCATCACCCCCTTCGGCGCCATGCTTTGCACGGCCGTCGCCGCGTCCATGATCGCCTGCAACCAGACGCTTTCCATCCTGCTCACGCACCAACTGTGCACGGACGTGCCCGGCGGCGCGCCATCGCCTGACTTGAAAACTGCGCCGAATGTGGTACAATAGATGCATTCTGTACGAAATTCGGGAAGGAGGGCGTACCATGGAGCGGACGGAGCTTCCGATCGCGGTGTTTGATTCCGGCCTCGGCGGCATCAGTGTCCTGCGCGCGCTCGTGCAGCGCCTGCCGGGGGAGGACTTTCTCTATTTCGGCGACTCGGCCAACGCCCCCTACGGCGTGCGCCCGGTCGCGGAGGTCCGCCGCCTGACGCAGGATGTCATCGGCCGGCTGTATGACCGCGGCATCAAGGCCGCCGTCATCGCCTGCAACACGGCCACGAGCGCGGCCATCGGCCCGCTGCGCGCCGCCTTTCCGGACATCCCCGTCATCGGCATCGAGCCGGCGCTCAAGCCCGCCGTGGCGCACCACCGGCGCGTGCTCGTGCTGGCCACGCCGCTGACGCTGCGGGAGGAGAAGTTCGTCGCGCTCATGCACCAGTGCGCCGGCTGCGCCGAGATCGTGCCGCTGCCGTGCCCGGAGCTGGTGGAGTTCGTCGAGCGGGGCGAGCTCGATTCCCCCGCGCTCACGGCCTACCTCGCGCGGCAGCTCGGCCCGTATGCCGGCCGCGTGGATGCGGCCGTGCTCGGCTGCACGCACTTCCCGTTCGCCCGCCGGGCCATCCGCGCCGCCCTCGGCGGCAATGTTACGCTCTACGACGGCAGCGACGGCACCGCCCGCGAAACGCTGCGCCAGCTCGTGCGCCGCGGCTGGGTCCGCGGCGGCAGCGACGGCGCCGTTACGCTGGAAAACAGCCTCCCGTCCGAGCTGCCGCTCAGCCGCCGGCTGCTCGCCCTGCCCCGGGAGGACTGACGGCCTATGCAGATCGAACGCATTCCCTTTCCGCCCATCGGTTCAAATATGTACGTTGTCACGCAGGGGCGCGACGCGATCGTCCTCGACCCCTGGCCGGACGAGGCGACCATGCAGCGCCTGCAGGGGTATCACGCGCTGATCGTGCTCACGCATGAGCACATCGACCACATCTCCGGCCTCGGCCGGATGCAGCGCGCGCTCTCGGCGCGCACCCTCTGGCAGGAAAACTGCACCCCCTGGCTGCGCAACCCCGGCAACACGACGCCTGTGCTGCTCGCGGCGCTGAGCGTGTCGCGCGGGGCGGAGGCACGTGACTTTCTGCGCGGCCTGCACCTCAAGACCGAGACGTATGCCCCGGACATGACCTTCGGCGATCACATCGCGCTCGACTGGGGCGCGCTGCACCTCGAGGGCTACGCCACGCCCGGCCATTCGCGCGGCAGCGCGTGCTACCGCATCGGGCCGGACGCCTTTTTCAGCGGCGACTCGCTCGTGCCGGGCTTTGCCGTCATCACGCGCCTGCGCGGGGGCGACGCCGCCGTGCTCATGGACAGGACCGTGCCGTTTCTGCGCGCGCTGCCGCCGGAGCTCACGCTCTATCCCGGCCACGGCCGCTGCGGTATGTCGCTCGGCGAGGGGCTCGGGAGCATGGACTGGTGAGCGGCGCGACGGCCGCATCCGCCGGGGCGCGGATCGCCGCAAAAAGGCTTGACACACGTGTAAAATTATGCTAAACTAATCACAGCAGTTTAGGGTAAAAGTTTTTTGTGGGATTTTTTTGCGATGGCCTCCGGTACTCCTCCGGGGGCCATCTCCTTTTAAAAAAACCGCGCCGCCGCGAGAAAAATGCTTGACACGCGCGGGCGCATCTGGTATTCTATTGTAGCGCTCCAAAGACAGCAGGTGGCTTGACCGCGGAAATCCTGCCGAGGATGCATCCATCACGATGTTTCTATTCTGTTTCCGGGGCTTTGGCCGCGGAATTTTTTTGGGCGTGTATCTTTCACACGGAGGTGAAATCACACTATGCCGAACGCAAAAGTTCTCAGCGAGAAGCAGGCGATCGTCGCCGCTCTGGCCGAGCGGCTCAAGGGCGCCAGCGCCGGCGTGTTCGTCGATTACAAGGGCATCACCGTCGATGAAGACACCAAGCTGCGTACCGAGCTGCGTCAGAATGACGTGGAGTATTCCGTCGTCAAAAACACCCTGACTCGCTTTGCGCTCAAGGACGTCGGCCTCGAGGCAATGAGTGATCTGCTCAATGGTACGACTTCGCTCGCAACCAGCACGGCCGATCCGATCGTCCCGATCCGCATGATCCACGACATGAGCGAGAAGATGGCGAAGGACGAGAAGTTCATCGTCAAGGGCGCGTTCCTCGAGGGCAAGGTCCTCAGTGACGCTGAGATCGCGGAGATCGCGCAGCTCCAGAACAAGGATGCGCTGTACTCCAAGGTCCTGGGCACGATGCTGGCCCCCATCACGGGTCTGGCCGTCTGCCTGAACCAGGTCGTCGAGCAGATGGGCGGCGCCGCCGCACCTGCCGAGGCCGAAGCTCCCGCCGCCGAATAAGGCGACCACTTCACTTAACTATTTAGGAGGAAAATTACCATGGCTAGCGAAAAAGTCACTGCTATGATCGAAGAGATCAAGGCTATGTCCGTCCTCGAGCTGTCCGAGCTCGTGCACGAGATCGAAGATGTGTTCGGCGTTTCCGCCGCTGCCGCTGTTGCCGCCGCTCCGGTGGCCGGCGCTGCTGCTGCCGCCGAGGAGAAGACCGAGTTTGACGTCGTTCTGACCGGCTTCGGCGATCAGAAGATCAAGGTCATCAAGGCCGTCCGTGAGATCACCAACCTGGGCCTGGCGGAAGCCAAGGCGAAGGTCGAGGGTGTCCCCTGCGCCATCAAGGAGCAGGTCTCCAAGGACGAGGCCGAGGAGCTCAAGAAGAAGCTCGAGGAAGTCGGCGCTTCTGTCGAACTCAAGTAATCGACCCTTACACAGTCAAAAACCTCCGTGCCGCTCGGCACGGAGGTTTTTTGCGTATGGCGGAAAACCATAAAGGTTTTCCACCAAAAGGCTTGCAGTCTGCTGCGCACAGACTTTGTACGCCGATGGCGCACAAAGTCCACACTTGCAGCCTGAAAAGTATTTTCTCTCACGCACATGTCGTGAGAGAAAATGATTGCACTTTTTTGCCGCCTGCGGGAGGCCACCTCTGCGAGGCTTTTTTGACTCGCTGAAACGCCTCCGTTCCACCCGGTGCGGAGGGCCTTGCGCTTTCATTCGCACTGCCACTGGTATCGCCGCAGATCCACGTGCTGCGCGTCGCGCAGGGTCACGCCCTCGCGCGCGAGCAGCGCCGCCTGCGCGCCCCAGCCGGGCACGAGCCGCCCGCTGTGATCCACCACGCGGTGGCACGGATAGTCGCCGTAGCGCTTGGCCTGGCTGAGCACGCGGCCGACCAGCCGCGCTTTTTTCGGCCGGCCGATCAGCCGCGCGATCTGCCCGTAGGTCGCAACGTTTCCCTCCGGGATCTCGCCCACGGCGGAGAGGATCTCATAGATCAGCCGTTCGTCCGTCGCCGCTGCCATCGCGCAGCCTCCTTTCCATATGGGCATCCGCCCAAAAACCGGACCGGCCGGCAGCAAACACGCTGCCGGCCGGTTTGTGCCTGATCCGCTGCGCTTATGCGCCGAAGCTGACGCTCTTGGCAGCCTCCACGAAGCTCGGCTCGTAGGTGTCAAAATCGTCCTTCGCGCTCGCAAACTGCACGAGCCAGAAGCCGTCGTCCGCCTGATACATCACGGCGAGGTAGCGGTACTCGACGTCCTTATCCTCGTTGTAGAAGTCATAGAGGATCGTCGGGCAGCCGTTGATGTCGTCGCCCGCGACGGGGTTGCGGCTGCTGTTGTTCTGCATGACGAGCGCGGCGTACTGCTCGAGCGTCACGTCGTTGAGCCCGGCGGCGGCGAACTGATCGTTCGTCTCGTGCAGGGCGAACACGGCGGCCGTTTTGGCGGCGTAGCACACGGTGTAGCCGTCCATGGACTGCTTGCTGAAGTCGCTCGTGAGCGTGATCGTCATGCCCTCGTTGGAGAAGGTCTTGGCCGCGGCGTCAAACGGGTTGGTGCTGCCGCAGCCGGCGAGCACGGCCACGAGCAGCAGCGTGCAGACAATGGCGGTAAAGGTGCGTTTCATGTTGGTGGGTCTCCTTTTCTTTCTCTTGAAATATGACAGCGGCTCATTCGGCCGGTGTGTCCGTTTTCGGCTGGTACTGGTACGGTTCCGGGCTGGGCTCGGCGTAGCCGGTGGCGATGTCGAACTGTTTGATGAGCTGCGAGATGCCGAGCTTCGTCACCATCAGCTCGTCATAGGCCAGCTCGTCCGTGAAGCCGTTCTCGCGGCACTCCTCGAGTCCTTCCTCCACGTCCTCAAGCTCGGACACGCACTGCTCGTACAGATCCTCGAGCTTGCCGAGCGCCGTGGCGGTGTTGTCGCCGCTGCCCTCGACGGGGCACACGCTCTCGAACCGGCGGCCGATGCGCACGATCGCGGCGTAGCCCGCCTGCAGCATCATGAGCGTGAGCGCGCCGGCCTGTCCGGCGGCCTCGCTCTGCTTCATGCCGGTCATCATATCCGACACGTCCTGCAGCCACTGTTTGTGCACGCCCTTGAGCTGGTCAAGGCGCTCGGTGAGCTGGGCCTCGGAGTGACGGTTGGCGGAGTAGCCGCCCTTTTTCAGTTTGCGGGTCAGACGTTCCATAGTATTTGCATCCTCCAAATGTGAATTTCGGTCAATCGTCCACGTCGAGCGCCTCAAGGCCCTTGGCGGGGATGGGGCGGCTGTCGCCGTGGCGCACAAAGAGCATCGTCACGAACGCGCCGGCCACGAAGATAGTGGCGTAGGGGAAGAGCACGGTCATGCCGAGCTTGTCCATCAGGAAACCGGAGAACATCGGCGTGACGACCTGCGCGGCCATGCTGGCCGTGTAGTAAAAGCCGGTGTAGCGGCCGACGTCGCTGCCGGAGCACATCTCCACGACCATCGGGAACGAGTTGACGTTGATGGTGGCCCAGCCGATGCCGGCGAGGCAGAACATGGCGTTCATGAGCATCGTGGGGCTCTCGGCGTTGAGAAAGGCGGCCACGCCGAACGCGACGGCCAGCATCACGACACCGCCGAGGATGGTCTTCTTGCGGCCGATCTTGGACGCGACGATGCCGACGGGCAGGTACGCCACGATGGCGGCGGCCTGCGCGAGCATGAGCGTGAGGTTGTAGTCCTTGTGCAGGATGTTGCTCGCGTAGACGGAGTATTTCGACGTCACGGCGTTGTAGCCGAAGAACCACAGCACGATCGACAGCAGCAGGAAGATGAGCGACCGGCGCTCGGCCTTGCCGAGCTTGCCGGACCCTGCGGGCGCGTCGTCACTGTCGCCGTTGTCGATGCCGAAGCGCTTGCTGTCGGCCTGCATCTCGGCCACGGACTTCGGCTCGTTGACCGTCAGGCGGAAGATCAGCAGCGCCGCCAGCATGATGCCCGCGATCACGGCGAAGTACGCCGTGTAGCTCATGAGCGAGTTGCGCACGGAGCTCGTGGCGAAGACCATGCCGATGGCCAGCACGAGGATACCGCCGGCAGTGCCCATGAGGTTGATGACGGCATTCGCCTTGCTGCGCAGCGGTTTGATGGTAACATCGGGCATGAGCGCGACGGCGGGGGAGCGGAACGTGGCCATGGCCACGAGCACGACGAGCAGCAGCACGATAAAGCCGATGAGCGCGCCGGGGTGCTGCACGGTCGTCTGGTGGGCATAGGCCTGGCGCGCGGGCACGACATAGTTCGTGTAGTCGTGGTTCGTCACGGTCTTGCCCTCGGCGTTTGTGACCTGACTCGTGATGGCGGCAAATTCGTCCTCGGTGAACGTGTCCTCGAGCACGAACGTCTCGCCGTCGGGGGCCTTGAGCGTGCGGTCGGCCTCCTGCTGGTACACGACGCGCAGCGCGGCGGGATCGTCGATGGCGGCGGCCGCGTCGATGTTTTTCAGCTGCGCATCGTCGACGAGCGACAGGCTGATGAACGCGATGGCCGCGACGATCGTGCCGAAGACGATGAACGGCGTGCGGCGGCCGCGCCTGCCGGTGTGCTTGTCGGAGATCGCGCCGAACAGCGGCAGCAGAAACAGCGCCAGAATGTTGTCGAGCGCCATGATGACGCCGGACCACGCCTGCGACATGCCGAACTTGTTCGTCAGGATCAGCGGGATGGTGTTGTCGTACGCCTGCCAGAAGGCGCAGATCAGGAAAAAGGCAAAGCCAACGCAGATGGTGCGCTTGTAGTTGAGCTTCACAGGGTTACCTCCATCAGTCTCTATCGGATTTGTCTCATTCTACAATACCTTGCCCGGCAATTCAACAGGCATTTGACGAAAAGCAGAAATTGTTGTTTAATAAGGACAAAGCAAACCGGCGGTCCGCGCCGCCGAAAGGAGGACTCGTTATGAATTGGAAAACTGCCTGCAAGATCGCCGCACCGGCCGCCGCCTGCGCGGGTGCGTTTGCGTTTCTCGTCGCGCCGGGCCGCGCCACGCGCGCGCAGAAAGCCCCGTTTTTGTACCGCAATTATGCGCACCGCGGCCTGCACACCGAGGACGGCACCGTGCCGGAAAACTCGCTCCCGGCCTTCCGCGCCGCGGCCGAGGCGGGCTACGCCGTCGAGATGGACGTGCACCTGACGGCGGACGACCAGCTCGTCGTGTTCCACGACGATACGCTCGAGCGCATGTGCGGCGTGCCGGGCGTCATTGATGATTTCACGCTCGCCGAGCTGCGCGCGCTGCGCCTCGGCGATACCGACTGCGTCATCCCGACCTTCGCCGAGGCGCTCGAAGCGCTCGGCGGCCGCGTGCCGCTGCTGCTTGAGGTCAAGCGCGGGCACAATAACCGCCGCCTGTGCGCGCTGACGCTCGCCGCCCTGCGTACTTACGGCGGGCCGTACTGCGTCGAGAGCTTTGACCCCACGATCGTCGCGTGGTTCCGGCGCAACGCGCCCGATATCCTGCGCGGCCAGCTCAGCCAGCCGCCGAAGGACTACGGCAAGGCGCTCAATAAGCCCGCGGCCGCCATCGTCGGAAACGTGCTCACGAACGTGATCGCCCGCCCGCAGTTCATCGCCTACAAGATCGGGCCGAAGCCGCTGAGCGTGCGCCTGTGTGAGGCCATGGGCGCCGCGCGCGCCGGCTGGACGAGCCGCGCCTGGACGCACGAGCGCGATTATGACATCGTCATCTTCGAGCACTACCGCCCCGGCGCATGGTTCCGCGCCGATATCTGAGCCGTGGGGGAGCCCGAGGGGGCAAGGCCCGCCTCGGATGAGATCTTTGCATCGCCGTCAGGCGGACGAGGTGGAAGCGTTTTGGTTTCCGCCAGTACCTCATGTATCACGTTTACACACGATGAAAAAGCAACAGCAGCCACACCGGCGTTCGCCGGCGTGGCTGCTGTTGTTTGCTTGTGCTTGCACGTCCGCGGCGGATGCAGACCCGGACGCTGCAAAGTGGAAGAGAGAACACAAACGAGGGATTCGCAACATCATTTGCAAAAAACGATGTTTACTGAACATATCCTAACATTTATGTACGGATATGTCAAGCGATCTTCAAACGTTTTTTGAATTTTTTTACGCTGTTGCGCCGCCGCGCAGGATCTGCGCCAGCTCTGCCACGTCGCGCAGGACGTATTTCGGCTGCACGTCGGACGCTTTGAGGATCGCCTCGTCCGTCTCGCCGGACATGACGAGCACGCTCTGCGCGCCCGCATTCACGGCCACGGCGATGTCGGTGTAGATCCGGTCGCCCACGCAGCAGATCTGCGCGTTCGGCACGCCGGTCTGCGCCGAGATGACGTCGACCATGTTGCGGTTCGGCTTGCCGATGTAGGTCGGCTGCACGCCGGAGGCAGCGGTCAGCAGCGCGCAGATGCTCCCGCAGTCGGGCAGCACCTCGCCGGCCGGCATGGGGCAGACCCAGTCGGGGTTGGCGGCGATGAAGGTCGCGCCGCGGCGCAGGAAGTGCACGGCCTTGTCGAGCTTTTCGTACACGAGCTCGGTGTCGAACCCGGCCACGACGATCTCCGCGCCGTCGTCCACGAGCGGGATGCCGTAGCTGAGCAGCTCGCGGCGGAACGCTTGCGTGCCGACGAGGTACACGGGTTTGCCCGCATAGTGCTGGTTGAGGTACAGCGCCGTCGCCATGCCGGAGGTGAACACGTTCTCAGCCTCGCACGGGAAGCCCAGACGCCGCAGGCGCGTGATGTAGTCCGTGCCCGCGCGCGAGGAGTTGTTGGTCAGGTAAATGTACTGCCGTCCGGTATCGGCCAGCGTGTGGATGAAGTCGACCGCGCCGGGGAACACATCGTCCCCGAGGTAGAGCGTGCCGTCCATGTCCAGCAGGAACAGGCGCGCATCGAGCAGGTCTTTCAGATTGTTCATGGGAGCCACCTCACAGAATCTTATTTTTTTCTTAACACCCTATTATACCATGAAAAACGGGCCGCACAATCCCAATTATTCTGGCGGCAGGTGTTGAAAAAAACGGCCGATGTGCTATAATATTAAAATCTGTACCGTGGGCCGCTGTTGCATGCAGGCCGGTGCGGATCTGAAGGTGTAATAAAATTTTTGGAGGCATAGATATGGCAAAGAAACAATTCAAGGCCGAGTCGAAAAAACTGCTCGACATGATGATCAACTCGATCTACACGCACAAGGAGATCTTCCTGCGCGAGATCATCTCGAACGCCTCGGACGCGATCGACAAGCTCTGCTACCAGTCGCTCACGGATGAAAACGTGGGCATGGCGCGCAGCGATTTCAAGATCCGCGTCACCCCGGATAAGGACGCGCGCACGATCACGGTGTCGGATAACGGCATCGGCATGACGAAGGAGGAGCTCGACAGCAACCTCGGCGTCATCGCGCGCAGCGGCTCGCTGAAGTTCAAGGACGGCCTCGGCGAGAACGCGCAGGAGGACGCCGCCATCGACATCATCGGTCAGTTCGGCGTCGGCTTCTATTCCGCGTTCATGGTCGCCGACAAGGTCACGGTCGTCACCCGCGCCTACGGCAGCGACACGGCCTACCAGTGGGTCAGCACCGGCGCGGACGGCTACACCATCACCGAGACCGAGAAGGACACCGTCGGCACGGACGTCATCATGCACATCAAAGAAGACGAGTCCGGCGAGAAGTACTCCACCTATCTCGAAAACTGGAAGCTCATGATGCTCATCCGCAAGTATTCCGACTATGTCCGCTGGCCGATCGTCATGGACGTCGAGCAGAGCGACTGGGTCGACACCGGCGAGAAGGACGAAAAGGGCGAGCCGAAGATGGAGATGGTCACGAAGACCGAGGAGCAGACCATCAACAGCATGGTCCCCATCTGGCAGCGCAGCCGCAAGGAAGCGACGGATGAGGAGTGCATCGCGTTTTATAAGGACAAGTTCCACGACAAGGACGACCCGCTGGCTGTCATCCGCGTCAACGCCGAGGGCCTGATCTCCTACCGCGCGCTGCTGTTCATCCCGGCCAAGGCCCCGGCGAACATGTTCACCCGCGAATCCGACCCCGGTCTCGAGCTCTACAGCTCCGGCGTCATGATCATGGACAAGTGCACCGACCTCCTGCCGCCGTGCTATGCGTTTGCCCGCGGCGTGGTCGATTCGCCCGACCTGTCGCTGAACATCTCGCGTGAGATGCTCCAGCACGACCGCCAGCTCAAGCTCATCGCCACGAACCTCGGCAAGAAGATCAAGTCCGAGCTGACGAAGCTCATGACCAACGACCGCGAGAAGTACGAGCAGTTCCACGCCGCCTTCGGCATGATGCTGCGTGCCGGCGCCGTCACCGAGACGGGCGACAAGGTCGACGAGATCAAGGATCTGCTGCTCTACCACACGAGCGAGACGAAGCTCGTCTCTCTCAAGGAATATGTCGACGCCATGCCCGCCGAGCAGACGAAGATCTACTTCGCCTGCGGCGAGAACGTCAAGCGTCTGCTCAGCCTGCCGCAGGCAGAGCAGCTGCATGAAAAGGGCTACGATGTCCTGTGCATGACCTCGCAGATCGACGAGTACTTCGTCGACACCATGAAGACCTACGCCGACAAGCCGTTTTGCAACATTGCGACCGACGACCTCGGCCTCGAGACCGAGGAAGAGAAGAAGGAGACCGAGGCCAAGCAGGCCGAGGACAAGGATCTGCTCGACTTCGTCAAGGAGACGCTCGGCGACCAGGTCGCGTCCGTGCGCCTGTCGAATAAGCTCGTGTCCAGCGCTGTGTGCCTGAGCACGGAGGGCGGCGTCACGCTCGAGATGGAGCGTTATTTCAAGAGCATGCCCGGCGCGCCGACCGATATCCGCGCCATCCGCGTGCTCGAGCTCAACGCCAACCACCACGCCTATCAGACCATGAAGGAAGCGTTCGACGCCGGCGACAAGGACAAGGCCGCCCGCATCGCCAAGATCCTGCACGCGCAGGCGCTGCTCATCGCGGGCGAGCCGCTTGAGGATCCGGCCGCGTATTCCGAGCTCGTCTGCACGCTCATCTGATCCGATCTATCCCCCTGGCCGCCGCACTCCGGCGGCCGGGGCATCCCCATGTAAGGAGCTGTCTATGGAACCGCGTCTCGGTATCTATATCCACATCCCGTTTTGCGCGAGCAAGTGCGGCTACTGCGATTTTTATTCCTGCGCCGGCGCGGCCGACCGCATGGCGGACTATCAGCACGCCCTGCTCGAGCACATCGAAGAGAGCGCCGGGCGCATCGCCCCGGCGTACATCGACACGGTGTATTTTGGCGGCGGCACGCCGAGCTTTTACGGCGCGGCGCGCCTCATCGAGCTGCTCGACGCCGTCAAGGCCACCGGCCGCCTGCTCAAGCGCGCGGAGGTGACGGTCGAGGTCAATCCGGACAGCGTCCGCCTGCACGACCTGCGCGCCCTGCACAAGGCGGGCTTCAACCGCCTGAGCATCGGCATGCAGTCGGCCAACAATGATATCCTGAAAATGATCGGCCGCCGCCACAGCTTCCACCAGGTGGAGATGGCCGTGAAAAATGCCCGCATTGCCGGGTTTGACAACGTCAGCCTCGATCTCATCTACGGCCTGCCCAGCCAGACCCGCAGCGACTGGGCGGACACGCTCGCCAAGGCGATCGCCCTGCGCCCGGAGCACATCTCCGGCTACGGGCTCAAGCTCGAGGAGGGCACGCCCATGTACGAGCTGAAGGATTCGCCCCTCATCCCGTCGGACGACGAGCAGGCGGACATGTACCTGTGCATGGTCGATGAGCTGCGGCGCTACGGCTATGAACAGTATGAGATCTCGAATTTCAGCATACCGGGCTATGAATCCAGGCATAATCTGAAGTACTGGCAGCTCGACGACTATATGGGCTTCGGCCCGGGCGCGCACTCGTGCATCGGCCGCACGCGCTACAGCTATGTGCGCGACCTCGACCGCTACATCGCGGGCGTCCTCCACGGCGAGGACATGATCGACGAGTACGAGACCATCGGCGATTTCGAGCGCGCGGCGGAGTATCTCATGCTCGGCATGCGCACCGTGCACGGCGTGTCGCGCGCGGAGTATGCGCGGCTGTACCGCAGCGATTTTTCCGGCATCGCGCAGCAGCTGGAAACGTTCGTCCGTTCCGGCTGGGCCGTCGCGGACGGGGAGCGCTGGCACTTCACGCCGGCGGGCTTTCTCATCTCGAACGTGCTCATCGGCAAGCTCCTCGAGGCGCAGACCGAGCGCAAGGCCGAGCACAACCCGTGGATGAAGCCGCAGATCGAACGGCAGCCCCGCGCCAAGCTCCCGCCCAGCGAGGCGGAAGCGTTCCGCAATACATATCTGAATAATCCGATTTTGACAGGGAAAGACAGGGATTCGAGCAAATGAAACTCAACGGCAACACTTCCAAGCGCAGCGCGGCCGCCCGCCGCGAGGCGGCGGATTTCGCAGCGCAGGAGCGCTCGGCACACCGCAGCACCGCCAACCGTTCCACGCAAAGCGAGGCGGCTGCCCGCCGCGCCGCCGCGCCGAAGCATCGCGCCGCACGCGGCCG
>OHAF01001113.1_pt1 | contig 25821 bp, 26 predicted proteins | sample 1577041 | NCBI WGS metagenome assembly OHAF01 (sample SAMEA3541495, study PRJEB24748) | human gut metagenome | biome: human gut; feature: human-associated habitat; material: faeces | place: China | collected 2012
TTCCTTCGCCGCCTGCCGTTCCCGGCGAAGCCGCGCGTACTTCTCCCGGTGCGCCTGCATGCCCGCCTCGCTTTTGAATGCGGCATAGCCGCTGAGGTGGCCCATGAGCACACGCCGCAGTTCCTTGTGCTCCGACCCGCCAAAGCCCAACCGCGTCAGCAGGCTGTTGGCGCGGTACTTCTCGTTTTCGGAATCCGCGTCCGCCCTGAGGAACACGCGCTTGGCGGCCTTTGCGTGCCTGAGCATCGCGCCCAGGAGCGTTCCGTACACCTGCCAGCGGGTTGGGTCGCGATCGTCCAGGGATGCTTCGAATGTGAACTTGCCGTCCTGGATGCGGCAGCCTTTCCATGTATCCATCGCAAGGCCATCCGCAAGCCAGACTTCCCAATCGGCCGGGGTCTGCGCTTCATCCAGCCGCTCCACCAGCTGCCGGTCGATGTACAGGGCGTCGCTTTGCGTCATCCGGCGGAGGATGTGCTGATTGCTGTACAGCGTGTGCATAAGGTTCTTCAGCTGCGGAACCGTCCAGTCCTCCACCGGGAAGCTGAGTTCCATCTGCGTGGTTTCGGAGTCCTGCTCCGTCGGTTCCGTCTTTGCCACGGGAGCCTCCGCTTCGGAATCCGCCGCCGTGTCCGTCAGCCAGCCTCGTTCCATCAGCATCGGCCTGAGCGTTTCCAGCAGCGCCTCGTCATCGCTTGCGATGCTTCCGTCGCGCTCAACCGTCAGGCCACCGATCCTGTAGGCGCAGGTCGGTGTGCGCAGGTAGACCGCCGGGCTGCCAAGCCGCTCCGAAATCGCTTGAACCATTTCTCTGCGCTCCGCAGGGTTCGTTTGTAGCGTCATGTTGATCCCTCCGTTCGTTTTGGGTAGTGACATATACGCTCTGAACCGATAAAAAGTCAAGCGGTTGGCGGCACACATACCGATTTATCTTTGAGCATGCGCGCCAGCCCGCGTATTGCGCCGTCCACGTCGCCGGAGATCGCCTGCCCGCGAAGGGTCAGCAGCGTGTGCCGGGGCAGGACGCCGCGATACGATTTCAAATGCTTGAGAAACTCAGACTGTGTCATACGCGCCTCCAACAAAAACACCCCCGCGGAGATGTCCCGCGAGGGCCTGCCTATATTCTTCGACGATTTTACCTTATCACATTTTCAAGTGTGCATCAAGCGGAACTCGGAGGAACTCAGAGGAACTATGCGGTCCTCTTGCGGCTTTTCGAATCGAAGCCGCCGCCTTGCACGCCCCGCAGGTGTATTTGCGGTTTCGCATGTAGCTTTGCGAAAAGGTCGGCTTTCCGCAGATGTGGCACGGCGGGTAATACACGGTGCTGCCGTTTCCCGACCGACGGATCGTCACGCCGTCCTGCTGTGCTTCCCGGTAGCTCACGGACACCCGCTCCTTTCCAGCAGAATCCGGTCGACCACGTCCAGGGCGCGCTCGTGCATTTTGCGAAGCCAGCGATTGGTGTAGTGCATGTCCAGCGAGATCTGTTCCCAGGTCCTAAAGCACAGGTACCGCTTCTCCAGAATCAGACGGTAGTTCTCGTTGCGCACCCTGGCGATGGTCTTTGAAATGTCCATCTTGATGTCGACGAAACGGTCGATCTCCTCGTTGATGGATTCCTCGGCTTCCATCAGGCGGATGACCGAATCCTCCAGCGCGTGCACATTGCGGGTGCGGGAGACCACCTCGCTGTCGTAGGCGGTCGTGATGCGCTGTGTCAGGGCGCGAAGCTGGCTGAGCTGCATCAGCCGGTCGTTGATATGCTGGTCAAGCCGGTACGCCTGCCCGAGATATTCCTTTGCGTTCATCGTTTTACACCTCCAGCTGTGCTTTTACGGCGTTCATCAGCGCCGTCTGCGTCGTGTCCTTGCGCTCCAGGGCGTCCATGATCTGTTCGTCGATGGTGTCCTCGGCAATGATGTGGTGGATCACCACGGTATCCGCCCGCTGTCCCTGCCGCCACAGGCGGGCGTTCGTCTGCTGATACAGCTCCAGCGACCACGTCAGGCCAAACCAGATCAGCGTGTTTCCGCCCGCCTGCAAATTCAGGCCGTGCCCGGCGGACGCGGGGTGAATACAGGCTACGGTGATGCCGCCGCTGTTCCAGTCGGCGATATCGCGGCTGGTTCGAATCTCCCGGATGTGAAAGCGCTCCTGAATGCGCTGCAGATCGTGCTTGAACCAGTAAGCCACCAGGACAGGCCTGCCGTTCGCGCCTTCGATCAGGTCTTCCAGCGCGTCGAGCTTCCGGTCGTGGAAGAACAGGCTGTTGTGTTCGGCGTCATAGATGCCGCCATTGGCCAGCTGGCACAGCTTCCCGGACAGAGACGCCGCGCTCACCGCGTCGATCTGCGCGCCCCGCAGGGAAATCACCAGTTCATGCTTCAGCTGTTCGTAGGTGCGGCGCTCCTCCCTGGACAGCTTCACGGGCACACGGTTTGAAATGTACTCGGGCATGCGCAGGAAGTCCGCGCTCTTCATGCTGATGGTGATATCCGATATGCGCCGGTAGATCTCGTCCTCCGCGCCCGGCTTGGGTTTCCAGGAGAACACCTGCTGTGCGCTGCGCCGGTCGGGGAGGAAGAAGGCGTCCCGATAGTGGGTAATAAACTTCCCCAGTCGCCTGCCCATATCCAGAACACGGAACTCTGCCCACAGATCCATCAGGCCGTTGCTGGAGGGTGTGCCGGTCAGGCCTACCACGCGCGCCACCCGGGGCCGCATCCGCATCAGCGCCCTGAACCGCTTGGCCTGATGGCTCTTGAAGGAGGACAGCTCGTCGATCACGAGCATGTCGTACTGAAAGGGCAGGCCGCTCTGCTCGATCAGCCATTGCACGTTTTCCCGGTTGATGATGTGAATCAGCGTGTTCTGCCGAAGCGCCGCGATGCGCTCGGCTTCCGTGCCCACCGCGACCGAATACGTCAAGCCCTTCAGGTGATCCCACTTCTGAATCTCCGCGGGCCACGTGTCCCGGGCCACGCGCAGCGGCGCGATCACCAGCACGCGGCACACTTCGAAACGCTCCAGCGCCAGTTCCGCGATGGCGGTCAAGGTGATGACGCTCTTGCCCAGACCCATCTGAAGGAAGACAGCGGCGATGGGATGCTCGATGATGAAGCGCGTGGCGTATTTCTGGTAGTCATGTGGCTGATAAAGCATCCAGCACACCTCCAATCTGTTCCTGGTTGTCGATGACGTAAACCCGAAAGCCCAGCGCTTCCAGCTGTGCTCTGCGCCGACGCTGCAGCGGGCGCAGGGGCTTTCCGGGCGCTTTCAGTTCGGCGAAGGCGATCCGCCCGCCGGGAAGCAGGATGATGCGGTCCGGCACACCGTCCAGTCCCGGACTGACCCACTTGGGGCACAGCCCCTGGCGCTTGCGGACGGCCTGCGTCAAACGCTGTTCTATCTGTCGTTCTCTCATGTCTGTCTCCTTTTCGGGTCGTTGGCGGTGAAAAGCGCGCTGGCGGCCTGCGCGAAGGTGGTCATCTCCTGGCCGCGACAGCGGTAACACCAGCGCCCTCCGTGCCACACGGCGTACCGCCCGTCGGCGTCCTGCCGGATGACACAGATCGGACCGCCGCGCATTTTCTTCTCCCAGCGAGTGCCATGAAGAGATTGCCAACTGGATGCCCATTTCCCGTGGATAAAGGTCTGTCTGCGCCTTGCCCTGTTCCGGGCTTCACGCTCGCGCTCATAGGCACCCAACTCATCGCTGGACATGATGCCGTCGCACAGACAGCCGACCGCGATGGTGTGTCCCACCATCGGATGCGACATATGGTGAAGGAATCGCACACGGGCACACCCGCACAGCTCACACACCGCCTCGGGCTCGTTGGTATCCTCAATCCACTCGCAAACCCAACCCTCGGTCGGCAGTTCCAACTCCCGGAGCCTTTTCAGGCATCGGGATTTATAGATCGAATCTGAAATACACTCTGCTTGTCTCATATTTGCTCCTCCTATGATTGAATTACGCGCCCGGTCAAGGCGGGCTGTGACGGAGAATCAGGTAAGGGGGATTTATCCCCTTACCCGATTCCCATCACTGCTTGACGTCCTTTTTTGCAAATTTGCAGATTCCTATATAGAGTCGGTTGCGTGCAAATTTGCATTTGCATAGGGGCGATTTTCCTATCCGTGCGGTTTTGCAATTTTCGCATTTTCGGAAGAAAACGCCCTATGCTGTGCAAGGTTCGTGGGCACATTCAGGGGACTTGGGATGTGCCAGAAAGCAGCGGACGCGCCTGAACGGTGCCGCGATAGACCATGTACTCGTCCTCAAATTCCTTCAGGTATCTCCGCATGGTATCCTGAGAGACACCCGCGATCTCGGCCAAAACCTTGATCGTGATGGGTTCGTTTTTAGGCGCTGCCTCAAACGCTTCATCCAGTCGACGCTTTCTGACTTCAGGCGTTGTACGCTTGGAACTGCTGTCCAGATTTCCCAGAGGGCTGCCCTCCGGGCGAAAAGACGCCAGCGCGCCTTCCGTGTCCACCGGGTGCAGCGGATAGTCAAAATAGAAATTGACCGGCGCGATCGGAGGGAACTCGCGCAGCGACGCTTCCAGCCGCCATGCCGTTCGGGCTGTGTCGAACTGCTCGATCTCGACCACCTCACCGTCCTCGGTCTCGGTTTCTACTTCCTTGAACAGCGGCTTTTTCAGCTCGATGACATCCAGCTGCGCGTCCGGGTCGCGGGCGAACACACCGCTGCCGCTGGCCCTGTCCATGGCCTTCTTGCCGCCCTGCGCGCCTTTGGAGTGATGGTGGCAGTAAATCGCCGACGCGCCCATCTCGGTGCAGATCTTATCAAACTGGTTACAGAAAGCGCCCATGTCGCTGGCGTTGTTTTCATCGCCGGTGATGACCTTGTAAATCGGGTCGATGATCACGGCGGCGAACTGCTCGTCCTTCATGCGCCTGACCAGTATGGGAACCAGCCTGTCCAGCGGCAGGGCATGCCCGCGCAGGTTCCAGATGACGATGTTGTCCGTGTGCGGCGGCGAAAAGCCCAGCTTGGCATAGATCGTGATGAAGCGGTCGATACACGACGCCGGGTCGATCTCCAGATTCACATACAGAACTTTGCCCTGGGCACACGAGAAACCCAGCCATGTGCTTCCCTCGGCGATGGCGATCGCCAGCTCAATGAGCAGAAAGCTCTTGCCCGCCTTGCTCGGACCGGCGATCAGCATCTTGTGCCCGCGGCGCAGGATGCCACGAATCAGCTCGGGCGGCTTAGGCGGCGGGGTTTCCACGTCGCTCAGGCGAATCGGCTCGGGCAGAAGGGCCAGTTCCTCAGCGTACTCCAGCCACTCGCTCCACGTGTGCTTGCCGATATGGGTGGTCAGCAACTCCTGTGTGACGCCGTTTCGCGTTGCGCCGGGCATGCGGCTCAGGCGGGAAGGATTTTTGTTGGCGTTGTCTACCGGGAAACCATGTTGCTCCAGAAAGCGGAACAGATAGTTGACGCGGTTTCGGTACTCCTGCTCATTCGGCGCGTCGATGCGCACGAGGGCGTGCACACTCTTGCCCGCGGAATCCACGAGGCACGTGATTGGAAGCTCGTATTTGCGGTAGATCCGCTCCTGTTCTTCCTTGGGCAGCGTATCCGACTCGATGAGCACATGGCGGTACGCGGCCACGTTCCTGTCGGACTGGCCCTTGCCGTCCAGCGGATTGAGCCTGATCCACGCGCCGCAGTCCGCGCGGTAGGGGCCGATCACGGCTTCAATGCTTTCGGCGTCGCGCAGCCGATCGATGAACTCGGACGCCTTCATGGCGAGGTTGGTGTTGATGGGCTTGAGCTTGCCGTGGTTGTCGGGCTTGACTTGCGTGGCATAGCCGACAAGCTCGTCCGGCTGAAACATGGCTTCCAGATAGCGGATGAGCGTCTGCGTGGGCGCAAGCTCCCGTGTGTCCTCAAAATCCGTAAAGGCGGAAACCCAGCCGTTCTTTCGTGCCATGGCGCGAATGGTGCGAACGGTGATGGGGCGATCGCTGCCCTTGAAGGTCGCCCAGCGCCGAGCGCAGTCGCCCTCGACATAGCGCTTATCGTCCCGGGACCAGTCATCCCACACGGCACACTCATATCCGGCGTCCTTGAGCGCCATGCCGATACCGAGCCACTCCGCGTAAGAACACGCCCGAACCGGAATACAGGCAAGCGCGGAGAGAATCTCATCCATCTTGGCGTTCCTCCATATCCTCTGTGAAGTAGCGAATGGGCATCGAGCGCTCCTCGGCTTTGGCGATTTCCCGCTCCATGCCCGCGGTGACGCGGCTTCCAAATACCCAAAGCTCCACGCACTTGGTCAGCAACACCCGGCCCATAAACAGCCCCAGTTCACGGTCCTGCGGATTGGTTTCATCCAGAAACCGCGTGAAATAGAGGTGCGGCGCGATGGGAATGCACCCTCGGCGCACAGCGAATCGGCAGTATCGCAGGGCTCGGCGCTCGTTGCCCACCGGATCGTCAGCATAAGGGCTGCAGATGAACACAATGGGACGGTAGTTCGGCGAGCGCGCCACCTTCGCCAGGCGTGCCGCCCGGTGCTCCACTTCGATGTTCGTCAGCGCCTCGTGCGGCGTGGGATCAAAATAGCCCTCGGGGTTGTACTTACTGATGGCCATGGCAGGCGCTCCTTTCATATTCCGCGTGCGCGGCTTTCCACCGGGCGCGGCTGCACTCCGGGCAGCAGACGCCCAGGGCAAACAGGTCGTGCTGGCCCTCGTCCGCCAGATCGCTCAGATCCACAGCGATCTCCGAGCCGCAGTCTGGGCAGCGGGTAAACACGTTTTCATCGGTGATCTCCGTCACAATGGCGGAGTTCTCTCCAATTTGGCTCTTGACGTAAAACATATGGATGCCTCCTCGCGCATGATAGAGCAAAAGCCCTTCGTGTTTCTGTTCGGACACACGAAGGGCTTTTGTGGACATGCGGGTCAATCTTTTTTGTAGAACGGCGTGGCGTACCCGTCCGCGCGCAGCAGAAGGCCCTGTGCCCAGGGCGGCGTCCTGCCCATCCGCTCGCACACCGCTTCCAGCGACATGCCGGGATCGGCTTCGAGGATCACCTCGTCGTGGACATGCGCCACAATCGCGCAGTCCCGCAGCGCCTGCATGGCATAGCACAGAATGTCCCGGCTGATCGCCTGGACAATGTTCTCCACGAATTTCGGGCCGTAGCTTTCTAGACGCGCCCATTGCTTCGCGGCGTTTGTGCCCATGTAGGTGATGGCGGAACCGCCGAACTGATTCTCCCCGATGCGGGGCCTTACGTAGGCCAGCCGCCGCCCGGAAGGGAGCGTAATGAACAGCATGCCTGACTGACAGGTGAAGCGGATGCTGTGTGTTTCCGTGGCGGTCTTATCGCTGACAGCCCGCGTGACGGCCCGGTCAACTTCCCACCACAGCTTGACGATCATGGGATTGGCTGTGCGCCAGGCGTCCACCAACGGCTTGAGTTCGTCTTCCTTTAGCCCCATCTCGATGGCACCCATCGCCTTGAGCGCGCCCACGGAGCCGCCATAGCCCAGTGCCAGTTCCGCAATTTTGCCTTTCTGGCGCAAATGCCCGTTGACACCATGCTTTTCTACCGGCACGCCGAACATTTGGCTGGCGGAAGCGCAGTAGATGTCCTTGCCTTCGGCGAACACCTGCTGCCGCCACTGTTCTCCGGCGAGCCATGCGATGACGCGGGCTTCGATGGCTGAGAAGTCGGACACGAAGAAAGTCTTTCCCGGGCTTGGGATCAAGGCGGTGCGGATGAGCTGGGAGAGCACATCCGGGGTGGAGTCGTAGAGCAGGCGCACCGAATCGTAATCCCCGGCGCGTACCAAAGAGCGCGCCTGTTCCAGATCAGGCATTCTGTTCTGGGGCAGGTTTTGCAATTGTATGTTGCGCCCGGCCCAGCGGCCTGTGCGCGCGCCGTAAAACTGGAAGCACCCGCGCACCCGCCCGTCCGCGCAGACGGCATTTTCCATCGCCTGATACTTTTTCACGGAGCTTTTCGCCAGCTGCTGCCGCAGTACGAGCACAGACTTGAGCGGCTCCGGCGCGGTCTTGAGCAGTTCGGCCACCTGCTTTTTGCCAAGGGTGTCCGTCTGAAGGCCGTTGGCAGCCAGCCAGTCCTTCATCTGCTGCACGGAGTTGGGGTTGTCCAGCATGGTCAGTTCCTGCAGCCGGGCAGTCAATTCTTCCCGCGAACGCTCGTCAATGTCGATCGCGCCGCGCACCAGCGTTCTGTCCACGCCAATGCCGCGGTCGTTGATCTGCTGATCGAGATGGTACTGTGCCCACACCTCCTGGGGTACCGGGTACTTTCGCAGGCGATCCTGAATGGACATCTCGGTTTCCACGTCGCGCAGGTTATAGGCCCTGAAGGTCGTCCACTTCTCCGGGGCGGACGCGGGCATGCGCCGTGTTCCGTCCTTGCCCGGCACACAGAAATACCGGATGAGCTCCTTGCCCTCGGTGAGCTTCTGCTTGTCCAGCCCCAGCGCCGCGCCCACGTCCTTCAGGGAAAGCGGCAGGCCGAGGTAGGCAGACCAGACCATCGTGCAGTGCCAGCCCGCCGGGTTCAGATAGGCCATGCAGGGGTCGTCGGACGCGGCATAGCGCTCGTTGCGCAATGGATAGCCGTTGCGCCGCAGCCACCGGGAGAGGCACACGCGCTCAAACTGCGCGTTGAACGCCCACTTGCACACGCACTCGTCGGTCAGCGCGTCGATCACCTCGGTCGGGATCTGTTCCCCCTGGGCCAGATCCACGACCTGTACCTCGCCGCCGTCCGCGCAATAGCCCAGCAGCAGAATGTCAAAGTCGGGGCTTTCCACGTAGCGGTACACCGATGACTTTCCCAGATCGACGCTGCTGTACGTTTCCAGATCCAAAGACAGTGTTTTCATAGTCACCTCCGCTGAAAAAGGGCGGCGATCCGAGACCGCCGCCCAACGGGTTATTTCTTGTCGGATGTTTTACGGTTGCGCTTCATAGCCTTGTACGCGTGGTACACGTCGATGAAGCCAATGAGCGCGAAGCTGACCGTGAAGGAGAGCAGCAGAATCATCGCCACGGCGATCAGCAGATTTACCAATGTAGCCATACCGCGTCACCTTCTCAGGACAGGAAGTCTTCGTCGTCCTCGTCCGCGAAGTCGCTCTCCGCGGAAGCCCTGCTGCCCAGCGGTTCGCCGTCACGGATCTTCTGCAGGTTGTTCAGGCCGCAGGCGATGCCGCGATTCCCGTTGGAATTGAACGCGTAGAAGCTGATGCTGGCGCGGCCATACACGCCGGAGTACACCTCGCTTCGGGTCAGAATGGGATTGCAGGCCGCGTCCACCACACCCGGCGCGGTAGCGGAGTTGGCGTTGATGAAGAAGGCGTTGGCGTATGCGGGATCGTCCGGACGCTCCGTGTCGCCGTCGCGCAGCGGGTTCTTGATGGCCACCAGCGGCGGTACCGTCTTGCCGTTGCCGCGCAGCTTGCTCTCGCCGTCGCGATAGGCAGCTTCAATGGCAGCCCTGATCTTCTGCACGGTGACCGTGTCGGCCTTGGGGATGATCAGGGAAACGGAGTACTTGGGCGTGCCGCCGTTGATTGACTTCGGATCCCAAATGTTGCAGTAGCTCCAGCGGGTATCCTTGCCGGTAATCACCTTGGTGGGATTCATGTTCTTAGCCATAATCTTTACCTCCATATCAATCGTTGGCGAAGTCGTTCTTCGCGTTGGTCATTTCAGGTCGTTTGTCGCTTGCAGGTACGAGGGTGGGTTTGCCCTGCGGGCGTTCCAGCAGATTGCCCAGAAGCATCGAGAACTGCTTTTTGCCCAGCATGTGTTCCATGGCGGTAATGCCGAGCAGCTTGCGCTCGTAGGGATCGTGCCCGCTGGAGATGACCGCCTGCGCCACGGCGGCTTCGTCGGTATAGCGCCGATTCGCGCGGCCTTCCACCAGCTTCCATCCGTTAAAGCGGGTGCCGGACAGCGCTGCGCTCAGCGCGTATTCCCGGATGTCCGCGGCCCAGCTGGTCAAATCGTCCAGCTTGCCCAGGATGACAGAGATCTCCTCGTCCGAGAGCGTGGGCGGCAGTTTGAACTCGTGCTGTGCCAGCGCGAGATTGGCTTCCGCGCGTTTGCGGCAGGTTGAGCGCAGCTTACAGAAGCGGCACCAGCTCCCGGCGTTCAGTTCGCCTTCGCCCTTATAAGCCAGCTCGGCCACCGGACGCAAGATGGTCTCCGCCCACTCAAGCAGGTCGACCCTGCTGATCGTATCCGTGCTGATGTTGGAAAGCCGCGGCTGATAGATGGTCATCGCAACGGTGTCGATGTCGTACAGCTCCCCGAACATCTCCAGCGCGCCCAGCGCGTACAGCCGCATCTGGCTGTTGTTTTCCGCGGAGACCGCGACGCCGGTTCCGTACTTCATGTCCACGATTCGCAGGGTGCCGTCCGCGACGATAATCGCGTCGCCGGTTCCGAAGCCGCCCTTCACCCATCGGGAGAAGTCAAGCCGCTGTTCCACCATGATGAGTGGATCGGGGCATATCCGCCGGATCTCCTCCAGCTCCTCCACCACAAAGGCCACGTAGCCTGTGGCCGCGTCCTCCATGGCGTTGTCGTAGTACTGGAGGCCGCCGGGGCTTTCGAGCGGATTCTGCGCGTCCTGGCCCAGCGCCTGTCGGAGCTTGTACTCGCACAGCGCGTGCGCTTCACTGCCCTCGGCGGCGTATACGCTGCCGTTGTCGAACATATGTTCTGTGAGTCTGACCGACGGCGGGCAGTTCATCCAACGGTGGCTGGAGGACGCGGAGAGCACCGCGTGATTACCCATCCGCGCCCACCTCGTTTCCAATGGCCCGCGCCGCAAGCAGCAGGCTGGCGTAATCCTCGGCCTTAACTGCCGAAAGCTGTGCCGCGCCGTACCTCTTGAGCAGGGCGCGTACCTGCGCTCCGTAGCCCGCGGTGGCCTTGGCGGCCAGCTCCGCCCGGACTTCCTCTTTGGTGATGGGTCTGTATTTCGGCTTGCCTTGGGCAGGCTCTTCGCCGGAGTAGAGCTCGGTCAGCGTTTCCGCCGCCGAGATCAGCGCCGCCGCCGCGGCCTTAAGGTCGGCGACGCAGCCTGACAATTCGCTCATGCGGGACATACGGGATACCTCCTCTCAAACGTTGACTCTGATGTTCGTGAATGTGCTTATCCATGGTTTCACCTCCGATCCGGCGCTGTGGCGTCCTGACACCTTCCTGTTCGGACACGCGGAGGTGGGATGTGGACATGGGTCAGAAATTTTTCTCGATGTTTTCCTTGAGCCTATGGGCGGCGCGCTTGAGCCGCTTGGTTACACCGGACGGGTCTTTGTTCAGTCGGCGGGCAAGCTCGCGGGCATTGCAGTTCGCGCTGAGGTACTCAAGAAGCAGCTGTCGGTCGGCTTCGGCCAGCGCGTTGAAAGCGGCGCGATGGCCCAGGAAGCTCTCCTTCACAAGGAGGAGCGTTTCGGGCGTCTCCTCCGTTGAGAGCTGATCGCCTAATGTCATGCTGTCTTCTGTCATCTCCATGTCGAGGCTGAGCTCAGGCTTGCGTGTACCCGCCTTGAGCTTTTGCCAGTTGCGGTAATGGCGTTTGTATTCAGCGGCCATCTCACGGTTCAGCTGGATGAAGGCTTCAGCTCGTTTCGGACAGTAAGGAAAAAGGTATGCGTATCCGCCGTCGAGGTCGATGTTGACCTGCGCCATCGGACAGGGCTGCTGTTCCAGCAGGCGCATAAAGTCAGTGCGCGTGACAAATTTCGAGATGTTCTCCGTTTTGCAGAGGATATATCGCATGGGCTGGAAGTCGGGTGTGTGCTTGGGAATGAAGATGCTGCGGCTTGAATTAATTGTCATTAAAATTCCTCCGATTTTCGATTGCTCGAAACGGAGGAATTGAAAGTAGCTGCAAAACGGGCACAGAAGACCAACCGCAGTCCAAACGAATCTCTCCGTTTCGGATTGCAGCCAACCCGCTCAATAGGCAGCTACGGTATGAAGTTGTCCGTCGTACTGGTTGAGCCATCGTCGATCAATCGATGCCAGGCGCGACAGTTGAAAGCAAAATTTCGCATTTGAAGAATCAATGCTGCGAACGCAAACAAGAAATTCTCTTGAGGGATTGAAATGTTTACGGTGACGTGATATAATGAAAAACGGATTATGTCCACCGGGTCCCTCTCGGTCAAGTGCTTGCTGCACGTTTGCTTTCAAGCAGCATTATAGAACTTGAGGCCGGTAGGCATTGGTAGGCTTGGATAGGCTTCGGTAGGCTTCGGTAGGCTTGGACGGAGAAAGGATTTTAGTATGGATTTTAAGAAGTTTGTTGAATTGACACGTCCAGTTATCGGTGGGAAAGAGGGCGTTCATAAATATGTCCGTAGCCTGTTCGATGCGATATTGAACGAAGATAGTCTAGACATTCTTGAAAATTATTCGGACAGTAGTTACAAGGCCTACGCTAATGGAAATACTCAGATTACGCAGTTTGCTAAGGCGATAGTGTCTCATCTCAGTCCGGAGAATTTTGCTTCATTTATTAGGAGGTTTGACAAGCCTGCTAAGTTGGAACTGTGTAATAGATTTCAGCCTTTCTTGCCTGATATCAATAAGAGCAATGTTGGAAAGAAAATCGCAGCTTTGTTTGATGAAATTATCCACGAGGCCGCGGGCGTAAAAAGAAAAAGTTCAGCTACGCATAAACACGAAGCCGAACCCATAGAAGCAGAAGTCTTAGAAAGCGATACACCATCACGAGATGCGCCAGGAGACAAAAAAATAACCGTTATTCAGCATCAGACCAATGTCGTTCAGAATGGCGAGAACAACATCAATCTGACAAATAACGGCACGATGAATTTTAATTTTTGAGGTAGCAGCACATGAGCAATGAAATTACTGATCCGCGGTACGGCTTGCCCGCTACTCCCTCGCTGCAACAAACGGGGAAAAATAACGTTCATGTGACCAACGAAGCCGGTGGCGTGGTCAATGTGAATTACAATATCAGCTCTCCTCTTTCCGCAGGTAGCAACAGTGCTGAACAGATGATCGCCGTACAGACTTTCAGTAGAGAGTATTATCAGCTCATTGTCACATGCGAAGAGGATGTGTTCATGACCAATGTAGTAACGGTTTCTGCAAGCAGGGCGCTGACAAAATATAATGTTCCTGCAGAAATATTCGAGCGCTGTTCTACTCTATCTGAAGCAGGCATTGATGAACTAAAACGCTTCCCGGCAATTATCTGTCGAGAGAATACAGAGCTGAGAGGCGTGACCTCCCCCGATCAGTGTGCCATATATGCGTACATCAAAAAGGTGCGTGTAGAGGGTAAACAGATAAAGATTGTTTTTCAGCCTATTACGCTGATTCAACAGCAGAAGCTGTGTGATCGCAGAAATGCCGTATTCTTTGATTTGAACATGGACTGCGCCATAACGGATTTGAACCATAGCGCGTGGTCGGTTCATAAAACAAACCTCTTTGAAGCGTTCAAAGAGGCGGGTATGCCGAATATACCTATGCCCCTGGAGGAGATGGCACGATGACTGCGAAAATTCCGTCCGAGATTATTCGAATCGACTTGCACGAAGCAAGTTACAAAGATACAGGCTGCCATATCGAGCCGACCTATGTGAACTTCTTCTTTGGAAACAACGGCGCGGGAAAGTCAACCATTGCAAAGGCTATTCTCAGCGGTGCTGGCGTGACTTATGCTCCCGGCAGAACATCCGCGGACTATCTCCCGCTTGTTTATAATCAGGATTTTATCGATGCTCATTTCAGAAGCTATCGCAATTTGAAGGGCGTCTTTACGCTCAATGCGAAAAATGCTGACGTGCAGCAGAAAATTGATGAAAAGGTTGAGGAGCGCGGCAAGATTCAAAAGGCCCTCGATGCGGCGCAGGAACGCCGGGCCAAGTCGGAAGACTCGCGTGAAAAACTGCAAAAAGAATTTTACAAAGACTGCTGGGAACGTGAGAAATCGTTTCGAGAGGAATTTGGGAAGACTCAATCGGGCAAGGGAAAATCCGAACCGTTCACCAGAGAAATCCTCAAGCATACTCCGCGGGAGATTGGGCTGGATGAATTCCGCAGGCTGTATGATTCCGCATTTTCAGATACGGCAAAGAGATACCAGCGTTTTGCTGCTATCGATAGCTCTGATGTGTTGGATCAGGTACCAGGAAGCGAAATTCTGGCTGTTGCCATCGTAAATAGCGCAGAGACCGAGCTCGCGGGATTTTTGCGGGACATCGGCGCAACAGAATGGATGCGCCAGGGGCATGACGCCTATACCCACGATGCTGATGGGAAGTGCCCCTACTGCGGCAGAACGCTCCCAGAAGATTTTGAGCAGACGGTTATTGCCAGTTTTGATACCCGCTATCAAACCAATCTCCAAAGGCTGGCACAGTTCCATACCGATTACAGGAATGCAGCAAATGCCCTGGTTGCGCCGCTTCAGAAGATTCCGAGCGAGGTCTATCCGCAAATTGATGTGAAACCATACACGGATAAGCTCGAGGTACTCAAAGCCGCCATTCAAAGCAATCTTGATGCGATCAAGGAAAAACGCGATAACCCGGCAAGTTCCATGAGTCTCTCTCGCATTGCGCCGGTTTTGGAGGAACTAGCAGTGATCATCAATGGCTTTAACGCCTTGATTGATGAGAATAACGCCGTTGTCGATGCTGGCCCCAAGAAAAAAGCAGAATGCATTGAACAGGCTTTTTCCCTGCTGGCTTTCCGTCTCAAAGACGTGATCGATGCGTATCGGAAGAGCGATGAACAAAGCGGAGCGGAATTGGTTGCTCTTGATGGGGAAATCGCAACATACCGAGCGGCTCTTGATCGCATCAAAGCTGACCTTAAGAGTTTGCGGGGGCAGACGGTCGAAACAGAGACTGCCAAGGATAGCATCAATACCATGCTGCGCGATTCGGGAATGCAGGGCTTTAGTCTCCAGCCGAAAGCCGGTGCTGATCATGCGTATGAGGTGCGCCGCCCTGATGGGTCCATTGCCGACAATTTGAGCGAGGGCGAAAAGAACTTCATTGCTTTCCTGTACTTTTATCATCTGGTATACGGAAGCGATTCTGCAGAAGGCGAAACACGAGATAAAATCGTGGTCATCGATGACCCTGTTTCCAGCATGGACAGCGGCTCCTTGTTCATTGTCAGCTCCCTTGCTCGGGAGATGATTGAGGTTTGCCGGAACAACGCCGATAACAGGGACAGAAAAATAGCCGGGAACTTTATCAAGCAGATATTCATTCTGACACACAACACCTATTTCCACCGGGAAATTACTTACAGTTATCTCACCAAGTACGAGTATGTTTCGTGCTATCTGATTCGGAAGCTGGACTCCCGGTCCACGATCAAGCTGTGCGATGCCGTTAATCCGAATATCCCAACAGAGCGCATGAACGTCAACCCGGTCAAAAACTTCTATGCCGCCCTGTGGGACGAGTACAAAACGGCGCAATCCGCAGTATTACTGATGAACGTCATCCGACGGATTCTGGAGTATTATTTCTTGCAGCTTTGCGGCTACGAAAGCATGAGCCTGCGGCAGACCATTCTGGTTCAGGGCAAAGCTGAGGGAAAATTCAAGGATGCGGACGGTAATGACGACGAAGAAAAATTCCAGCTGGCCGCCGCCATGCTTGCCTATATAAACGCCAGCTCCATGGGGATGCACGATGGAATGGATTTTGTGGAGGATTGCATCGATGCCGAGGAGTGCCGGAATATATTCAAGATGATTTTTGAATCCATGAATCAGAAACAGCACTATGACATGATGATGGGGATTCATTAAGGAGGATATGGTTATGCGTATCAGCTACAACAAATTGTGGAAAATGCTAATCGATAAAAACATGAAAAAAAGTGATCTTCGCGATCTAGCGGGTATTAGTTCTGCTTCTATTGCCAAGCTTGGTAAGGGCGATAACATCACTACGGACGTATTGATGAAAATATGTGAAGCTCTAAACTGCCATTTAGACGATATTATGGAAACGGTCGATAAGTAAGGAGACTTTTGCGATGTGGATTGAGCTTATGATAAACGCTTTGCATAGCTACGATAAGTCTAATGATTTTAGAAAATATATTAGGGAACTAACTTTGATGGTGCAAAACTCGTTGAAAGACTTTCACCCAATGGATAGCGCGTCATATAAAAATAATCCTATTCAACTAATTGACTTTTTCTCTGGCGCCGGTGGGACTTCTTTGGGATTTGCTGCTCTCAATGGAGTGCTTCCAGCAATAAAAATGCTTGGAGGTTGCGATATTAACGAAATATCTGCAACAACATACAGTCATAACTTCGGCACGCCCATTATTCACGAAGATATTACTACTTTGGCTTTTGAAAACGGAAAACTTGATGAATTTTTGACAAAAATCGGATATGATAGCAGCAAGCCAACGATCATGATAGGTTGTGCTCCTTGTCAGGGTTTTTCTTCTCATCGAAAAAAAAATTGGAATGAAGAAGATGATGTTAGAAACAGCCTGATTATGGCTTTTGCAGAAATTGTAAAAAAAGTCCAGCCGGATGTAATTATCATGGAAAATGTTCCTGAATTTCTATCTTCTCGATATTGGAAATACTTTGCTGCCGCAAAAACATGTTATGAGGAAAATGGATATACAATAAAAGCAAATATTTACAATGCTGCTGCTTTTGGAGTTCCACAAGAGCGCTTTCGCTCCATCGTAATTGGAATGAAAAAAGAATTCTTGTTGCCTGAAGGTTATTTGCAGTCTTCTGATTATAGAACAGTGCGGGAGGCTATTGCGTATTTGCCGGCTGTTGCAGCAGGAGTTGCATCTCCAGATGACCCACTGCATAAAAGTGCTTCACATAAGCAAAGCACGATCGATGTTATCAAGCAGGTTCCACACGATGGTGGAAATAGACCGGCCGGAGTAGGTCCAAAGTGTCTAGACAAAATAAAAGGGTTTTCTGATGTGTATGGTCGCCTTTTCTGGGACAAGCCGTCAATCACTATCACCCATTATGCAAGGAATCCGGCCAGCGGACGATACATTCACCCAGAACAAGATCGTGGACTTACTGCGCGAGAAGCGGCAATCCTTCAAAGTTTTCCTTATGGCTTTGAGTTTTGCGGCAAATCCGACGATATATATAGGCAGATTGGAGAGGCGGTTCCCCCTATGCTTTCTTCAGCTATTGCCGCAAGCGTTATAACTGAATTGCTGTCCATGATGCCTACGGATGCTGAATTAGCAGAGAGTCCAAAGTCGATTACCGCTCCGGTAAGTAGTTCATATTCCAGCGTCATCGCAGGCATCAAAACTCGCGGGAGGTCATAAAGGATGGAACAGTATACATGTATTGACAGTTTTTGCGGTGCAGGCGGCCTTGGCCTCGGCCTCAAACGTGCAGGATTCGAAATCTTACTAAGCTTTGATATTGATCAACGCTGCATTGAGACGATCAATAGCAATAAGAAGTATTTTAACCATCCTGCAGTGAGGGCCGATATTGCTAATATGCTCAATGGAGAACTTCTTAAACGTTGCGAACTTAAACGGGGGGAATTATTTTTATTGGCAGGAGGGCCGCCATGCCAGGGGTTTTCAATTCAGAGAAGAGGCAGCGATATTGACGCTAGGAATGAATTAGTGCTTATGTATGGGAAGCTAATCAATGAAATATATCCTAAGTACTTTGTAATGGAAAATGTATCTGGAATCGCTGGGAAGCGGGGAAAAACAATATTGGAACATCTGATTGAGAGCGTTGAGAAAATTGGGTACAACGTACATATAAAGTTGTTGGATGCCCAAGACTATGGTGTTCCACAGAGAAGAAAAAGATACATAGTTGTCGGCGAGAGAAAAGACATAGGGAAGAATTATACTTATCCTGTCCCTAACGGAATACACCATACTGTTCGGGATACGATTGGTTATCTCCCCGTTCCACCAGAAGATGGGTCAGATTATCCAGGCATCACGCTTCATAGACGGGATCATTTATCTGACCGGAATTTACAGAGGATTCGCGCTATTAAAGAGGGACAAGGGCGAGATGATCTTCCCGAGAACTTGTTAGCTGATTGTCATAAGATCGACAGCTCTGTAATTGGTTTTCGTAACGTATATGGGCGTATGGCCTGGGATGATGTTGCACCAACAATAACGGCTAGATTCGATAGTTTTACCCGAGGGAAGTTCGGACATCCCGTTCAGGATAGAAGTATTTCCCTCCGTGAGGGGGCCCTGCTACAGACATTCCCGCTTGACTTTGAATTCGTAGGGAATAAAGTTGAAATTGCTAGGCAAATAGGCAATGCCGTTCCCCCAATTATGGCAGAATATATCGGTAGAAGCATTATTGAGTCTTACGATAAGGTGGGTGAAGGTAGTGGCATTTGATGCTGACGTGAAAAATTATCTGCGCGAATATCAGAGAGAATATAATAATGCTGTTCGCGGCGGGCAACATACTGCCGAAATGTCGTTTCGTGTACCCATGCACACATTGTTTACCCGTATCGCGAAAGATCTAAATCCCCAAGGACATTTTTCTATTGTTCTTGAGCCTAAAAACCAGGGACGCATGGGGAGACCAGACTGGATAATACAAGATTCGGTTTCTCTTGGTGTATATGGATATATTGAAGGCAAGGGGCCATCTGCAGAACCGTTTGATATTTCGCCATATCAAAATCAGATTGATCGGTATTTGACTTTGGGGCATAAGTTGGTAATAACTGATGGCATAGACTTTGTCTTCTGTTTTGCCGATACCACTACAGTCGTCTCTCTTATCGATAAGGGAAAATTGAATACAGCAGACTGGTCTCGGTTGCCTGTAAATCCCTGTTTCCGCTTTTATATGGATCAGTTTTTTTCGAATCCAACAGCGCAAAGAGTGGATGAAGAGAAACTGGTAGAGATGGTTGCAATTCGGACCAGAAATCTTGCCAATGATATTCTGGCACAGGCAGATTTAACGGAAGAAGAGGCTCTAAATGACGATGAGCGTAAAATCATAATTTTGCTTGGTGGATTAAAGGAGCTGGTTTATAATCATAATGATCCATCGCTTCGAACCAGTGCGATTTTTGCTGATTTTACGGCTCAAGTAATTATGTTCTGCTTGTTATATGCACATCGTGTGCTTTGTTCAACCGCTGATTCTCCTGCTGAAAAGGCAGAAAAAATCAGAGAATATGCATTCAATGATGTTGTCGAAGGAGAAGCTTTGCTTCCTTTTCGCAATTTAATGGTGTATCTGAGAGATAACGAGGGAGAAAACTCTTTCATAGGGCAATGGGTTGATGAATGCATATCCTTCTTGTCTTTTGTACAAATGACGGAGCATCAACTTATGAATCCGGATTATCACCATCTGTTTGAAATGTTTTTGAAAAAATTTGACAAACAATCCCGATTTGACTATGGCGCGTACTATACGCCGAAGGTTCTTGCAGACTTTATTGTAAGGCTTACAAACCAAGTGGTAAATGATAATTTTGAGGGGGCCACTATCTATGATTCTGGAAATACCATCATTGATCCATGCTGTGGCACAGGATCGTTTTTAGAGCAAATTATCGCACATGATGACGGTGATGGGGCATATAACCTGTGCGGATTTGAAATATTACCCGCGCCATATATGCTTGCCAACTATCGAATGTCTATTGTAGAACGTCAATATGACAGGAAAAATTTACATACTAGTGTTTTATTGGCGAATACTTTAAACAATTGCCTTCTTGGAGAAACCGCAAACTCAGCATCAATTGAAGGTAGAGAACTTATCCGCGCGAAAGAACTATCATCTCGACCGATAAAATTGATTATTGGTAATCCTCCGTGCTCTGACTCTGCAAGGAATAGCGTATCTGATGATTTTTCTCGCATATTATCATTAATGGAGGATTTTCGCCCCCCGATTGAGAGACGTCAAGGTCGTCAAAATATCCAAAAGCAAATAAACAACCCATTTATGCAGTTCTTGCGTTGGGGGTGTGAAAAACTGGCGAATTCCAGATGTCACTCCGTTTTAGCCTTTATTGTTCCGCTGTCTTTTTTGGAAGCGGAGTCGTACAAATATGCCCGTAAATACCTAGTTGAACGTTTTTCACATATATGGGCTGTGGCTATTGATTCAGATGCTAGAACAGGAATTCGTGGAGATAGCCTCTTCAACACTCTACAAGGACGGGCAGTTATTTTGCTGACACAGAAATATGACGACAACACAGGCATCAAAGAAATCAACTATATCGATATGACCAAGAAAGGACGAAATGAAAAGATCACTGCTCTTGAAGCTGATGTACATACTATTATGACGCTATTCGAAACTTTTCCTGTTTCAGATTCCATGTATTCATTTATGCCATCAAGGCCCTTCAATCAGGAATTATATTCCATGTTCTGGCCAATTAGCAATGATAGCGGTAAATCCGTATTCCTTAATCAATGCTCTGGTGCAAAAATGGCTCCGACAGCACTATTAACGCATGTAAAACAGCCCATGCTAAAAAGACGTAGTCGGGAAATAGCTACCGGGGGCATCGACCGCGCGAATGAATGGATTGGGCGTCAGGACAAACCGGTTGCAGATGAAAAAATAATCGCTTTTCAAAAAGCCTTAAATAGTGTCAATAGGCAGCAATTGGATGTGGTGCTGAATGACAATATATGCCCCTGCTCATTTAGACCCTTTGTCAATTCGAATGCATTTTTATGGGATACTGTATTCGAATATCAGTCTGGTGTTGGCGGTGGCGGCGCTAGAATACGGCCAGAAATTAAAGCTGTTTATGAGCAAACAGATACGATTGGATTCGCCCTAGCTCATGCGCCTAAAGACCTTAATGAATCCCTAGGGCAGTTTGTATCATTTTGCTGGTATTTCCCCGATAATGATCTTTGCCGAAGAGGCAATGGACATATTTATTTGAATCAGTATATTCGGGATCCTAGAACAAATGAGGTAATTAATAATGTGCAAGAAGAAATTGTTGTGCATCTAATCTCTCTTACTGGTTTGAACGCAAGAGAGTGCGCCCGCAAAATGGTTTTCTACTCATATGCTATTTTTTGCTCTCAGGTATATTTGGATGAGTTTTATGGCGCTCTTTATGTTGTGAATCAATCTGAGAGTCGCGCACGAATTCCAATTGTAGCCAATAGAGATGTTTTTTTGAAGCTAGCTGAACTTGGAGAGCAACTTGCTAACCTAGAAAAAAATGGAGCAACCGTAGAAAATCTTCTGGGATTAGATTATGCTGCGCTCATTGATCAACTGCCTGCAGGGTTTCAATTGGAACATAGTAGGGCATCGTCAAGAAATCCTTACGACGAAGAGCATGAACTGTTTATACTCCGGAGTGAAAATTCCGATGCTGAAATAGGAATTTATTGTCCTGTTGCAATTCAAAAATTTACTGTGGCAGGATATAATGTGATTAAAGACTGCTGGTTGAAATTTCACTCCTACAGATTCACGCATTGTGAATTTACAAGAGCAGATTTTAAAGAACTTCTGGATCTATTCAATAAGATCGCGCAACAAATGCAGTATGTTTCCGAGGTTGATGATATAATGCATGGGATCATCAACAAAGAAATCTCTCTTTTGCCTTACTGAAAAAGCAGGATTCCTGTGATTTATGGAATGTATTGACAGAAGGAAGGTGGGTTTATGGCAGATGTCTTTTCAAGAGCAAAGAGATCGGAAATAATGCAGCATGTGAAATCCTCGGGCAATAAGAGCACGGAGATACGACTTATCAGTTACTTTAACACCCACCATATAACCGGTTGGAGACGAAAATACAATGTTAAAGGACATCCAGATTTCGTTTTCCTTAAGAGACGCGTGGCAATATTTGTCGATGGATGTTTTTGGCATGGACACGATTGTAGAAATACACGCCCGAAAGATAATTCCGAATATTGGATGGTAAAACGGAACCGAAATATAGCTCATGATAGAGCGGTGACAGCTCTCTTTCAAGAAAGAGGGTGGACAGTTGTGCGAATATGGGAATGCGAACTAAAAAAGAAGAATCAGGCAATATTAGAGGAAAAATTGAAGCTACTTCAATAATCCATGGAAAGATACGTTTGTATTCGAATAAAAGCCATGTCATCGGTGGGCATTAGCTGTATGGTCTTACTATAAGCTGAAAGGTCTATGTATATTACTAAGGAGGAAAAGTCCATGTCTCTGTCTATAGTGCGCTCTATTCTGAGTTCCTTAAATACAACGCAAGCTTGGATGGTTTCGCTTATTAAAATTCACAACTCAAAGCGAAATGGCACCACATATGCAGCTAGAGGAATAACTTTAGCCCCCAAAGGCGCTCTTATAAGAGTTATTGCTGATCTTTCCAAGGTGTATACAGAGGGCGATTCCGCGCATCTTAATAAATACATATCGGTTAAGGAATATGATGGATCTGCAGAGTCAAATAGAATATATAGGATTCCATCGAATAGTGAATTGATCTCAGATGAGTATTCTCGATTGATTCAGGCTATATCTACCCCTGAAATGACTGGGGACCCTTTTGATTTTGCTGCGACTGCTTATGCATTGAAGGCTACACTCGAAATAGAAGGCGAAGAGAAAAATGTTGTATTGTTTTCTCTTCAAAATCCTATCTGCGTATTGGAAAATAGGTTTCTATATGATGGTAGTACTTTTTCGGAAATCAATAAGAAGGTATTGAATTTAAGACGAAACATTGACGTTATTATTCTAGATGATGCGGTATATTTGCTTACGCTGAATGGTGAAAAGCTATTTAATATGGAGCGCTCATATAAAGCCGTTTGCCAAAAAAAGACAGAGGACATATGCCAGTCTGGCATTATCTCCGATGCAGAGGCATTTCAACAGATTGCTACGCGTGGTCATAACCCTAGACGCTTTGTTGCATTTAATTCGCAAAGATATGCTAGTATGAAAGACATCACAAAGCGTAAAGAGATGGCAGCCAAATTCCATTTGAAATTAGATGATTCTGGGAAAATTGATACATCATCATCAGATATTTCCGAAAAGCTCATAAAAGTTCTTTGCAACAAAGGAATGGTCGATCCATTTGAAGATGTTCCTGTTGAGGTATCAGCGGTAAGCAGGTGGTAAGTATGAAAAAAATATTCAAGTTCAGCACGTTCTTTGCTTCATATACACCCCTGTGGTTATCTATCGCATACATTGACTTGATGAATGTGTTCTATCACCAAACGCCAAATCGCTGGACAGAGATATTGAGTGTCGCCTGTATTGTTATAGGTTATTTGATTTCGATCCCTAACATAGTATTTACGATGAAAGCTCTGAACAAAGAGAACGCTGAACACCTAACTCTTGAAACAGTTCATGAGCAGAAAACGGCATCTTTGGAATATGTGTTATCTTTCGTATTGCCAATGTTCGCATTCGAATTCACGCAATGGGAGAATGTAATTCTTTTCATTCTGTACTTTATAGTTCTTTCATATCTGGTATTAAAACATAATTTGTTGGTGGCCAACATTGTTTTTGAGGTTTTGCATTACCAGTTTTATGATATTACAGCCAAGAACGGATTCTCGGTTACAGTAACGAGGGAAGTTATTAGCAAAAGACGATTAGAAAACAAACAGGCAGATGAAATTTATCTGCGTTCAATGAATAATGGCTTATGGTGTGATGTAACAGATAAGGGATAGCCTGATTCTTGCTAAGTGGATTTGCCTTGGTATATATCCGAACCATGAGCACTCTCCAACGATGCGTCCACTTTCCAACGATACTCCCTGTATCATTTGGGAGTGAAACCACCTGAATGGCATCTGCCTCACAGGTTCATCCCAAACGCCTACGCAGACATCAGAAGCCTCGGGAACCCCTTATTTTCAAGGGATTTCCGGGGCTTTTTTGTATCAAAGTCGAAAGGGTCTTAGACGGAGCCTGTGGAACGGGTGGAATGCTCACGGTGGCACAGGACCGCCTGAACGCCATCGCCGCGCAGTCCGGCAAAAAGGTGTCCATCCACCTGTTCGGGCAGGAGATCAACCCCGAGACCTACGCCATCGCCAAGGCGGACATGATGCTCAAGGGCGACGGCGAGGAGGCGCTGCATATCGCCTTCGGCTCCACGCTCTCCTCCGACCAGCACGCTACCCGTACCTTTGACTTCATGCTGGCCAATCCGCCGTACGGAAAGAGCTGGAAGACCGACGCCGACAGAATGGCCACAGGCAAGAAAAAGGAAATCGTGGATACCCGTTTCAACGCTGCCACGCAGGATGGCGCGCCGCTGTCCATGATCCCGCGTTCTTCAGACGGCCAGCTGCTCTTCCTGCTCAACAACATCAGCAAGATGAAGCAGGATACCCCGCTGGGCAGCCGCATTGTGGAGGTACACAACGGTTCCAGCCTGTTCACCGGCGACGCGGGCAGTGGCGAGAGCAACGCCCGCCGCTACATGATCGAAAACGACCTGGTGGAGGCGATCATCGCCCTGCCGGAGAAGATGTTTTACAACACGGGCATCGGCACCTATATCTGGGTGCTGAGCAACCGCAAGGAGGCGCGCCGCCAGGGCAAGATTCAGCTTATCGACGCTACCGGCATCAAGACGCCGCTGCGCAAGAACATGGGCGAAAAGAACTGCGAGCTTTCCCCGGAGCAGCGCCGCGAGATCGTGCGCATCTTCATGGATTTTGAGGAGAGCGAGGTCAGCCGCATCTTCCCCAACAGCGAATTTGGCTATTGGAAGGTGTCCGTGCAGCAGCCGCTGCTCGACGCGCAGGGCAACACCGTGCTCGACAAGAAGGGCCGCATCCAGCCGGACAAGGAAAAGAGCGATACCGAAATCATCCCCTTTGGTTACGCGGGCGGCATCGAGGGCTTCATGGAAAACGAGGTCTGTCCCTACGCCCCCAGCGCATACATTGACCCCAAGGCCACGAAAATCGGTTATGAGCTGAGCTTCACCAAGTACTTCTACAAGCCCGTGCAGCTGCGCTCCATGGAGGAGATCGTGGCAGACCTGCGTGCGCTGGAGCAGGAGACGGACGGCATGTTGGCGGAGATCCTCGGGGGGATTCAGGGATGAAGCGGTATGAAGCGTATAAACCAAGTGGAACAGCATGGTTCACATCCGTACCAGAACCATGGAATATTTTAAAGATCAATGCATTGTTTTCGCAACGCAAGGAGAAGGTTTCCGATAAGGACTTTGCGCCTATTTCGGTCACAAAAAATGGTATCATGCCTCAATTGGAGACTGCTGCCAAAACAGATGACGGTGACAATCGCAAAAAGGTCTGCGTTGGTGATTTTGTTATAAATAGCCGTTCTGACAGAAAAGGTTCCTGTGGCGTTTCCTCATTTGATGGGTCTGTATCGCTCATCAATATTGTATTGCAGCCTCGTCAAGAGTTGAATGGTCGTTATGCCCATTATTTGTTACGCAGTCAACCATTCTCCGAAGAATTTTATCGAAATGGGCGCGGTATTGTGGCAGATTTATGGACGACGCGATATAGCGAGATGAAAAACATTCTACTTCCCGTCCCTCCCCGCGACAAGCAAGACCAGATTGTGCGCTACCTCGACTGGCAGGTGTCGAAAATCAACCGGCTGATCGCGGCGAAGCAGAAGCAGATAGAACTTACCAGGGAATATGCATTAGCGAAAATAGAAGATGTCTTCAATACCACGATTGGAACAGACAGTGATAACATACCTATTGGTCGTCACATTCGCAAAA
>OHAF01001136.1_pt1 | contig 25452 bp, 19 predicted proteins | sample 1577041 | NCBI WGS metagenome assembly OHAF01 (sample SAMEA3541495, study PRJEB24748) | human gut metagenome | biome: human gut; feature: human-associated habitat; material: faeces | place: China | collected 2012
GCCATGCCAAGTCCAAGGCGCGTCTGTCGGCCTACGACAAGATGATGAACGAGGATACGAAACAGAAAGAGGAGAAGCTCGAAATCTTCATCCCCAACGGTCCGCGTCTGGGCGACGTGGTGATCGAGGCGCACGACGTTTCGAAAGCCTTCGGCGACCGCGTGCTGTACGAGGGGCTGGATTTCTCGCTGCCCCCTGCGGGCATCGTGGGCGTGATCGGCGCGAACGGCACGGGCAAGACCACCCTCTTCCGCATGATCATGGGCCTCGAAACTCCGACGAGCGGCTCGTTCCGCGTGGGTCCCACGGTGAAACTGGCCTATGTGGACCAGCAGCACAAGTCGATCGACCCCGAAAAGACGGTCTTCGAGGTGATCTCGGGCGGTCTGGACCTGATGACGCTGGGCAACCGGCAGGTCAACGCCCGCGCCTATGTCGCCCGTTTCAACTTCTCGGGCGCCGATCAGGAGAAGAAATGCGGCATGCTCTCGGGCGGCGAGCGCAATCGCCTGCACCTGGCCCTCGCCCTGAAGGAGGAGGGCAACGTGCTGCTGCTGGACGAACCGACCAACGACATCGACGTCAACACGTTGCGGGCGCTGGAGGAAGGTCTCGAAAATTTCGCCGGATGCGCCGTGGTCATTTCGCACGACCGCTGGTTCCTCGACCGTATCGCCACGCACATCCTCTCGTTCGAGGGCGACTCGAAGGTGGTCTTCTACGAAGGCTCCTACTCGGAGTACGAGGCGTGGAAGAAGGCCCAGGGCGGCGACACGCAGCCCCACCGGGTGAGGTACAAAAAACTGATCGCGGATTAGTTTTTTGTATCAATTGAAAATTAAGAATGAAAAATTAAAAAATTGTTTTTGCCATGCAGAAACCTTCGATTCCAAAGGGCACGCGCGACTTCTCCCCCGTGGAGATGATGCGCCGCCAGTATATTTTCGACACGATCCGCCGGGTGTTCCGCGCCTACGGGTTCGCGCCGCTCGAAACTCCCTCGATGGAGAACCTCTCGACCCTGCTGGGCAAGTACGGCGACGAGGGCGACAAGCTCCTGTTCAAGATTCTCAATTCGGGCGACTACGCCGCCGGACTGTCGGACGAGAAGGTGCGCAGCGCGTCGAAAATCTGCGAAAAAGGACTTCGTTACGACCTTACGGTGCCTTTCGCGCGTTACGTCGTGCAACATCAGGGCGAACTGACGTTCCCCTTCAAACGCTACCAGATTCAGCCCGTGTGGCGCGCCGACCGGCCGCAGAAAGGCCGCTACCGCGAATTCTACCAGTGCGATGTCGACGTGATCGGCACGCGCTCGCTGCTGTGCGAGGTCGAATTGGTCGAGATCGTCGAACGGGTGTTCAAGGCCCTCGGCATCCGCGTGGCGCTGAAGATGAACAACCGCAAGATCCTGTTCGGCATCGCCGAAGCCATCGGCCATGCCGACAAGATGATGGACATCACCATCGCCATCGACAAGCTGGAAAAGATCGGACTGGACAACGTGAAGGCCGAACTGATGGAGCGCGGCCTGGATCGGGAGGCGGTCGACAAACTTCAACCGATACTTGAGCTGAGTGGCGACAATGGGCAGAAGCTCAACCAGCTGAAAGAAGTGCTCGCTGTTTCGGAGACGGGCATGAAGGGCATCGAGGAGATGGAGACCGTCTTCGGCTATGTCGGGCGGCTGGGCATCGGCCTCACGGTGGAGCTGGACCTCTCGCTGGCACGCGGTTTGAACTACTACACCGGTGCGATCTTCGAGGTCAAGGCCCTCGATTTCGCCATCGGCTCGATCTGCGGCGGCGGCCGTTACGACGACCTGACGGGAATTTTCGGCATGCCCAATATGTCGGGCGTGGGCATTTCGTTCGGTGCGGACCGCATTTACGACGTGATGACGGGACTTTCGCTCTTCCCCGAGGAGGTCAACAGTTCGACCCGCGTGCTGTTCGTGAACCTCGGCGCGGAGGAGGAGGCCGCCGTGCTGCCGCTGCTGCGTCAGCTGCGCGGGCGTGAAATCGCCGCCGAAATCTACCCCGAGGCGGGCAAGATGAAGAAGCAGATGGAGTACGCCAACCGCCGCGGCATCCCCTATGTGGTGATCGTGGGGTCGCAGGAGCTGGAGGCCGGGGCCGCAACCGTAAAGGATATGCGCACGGGTGAACAGCGGCAGGTTTCGTTAGACAAGCTGACAACCGAAATCTGCAATTCATAATCGAGAATTCGGGATTGCAGGGTTGCGGAAGCCGACCTGCGGGCTTTTGCCGCAAAGTCGGATTGTGAATTATGAATTGTGAATTTTGAATCGAATCATGCGCCGATTATTCGTCATACTCGCTACCCTCTCCGTCCTGCCCCTCGCGGCGCAGAACGAGGACGATGCGCGCCAGTTCCAGAAACTCGCGCAGGTTTTCCGTTATCTTTCGGGTCTTTACGTCGACGAGGTGGAGATGAAACCCGTCGTCGAGGGCGCCATCACGGGCATGCTCGAAGAGCTGGACCCCCACTCGGCCTACATCGGCGCCGAGGAGATGAAGGGCGTGCAGGAGAGTTTCGACGGGGAATTCAGCGGCATCGGCGTGGAGTTCAACGTCCTGCGCGACACGGTGATCGTGGTGAACACCATCGCCGGGGGACCAGCCGAACGGGTCGGCGTCAGGGCCAACGACCGCATCGTGCGCATTGATACGCTCGACGCCGTGGGGATGAGCCGCACGGACGTGCCCAAACACCTGCGGGGCAAGACCGGCACGAAGGTCGGAATCGACGTCGTGCGCCACGGCACGCCCGGACAGCTTCATTTCGTGATCGTCCGCGACAAGATTCCGCTCAACACGGTCGATGCGGCCTACATGGCCGCCGACGGCGTGGGCTATATCAAGGTCAATCGTTTCGGACGCACGACGATGTCGGAGTTCCGCGAGGCGTTCGACAAGCTGGGCCGGCCCGAAAGCCTGATTCTCGACCTGCGGGGCAACGGCGGCGGATTGCTGGAGCAGGCGGTCGAAATGGCCGGGTTCTTCCTGCCGCGGGGCGCGCTGGTCGTCTCGACCGAAGGACGCGCCGTGCCGCCGATGTCGCTGCGCAATCCGCACGACGGCGAGGCGCCCGACGGGCCTCTGGCGGTGCTGATCGACGAGAATTCTGCATCGGCCAGCGAGATCGTCGCAGGGGCCGTGCAGGATTGGGACCGCGGCGTGGTTGTGGGCCGTCCGAGCTTCGGCAAGGGGCTGGTGCAGCGTCAGATCGGACTCGGCGACGGCTCGGCCGTGCGTATCACCGTGGCCCGCTACCACACCCCTTCGGGGCGTGTGATCCAGCGTCCCTACGAGAAGGGGAAGCGCCGCGAGTACTACCTCGACCACCTGCGCCGTTATGACGATGCCGCACGTGATTCGCTCGACGCGGCGGCCCCGGCCTACCGCACGCTCCGCACCGGACGCACGGTCTACGGCGGCGGAGGCATCCGTCCCGACATCCTCGTCGAGGCCGACACGGCGGGTTTCTCGAACTACTACGGCGAACTGATCCGCCGCGGCATCGTGGCCGATTTCGTGGGCGACTGGCTCGACGGTTCGCGCGACAGCCTCTCGCGCCGCTACGCCTTGTTCGAGGCCTTCGACGCCGGGTATACCCCCTCGGACGAGGTTCTCGAAAGGCTCACGGCGCTCGGTGAAAGCCGCGGCGTGAAGTTCGATGCCGAAGGGTTCGCCGTCTCCGAACCTCTCGTGCGCATGCAGCTCAAAGCCCTCGCGGCGCAGCGGCTGTTCGGCACGGGAGCCTATTTTCGGGTCATCAACCCCGCCGCAAGCCCCGCCTACGCCCGGGCCGTGGCGATTCTCGAAGATTGGGACAAATCGGGTCAGCCGGTTCTGGAGCCGTAAAATAGCCCTGCAAGTTTTTGGAAATTCACTTTTTTTTGCGTATATTCGTAGATACGAGCGTGCGCTGAAAAAGCTGAAACCAACCCAAAAACGAAACCCATGCTATCCCCAACCCATCTCCGTCGCGAAGGCGAGGATTACGAAGCCCAGATTCTTTCCAAAGCCGTAAAGGCGGGCCGCCGGACCTATTTTTTCGATGTCCGGGCCACGCGCGGCGACGACTATTTCCTGACCATCACCGAGAGCCGCAAAATCACGGCCCCCGACGGCACATCGAGTTACGACCGCCACAAGATATTCCTCTACAAGGAGGATTTTTCGAAATTCGCCGACGGACTGCACGAGGTCGTCGAGTTCATCCGCCGCAGCAAGGCGTGCCCCGAGCCGGGGGAATAGCCCGTTCCGATCCGTTTCGGAGCGCGCGGGAATCGGCCGCCGGCCCGGTTCCGCCGTAAGATGCGCCGAAGCCCGGCGACAGTTCCCGGGAGGCGGCGAACGCTTTTCCGCACAGGATGTCCCCGGACCCTGCCGGGGAGCGGGAGAAGGTCCGGCAGCGGTCGTCCGGGGCGAATGTGCGCCCTGTGCAGCGCGGCATTCCGAAAGGAGCGGCGCCGACTGCGGGAAATCCCTCCGCGGCGGACGCCTATCCGCACGGGATGTCCCCGGACCTGCCGCAGGGAGCAAGAGAACGTCCGGCAGCGGCGGACGCAGGCGGGTGCGAAAAACGGCAGGCTCCCGAAAAATTGATGAAAACTTAATTTTCGGAACGCGGGCGTTCGTCTTTTATCCCCTATCTTTGGCTGCGCCGAAGATACTCCGCCTGAACAAAATCGCAAACAAGTTTGCTTTTGTATCCGGCTTATTCGTATCTTTGCGTTTAAAACCAAAATACGCAAACAGACCATGAATTTTTCCCGGTACATCGTACTTGCGCTCAAAGGGTGCGCCATGGGTATGGCCGACGTAGTTCCCGGCGTCTCGGGCGGTACGATCGCTTTCATTTCGGGTATCTACGAAGAACTGCTCGACTCGATCCGCAGCGTCAACGCCACGGCGCTCAAGCTGCTGCTGAAACTCCGCCTCGGCGAGTTCTGGCGTCATATCAACGGAAGTTTCCTGCTGCCCGTGCTGCTGGGCATCGCCATTGCGATCTTTTCGCTGGCTCGCCTGATGACCTATCTGCTGACCTACCATCCCATCGCCATCTGGTCGTTCTTCTTCGGGTTGATCATCGCCTCGGCGCTGCTCGTCGCCCGGCAAATCGGACGCTGGGACTGGCGGAGCCTCCTCGCGTTCGTCGCAGGGGCCGCCGCGGCCTGGTGGATCACCGTCGCCACGCCCGCAGAAACCCCCAACGACTGGTGGTTCGTGATGCTTTCGGGCGCCATCGCCATCTGCGCCATGATCCTGCCCGGCATCTCCGGGGCCTTCATCCTGCTGCTGCTGGGCAAATACCAATATATCATGCAGGCCGTGGGCGATCTGAACATTCCCGTCATCGTGATCTTCGTCGTCGGAGCCGCAGCGGGCATCATCTCCTTCTCGCACCTGCTGTCGTGGCTGCTCAAACACTGGCACGACGTCACGGTGGCCGTGCTGATGGGCTTCATGGTCGGCTCGCTCAACAAGGTCTGGCCGTGGAAGGAGACCGCCGAGACCTACCTCGACAGCCACGGCGTCGCACAGCCGCTCGTCCAGCACAACGTCGCTCCCGGGACCTTCGAACAGCTCACCGGCCAGCCATCGCAGCTTGTGCAGGCGGTTCTGCTCTGCGTCGTTGGATTTCTGGCCATCTACGGCATCGAACTGCTGGCGCGCATCATCGTCAAAAAAGAGGAGAAGTAACCCATGCGACGCTTCGGACTGATCGGACGCCCGCTGGGGCATTCGGCTTCGGCCGCCTACTTCACGGAAAAGTTCAACAGAGAGGGGATAACCGACTGTGAATACTCGCTTTACGAACTCGGGTCGATCGGAGATCTGCCCGGTCTGCTGGAGCGTCTCCCGGAGCTTTGCGGGCTGAACGTCACGATTCCCTACAAGCGCGACGTAATGGCCTTTCTGGATTCGGTGTCGCCCGAGGCCGAGGCCATCGGGGCCGTCAACTGCATCCGCCGCACGGCGGACGGGCGTCTCGCGGGCCACAACACCGATGTCATCGGCCTCCGGGCCGCGCTGAACGAACTGCTGGGCGCGGCCCAGCCCGGGCAAGCCCTCGTGCTCGGCACGGGAGGCGCTTCGCAGGCCGTGCAGTATGCCCTTGCCGAACGCGACATCCCCTTTGCGCTGGTCTCGCGCGAAGCGGCGAAAGGCAACTACACCTACGACGATCTGCCGTGTGAGGCAGTGGAAGCCAGCCGGTTGATTGTCAACGCATCGCCCGTGGGGACCTACCCCAACGTCGATGCCGCGCCGCGTATCCCTTATGCCTATGTTACGCCGGAGCACTACCTGCTCGACCTGGTTTATAACCCGCCGCTGACGCAATTCCTCGACTACGGCCGTCAGCGCGGGGCGCATATTCTGAACGGGCGGACGATGTTCGTCGGGCAGGCCGAAGCCTCGTGGCGCATCTGGAATGCTTAAAGCGGGGCTTTAAATAAATCTTATAATGTTATGAAAAACCGCTTGTTGTCGATATTATTCGCTCTGCTTGCCGGAACGGGAGCGGTCTTCGCGCAGTCGGAGGTGACGCCTCCCGCATTCAACGGCGCGGTGATCAGGGTCTTTATGACGCGCATGGCCGCCACGGTCGAGAAGATTGCCATTGAGCAGCAGATTCCGGCGGACTCGATCTCTCCGGTCGTGGGCATCGCCCTGCAAATAGACAAGGCGGGAAACGTCGCGGAGTGGCGCTACATGGACAATACGCAGGAGGGCCGCGACCATGCGGAGTTCGCTCCGGCGACGGCGGCAACCCGCCGGGCGATGGAGAAGGCGTACGACCGTCTGGGCGGAACGTGGAGTCCCGCGACGCTGGCCGACGGAAGTCCGGTCTCCTACACCTCGCGGATGACGATCCGCATTCCGGTCGAGAAGATCCGGAGGGCGCAGGACGCCGATCCGCTGCTCTTCATGGGGGAAAATCCGGACGAGAATTTCCACGCGTGGGCCAAAATGCGCATCCGCTACGACGGGCGTTTCACGGAGAAGGGCGTGGAGGGAGTGGTGCACGTGCGGTTCTACATCGAGCCGGACGGGCGCATCGCCATCGGCGAGGTCGTGCAGTCGCCCGACGAGCGGCTGACCAAAGAGGTGCTCCGCGTCATCCGCAGCAGCAAGGGCAAATGGACGCCCCGCAAGGTGCGCGGCGTGCCCCAGCGGACGGCCTACGAATACCGGGTCAACTACCACAACAACTGAACGAAAAGCTCCGCCGTGCAGCGGAGCTTTTTCATGGGGGGGGCTTATCGGTGGTGGAGCATCGCCTTCGCCTTCTCGTAGTCCTCTTCGCGGACGACAATCTGGGCGGGCATGGTCCCTATCGGGTAGATGGCCGACATGTATTCGTTGCGGATCGTCGACCAGATACCGGCGCTGTCGAGCATCGACTTGGCGATCTCGGCCTCTGTGATGGTGTTGTACTCCGCCAGTACAACCAACGTGTCGTCTTGCATAATTCTTCGGTTTTTGGTTCGGTATTTAAAGTTAAGCATTTTATCGGTAAAATGCAATAGCCCTGCCATGAATTCTTCAATAAAAAAACATTATCTTCGTCCGGAACCGGAGAGGGGCCGCATCCCGGTAAAACAAGTCGTCCGGCATTTGATTATACCCCCGATTTATATTATCTTTGTCGTAGCAAAATTTTGACGCAATGCCCCAATTCGTACACCTTCACGTACATACGCAATATTCGATCCTCGACGGACAGGCCAGCGTCCAGCGGCTCGTGGACAAGGCCATGGCCGACGGACAGCCCGGCATCGCCGTGACGGACCACGGCGACATGTTCGGCATCAAGGAGTTCTACAACTACGTCCAGAAAGTCAAGGGCAAATGCAAGGACAAGGCCGCCGAGGCGGAGGCCCGCATCGCCGCCCTGCGCGACGGCACGGAGACCTGCGCTGACCCCGCTGCCGAGATCGCCAAATGCGAAAGACAACTGGAGGAGTGCCGGCGCAAACTCGCCTTCAAGCCCATCATCGGCTGCGAGGTCTACGTGGCGCGCCGCCGGCTCCACGACAAGGAGGGCAAGCCCGACCAGAGCGGCTACCACCTGATCCTGCTGGCCAAGAACCTCAAGGGATACCACAACCTCATCAAGATCGTCTCGAAGGCGTGGACCGAAGGTTTCTACATGCGTCCGCGAACCGACCGCACGGAGATCGAGAAATACCACGAAGGGCTGATCTGCTGTTCGGCCTGTCTGGCGGGCGAGGTTCCGCGCGCCATCACGGCCAACGACCTCGAAAAGGCCGAGGAGTCGATCCGATGGCACAAGAAGGTCTTCGGCGACGACTATTACCTCGAACTGCAACTCCACAAGGCCACCGTCGAGCGGGCCAACCACGAGGCCTATCCCATGCAGCTGCACGTGAACAAGCACCTGCGCGAACTGGCCGCGAAGCACAACGTCAGAATGGTCTGCACCAACGACGTGCACTTCGTGGACGAAGACAACGCCGAGGCGCACGACCGGCTGATCTGTCTCTCGACGGGCAAGGACCTCGACGACCCCAAGCGCATGCTCTACTCGAAGCAGGAGTGGCTCAAGACGACGGCCGAGATGGCCGCGATCTTCGGCCAGACCGACCCCGAGGCGATGTCGACGACCGTCGACATCTGCAACCAGATCGAGTGCTACTCGATCGACCATGCGCCGATCATGCCTAACTTCGAGATTCCCGAGGAGTTCGGAACCGAGGCCGAATACCGCGCCCGGCTCACGGAAAAGGACCTTTTCGATGAATTCACGCGCGACGAGAACGGCAACGTGGTGATGTCGGAGGAGGAGGGACTCAAGAAGATTCAGAAATTAGGAGGTTACGACAAACTCTACCGCATCAAGTTCGAGGCCGACTATCTGGCCAAGCTGACGATGGACGGCGCGCACAGGCGCTACGGCGAGCAGCTGACCGAAGAGCAGGAGGAACGGCTGAAATTCGAGCTGCACATTATGAAGACGATGGGTTTCCCGGGCTACTTCCTGATCGTGCAGGACTTCATACGCGCCGCGCGCGAGGAGCTGGACGTGTCGGTGGGTCCGGGCCGCGGATCGGCCGCCGGATCGGCCGTGGCCTACTGCCTCGGCATCACGCAGATCGACCCCATCGCCTACGACCTGCTGTTCGAGCGTTTCCTGAACCCCGACCGTATTTCGCTCCCCGATATTGACGTCGACTTCGACGACGACGGCCGCGGAAGGGTCCTGAACTGGGTGACGCAGAAATACGGCAAGGAGAAGGTGGCGCACATCATCACCTACGGCACGATGGCCACCAAACTGGCCATCAAGGACGTGGCGCGCGTGCAGAAACTGATGCTCTCGGAGTCGGACCGCCTCTGCAAACTCGTGCCGGACAAGATTCCCGACAAGAAGCTCAACCTGCAGAACGCCATCGACTACGTCCCCGAACTGAAAGCCGCCGAACAGTCGGACAACCCGATTCTGCGCGATACGATCCGTTACGCCAAGATGCTCGAAGGAAACGTCCGCAACACGGGCGTGCACGCCTGCGGCACGATCATCTGCCGCGACGACATCACGGACTGGGTCCCCGTCTCGACGGCCGACGACAAGGAGACCGGCGAGAAGATGCTCGTCACGCAGTACGAGGGTTCGGTGATCGAGGACACGGGACTGATCAAGATGGACTTCCTGGGGCTGAAGACCCTTTCGATCATCAAGGACGCCGTGGAGAACATCCGCCTGACCAAGGGCGTGAAGATCGACATCGACGACTTCACGATCATCAACGACCCCGCGACCTACCGCCTCTACGGCGAGGGCCGCACCGTCGGGACGTTCCAGTTCGAGTCCGCGGGCATGCAGAAGTACCTGCGCGAGCTGCAACCCTCGACCTTCGAGGACCTGATCGCGATGAACGCCCTTTACCGGCCCGGCCCGATGGACTACATCCCGGACTTCATCGCCCGCAAGCACGGCCGCAGCCCCATCGAGTACGACATCCCCGTGATGGAGAAGTACCTCAAGGACACCTACGGCATCACGGTCTACCAGGAGCAGGTCATGTTGCTGTCGCGTCTTCTGGCCAACTTCACCCGCGGCGAGTCGGACACGCTCCGCAAGGCCATGGGCAAGAAACTCAAGGACAAGCTGGACCACCTGAAACCCAAGTTCATCGAGGGCGGCAGGAAGAACGGACACGATCCGAAGGTGCTCGAAAAGATCTGGGGCGACTGGGAGAAATTCGCCTCCTACGCGTTCAACAAGTCGCACGCCACGTGCTACTCGTGGGTGGCTTACCAGACGGCCTACCTCAAGGCCAACTACCCTTCGGAGTACATGGCTGCCGTGTTGAGCCGAAACCTCACGAACATCGAGCAGCTGACGCTCTACATGAACGAGTGCAAGCGCATGGGCATCAGCGTCATGGGACCCGACATCAACGAGTCGATGCGGACCTTCTCGTCCAACGCCGCCGGGGACGTGCGCTTCGGCCTCGCGGCAGTGAAGGGCGTCGGTGCGGCGGCCGTGGAGAGCATCATCGCCGAACGCAAGGCCAACGGGCCTTTCAAGGACATATACGACTTCGTCGAGCGCGTGAACTACTCGCTCGTCAACCGCAAATGCCTCGAAAACCTGGCTTACGCCGGGGCGTTCGACTCGATCTCGGATTTCGCACGCTGCAAGTATTTCGGCGTCGACCTGCGCGATTCGAGCGGCATCACCTTCATCGAGCAGCTGATGCGCTACGGGCAGCGGTTCCAGACCGAGCAGAACAACGCCCAGCAGAGTCTGTTCGGCGGCGGCGAGCACGTGGACATCCAGCGCCCGGTGCTTCCGGCCTGCGCCGACTGGAGCCAGTTGGAAAAACTCACGAAGGAGCGCGAAATGGTGGGCCTTTACCTCTAGGCGCATCCGCTCGACGATTACAAAATCATCATCGACCACATGTGCAAGACCCAGCTTTCGGAGCTGGAGAACCTCGACGCCCTCAAGGGGCAGGAGATCGCCGTGGCGGGCATGGTCGTGGGCGTGCAGAACCTGATGACCAAGACCGGCAAGCCGTGGGGCAAGTTCAAACTCGAGGACTACAACGGAGGCCACGAGTTCGCCCTCTTCGGCAAGGACTACGAGAACTTCCGCAAATACCTTTTCCCGGACTATTTCCTCTTCGTCCGGGGCCGCGTGCAGGCCAAGCCCTACAACGACAAGGAGCTGGAATTCAAGATCATTTCGATGGTTCAGTTGCAGGAGATGCGCGACACGATCAAGGAGATGATCGTGCAGCTGCCGATCGAGGAGGTGACCGAAGCGTTCATTCACGACCTGACGGAGAGGGTCCGCGAGTCGAAGGGCGACACGCTGCTGCGCCTGAACGTCTACGACCGCGGAGCGCAGGTCTCGCTGCGCCTCTTCTCGAAAAGCCACAAGGTGAGCCTCTCGCAATCTCTGGTCGGATATTTGGACGACAACAGCATCCACTACTCAATCGCATAAGCATACTTTAATTGATAATCAACAAAAAACTCAAAGCTATGGCATTGGCAATCAACAAAGACAATTTCGAAGCGCTGGTCGCAGGCGATCAGCCGGTGGTCATCGACTTCTGGGCCGAATGGTGCGGTCCCTGCCGCACGATGTCGCCCATCGTGGACGAACTGGCTGCGGAATACGAAGGCAAGGTCGTCATCGGCAAGTGCGACGTCGAGGAGAACGACGACATCACGATGAAGTACGGCGTGAGGAACATCCCGACGATCGTCTTCCTCAAGGGCGGCGAGCTGGTCGACAAGCAGGTCGGCGCATGCCCGAAGGATGCCCTGAAGGCCAAGATCGAGAAGCTTCTCTGATGCTGCGCGCCATCGACTTCCACGGGCTGAAAGGCGTGGAGTTCTCCAAGGGGGAGTATACGGCGCTGCTGATTCCGGAGATGGGGGCCAACCTCGTGCGGCTGGCCAACACCCGGCTGGGCGCGGAGATTCTGCGCACGCCCGGACCCGGGGAGATCGAGACGTTCCGGAGCCGTCCGCAGGTCTTCGGGCTTCCGATCCTGTTCCCGCCCAACCGCATCGCCGACGGCCGTTACGTCTTCGAGGGACGCACGTACCAGTATCCCATCACCATCGAGAGGGAACGGAACTACCACCACGGCGTCCTCAAGAGCGAGGCGTTCCTGGTGTCGAAGGCCCGCGAGACGGACAGGGAGGTGATGATCGAATGCCGTTACTACGCCAATGCGGGGAACGATGCCGTTTACCGCGATTTCCCGCACGAGTTCAAGTGCAAGATCACCTACCGGCTCACGGCCGAAGGGTTGGAGCAGGAGGTGGTGTTCTTCAACCGCAGCGAGACCCGCATGCCCCTGGGCGTGGGTTTTCACACCCCGCTGACGATTCCCTTTGCGGGCGGGATCGACGCCGACTACGTGATGCGCCTGGCTGTCGGGGAAGAGGTCGAACTCGATGGCCGCAACCTCCCGACGGGACGCAGGCTGCCGCTGTCGGAGCAATTTTCCAAATTGCGCCGCGAAGGGCTTCAGGTCACCGGCTGCGGGCCGATCGAGGCGGGTTTTACGCTGCGCGAGATCGACGTGGACGGCAAACCGTTCCGCGGCGCGCTGGTCGAGCACCTGCGCACGGGCGTGAGAACCTGCTACGAGGTCGACGAGCAGACGACCTACTGGACGCTGTGGAACAACGGAGGGCAAGTGCCCTACTGCTGTCCCGAGCCGCAGACATGGACCACGAACGCCCCCAACGCCGCCGATCCCGCGGCCGAAGGGTTTCGGGCCATTGACCCGGGCGAGTCGTGGCGCACGACTTTCCGCCTGTATGCGAAATAGTGGTAAAAAAAGAGGATCGACCGGCGATCCTCTTTTTTGTCTCAAAACCTCTCGTGGAAGACCGTCGCGGAGAGCGGTTTGCGCAGCGTGTCGTGGCGGTTGGGATCGGCCGCCGGGCCGTCGCCGTAGCCGATCAGCAGGATGTTCACGGGTTCGACGTTCGCCGGAAGGGCGAACTCCTCGCGCACGGCTTCGGGTTTGAACATGCAGATCCACAGCGTGTCGAGGTTCAGCGACGCGGCGGCAAGCATCATGTGGTCGGTGACGATCGACGCGTCGATGTCCGAAATGTTCTTGCCGTCGTACTTACGGGTCCACGCCTCGGAGGTGTCGGCGCAGACGATGACGGCCGTCGGGGCGCCGAAATCGCGCGTGCAGCGCGCAAGGCGTTCCATGCCCTCCTTCGACTGCACGACCACCAGCCGCTGGGGCTGGCGGTTGGCGCCCGTGGGGGCCACGCGGCCCGCTTCGAGGATCAGCTCCAGTTTCTCCGGCTCCACTTGCCTGGAGAGGTATTTGCGGCAGGCGTACCGCTTTTTCGCCAGTTTCAGAAAATCCATTTGCAAAGGTTTTAATTATATAAAGGTACGGACAGGCCGGGCGATTCGAAATCTCCCGACCGGTAAAAAGGGCCGTTACGCCTCCAAAGGTATAAAAATTCGCGCCGTTATACAACCGGGCGCTCCGTTTTGGCAGGTCCGGCTGACAGAATGGCAGAAAAAAAGTACTGGCACACCGTTTGTTGCAGGAAGGGCAGGAAATCAAATACAACAACAACGATAGCACTATGAAAAACGGAAAAATCGGAGTTACGACGGAGAACATTTTCCCCGTCATCAAGAAATTCCTCTACTCGGACCATGAAATTTTCCTGCGCGAGCTGATTTCGAACGCCGTGGACGCCACCCAGAAGCTGAAAACCCTCTCGTCGATCGGCGAGGCCAAGGGCGATCTGGGCGACGTGACGATCCGCGTCGCCGCCGACAAGGAGAAGAAAACGCTCACCGTGACCGACCGCGGCGTCGGCATGACGGCCGAGGAGGTGGACAAATACATCAACCAGATCGCCTTCTCGGGCGCCGAGGAGTTCATGGAGAAGTATAAGAACCAGGCCATTATCGGACATTTCGGACTGGGATTCTACTCGGCATTCATGGTGTCGGACAAGGTCGAGATTTTCACGAAATCCTATAAAGAGGGTTCTAAAACCGTACATTGGAGCTGCACCGGGTCGCCCGAGTTCGAGATGGAGGAGACTGACGAGGCACGCGACCGCGGCACGACCATCGTGCTGCACCTCTCGGAGGATTCGCTCGAATACGCCGAGGATGCGCAGGTCGAGGCCCTGCTGAAGAAGTACTGCCGCTTCCTGCCCGTGCCCATCGCCTTCGGCAAGGTCAAGGAGTGGAAGGACGGCAAATACGTCGACACCGACAAGGACAACATCATCAACAACGTCGAGCCGCTGTGGACCCGCAAGCCCGCCGACATCACCGAGGAGCAGTACAAGGAGTTCTACCGCGAACTCTACCCGATGAGCGACGAGCCGCTGTTCTCGATCCACCTCAATATCGACTATCCGTTCCACCTGACGGGCATCCTCTACTTCCCGAAGATTCACAACAACTTCGAGATCCAGAAGAACAAGATCCAGCTCTATTCGAATCAGGTCTATGTGACGGATCAGGTCGAGGGCATCGTGCCGGAGTACCTGACGCTGCTGCACGGCGTGATCGACTCGCCGGACATTCCGCTCAACGTATCGCGCAGCTACCTGCAAAGCGACGCCAACGTGAAGAAGATTTCGAGCTACATCACCCGCAAGGTCGCAGACCGCTTGCAGGAGTTGTTCTCGACCATGCGTTCGGACTACGAGGCGAAGTGGGACGACCTGAAAATCTTCATCCAGTACGGCATCCTCACCGACGAGAAGTTCGCCGAGAAGGCCGCCGGGATCATGCTCTGGAAGAACGTCGAAGGCAAATATTTCACCCCCAAGGAGTATGCGGAGAAGGTGAAGGAGAACCAGACCGACAAGAACAAGACGGAGGTGTTCCTCTATGTGGACGATCCCGTGGAGAAGCACACGTTCCTCGAAGCGGCCAAAGGCAAGGGGTACGACGTGCTGGTGATGGACGGCCAGCTGGACAGCCACTACATCAACTGGTACGAGTCGAAGAACAAGGAGTCGCGTTTCGTGCGCGTCGACAGCGACGTGGTCGACAAGCTGATCCAGAAGGAGGAGAATGTCAAGATGTCGCTCACCGAGGGCCAGCAGGAGGTGCTGACGCCCGTTTTCGAGAGCCAGATGCCCAAGGACGACAAGATTCACTACAACATCTCGTTCGAGGCCATGTCGCCCGACGAGGCTCCGGTGGTGATCACGCAGAACGAGTTCATGCGCCGCATGAAGGAGATGGCCCAGACGGGCGGCGGGGGCATGAGCCAGTTCTACGGACAGATGCCCGACAACTTCACCATCGCGGTCAACGCCAACCACCCCATCGTCATCGACATCCTCGCCGACGTGGAGAAGTCCTACGGCGACAAACTGAAGTCGATCACCAAGAAGATCGACGCCGCAGTGGCCGAGGAGAAGCGTTTCGACGAGGTCGTGAAGGGCAAGAAGGAGGAGGAACTTTCGTCCGAGGAGAAATCCACGCGCGAGGAGCTGTCGAAGAAGATCGTCACCCTGCGCGACGAGCGCAACCAGCGTCTGCGCGAGATCGGCGGCGAAAACCGCCTCGTCAAGCAGATCATCGACCTGGCGCTGCTGACCAACGGCATGCTCAAGGGCAAGAACCTGACGGATTTCATCCAGCGTTCGATTTCGCTGATCGGAAAATAGTTTTTGAAGGGTTTGCAGAGAAGGGGCCGCACTTTCGGAGTGCGGTCCCTTTTCCGTTCCGGGCCATCCAACCGCTTTTTGCGGAAACAGTTGCAAAAACAGCAAAAAAAGACTACATTTGTTTGTCACTACAAACCCAACCAACCTGCTATGAGAAATCTCCTGTTCCTAATCGCAGCGGCGCTCGGTGCGCTGCTGCCGTCCTGCACCCCGGCTAACCGGGTCGTGGAAAACCCGCTGATCGAAACGGCCAACACCCGGACGCTCGACATCGTGAAAGTCGAATTGAGCGACACGGCCACCGTGCTCCACGTGAACGCCTACCACCGGCCCAAAAACTGGATCGTCATTTCTTCGGACAGCTATCTGCAAATCCCCGCCCGGAAATTCATGCTCACCGGGGCCGAAGGCATAACGCCCGACTCGCTGTTCTGGATGCCGAAGTCGGGCCGCGCGTCGTTCGTGCTGCGGTTTCCTCCCCTGCCCCGCGGAACAAAGTCGTTCGACTTCATCGAATCGGACTGCGACGACTGTTTCAAACTCTACGGCGTGGACCTGACGGGCAAAACGGAGTACCCCGAATTTCCCGAGGGGCTGCCCCGGGAGCTGCGCAAGGCTCCGAAAGACGGTCCGGTACCCGATCCGATCTTCGCCGTCGGCGAAACGAGGGTCAACATCCACCTGTTAGGATTCCGCGAAGGGATGTACAAGGACATGACGCTTTATATCAATTCGATGCTGACCGGTCACGAGCGCAAAGACGCTCCCATCGACCCCGAGACGGGCGTTGCGACCTTTAAATTCGGGCAGTATGGCCCGTCGCTGATCTATGGCAATCCGGCCGGTCCCGGCTCGATGCACCTGAATTTCTGGACGGCTCCCGGGGAAACCGCGGATATTTACGTTGACCTCACAGAGAAGGGCAAATCCATCGTCCAGCGCCGCGGCAAGGAACGAAAAGCCTCACACGACCGTAAGCTGTATGCGACGGGAACCTATGCCGACCTGAATATGCTGTACGACATGAGGGCCGAAAAACAGATCGGGTTCGATTTCTATACGGGCAAATTCGCGGATTACCGGATGACGGCGAACGAATATGCGCAGATGATCGTATCCAAATACAAAATGCTGACCGACAGCGTCGCCCGCAGCGGCATGTCGGAGATGATGAAGGAACTGAACCTGCTCTCGCTCAAGCAGGAGGCTCTCTGTGTCATGGTAACGTGCAGCAGTCTTCTCGAACACAACTACCGCTCGGTAAACAATCTTTGGGACCGCAATGCAAAGATCGACTACAAATTTGCCACACTGGAGCCGAAACATTATGCCGCTGTCTGCGGATTGTTCGACATCAATGACCCGAAACTGCTGATGGGCGAGTTCGAACCCGACTACCGGACAGCCATCAGCTACTCGGCTTTCGACTGGGCGGATATTATCCATGCAGAGAACGGTCTTGTCGTAGATCTGCGCAAAGCCGTTCCGATGGCCGCGAAAGCCGCGAACTGCGAACTCACCGAGGCTGACCTCGCCTCGCTCCGTTCGCTGAAGAATCCGTTCTACGCCGAGGCGTGCGAGGCTATTCAGGCCAGGGTACGCAGGGAGCTGGCGGCGCTGGAAGGCAAGGTGAAGATCGAAGAGACGCCCGACGTGGCCCCCGACAAGCTTTTCGACGCCATCGTCGCGCCCTGCAAGGGCAAGGTCGTGCTGGTCGATTTCTGGAACACCTGGTGCGGACCCTGCCAGGCGGCGATCAAGGCCAACGAGCCGCTGAAAACCGGGGAACTGAAATCGGACGACATCGTGTGGATTTACCTTGCCAACGAGACCTCGCCGCTGGTGACCTACAAGACCCAGATCGGCAAAATCGCCGGCAAGCATTACCGGCTGAACGAGGAGCAATGGAAATATCTGTGCGAAAAGTTCAAAGTCGACGGCATCCCCTCCTACGTGCTCGTCGACCGGGACGGCAACAGCAAACTGCGCAACGACCTGCGCAACCACGACAAACTGAAAAAGACGCTCAAAAAGATGATCGAATAACGGAAACGGCCGCCCTGCGAGGGGCGGCCGTTTTGTCTGCGTCAAGGACGGGCGGCACGGAATCCCGAGGGTCCGGGACTTCACAGGCGCGGCGTCTACGCCTTGCGCCGTTCGATTTCGCTGATATTTTCAATTTTCTTCTTCCGGAGGAAACCGTAGACCCCGTCGAGGTGCTCGGTGACGCGGCCGTGGGAGAATTCGTAGATTTTGGATGTCAGCCCGTCGAGAAAATCGCGGTCGTGGGAGACGACGATCAGCGTGCCGTCGAAAGCCATCAGGGCCTCTTTGAGAATCTCCTTGGTCTTCAGGTCGAGGTGGTTGGTCGGCTCGTCGAGGATCAGCAGGTTGACTGGTTCCAGCAACAGCTTGATCATCGCCAGACGCGTCCGTTCGCCGCCCGACAACACCTTTACGAGTTTCTCGCTGGCCTCCTTGCCGAACATGAAGGCCCCCAGAATGTCGCGGATACGGGTCCGGATGTCGCCCACGGCGATGTCGTCGACGGTCTTGAAGACGGTGATCGACTCGTCGAGCCCCGACGCTTCGTTCTGCGCGAAGTAACCGATCCGGACGTTATGGCCGATCCGGATCTCGCCCTCGAAGTCGATCTGCCCCATGATGGCCTTGACCATCGTCGACTTGCCCTCGCCGTTGCGCCCCACGAAAGCCACCTTGTCGCCGCGCCCGATGGTGATCGACACGTCGCTGAACACCCGGTGGTCGCCGTACGCCTTGCCCAGTTCGGAGGTGATGACCGGATAGGAACCCGAACGCGGGGCGGGCGGAAAGCGCAGGTTCAGCGCCGATCGGTCCTCCTCGTCCACCTCGATGAGTTCCAGTTTTTCGAGCATCCGCACGCGCGACTGCACCTGATTGGTCTTCGAATAGGTCCCCTTGAAACGCTCGATGAACTCGCGGGTCTCGGCGATCATCTTCTGCTGGTTGTCGTAGGCCGCCTGCTGCTGCTCGCGACGCTCCCTGCGGAGTTCGAGGTAATGGGAGTAGTTGACCTTGTAGTCGTAGATGCGTCCGCGGGCGATCTCGATGGTGCGCGTGGTGATGTGGTCCACGAAAGCCTTGTCGTGGGAAATGACCATTACGGCCTTGGCGTTGTTCATCAGGAAATCCTCCAGCCACTCGATCGACTCGATGTCGAGGTGGTTCGTCGGCTCGTCCAAGAGCAGCAGGTCGGGTTTCTGCAACAGCAGCTTGGCCAGCTCGATGCGCATGCGCCAGCCGCCCGAGAATTCGGAGGTCTGGCGCGTGAAGTCGCTCCGTTCGAAGCCCAGCCCCAGCAGAATGCGCTCCACGTCTTCCTGGTAGTTGGTGAGGTCCACGGCATAGAACTTCTCGGAGATGGCCGTGACCTCCTCGATCAGCCGCATGTACGACTCGCTTTCGTAGTCGGTGCGGGTCGTGAGCTGCTCGTTGAGTGCCGCGATCCGCCGCTCGATTTCGAACAGGTGTTCGAAGGCCCGCGACGCCTCCTCGACGAGCGTGCGCCCGTCCTCCACCTGAAGGTGCTGGGGCAGATACCCCACTTTCCCGCCTTCGCCCACGGTCACGCGCCCCCGCGTGGCCGAACGCACTCCGGCGATGATCTTCAGCAGGGTCGATTTGCCCGCTCCGTTTTTGCCCATCAGGGCGATCCGGTCCTTGTCGCCGATCGTGAAGGAGATGTCTTTGAAAAGCGTCGTGCCGCTGAACTCTACGGTGAGGCCGTCTATTGAAATCATAAGTTGTCGCAAATTGAGCCGCAAAGGTACGAATAAGCGATGGCAATGTCAAATTTACTTGAACATTGCCGAGCGGGAGTATCCAAAGGTACGAAAAGTCGGGTGCAGAAGCGAACGCCGGTTTGCTTCCGCCCCGACGGAGCGGTCCCGGAATCCGGACTGCGGGGAGGGACTTTCCGGGCGATGAAAATGCCGTCACGGCGCAGAAAAAACCGCTTCGCAGGGCGAAGCGGCATGAATCGGACCCGAAACGGGGCGTCTTATTCGGTCCAGCGGCTGCGGATCAGCTCCAGGAACCATTCCGGACAGCGGCACGGACGCCGCGAATCGCTGTGGATGAAGCCCAGCTGGGTCATACCCGTATTGAGCAGGTCGCCCCGCTCGTTGTAGATTTCGTAGAAGAAATTGATGCGTGTCGAGGGCATTTCCCGGAGGATGATGCGCACGGTCAGCAGTTCGTCGAAATAGGCCGGCTTGCGGTATTTCGACTGCACTTCGAGGATCGGCATCATAATGCCCCGCCGTTCGACCTCGGCGAACGACATGCCCAGCGCGCGCAGGAACTCGCTGCGGGCGGCTTCGTAGTAGCAGATGTAATTCGAATGGTGGCAAATGGCCATCTGGTCGGTGTGCTTGTACCACACGCGTATCTGACAATCGTGACTTAACATGTTTTCTTTATTTTTCGGTTTGCAGGGAATATCCAAGTAACAATTCGGCCTCTGCGGTTTTCCCCTCATCCAGCAGCCGGCGGATCACGGTCGAACTGACATGCACGCCGTCGACCCTGCACGGACCCACCTTCACGACGCGGAGCCGTCCCGACGCCGCGAGCGTGTCGCAGTCGATCCGGTCGTGGCCGAAACGGTGGTTGTAGCCCGCGACGAGCGTTTCGGCGCCGACCTTTCCGATCAGGTAATCGTCCGCGAACTCCTCTCCGGACAAGGCGCTGAACGCCCTGTCGAAGGGAATGACGATCACGTTATCCACCCCCAGCTCTTCCAGCAGGGCCGTTTTCTCGTCGAGCGTCGTCAGCAGCCGCAGCCCTTCGGCCTTTCCCAGCGTGATGCGCGGGTGCGGCTCGAAGGTCAGCACGATGCTTTCGCCGCCGTTGGCGCGGGCCTCGGCGATCAGCCGCCCGATCAGGGCGCGGTGGCCCAGGTGCACGCCGTCGTACGACCCGACGGTGACCGCCGGACGGACGAAGTGCGGAAGTGCGTCGAAACCGTGAAATACCCTCATCTCTCTCTCCCTCTCCGGCACACGGTTACGAATTGCTCCCGTCGCTCTCCTTGACGAAGTAGGCGACTTTTTCGAGCAGCGTGGTGATGTCGTAATTCTCGACGATGATCCCCTGCGGGAAGTTCAGCGGCGTGGAGGTGAAATTCAGCACCCCCCGTATGCCGGCATTGATGATCGGCAGCACGAGATTCGGAGCCACCTTCGTCGGCGAGGAGACGATGACGATCGAGATGTCCTTGTCCTCGACCACCTCCTCGAAGGAGTCCATATGGTAGCACGGGATGCCGTCGATCGTCTTGCCGACCTTTTCGGGGTCGACGTCGAACGCCGCGGTGATCTTCAGCTTGAGCCCCTTGCCGTTGAAATATTTGGTGATGGCCTGGCCCAGATGGCCCATGCCCAGCACGGCGATGTTCATGGGCGAGGGGCTGTCGAGGATGCGGCTGATGTACTCGATCAGCACCTGCACGTCATAGCCCTTCTTCGTGTCGCTCGAGAAGCCGATCAGCATCAGGTCGCGGCGCACCTGCACGGCCGTGATGCCGTGGATGCCGGCCAGTACGTGCGAAAAGATATGCGTGATGCCCTGCCGATGGCTGGCGAGCAGCGTGCGGCGGTACTCGCTCAATCGCTCGATGGTTTTCTCGGGAATCGTATTCGTCAAAGTTGCCATGGCTCTGTCATTCGATGGTTATGGTGAAGTCGCTGTTGTAGTTGACCCGCGTCCAGTTGCGGTTGACGTGGTTCTCGCGGCCTTCGTTCTGCCCGAACCGATAGGTCGTCTGCAACGGCGTGTAGCGGCGGTCTTCGAGGTCGTACTCGATGTCGCCGTACATGGCCGGGGCGAAGATCATCGCCGTGTCGTAGCCCCGGTAGGAAAAGAGGGTCGGCAGCGCGCCGAACGAACGGATGTAGGCGTCGTCGAACGCCCGCACGGTCTCCGAGTCGCGTTTGGCGTGGTAGGTCGAGAAGAAGATCACGCGGTTCTTGAAGAACATCGCGCGGTCGACGGTGTTGTAGCGGTTCCAGCGGGTGTTGCCCAGCACCACGAAGCGGGGCGCCGTGCGGCCGCGGCTCGTAAGGCTCGTATCGGCCGAGGCCAGAGCCGCGAGAATGCGGTCGATGTCCACCTCGTTGTCGGAGAGGATGATGAAAACGTTGTCGTCCGTATTCTCCAGCAGCGGCGTGAGGTCGCTCGGGCTGTCGGCCGAGCGGGCCGTGGGATGCTCGTATTTATAGGTATAGCGGCGGTACTCCGAATCGCCCAGCAGCGCGAGCATCTCGCGCTCGAACTCCTTGTCGGCAGACTCGGTGCAGATCAGCGTCACGCGCTTGTCGCCGTTCACCAGATCGCCCGCCTTCTCGTACTTGCGCGAAGGGTCGGGCGCGAGCTGGAACAGCACGTCGCTGTTCATCCCCTCGATATTGGCCAGCGGCGACACCACGGGAATCTTTTTCTCCTCGGCGAAGCGGATCACCGGATACAGCCCCTCCTCGTAGACGGGGCCGACGATCAGGTCGGCTTTCCGGAAGGCGTCACTTTCGACGATTTCGCGGATGCGCGCCGTGTCGCGGGCCGTGTTGTAGAGGTCCACGTTCACCGAACGTCCGTATTTGAGCTTCACGCTGTCCAGCCCCAGCAGAAAACCCTGATAGAACTCCAGGTAGTTGCCGTTAGGCTCGCCGCCCGTGGCGAGGGGCAGCAGCAGCGCCACGTCGAGCGGGTCGCCGGCCCGGAGCGCCCGGAAGTCGATCTGCACGACCTGCTGCCCGGTCTCCGGCACGCTGTCCTGCCGTTGGAGGCTGTCGGCGCCCTCCGGAATCTGTCCGGCCTCGGGCGCGGGAATCTTGACCATGGCCCCGGCCTTGAGGTCCGCGGGTTTCAGTCCGCCGTTGAGCGCGCCGAACTCCGCCTCGGTGATCCCGAAGCGGCGCGAGAGCGAATAGAACGTCTCGCCCGGATGGACGATGTGATAGGCCGTGCCTTCCTCGGCCACGCTGTTCAGCGACTGCCGGTACTCCTCCCACTGCTCCTTCGTGCCGGCTTCGTCCTCCGAGCCGATCTGTTTCCTGCGGATCAGGATGCGTTCGCCGAGGCGCATGTGCAGCGGGTCGAGGTTCGGATTGTCCTCCAGAAGGGTTTTCACCGGAATCTCGTACTGCCGCGAAATGGCGTAGAGCGTCTCGCCCTTCGACACGAAATGGAAGTCGAAGGTCTTGCGCAGCTTCTTGTCCGACTTGGGTTCGGGAACGTCGGCCACGAAGGGGATCTTGATGTTCTCGGCGGTTTTCAGGCCGCGGGCGATCGAGGGGTTGTTTTCAAGAATCACCTTCTCGCCCACCCCGTAGGTTTTCGAAAGCCCGTAGAGCGTCTCGCCCGCCTGCACCGTGTGGATGTAGTATTTCGCACCGTTGATGTAGACGATCGTTGCGGACTTCCCCGCCGCAACGGCGCAGAAAGCCCACACGATCATCAGAGCTGCGGCACAGAGTCGTTTCATCGTCATTTCATTTTATCGCGCATCCGGATTTCGGTGATGACCTTCTTGGTGTAGAGCGGGAAATCGCCGTTCATCATCCAGGCGTAGTAGCTCGGCTCGATGCGGAACACCTCGGCCACCGAACGGCCCTTGTACTTGCCGAACCCGAAGACCTCCTCGCCCTTCTCGTTGTAGAGGATGCGCCCGGCGTAGTCGGCCGATTCGGCGCGGCACGAGTATTCGGCCAGCTTGTCGATGTCGTTCTCCAGATCGTCGTAACGGTCCAGCTGGGCCTTCAGCACCTCGTAGGTGGCCTTCGTGTCGGCCTCGGCCGAGTGGGCCTCCTCCAGGTCCTTGTCGCAGTAGAACTTGTAGGCCGCGACCAGCGTGCGCTGCTCCTTCTTGTGGAAGATGTTCTGCACGTCGATGAACTTGCGGCGTTTGAAGTCCACGTCCACGCCGGCGCGCAGGAACTCCTCGACCAGCACCGGCAGGTCGAAGCGGTTCGAGTTGAAGCCGCCGAAGTCGCAGCCGCGGATGAACTGTTCGAGCGACCGCGCGACCTGCGCGAACGTCGGGCAGTCCCTCACGTCGTCGTCCGTGATGCCGTGTATGGCCGAGGCCTCCTCGGGGATATGCATCCCGGGATTGAGCCGCCGGGTTTTGGTGATCTCCTCGCCGTCGGGCATGACCTTGACCATCGAGATCTCCACGATGCGGTCCCGGGCGGTGTCCACGCCGGTGGTTTCGAGGTCGAAGAAGATGATCGGTCGTTTGAGGTTCAGCTTCATCTGACGGCCGTTATGCGTTGATCATCATCGGCATCAGCAGCATGAGCGTCGCGCTCGACTGCTTGTCGTCGTAAACGGGTTTGAAGACGCCGGCGCGGGTCGAGTCGGCCAGTTCCACCACCACCGTCGGGGTATCCATGTTCGAGAGGATCTCGACGAGGAACGTCGACTTGAAGCCGATCGAAATGGGCTGCCCGTCGTAGCTGCACGAGATCGTCTCGTTGGCCGACACCGAGAAGTCGATGTCCTGCGCCGTGAGGGTGATCCGGTTGTCGGCGATGTCCATGCGGATCAGGTTCGTCGTGGGGTTCGAGCAGACGGCCACGCGCTTGATGCCGTTGACCAGCTCGATGCGGTCCACCAGCACCTTGTTGGGGTTGTTGGACGGAATCACGGCGTTGTAGTTCGGGTAGTTGCCCTCGATCAGGCGGCAGACGAGCGTGTGGCTCTTGAGCTTGAAGAGCGCGTTTTTCGAGTCGAAGCTCATCTCGATGGCGTCGTCCTCCTTCAGCAGCACCGATTTGAGCAGGTTGGCCGGTTTCTTGGGCAGGATGAACGAAGCCGTGACCTCGTTCGCGGTCTCGGACTCGTACTTCACGAGCTTGTGCGCGTCGGTGCCCACGAACGTCAGTGCGCCGGGCGCCAGATTGATGTAGATGCCGTTCATCACGGGACGCAGTTCGTCGTCGGCCGTGGCGAAGATCGTCTTGTTGATGCCGTTGACCAGCGTATCCACGTCCATGCTCAGCTCCTTCTTCTCGGCGCTCAGCTGCGGCACGGCGGGATAGCTCAGGGCGCTCGCGCCGGGAATCGAGAGCGAACCGCTCTTCCAGTTGATCGTGATTTCCCAGTTCTTATCGTTTACGTCGATGGTCAGCGGCAGTTCGGAGAACTCCTTCAGGGAGTCGAGCATCAGTTTGGCGGGTGCGGCGATGGTTCCCTCACTCTCCACGCTGTCTACCGTAATGGAGCCGATGAGCGTCGTTTCGAGGTCCGATGTCGTGACCTTCAGTTCGTTGCCGCTCAGCTCCATCAGGAAGTAATCCAAGATGGGAAGCGTGTTCTTATTGCTGATAACCTTGCCGGTGGTAGCCAGAAGCGAGAGCAGGGCCGAGCTTGATACTGAAAATTTCATACGTTTGTTTCCTTTCTTTATTTTCTGTTATGGTTTCTGTTATTCTAAAACTGCGAGTTTGTCGAGCGCCGTGGAGATCATCTTGCGCACGAAGGGTTTGTAGTCCGTATCGACGTTCTGGGCGATGCGCTGGGCGATGATCGTGCAGATCGTGGCGGCGCGGTGGCCCATCAGGGCCGCCAGACCGGCCAGCGCCGAACCCTCCATTTCGAAGTTGGTGATGCGGCGTCCGTGGTAGTCGAACGATTCGATCTTCTCGTTGAGCCGCGCGTCCTGCGGTTCGAGGCGCACCCAGCGGCCCTGCGGCGCATAGAA
>OHAF01001145.1_pt1 | contig 25351 bp, 24 predicted proteins | sample 1577041 | NCBI WGS metagenome assembly OHAF01 (sample SAMEA3541495, study PRJEB24748) | human gut metagenome | biome: human gut; feature: human-associated habitat; material: faeces | place: China | collected 2012
AGGTGACGATCTGTGCGCGGGTGCAAGGCTGGTTCGGCCCAAAGAGGCCGTTGCCAATACCGCCGGTGATGCCCTTTTCCTGTGCCCACTTCACAGCCTCATAGTAATAGTTGCTGGCGGACACATCGCTGAACGGACTTGTCTCAACTTCCTTGACAAAGGTAGCCTTGATTTCAACCTTGCTGGCGGGCATGATAAAGGTATATTTGCCGTTGCCCTTATCAGTCAGCTTCAGTTCCTTACCATTCTTGTCGGTCACGGTAAGGTCATCCAACTGATAGCCGCTGTCAGGCTTAGCAGTGATGGTCACAGTATCGCCCTTTTCCGCAGAACGCGGGCTAACGGTCACGGTGCCGTTCTCCGTTTTGTCGGGTGTGGTCACAGGATAGCTGGGAGAGGAGGCACCGCCGGAAGAAGAACCGTCACCGGAGAAAGGCTTTTCGACCAGCGCTGCAATGGCATCTTCAATGGCTTTTGCCATTGCATCTACTTCAGCCTGCTCGGTGATGTTCTTGTCTCGAACAACGGCATTCACGGCGGCTTCCACAGCAGAGAAATCCTTGTAGTTATCCTTGTTCAGGGCATTTGCCTTAGCAATGGCCTCGTCAACCTTAGTGTAGTCTGCGTCCTTGTATTGCAGGGCAGCAATGGCATCTTCAATAACTTTTGCCATTGCGTCTACTTCGGATTGCTCTGCAATTTTCTTGTCTCGCACAACAGCATCAAGTGCTGCTTTCACGGCGGCAAAATCTTTATAATCGCTCTCGTTCAGAGCGTTCGCCTTTTCGATGGCCGCATCAACCGCGGAATAGTCGGCAGGGTCAGTAGCAAACACCGGATAGAGCTTGCCTTGTGCGAAAGCATCGCCAAGCGCGCCTGCAACGGTACCATTCTTAAATTCTTCGTCTGTTTTTTCAATCGCAGCACCTGCATTGTTCGTAATACCGCACTCGCCGTAGCAGCAGTTCTTAGTTTTAATACTGGCAGTATAGGAGCTACCATTTTTGTAAAAGTGACCTACAAAAACCCCCGTGTCCACAATGCAAGCAGAAGTTCCCTCCGTTGAAAGGCGTGTCTTATAGGCATAGCAGTTTGTTAAGGCAAGATTCTGATCTCCAAGCATACCGATGAAACTACCTGCAAAACTCCACCCTCTGCTATCCGGAGTTGTTGCGTTTACTGAGCAGTTTGCGACAAAACAATTTGTGTAAATGGAGGGGGCAATTGGCGTATTCTCTTCGATTTCGTTGTCATCATCGTTTTCGCCGACAAAACCGCCGCCGTAACACTGGGATGTGATTCGATTGGAAATCGACGCACAATTAACAAATTGGGTACCGGCAGAATATCCGACAACGCCGCCTGCACAGTTGTTCTGGTCTGCATTCCCGTTCTTGTCGAATCGTTCACTGGTAATGTCAGAGTTGGTTACGGTGCAATTTTTGATTGTTGCTACAAAAGCACCTGCTGCGATACCTCCGGCATAGCTATAGCCGCCCCACCCGCCATTGTTGACACCAGTTGCGGTAAAATTGGTGCGATCAACTCTAAGATTCTCTACCGAACCCAACAGTACCCAGCCAAAGATACCGGCAGTGGCATATCCCTCAGAATCTCGTTGTCCGTTCGATGTGGCGTTTGCAATAGTGTATCCATCGCCATCATACTGACCAGCAAAGTAGTAGCCCTCATCGAGCGAATATCCGATAGGCACCCAGTTCGTAATGCTACTCAGTTCCAAATCAGCGGTCTGCTTGAAGTAAAAGCCGTGATAGTTTCCCGCACCATCGCTTTCTGCATCATAAGCAGCAGCTGCACCTGAATTTATTGTCTCTGCCAGCGTTTTCAAATCCTCAACCGTGGAAATCAACCACGGATCATCTTTCGTTCCACTGCCGCCGCTGTATGCAGGCATCTGTGCCGCTTCGCCCGATGCTCCCGTACCACCTGTTTCATCCGCCAGCGCTGCCGTGGGCAGCAGGCTCAGGCACAAGGCCAGTGCCAGAAGAATACTCAAAACTTTCTTTTTCATTACCATCCCTCCATGGTGCAGAAGGATTTTCCCGTAGGGTTTCCCTACGGGAAGCGGGGGTACCCCCGCTTCGATCCTATTCTGCCTTTATACCGTGGAGTTTAGCACCGCCACGTTCGAAATGCAATAGACCTTGTGCGAATAGCACACGACCTTGCGTGAATAGCACATTCCGCTTGCCCTGCGGCAAAAATGATGGTATGCTACAAAAAAGACAAATCGAGAGGGAACGCTATGAAGTCAAACAGCATTTCCATTATTTCCAACCGCAGGCGCATCAGCCTGTCGCCGGAGGACATTCTCTATGTTCAGCTGGTGAACCGTCAGTCGGTCATCCATGTTTCCGGCGGCAAGACCTACGAAACCTATACCACCATAGACGATCTGGAGCAGATGCTCGGCAGTGGTTTTCTCCGTGCTGACCGCGCCACGCTGATGTCCGCCAAGGATATCCATACCATTGGAAAGAAGATTGAACTTATCAACGGCGAGCTGTTGAGCTTCACCCGCCGGAGAAAACGGGAACTCAAGGAACAGCTGCGCGCCGGACGGCGGCAGATCGTGCAGGAGCTGGCCGGGAGAGACGCTCCTACCACGCGGGAAGATTACCAACGGCACTATGCCAGCTATGACAACGCCCCCTTTGCCTTTACCGACATTGAGATGGTGTTCAACGAGGAACGTGCCGCCGTGGACTGGATCTTCCGCTACGGCAACGAGGTTCTGGCAACGCTGGAAAAAACGCCGTTGGAGCAGCTCATTGACCACTCCTTCGGCAGCATTTTCCCCAATATGGACGCCAAGTGGCTGCGGGTCTATGAGCGCACGGCGCTGTACGGCGAGATGTTGGAAATTGTGGATTTCAGCCCGGAGATCGACATGGCTCTGCGAATCATCTGCTTCCCCACCTTCAAGGGTCACTGCGGCTGTATCCTATTTGATCAGGCGGAGATCCAGACGGTGCAGACCGGGAAGTAACAGTATGAGGGGTATTGCTGTTTTTTCTCATATTTACGTTTGCTCTGAGTATAACACTTACGATTATAAGGTGAAAAACACTATCACGGATAAGGCACCCCCGCGCAGGGGTATCAACCCAATACCGTTCATGAGCAGAAAGCGAGGACGCCGAAAATCCGGCGTCCTCGCTTTGCATTTTGGTGCGCCCGGCATGGGCAACAACTAGGTGGTGAAAGACCACTAAAAAAATCAGATATTCCGCTGCCGAACTTGAATAGTTGCCGAGAATTCACGGCATGAACTATCCGGAATTCCCAGATAGTTCCGATTTGAACCTACTAGACGGAAATACAGTCTAGCCACCGGCGGCAGTTATTAAGCTTTTCTTAATAACTGCTGCTTTAATGCTTGCTCCATGCATATACAGTATAAATTGCTCTGCAATTACAAAACAAATGCGGAAATATCTGCGCATATCCGTTTGATGTCAACTTTCGTTTTAAAATCAAACTGAAGTCTATTCCCGTCATTGAACACGAGAACAAGTTCGCTATCAATGTCCAACACACCGGCTGTTTCAATTCCCCAATACTGCACTTTCGAGTATGGATAGGAAAAGTACGATACCTTTTTCCCGGTGATTCCTTGAACATTTACTACGAACACACGTTTGTTTGTGAAAATCACTTGATCTCGAATGGTTTGGAAGCACTGAACGATCTCCTCACCTAAAGTGAAAAAACCTCCTACTTCCGGACGAACCTGTGAAGCAGAAATCTCTCTTAGATTCATCAAATTTGCATCGCCGAGAATACCAGTAGAAACATTTGCCATAGATAAAAACCTCCTGTCATTTGTCTTTTAGCGCATTTCAAAATTTATTGGTTGTTAATACTGAATGTTAAAAAGCAACAAATAATCATTTGAGAAATTCCTCATTCACGAAACAGGTTTTAAAGCCACATAGCAGACAGTAATTGCTTTTCGCTTAGCAACGCTAATTCCATCAAAACAATAACAAAGTGTAGCACTATGCGGATAACTACCGTGTATCTCTGTGACCATACTTCGTAATAGGCAGTGGAGAAACTGCCGCTGCATTTTTTTGAAATAAGCGAACGGTGGCGAGATGGCAATGGCATTGGATCGTCCATAAAGAAAAAACGAGAATGTTGTTCTGCATCCTTTGGTTCCGAACAAAACGTTGAGGAGAACAGAAACGACGAATCAGCTAAGTGTTCGGCTTGAACCATCCGGAAAATCCGGATGGTTGCCCGTTTGCAGTTGATTGCCATGATTATAGTTGTGTCACTGCCATTTTTACAATGTTCACTTCATCACTTTCGTAAGCAGCGTTTGATAACTGTCCACCACATCATACACCACATTTTGACTGCTGATTGCCTTGAAATGCTCCCTTGCGCAGTGAATTTTCGATTCCTCAATGAGCCGGAGCTGCATAGAGGACATGGAGCCTTTCGTTTCAGCAACGAAATAGATGTGCTTGACCGTACCTTCATAGAAGGCTATCGCCCAGTCCGGATTATAATGCCCAACCGGCGTTGCGATATAGAAGCTGTCCGGCAGCTTGACATAAACCGCAACATCTGTGTTGGTGTCCAGATCGGATGCAAAATCGCGCTCGTTCGTGGAATCGTACACGATATGATCGTATAGATGCCGCTGCGCTTTCATTGCATTTGTACCGAGCTTGCCCTTGATGGTCGGCTCGGTAAAGATGTTCGTATCGTAATGCTCATCCAGCACGTTGTAGGTAATATGCTGAATAATTGCAGTTGCCTTTTCATCATTGATCAAAGCTGCTGCCTTGATGATGAATTCTTCCGGATTGAATTTGAACTGTTCAAATACACCCTTTTCGATACCGGTCAAAATCGCAACAACTGCCTTGCGCGTCAAGCCTGTTTCGCCAACGAGTTTGCCAACCAAGTCATACTTTACGCTGCTGTTGGTGCGAATCTGCTTCCGACTATCATAAGTAGACGACTTTGATTTCGAGAATGCACTTCCGTCAAGGAGAGAATCCTTCGACTTGATCTCGTCCATTGCGCCGGTTTCAACCTTGAAGAATATCTTCGGCACATGAAGATTCTGGTTGAGCGATGCGATGGCTTTCTTCACAAGCTCATCCGTATCAAAGTCCACCACATACACGGATTTCGGGCTGATGCGCTTCCAGAGCGCTTTGAACTCCGGCATGGCAAGCTTGTCGGGATCAACTTGCAGCTCCACATTCTTGTCACGGGCGTTCTCCGGCTGCATGGCGCGGCTGTCATAGACGGAATCAAGAATATTAATCACAGAATCGCGGCTGTCCGCCACTTCCTCCGCGACCTGAATTGCACCATTTGCTTTGTCGGCATAATATTTATCGGTCAGTACGCCCTTCTTGTCGATATAGCCGTTGACAATCAAATCAAAATAAATTGCCTGCGCTGTATCGCCGTCCACGACCTGCTCGTTGCCTCTGGCGTCCACAATGACCTTGTCCTTGAACAGATCAGCGGTAACAGCCACAGGACGTCCGGCAACTGCATCGGCAAGCTCAGTCTGCAAGCCCTTTGCGAAGCTTTCATAGCTCTCACTGGCGATGACGGTCAGAACATTGATGGACTGCACATCATTTCCAAGCACGTTGGCGTCCATACGCTCGCCGTCCTGATTGACACACAAGCGCAGACCGCGACCGACCTCTTGCCGTTTGCGAACCTCACTGCTGCTTTGTTTCAGAGTGCAAATCTGAAACACATTCGGATTGTCCCAGCCTTCGCGCAATGCGGAGTGCGAAAAAATGAAACGCACAGGAGACCTTTTCGGATCACGATCCAGAAGCAGTTCCTTGTTCTTCATGATCAGGTCATAGGCGTCAATATCATCGGATATGCCTTCCTTCTTGTCGGAGAGCTTGCTGTCGGTCATCTTGCCCTTTTTGTCAACGGAGAAGTAACCGGCGTGGGTATCATGGGCAGAAATCGCGTCCAGGTAGCGGATGTAGTCCTCGTCTCCGATTTCCCGCTGCATGGAGCTGAGAATGTCGTTGTACTCTTCCTCGAACATATCCGCATAGATGCCGTTGAACGGATGCCCCGCCTCATCATACTGCTTGTACTTCGCAACCTCGTCGATGAAGAACAGGGACAGGACTTTGATGCCCTTATGGAAAAGCTGACGTTCCCGTTCCAAGTGAGAAAGAATTGTCTCGCGGATCTGAATGCGCCGAAGCTGGTCTTCGCTGACCTTGCCGATCACATCACCGGCAAAGATTTTGACGCCGTTCAGGAACTCCACGGAGTTATCGCGTCCGTCAATGGACTTGACCACAAAGCCGACTTTGTACTCGTCCAGATTGCCGGAATTGTCGTAAAGATTATATCCGATTCCGACTGTTGCTGTTTTTTTGCGAATACCATTGGCACCCTTGCAATCAAACAGGATGGTCGCCGTCGGGTCGGCTTTGGAAAGATTGATGCTTTCCAGATAAACAAATCCATCGGTTGCCGTGCTGCCAGACTCTGTGATGCCCTTAACGGCAATCTTCTTGACCAGCCGCTTGTTGTACGCTTCCATCGCATCAAGGCGATAGACCATGTTATAAATGCTGTCCGCCTTATGAGTGGCGGAGTAGCGCAGCGTCAGCAACGGATTAAACTCTTTCAGGCGTTCCTTTGTCTGCTTGCCCTCGACTGACTGCGGTTCGTCAATGATCAAAATCGGGTTTGTCTTAGCGATAATGTCGATTGGACGGCGGGAGCGGAACTCGTCCAGCTTCATGTAAATACGCCGCGCATCCTTACCTCTGGCGTTGAATGCCTGAGAGTTGATGATCATGACATTGATGGCGCTGTCTGACGCAAAGCGGTCAATTTCCGTGAGTTGCGCAGAGTTATAGATGAAGAACCGGATCTTCTTGCCGTATTCCTCCGCAAAATGCTCCTGCGTTACCTGAAAGGACTTATAAACGCCCTCGCGGATGGCAATGCTCGGCACGACCACGATGAATTTGCTCCAACCATAGTGCTTGTTCAGCTCATACATGGTCTTGATGTAGGTATAGGTCTTGCCGACGCCGGTTTCCATCTCAATCGTCAGGTTATAGCGACCTTCCAGCTTATCCGACGGCTTGATCTGATTGGTACGCTGCACCTTTTGCAGATGTTCCAGAATCAGCTTGTCGGAAAGCTCCGGCACGATGCGTTCGTTGCGCCAGCCGGTGAAGTCATCATCATCTGTAATTGTCTGCTGTCCGTAGCCTCTGTCCATCATGTAGGTAGGCGTGAGGTACGGCTGTCCGGCAAAGACGTCAACAACCGCTTTTGCCGCATCCGCTTGAAATTTTTGATGTTTGAATTGGAGTTTCATGTGTTCTCCCTCTTAATAATCTCGTCATTATCCTTTCGGACAATTCTAAGCAGCAAGGTCGGAAAAGGCTCTTTTGCATTTGTAATACCACCAGTTAATACTCGTTTCTCTACTGCCATAAATGGTAAAAATCCAACATTATTAAGAGAGCTAATAGATTCATTTAACGAAAACGCAATCATAACCTGATAACCTGGCTCATACTCATCCAAACAGTCAAGTTGATCGTTTACAATTTGAATAAATTTACTAATTTCCTCGGCCTCTTCAACAGTTTTCGGTTCTTCATAAGAGTATTCCATAGCGGAACAGCCATCCACTATTGCCACTAATTCTTGACCCGTTGATATGCAATGCAGAAGAATATCCTCATGTCCTTTTTCTCTGAATATCTTTATCGGTTTATATTTAACATTAGTTGTTGCTTCTTTTTCGCCATTTGACGCTATGGTTTTATACCAATTATCACGATGTTGGATTAGTTCTTTTTCTGTAAACCTAATTCCTTTTGGATGTTTAGGATCATATTGCCGAACCTCTGCATGACAATCAAAGCAAAGTGGGATTGCATTGTCGTATGTATCTGTACCGCCATCTGCACGTGCCCTAATATGATGAACTTCCATATTATTACCGCAAAACTTGTGGCAAATGCAACAGCATCTCCCGCACGCAACCATTGTCCTTGTTTTTATATCTTCTGAAAAAGCCATATCAGATCACCCTCACGCGCTTGGAAATGTCGTTTGCATCCTCCGGCATATAGAGCTTGAAAATCTCGAACACGTTGATTTTCTCCGGGCTGGACGCAAAGCCGGAATCGCGGAAGACGGCGCGAAGTGGCTTGCGCATGGCAATCTCCTTGACCACATTTTCGGGGATATTCGCATCAAAGCAGGCGATCAGGTCGCCGTCGTTGTAGGTGTGGACAGTGCAGCCGTCGATCTGCTCGGACTTGTAGGGCAGGGACAGCGGCAGACCCCAGTCAATCAGGCAGCCAAACAGCAGGTCGAGGTCGGTGCGGTCTTCCTTGATGTTGGATTCCAACCCGGCAAGCATTCCCTGATCGTAGTCGTCCGGCGCATAGTAGACGTCCTTCATGTTGGTATCGTCCAGCTTGAGGACGCGGAAACCGATGTCGAGGTCTTGCGTGGTCATGGGGCTTTCCGACTTGATCTTATCCCCAGCGCGGCGGATGCGCTCTTTGCCGATTTCACTAATGGTTGAGTATCCCATTTTTCTTGCAGGACTGGATATACCGCATTCCTCAGGGTATTGAATTTGAATGCTTGTGCGATGCCCTCCGTCTTTTGAATTTGCTTTCATTATTGCTTCCGCTGTAGTCGCACTACCCGAAAAGAAGTCCATAATCAGCATTTGAGGATCATTCATCAAAGTTATACACCGTTCAATTAAGCGTGTTGGCTTTGGCGTGTCAAAAGGTGCTTGCCCAAAGAGTTGTTTTAGCTCAGAAATACCCTCTCGCGTCGTTCCAACATCTTTGCCAAACCATATTGTTTCTGGTGCCCTGCCCTCAAGTGTAGAAAGATATATTTTCCGAATGATTCTCGTTTCGTCAGCACTGAAAATAATTTCTCCGGATTTAATTTTTTCAGCTACCGTTTCCTTGCTCCAACGCCAACCGTTTTCGCAAGGCTTAATCACCTTTCCACTTGGAGAAATAATATCGTAAATAAGATTGGGACGATATAACGCATTGCGAACGTCTCCGCTGCGCCACGGACCCTTAGGATCGTTGTCAGGGTTTGAGTACGCTTTGTTGTCCTCATCCGTTCTTTCTAAACTGCCGAGTTTGAAAGATAATGCGTCTTTGCAATAAATCAACACATAACTGTGTTGAATAGAGAAATTGCCTAGATATCCTTTAGGCTGAATACTGTGCTGCCAAACGATTGTTGATACATAATTTGATGCACCAAAAACCTCATCACAAATTTTCTTCAAATTCTCCTGCTCTTTATCATCAATACTAATAAAAATTGCGCCATCTTCTGTAAGAAATCCACGTGCAAGCAGCAGTCTTTGATAAATCATAGAACACCATTTCGAATGATACCTTGGATTGCTTGACAGATTTTCTGAAAAGACTTTATTGCCTTCTTCATCGTATACTTCGGATGCGGTCTCGTATTCATCTTGTGTCATGCCATAGTCATCCGGATAAATAAATCTATCGCTTCCCGTGTTGTACGGCGGGTCGATATAGATCATCTTGACCTTGCCGAGATAGCTTTCCTGCAAAAGCTTGAGGACTTCCAGATTATCGCCCTCGATGTAGAGGTTTTCGGTGGTGTCCCAGTCCTTGCTCTCTGCCACGCAGGGGCGCAGGGTCTTGCGGATCGGCTTGTTGGCTTCCACGATGGCAGCCTTCTTGCCGACCCATGTGAACTCGTATGCCTCGTCCCCGTCCACCACGTCCGGCGAGAGCATCTGTTTCAGCAGCTCAAAATTGACAGCCCGCTTGTACACCTTCTTCTCTGGCGTACTGTGTTCCTCGTCCAGCATCTCCGTGATGCAGTTGGGAAACAGGGCAGCAATGCGGTCTATGTTCTGCGCCGTCAAATCCGGCGATTCAAATTTCATCTTGTCCATTAGAATTTTTCTCCTCATCTTCTTGTTGAGTGGTATTGCTATCTGGCAGCACGCCAAAGTCAATCTCAGATAGCCGTTGCTGCAATTCTGTTACAGCCGGGGGAATGTTAATTTTATATGATGCAAACTGCTTTGTAATTTCATTCATGGCTCTTGTCGCTGGGGCTATATCGCTTTGCAAAGCGGCAATTTTACCAAGGTTGGTAATGGCGGCAATTACTTCAGGCTTCAAAGTCCATTCATATGTCGCAAACCGTCCAATCTGTGACAAGGATTTTGAGACTTCCGGACTAATTGATGTAATGCTTTTGAATGCTTCGGATGCGGCAAGCAAGCCACTTGTGTCAATCGGAGATTCTAAAGCTGCCAAAGCTGAACTTAGTGTGTTATTAAAATCTGTGGATGTAACTTCGGTGTTTGTTCCTTTCGCACCAATTAGTTTTCCAATGGCTGAATCCAGTTCTGTATTCACTTTCTTAAAAAGCTTGTGTGCCTTGTTGAATTGCTCATAGTCTATATTGTGAGCATGCATTACATCGTTTCTGTAGTTGCGAATTTCAGAAAATGAGCTGCAAAGTGTCTCTACACAGTCATCTCCCAGAAGAAGCGTCCACAATCTATTTTCATCTAATTTGTTGATAGCATCCAGCAGTTCAGCTCGCGTAAACTGCCATGACAATGTTTTGTTAATCGTTTCTTTTGCCTTTTTGACAAATGCCGCATCCGAAAAGAGCGTTTCAAAAATGTTCCCAAGATCCTGTTCTTCCAATCCCACAATTACTTTTTGAGAATTTTCATCGCCATGAAGTGAACTTGCAAGATACAGAAGCTTTCGCAGTTTTCGTTCGAATTCATTTACTATTGGATACAATGCTTTGTTAAAATAAGCGGAGCATTCGTTTGCGAGAACTATGGGTCTGTAATTTTCGCAAACTTTCCTGTTGATCGGGTCAAGGGTTTTTGCTGCATCCAAACTTACGCCAGGAACACTTATCAACAGAGTCCAGCATTTACTATTCTCAAACTTTGTAATCTCTTTAGTAACCTTTGGAGAAATGATCAGGTTCTCCAAATCAGCTTTGTATTGGTCAGACGTAAAAAGATATTCTTGAACCACTTCATTTCCTCCGTTCTCTCTGTAACTGTTTTAACTCCGCGTTCATTTCCATCCGCCGATTTAGCTGCTTCTCTTTCCGCATCTTGCTTTCCAGTACGGCGATCTGCTTTTCAAGCTGTTTCTTCTTTTCATCCCGTTCAACAGACTCTTTCAGGCTTTCACCGGAATCTGTTTGCAGATTGCCCCCGGCGATCTGGCGGACGAGGCTTTCATAGACGGCATCCATGTTCAAGCCGTTGATACTAAGACGCAGCTCATCCTCCGGCATCCAGTCGGTGTGATAATAGCGTCCCACCTTGAAGGCGTTGCTTCCGGATGCAGCAGCCTCTTTATAGCCAATCCACGCCTGAGCCTTGCCGTCACGGGTCAGAATAAAGAGGATATGATACGGGATCTCTTTGTCGATCTGTTTCAGAACAGCATCATCAAGCAACGGTTCATTCAAGCGTACCTCAAATACCTCGATTTCGGTTACAGCTTCACCCGCAGCAATGTTCAGCGTAGACGTCGCCAGCTTATTTTTCCAGTACACCATCCGAATCTGGTCAATAAACACACGGCGTAAGACCGGGGAAATAGTAAGGTTCTCATAGAATTTCTGCTTTGGAATTCGCTTGTTAAATTCAGTGGTTCTGGGAAAATGGAGCATTTTTAATCACCTACCAAATTTAATTCGTAGTTCAGGAATGCTATTTATTAGATCAATTACCCATGGCTGTAGGAAATAAGTTATTTGCGGATCGTTCATATCTACTGCATGGGTTGACCCTGCAGGAGAAATAATATAAAAATGTTGTAGCTCTATAACTGCTCCATCGTGCATCGGAAGCATCGCTGTATGAGAGGATTCGTTTAAAAGCGCTTTTATTATTTTTACTTTATTATCGCCAATTCGTTTTAGGTACTTGATTTGACCTTTTCGCACTCTTTTGCTGGTATATCCATCCGCTATTTTTTTCGCAATGAATACAACTAAAAGCACTGCCAAGATTGACACTGATACAACAAACACAGTTCCAATGAAAAATCCATATTTGTCGCGAAAGCTTGTCATATACAGTCGCGCTATTATTGCATCTGGAAGAAGGAGTAATAATCCGCTTGCAACCGCTAAAGCGCCGAGTATATGCGGAGGCAATTTCAAGAAGTCAACAATGTTTTTCATACAATCATCCTTATTTCACGACTAAAAAACAAATCAGCTCGAAATCATCCAGTCCTGACACCACGTTAGTCAGTGCAGAAGTCCCCCCGCTTTTGAACAAGCTGTCAATATCGCTCTCGTCCTTTACCTCGATGATTGAGGCAATGGCGTCGCCAAGTAGTTTGGAAAGACGGGACATATTTTTGCCGTCGCGGGTTTCTTTGTTAAACGGCTTATAGGCTGCAGGGATCGGCTCTGTCTGCCCTTTGCAAAGAAAACGCATTCTATCCAGCATCTGCTTCGGGGAAAGATGGTTACAGACAACCTCGCCGTCATCCCCGATATAAACCATATAGAAGGGATGCAATCGGTTCTGGTTGTCGATGTTTACGCTGTTGGAGCGATTTTTCAAAACGAAAATCACACCGGCAGGCGCGTCCTCACTGGCAGGAACAACCGAGTGCAGACCGAAAGGCGTTTTTTCGATATCCGGATGGTTCTTGACATATTCCAGCAAATCCAGACGGAACTCGTTGAGCCCCAAATCCATAATGGAAATGCCGGTGGTCATATCCTCAATATCGACAACCTCGTCCTGCAGGCGCTTCAGCTGCGCTTTTCGGTATTCAAGGTCAGTTTTTTCGTCATTGCTGAGCAGGTTATCGTCGCCCGTGGCGGTCATATCCACGATTTTCATACGGGTTTCAACTCTGGCTTTCAGGTTGATATAATCGTCAAGGGTCACATCAGGCCAGAAATTCACAAGCTGAATGACCTTGTTGCGGCTTCCGATACGGTCAATACGCCCGAAACGCTGAATGATACGAACCGGATTCCAGTGAATGTCGTAGTTGATCAGGTAGTCGCAGTCCTGTAAGTTCTGACCTTCGGAAATGCAGTCAGTGGCAATCAAAATGTCGATTTTCGTATTGTCTCCGGGCATTAACAGCTCTTTGTCCTTGGATATCGGAGAAAAGCAGGTCAGAACCGTGTTTAAGTCAGACCGCAATCTCGGGCAGGTGGTGCGCCCTTCTACATTACCGGTGATCATGGCGGTATTCAAACCGAACTTTTCTTTTACAAAGGGACCGACATTGTTGTACAGATATTCCGCGGTGTCAGAAAATGCCGTGAATATGATGATTTTTTCGTTTCCGGGATTGATGGGTGTAGTGATTTTATTGTTGATCACACGGAAAAGCTCACGCAACTTCAAGTCGTGCTCCGGCGTGATGTCGCGCACCATATAAGTAAGCAGCTCCAGAACTTCGGCGTCCTTTTGCAGTTCCTTGCGCCACGACACATAATCCATGTCCGCAAGGTCAATCTTGACCTTTTTGCCAAACGCGAACAAATCATCGGTATCCTGATCGTCGCCGTCAAACTCGTTTACATTGGAAATGTCCGTCAAATTCAATGTGGAGCCCATGTGGTGGTTAAAACGGTCGATGGTGTCGATTGTGCTGTCGATAAGCCCCTTGATTCGTTCCAGCGTTAAATTGAACGAATAGACAGAGCTTTCCATACGCTTCATCAGGTTGATGGCCATCAACCTGCGGATGCCCTGCTCACGACTGGCCTGTGTAAAGCCCACATTGACAGTGTTGTCGCCGTAAAGCTCCGCGTATTTTTCCATTCTGCTCGGCAGAATAAAGTGGGAAGGCGTGTAAATCGTCAGATTCAGAAGCATCAGCTGCTCGAAAATCTCGTTGTAGTTGATGGCATCCTTCAAATCCGTCAGGTGCGGGCGCAGAGAGATAGGCTTCAGGCGCGTGGGGAAGGTGCCGATGTCGCTTGTGTCATAGTATTTCTGAATGTGCTTGCGGGAACGGGCAATCGTGACACTGTCCAGCAGCTCAAAAAAGTCGAAGTCCAACATTTTGAGCAGGTTTTCGGTTGTACGGTCGCAGGGTTCCCACTTGCTCCATGTGTTAAATGCCCGCTGCGCATTTCTGAAAATTTCGTCAATCGAACGGCTGGTATTGAGTTTTTCGTCAATATAATCGGTGTGTCCTTCGTAAGCCAAGGCAAGCTGATTTTTCAGGTCATTGAAGCGGTTGTTGACCGGTGTGGCGGAGAGCATCAGCACCTTTGTTTTCACGCCTGCGCGGATGACCTTTTTCATCAAGGTTACATAGCGATTATCCTTGGTTTCTTCATCCGAGTTTTCAATCAGCTTGCCGCCGTTGCGGAAGTTGTGGGATTCATCGATCACGACAAGATCATAGTTGCCCCAATTCAATCTGCTAAGATCCAGACCGTTTGAGTTGCCGTGTGTGCGGTTCAGGTCAGTGTGGTAAAGTACATCGTAGCGGAGTCTGTCAGCAGCAATCGGGTTGTTGACATAGTTGTCCTTATAGGTGTTCCAGTTGTTCGTCAGTTTTTTGGGACAAAGCACCAGAACGGATTTGTTGCGGTTTTCGTAGTATTTTATAACCGCAAGCGCAGTAAAGGTTTTGCCGAGACCGACGCTGTCCGCAAGAATACAGCCGTTGTATTTTTCCAGTTTATTGATAATGGCAAGGGCTGCATCGCGTTGGAAATTATAGAGCATTCCCCAGATTTTGCTTTCCTTGAAGCCGGTTGCCTCGTTTGGCAAAACATCTTCGGACACATCTTCCAAAAACTCGCTGAAAATATTGTAGAGAGTCACAAAGTAGATAAAGTCGGGCGAGTTCTCATTATAGGCAGCCGTGATGCTGTCGATCACCTCATCTGTGACGACCTGAAGCACCTTGCTGTCGTTCCAGATTTCATTGAAGTCAGCAAGCAAAGTGCGGGCAAGGGACTCGTCCTTTACAATTGTGGTGCTGATTACATTGCCTTTTTCGCAACCAAGTTCAACCGTAGTAAAGTTGTTGATGGGGGTATAGCCTACGCCGTCAACTACAATTTGTCCCTGAATAGATTTGTCACTGACATTTGATTTGAAAGTGACCTTCTGCCTGATCCACTCTGCACATTCTCGTGCAATAGCTTTTTGGGTCAATTCATTGCGGAGCTTAATTTCAAATTCAGTACCGTAAAGATTTCGTTCACGGGTTAAGCGCGGAATGTAAAATTCACGGCGTTCTTTTTTGGCCTTTTCTGTCACGAAAGTCGGAGATGTAAAAATAAAGCGGAGTTCCTCAATCTGTGATAGCTGCTCCTTCAACTCTTGAAAGGCATAGATAGAGAAACAAGCCGCTGCAATGGATAGTCTGCTGCCTTGCTTGATTTCCACTGACAAGTCGTCTTTCAGTGTTTTCGTAATATTATTGATAATCTCCATTGCCTACACCCATCCTAAACACATTTAAAATAACAGTCTATAAATGCACCGGATTTTAATCGTCATAGAATTCCAGAATTTCATCTGGGGTGCAGCCGAGGGCTTGGCATATATTTCCAATCACCTCGGTGGTCACATTTTCGTCCCTTGCCAACTTGAGCATTTGATAACGATTCAAACCGGCAAGTTCTTGCAGATCCTTCTTCTTCATTTTCTTGTCAATGAGAATCTTCCAAAGTTTGTTGTACCGTACAGCCATTTCTTAGTCTCCTTTGGGGTGTGCGTAACCACTGCGGAATTGAATTGAATCCAGTTTATTTCTATTATAGCGCAAAAAAGTGTTCTTTTCAATCCTATGTGTCGAAATTCGCACATTTTTGTTCTTGATTTTGCTGCAGAGCACTAAATTGGAAAAACCACTCCCGGCAAGAACCTTTTCAGTTAACACACAAACGTCACTGATTATCTCGGCACGATCACAGATACTCGTGTGAGAAGGTCTCCCTTGCCGACTAAAAATAGAAATTTAGCAGTCTGGGAACATACTTTGTCTGCGGCTGATGTCCTTGGCAAAGTTCATATATTTTGTCTCGCTTTTTAGTACATTTTGCTTGTGTAATCGTTGTTTCTGAATTATACTTGGTTTTGGACATTCCTGCACTTTTTGTCATAGGCAAATTGTATCTCACTAAGAGAACCAATTGTAGACTGCAAGGCATCAGCTTAACACAGGAATGGGAACCAGATCACAGTTGGATGAAGGGTAAGCAAATACGCTTTCAGCCTGACAGGTATTTACTTGTCGGGCAATTTTTGTTTTTGTTGCAGGATTCGACAGAACGGTTCGGTATGTATGGCGAAATCATTTGTTGATTTATATGGCGCAGGAGCGCCACATTAAAGCAAATTTCCGTTTGCGGACAACTGCACCCTTTAAGGCTGCGCCGTACAACGTAGATCGTATATCAATTCTATGCCAGATGGTTGTTGTGACCATCTGGCATATTTTTTTGTGTTCTTTCGTCTGTACCTTGCCGCCCGGCTGCATTCGTGGACCTCCCGATTTTGAGCTTTATTCTATGAAACTCAAAATTTAGGAGGTTTATATGATTAAAAAGAATGCCGGCGATAAGTATGTGCTTACGGCAGAGGATGCCGAGCTGCTTGCGCGATTTTCAGTATACGCAAAGCGCACCTTAGCTAACAAAAGGGCGGAGTATTATAGAAAAGTAAAACCCATTTTGGATCATGAGCATCTCTATGAAGATCTCTCAGCGGCGGATAAAAAACGCTGCCAGGGCAGCCCTTTCACGGTGGAGGAGATCCTCGGCGAAAAATGGTTGCGGGAAAAGCTCCGAAAGAGCCTTTCCGTTCTGTCTGAGCCGGAGCGCGTGGTCATCAAGCTGCTCTATAAGGACGAACTTACACCCGAACAGGCTGCCCGGAAGTTGGGTGTCACCAGTTCTACAATTCGGTCTCACAAGAAGAATGCTCTCGATAAGCTGAAGAAAGAAATGCTGGAGGATGATTGATATGATTTCTTTTCGCGAACTGTTGATTAACGCTAAAAACGGTGATGAAAAAGCCTTGATGGAAATGTTTGACCTTTTTCGTCCCATGATAGAGAATGCGAGCCGCAGTGCTAACCGCAAAGATGAGGATCTGCATGATATTATCGTTATGGCGTTCATTCAGGCAATTTCAAAGTTTCCCATCGATAAGCTTTGATCAGCGAATCGTGCTTGATGGCAGTTAAAACCACATAGCATTATCAGCACGAGCATCTGCCGTTTGGGGTAGACGCTCGTGCTGTTTTTTTATCCCTGCCAAAGCGAGATCATAGTTTGCAGAGGAACTGAGCAATTTCCTGAACAGAAAACAAATTGTCGCAAAGAATATTCATATCAACGCAGGTAATCACCTTGATACTTCCAGCATTCAGTGTGCATCTGAACTGAAATAAAACATTTTTTCTGCCACGAGTGTCCGGCTCTTGGCAGATTTTTTCACGCGCAGATTGATTATTATGAGCGAGTTTTTCCCCGCACCTCTTGCAAAACTGAAAGAAGCACGGTATAATATGACCAAACGAACTAAAACGGTCATATTTAAGGAGGCGCGAGCTTGGCTTTTACCGATTACGAGACCGAGCAGCTCCGCAAGGCGTTGCTGAAGGAAACAAGACATTGCGCTGTTACACTGGGGATGAAGAAAACCTCCGTGGATCAGCTGACGAAGGCGGTCGGCATTGCGAAGGGCTCGTTCTATAAATTCTTCGAATCCAAGGAAATGCTTTTCTTCGCGGTTTTGGAGAACATTCACTCCGAGCTTTACAGAGTGGCTGACCATGCACTGAGCGAAGCTGACAGCTTACCGCCGCCGGAGCGCGCGGCAAAGGCGGTTCTTGCCGTTTGCCGGCGACTGTCTGATACCGGCGACATGGTTTTCATTGAAAACGATGCAAAGCTGCTTTTGCAAAGACTGCCGGAGGATGTCAAAAACGTGCATTACCACGATGACGAGACGCACATCCGCCAGCTTTTGGAGAAATATGACCTTGTGCCGAATCGCGGTATCTCTTTAGCTGCCGCCACGGTGCGGGGACTGATCTTGACTGTTTCCCACAAGGAGCAGATTGGAGAACTGTACTCGCAGGTGCTGGAAATGTTAGTGTACGGCGCTTGCAGGGAGTTGTTTAAATAAGCGGAAGGCCGCAGAGATGCGGCTTTTCTGAGATACAGTAGTTAGTACCATCTAACGGCGCGGCTGTATGTATCGGCTAGGCAAGCCTAACATTGAAAGGAATGATAGCGATGCAGGAACACAAGAACTTCTGGGACAAAAATGCCGGTCGGTACGACCGCTTTATGCGAAAGGATCGGGCAGCGTATGATGAGATGTATGCGCTGATCCGTCCGGTCGTGAAAGGCAAAACAGTGCTGGAGCTTGCCACCGGCACGGGTCTGATTGCTAAAAACATCGTAAACGCGGCGGCGCATATCGAGGCAAGCGATACCTCTGCCGAAATGATTCGGGAGGCAAAACGCAGGAATTACTCTGCAAAGCTGCACTTTTCGGTGCAGGATATGTTTCGCCTGCCCTATGCAGACAAGTCCTTCGATGTGGTGATCGTGTCCAACGCGCTGCACATCGTGCCGCAGCCGGAGAAAGCTCTTGCTGAGATTCATCGGGTACTGAGGGATGACGGCGTGTTGATCGCGCCTACCTTCACCCACGCAGAAAACTCCTTTTTCGGAAACAGTAAGGCTTTTTTCCTGAAGCTGGCGGGCTTTCCCCTATACAGCAGGTGGACGAGTGAGGAATACCTGTGTTTCCTGCAGCAAAATGGTTGGACTGTGCGGAAAAGCGATGTGCTAAAGGCGTCTTTTCCGCTGACCTATGTTGAATGCGTGAAAGCGGAGGTGTGATATGTCGTTCTTTGAAAACACCCGCAAGCCTGTGGGCTTTGGCGGGAAAATTATGGTTGCTATGATGAATCTGGGACACAGTCCCGTGGCGCGGTGGGGACTTCGCTTTTTAGAGCTTGCGCCGGATGCCAGAGTGCTGGATTGCGGCTGCGGAGGAGGCGCTAATATCAAAAGGCTGCTGAAAAAATGCCCGCAAGGCATCGTCAGGGGTGTGGATTATTCTGCTGTCAGCGTAGAGAAAGCCCGGAATTTAAACCGGACTGCCATTCAGAAAGGGCGCTGTGCGGTGTGGCAGGGAAGCGTGGAACATATCATCTTTGCCAAAGATTGGTTTGATGCGGTTACCGCCTTTGAAACGGTCTACTTCTGGTCGGATTTGCCGCAGTGCCTTCGGGAAGTCCGGCGGGTGTTGAAGCCCGGTGGGACATTTCTCATCTGCAATGAGAGCAGCGGTGACACGGACAAGGACGAAAAGTGGACGGAGATCATCGGCGGCATGACCATCTACAAAGATATTGAATTAAAGGCGTATCTGGAGCAGGCAGGCTTTCACGATGTGCAGATACACAAAAAGAAAAGTTGGCTCTGCATCACGGCGCGGAAATGAGGAGATCAAGCATGAGCATCTTTGCATCCATCCTGCACATGGCTTATAAGCTCTCCGGCGCGAAAAAGGCGTTCGCTTTGCCGGAGGATGCGCTGCAAAAGGAAATCGAAAAGCAGAACCGGCACCGCGGCGTTTTTACGCCCACCGACCGCAAGGCGTATTATGAAACAATTACAGTGAACGGCTTTCCCTGTTTGATCGTGCGAGAGCGTCCGAAACCGTCCAAGCGTGCTATTCTCTATTTCTTCGGCGGCGGCATGGTGATTGGCCCCGATAAGGGCGACCTGCCTGTGATGCGCAAGCTCTGCCGCGAGACCGGCTGTGATGTGTGGTTTCCGTTTTACCCGCTCTGCATGGAACACTGCATTACTGAAACATACGCGATGGTGTACGAATGTTATCGAAAAATGATTACACTGTACGGCGGCGGAAATGTCAGTACTTGCGGCTTTTCCTCCGGCGGTGCACTGGCGCTGGGCATTGCGGCGCACAACAACGCGCAGCCCGAACCGCTGCCGCAGCCGAGGCACATCGTCGCCGTATCCCCCGGCGAAGTGCCGTGGAACGATGGCGAAAAATCGCGGATGAAGGCATTGAACGAAAGAGATGTTTCCATCGACTATGCCTTTATGGTGACGGTGGAAAAGTTCATGCGGCATGGCTGCGAGAATGTGCCGGACTATATGCTCTCCGGCTCACGGGGAGATTTTACCGGCGTAGGCGATATTCACTTCTTCTATTCTGCCGACGAGGTGCTCTACGGTGCTTTGCCGGACTTCGAGGAAGCCTGTAAACGGGCAAATGTCCCATATACGGTGTCTGCCCGCCCGAAGATGGTGCATTGCTACTGTATGCTGCCGATCTTCAAGGAGGCAAAGGAGGACTTTTCGAAAATCGTGGACATTTTGAAAAAATGAGATCGGAAACGGTCGTGTGATGATTGAAACACGGAGGGAAGGCCATGGAACGAAAAGAAGCCATTCGCGGTGCGTACCGAATGACGGGCGGAAACAGTTTTTATGACGGCATGATCACCTGCTCTACCCTGAGCGGAAAAGCGGTGTGCCGCTTGGTGTGGGCAATGAACAAGGTGGAAAACGATGCCTATCTGGAGAAGGCATTGTCCGGCATCCCGGAGCATTTCTCCGGCAAGCTGCTGGAAGTGCCGGTGGGAACAGGGATTCTGACCATGCCGGTTTATCAGACTATGCCGGAGGCAGACATCACTTGCCTCGATTATTCGCCCGATATGATGAGGCAGGCACGGGAAAAGGCTGACCGTCTGCACCTGAAAAATGTAACCTTCCGGCAGGGCGATGTGGGGGCGCTTCCCTATGAAGACGACACCTTCGACATCGTTTTGTCGCTGAACGGCTTTCATGCTTTTCCGGACAAGGAAGCCGCCTATCGGGAGGTTTTCCGGGTTTTGAGACCCGGCGGGATGTTCTGCGGCTGCTTTTATGTGATGGGCGAGCACAAGCGGACGGATTGGTTTGTCCGGCATGTTTATGAAAAGACAGGGTTTTTCACACCGCCCTATGAGACGGTTTCCAGTCTGAAAGCACGGCTGGATGGAATGTATACGGATGTGGACATGGGAAACCTGAAAAGCATGGCATGGTTTGTCTGCCGAAAAGCGGGTTAAATCTGAGATGGTCTCATGCACGCAAGAAAGAACAAGGAGGGAGGCAATCAGATGAAGGACAACGAGCTTCTATTCGACCGCAAATGCCATGTGCTGTATTCCCACCCCTGCAAGAAGGAGATACGGGCAAAGATCGCCCTGCACTACCCGGAAGAGGAGCGGGAGACGGTTTGGGAACAGGTACAGCGGCAGTATGCGGACTTTCTCTCCGACTGGCGTACCGATCTCGGAGGCAAAAAGAACTTCCACAACGGCGTAGGCGGCACCTACGACTGCATCGCCATTATGAGCTATTACACGGTCTGCAAAGCCGTCACATCCTTCCGCGAGATCGAGGAGATGGAGGAAAAACTGATCCTGCCTATCTTCCGCAGACTGCGGTTCGTGGACTGCAACAAGCCGTTCTGGAGGAAACTGATGTACAGAGCATTCCTACGGGCAAAAGCGGGCTGTGACAAGTGGCACGATTACGAGATGACGGTTGCACCTTATGAAAACGCTAAGCCCATCTATTATGAATTTACATCGTGTCCGGCGGCGGAGTTTGCTATCCGGCACGGTCTTACGGACATCATGCCCGCCCTGTGCAATGTGGACTATGCGTCCATGGAACTGCTTCATGCCAAGCTGGTGCGGACGACCACCTGCGTGAACGGCTGCCGATGCGACTACACCATCTGCGGCGATAAAGACCCGTACTTGAAGGGACATCCCGAATACCGGGATGAGGCGGGCTTCAGGAGGAATCGGTAATGCTTTTACAGGTGATTTTGGAAGGTATCGGGCTGGGCGTTCTGCTCATTTTGGTTTGCGCCATCGGTATCCGCAAGGGTGCGGTGGAGATGGTGCATCTTTACAGCCCTGAAGTTCAAAATAGGTGCGTAAAGCTGGGGCTTACAACACAAAAAAAATAAAGCGCAACGCTTTGATTTTCAAAGCTGTCTGTGTTCCCGGCTACATCACCTATGTGCTGGTCTGTGTCTATGCGCTCAACGGCGCAAAGGGCTTCGTTCAGGGCTTTTGGCAGCTGCTGGTCATCTTATCCGTGATGAATCTCATTGACCGCTTTTTGATCGATGATTACTGGGTGGGGCATACGAAGGCATGGACGATTCCCGGAACAGAAGATCTGAAGCCCTACATCACCGCAAAAGAAAAGCAGAAAAAGTGGCTTTTCGGCACGGTGGGTATGGCAGGTATAGCAGCGGTGCTGGCGGTCCTTATGACGGCTTTTATTCACTGAGGAAAGGACTACGATGAAATTTAAGACATTTGGAGATCGGAAGAATCCCGCTGTTTTGTTTTTTCACGCAATGGGCGTGACGGGGGAGAGCAGCGAATCGGTTGCAAACTATTTACAGGATAGATATTTCTGTATTCTGCCTACTTCCACGGTGTACTGCAAAGGGCAGAAATATGTCAGCAAGGCAGACGAGGTTCGTCAGGTGGAAGCATATCTGAAATCGCAGGGAGTGGAACGCCTTGAACTGGTTGTGGCTTCCTCAATCGGTGCCGACCTTGCCATGGCTTTTTTAACAGGCACGAAGCTGCCCATCGGACACGTTTTCTTTGACGGCGGGCAGTTTGCGCAAATCGCAAAAGGAACGCGCCGCGTTATGACGCCGTTTTTGTATTTCGCTATCAAGAGCCTGTATTGGTCAAAGGGCGGCACACTGAAAAAGATTTTGTGGTGTGACGATGACTCCATAAAGCCGTATTTTATAGCCGCAGGGGAAAATCTGACCTATACAAATCTGCGGCGGCAGATTTTGGACAGCTTGGAGGATAAGCCCTTTCCGTACCTTTCCAAAGAAATGCAAAGGCATCTCTATTTCGAGTTTGGCAGCATAGAAGACCATTTCAAATACCGTCAGACCGTGATGAAAGCCTACCCCTGCGGCAATTATCCCGTGTTTGAGGGGTACGATCATATGCAATATCAGATTCGTGACCCGCAAGGCTTTGCTGAAATGCTGACATATATCGCTGCACATGACGGTATGCCGAAGCTGCCGTTTATCAGAAAGTGAGATGTTTTTATGAAGTACAAAATTGAGAAAAACACCGTGCAGGAAACGCTGATCCTCCCGCTGTATTCCCGAAAGCTGTGTTCGGAACTGTACCCGAACCTTTACCGGGACGAAACAGCGGTGCGACTGATGGATGAAATCGACTATGACTTTTCAGAGGCAGAGAAAAATGCCCGCAGCCTGATGCAGCGTTTCGGTGCGCTGGAGGTCGCCATGCGGCAGAATGACCTTGCGTGGGAGGTACGGAATTATCTGAAAACCCATCCCAGCGCAGCAGTGGTCAACCTCGGCTGCGGGCTGGATAACACCGGTAGAGCCTGCGACAATGGCAGATGCAAGATCTACAATCTGGATTTCCCGGATGTGATCGCCTTGCGGCAGCAGCTGCTGCCTGCCGGGGAACGGAAGCAAAACATCCCCTGCGACCTGAAAGACCCCGCATGGTTTGACAAGGTCGATGCCTCCGGCGGGGCGGTCTTCTTTGCCTCCGGGGTGTTCTATTACTTTCTGGCGGAGCAGGTCAGGGCGCTGGTGCAGGGGATGGCGAATGCCTTTCCCGGCGGGGTGCTGGTCTTTGATGCCACCAACCGCACGGCGGTGAAGATGATTGCAAAAACATGGCTCAGAACGGCAAAAATCAAGGATGTGGGCGCGTATTTCGCGGTTTCCGACGCTCCCCAAGAGATCGGTGCGTGGGACAGCCGTTTGCAGGTATCCAGCAAGGGCTATATGCTGGGCTACAACGACCTGAAAGACCTTTCCGTCAGCGGCGTTTTCCGTTTTCTCGCCAAGGTTGGAGACAACGGGATGAAAATGCAGATCGTAAAGATTGGGCTTGGAGGCAAGCTATGAAAATTCTGGTATATGGTGCAGGCGTTCTGGGGTGCAATTTAGCAAGAAATCTGTTGCGCGCCGGAAAGGATGTCACTCTGCTTGCGCGGGGAAACTGGGCTGCGGGGATCAGGCAGAACGGCCTGCGGATCAAGGACAAATTTTCGCTCCGCACCTCGGTCAGCCGCATTCCGGTGGTGACTGAACTTGCACCGGATGCAATGTACGATGTGATCTTTGTGGTCCTGCGCTATACACAGCTGGATTCCGTTCTGGACACGCTGCGGGCGAACCGGACGAAGAACATCGTTTTTGTGGGGAACAATGTGCAGGCGAGGGCGCTGGCGGCGGCGCTGCCGGGGAAGAACGTCCTGTTTGCCTTTGCGCTTTCTGCGGGGCATCGGGAGGCTGACCGGGTGGTTTCCATCGACCTGAAAAAGATCACCATCGGGCAGCTGATGGGTGCAAAGCCCAATAAACAGTTGATCGGGCGTATCTTCCACGGCACAAAATACAAGGTCGTTTACGAGCCGAACATGGAGGACTATCTGCTCTGCCATGCCGCGTTTGTGATGCCTGCGGCCTTCGCCTGCTATAAGACAGACGGCGACCTGAAAAAGCTCAGGGGAGATACCGCGTACCTGAACCGTGTGCTGGATGCCAACATCGAGGGATACCGCGCCATCCGAGATGCCGGGCACACCATTCTGCCCAAGGAGGATGCAGACTTTGAAGGGGAAAAATACCGCAAGACCTGCCTGCGCTTTTTCAAGCTGATGTGTGCCACCTCGCTGGGCAAACTCTGCGCCTCCGACCACGCCATGAACGCCATCGATGAAATGAGTGCGCTGAACCGGGATCTCAAGAAATTTTTCGATGAGAACGGCGCAGCCTACCCGGTGTGGCAGGCACTGGAAGCGGAAGCCGGGAGGTATCTGCAATGAAGTACGCCGGGATGCCCTTTGGAATGTGGGCGCTGTTTGCCGGTTCCTTTCAAAAGCAGCTGACCGCGGTGCTGGGCTATGATGCAGCTACCGCAAAAGCCATCACGAAAAAGGCAAAGCCTCAATACCGGCAGATCATCCGCAGGCTGCCGGAGTTTGAAAAAGCGGACCGCTTCAAGATGAACATCGTCAACTGCGCAATGCTCGGCGCGTTCATCCTCTCCATGCCGCAACGTCCGGAGGTGGACAGGCTGACGGATTACTATGCAAGATCCATGATGACAAAGCCCATGCAGTGGTTCTGCCGCAAGAGCGGAAAAAGCAAGTTTACCGCAAAGGATATTGCCGC
>OHAF01001153.1_pt1 | contig 25246 bp, 24 predicted proteins | sample 1577041 | NCBI WGS metagenome assembly OHAF01 (sample SAMEA3541495, study PRJEB24748) | human gut metagenome | biome: human gut; feature: human-associated habitat; material: faeces | place: China | collected 2012
ACAACAATGATCAGCGTGTTGCGCAGTGCGCCCAGAAAGACGCTGTCGTGGAACACCTCCTCTATCGGGGGCGCTGGTATCGGTATAGCTGCTGTTCAGCGTTACGCCGTAGATGCTGCACAGCCGGTTGGCCAGCGCCTGCACGGTCTTTTGGGTGCCGGTGTCGTAATCACCGTTGACCCAATAGGGTTCCATGTACTCGTCCAGCAGCGACCCCAGTGTGCTGAACGACAGCTGGCTTTCCAGCCCGTCGCCGCGCATGATGTAGTAGTCGCCGCCGTCGGCCTCGTTGGGGGCCAGCAGCAGCAGCACGCCGTTGTCCAGGTCGTCTGAGCCCAGCCCCCAGGCGTTAAAAACGTCGTAGGCAAAGCCCTCCATCGTCGTGCTGCCCAGCAGTTCATCCAGCGTGTAGACGCCGATCTGCGCACCGCAGGCATCGGACAGCTTGATTGAAACGTCATTGACATACTGTTCTGTCTCGTCGGACAGGATGTCCGCATGGTCGGCCACGGCGTTTGTCGTGCTGACCTGCACCTTGGGCGCGGCCAGCGCGGGTAGCGCCGCCAGCATCAGTGCGGCCAGCACCGCACCGGCAGCCGCCGCGCGTCTGGCAAATGTTTTCAGTTTCATAATTTCCCCTTGTTATCGTGGTTTATTTGGTAGCAAAGCGTTCCGGTGCCTGCGCACCCCACAAACCGGAGATTAGATTGGCCGGGAACTGCGAGACAGTTTTCTCGTAGTCCTCCACCGAGAGATTGTATTCATTGGCGGCGCGTTCTATCGTCGCCTGCGCCGAAACAAACGCATTGTACTGGTCATCCAGCGCCCGCTGGGTGCTGTCATCGACCTTGTTGTTCAGCGACGCATACAGCGTATCCACCGCATTGTACAGCCGACGGTTGGCCGCGTACTGCACCGCAGGGGAATCGTCGGTATCATTCCACGTGGCCAGCGCGTCCTCGGCTTCCTGTAAAGCAGCCGCCGGGGTGCTGTCCACATAGCCCGCCTGTTTGATGAGGTTCGCCGCCGCGTCAGCCTGCGCCTCAAAATCCCCCTGAATGCTGTGGCCGTACTCGTCCTGCGCGGAGGTGTAAATTTCCGCCGTTTCCCTGTACACGCCCTTCAGCTTTGCCCCGCCGATGCCCAGCACCGACACCAGCGCCAGTGCGACGAGTACAATCGACGCTGTGCCGCGCTTTTTGGCAGGTGCGGGCAGCTTTGTCTCGACCTCGCCGAGGATTTCCAGCTGCGGGCCATGAATGGTAAAGTTTTCCTGTTGTTCAAGCTGCATAGCAAATACCTATATTGTGCTGCAGGGGCGGATGCAAGCATCGACCCCTACAGCGGCAATCAGTTGTTGATCTCCAGCATCTTCTGGCGGAGCTCGCCCTCGATGCGGCCCAGCTCCTGCTCGGCGTTGGCGCGCTTGGCCTTGCCGTCGGCGCGGATCTTATTCAGCTCATCCAGCGTCTCGATCAGCTGCTTGTTCGTCTGCTGCAGCGTCTCGATGTCCACAATGCCGCGCTCGGACTCCTTTGCAATTTCAATCGTGCCCTGCTTGAGCGTAGCAGCGTTCTTTTTCAGCAGCTCGTTCGTGGCGTCGGTCACGGCGCGTTCGGCCTGCATAGCCTGCTGGCTGTGGGCGATGCCCAGCGCCAGCACCATCTGGTTCTTCCACAGCGGGATCGTGTTCACGATGGTCGTCTGGATCTTCTCAGCCATCATCGTGTCGTTGGACTGGATCAGGCGGATCTGCGGGCCCATCTGGATGGACACATTGCGGGTCAGCTCCAGATCGTAGAGCTTCTTTTCAAAGCGGTCACACAGGTCGGCCAGGTCGCGGGCGGCCTGGGCATCCTCGGGCAGCTGGGTGCGCTGGGCCTTCTCCTGCGCGGCCTTCAGGTCGTTGGCGCGGACCTCGGCCAGTTTCTTCTTGCCGGCCAGGATGTACATCGTCAGCTCCTTGAAGTAGACAAGGTTCAGCTCATACATCTTATCCAGCATCGTGATGTCCTTCATCAGGGTGACCTGGTGGTCCTCCAGCTGGGCCTTGATGCGCTCGACGTTCTTGTCGGCGCTGTCATAGCGGGTCTTGAGCTGCTCAATGCTGTTGGACGTCTTTTTGAAGAAGCCGAAGATGCCCTTGGGCTGCTCGGTGGCGGCGTCAAAGCCCTGCAATTCAGAAATCAGGTTCGTGATGAGTTCGCCGGTCTCGCCCATGTCCTTGGTCTTGACGCGGGAGAGCGCGGTCTCGGAGAAGTCGCTCAGCTTCTTCTGGCTGGCAGCGCCGTACTGCAAGACCATCTGGGAGTTCGTGATGTCGATTTTCTCGGCAAAGTCGTTGACCATCTTCTGCTCCTCGGGGGAGAGGGGCGTGTCCTCGACCTGCACGGGGGTCGCTTTTTTGCTTTCCGCGATGACTTTCTCATCGGCGGCGGGGTCCAGGGTCAGCGTCGGGGCCGCGGGGGCGGCATCCAGCGTCAGAGAGGGTGCGGCGGGTACGTTCAGGTCCAGTTCGTTGTTCAGGTCAGCCATAGTGATCTTCCTTTCTTGTATCCTTTATTTACTTGGCAAGGTTCTGGCTTTTCAGGATACTGTCCAGCACCTCAATATCGGTAGAAATATCCATTGCCTCAGCGCTGTAGAGCGCATCCAGCTGGTTTTCAAAGGCTGTCGCCGTCGTCTCGGCGTTGCGGCGCAGCTCGGCCTCGATCTGGGCGGCGTTCTCGCCCCTGACGCTGTTCTGCTCCAGCGCCGCGTAGGTGCCCATCAGCTTGACGACCTCGGGCAGGTAGTAGCGGGCAAAGCGGTCCACGCTGCGCGCCTTGTCGGGGGTTTTCTCCACAACGGCGGCAATGCTGCGGCCTGCCTTCTCCATGCGGTCCATGGCCCGGGAAAGCTGCGGGTCGGGGATTGCCTCGTTCAGTTTATGCAGTGCATCGAGGTTTGCGGCAATGCCGTTCAGCATGGCATCCACGTCCTCACTGCCTGTGGCATAGGGCACGTAGGTGCGCACAACGCGGGTAGGGCAGAGCTTTGTGCCCGCAAAGTAGGCGCCCGCGCTGACCGCGGCGGTCAGCACCAGCCCGCCCAGCGTGTAGATGGGCACCAGCAGGGCCATAATAGGCCACACCAGCGCCGCCATATAGACCGGCAGCACCGGGCGTTTGGTTTTTTCCTGCCATTTGCTCATGCAGGCACCTCCCGTATCATCATTCCGTAGGGGCGGATTCCATATCCGCCCGTTCCGTGCCGGGCTGCCTGCGGGCGGATATAGAATCCGCCCCTACGGGAGTCTGGCACAAATTCATTATAGAACAAAATCCATTCACTTGCAACCATCCGCGCGCAAAAATGGTGCCAAAGCAGCGCCCCATGCCGCCTGCAGCCGCGCGGGGGACCAGGCGGCGTTGGCGGGGCTGGTGCTGGGCAGCACGGCAGCGGGCAGGTGGGTCAGGGGTTCTGCATATTTCGCGTAGATACGCCCCGACGCCGCGCCGTTGCAGAACACGGCCCGCACGCCCAACTTTTGTATCAGCGCGGCCACATCGTTCGGCACGGCGTTGCGGATCGACGCATCCGACGCGCCTTTGATGTCGCACGCGCTGATCGTGTCCCACACGGCCAGCCCGTGCTTTAAAATTATGGCCTTTTTCGCCTCGATGTCGGCCCAATCGGGTACCGGCTCACCGGTCACGGCGGCGATCATCGGCCAGAAGCGGTTCTGCTTGTGGCCGTAGAAAAAGCCCTGCTCCCGGCTCTTGGGGCTGGGAAAGCTGCCTAAGATCAGCGCGTTGGCCTGCGCACCGTGCAGCGGCGGCAGACCGGGGCCGACATGGGTGTACTCGGCCATTTAAAACGCCTCCGGCCAGAGCGCACGGCAGAGCTCGGCAATGCCGTGGGGCTCGGCGTCGGGGCCGATGCGGTCCGCGGCAGCCTTGGCGGCAGCGCTGCCGCTGCCCATGGCAATGCCGAGGCCCGCCGCCTTCAGCATCGCAACGTCGTTATCGCCGTCGCCCACGGCCACGCAGTCCGCCGGGTCGATGCCCGCCAGCTTCGCCAGTTCCCGCAGACCTGCGCCCTTGTCAATGCCCCGCTGCAAAATATCGCAGCCGTCGCTGCCGGGGTAGGAGAACAGGAAATTCAGCCCCAGATAGCCGTATTTTTCCTGAAATCTGTCGGCCATCTCCTGCGAGAGAAAGCCGAACGCACCGAAGGGCATCTCCTCCAGATGCTTGTCCTGATCCTCGCCGTCCACGATGTTCAGCGCCAAATTTTTCTCCCGCTCGCGGCGGGCGAACTCCTCATAGCCGAGGTAGGCGTAGTTCGCGTCGTGGTAGGTAAAGCGCAGCGGCAGGTCGTAATCCTCAAAAAAGTCCACCAGCGCGTACATTTCCTCGGTGGTCAGGCGGTGCAGGGCCAGGTCTGCGCCCTTGTAGTCCACCAGCTGCGCACCGCCCGCGCAGACCCAGTAGTCGGGCCGGATGCTGCGCAGCAGGCCCTTGCCCACGCCGATGCGCCCGCGGCCCGTGGCAATCGCGATCTTGACGCCGGCCTTCTGCACGGCGCAGACGGCCTCGGCGTTTTCCTTCGGCACACGCTCACAGCTGCCGGGCCGCAGCGTGCCGTCTATATCGAGTAATAGGAGCTTGTATTTCATAAAAGTTGACCTTTCTTAATTTGTAGGGGCGAACATGGTTCGCACGCGGTCGTGTGCGGCAGCGGAAAATGTCCGGGCGGATAGGGAATCCGCCCCTGCGCTGTAGGGGTCGATGCTCGTCATCGACCCGGGAACTTTGCGGCTGCCACTGCGTTCCGCGGGCGAGCAATGCCCGCCCCTACATGCGCTGTATTCTTTCTGTATTATACCAAAGTCTAACCCCATCCCGCAAGGCATATTCTGCCTTGGGGTGATGTTTGTGCAGCTGGATCTTTCATGCCGCCGCAGGCGGCGTTGGCGCTGGGCCGTGCCGCTGGTGCTGGCCGCGCTTTTGCTGGCCCTGCCGCAGCTGGCGGCACTCCGGCCCGCCGCGCTGGCTCGGGTATACCGCGTTGTCGGCGGGCACTACATGACCCGGTTGGACGCTCTGCAGCAGGAAAATTTCACGCTGCATCAACAGCTGGCGCAGTCTGCCGACGCGCTGGCCGAGAACGCCGCCCTGCGGCAGCTTGTCGGCTGCGGGCGGGGCATCACCGGCGTCACCCCGGCGCGGGTCGTGGCCCGGGGCGTCGGCGGCTTCACGCTGGCCTGCCCAGACGCCGCGCCGGGAAATGCCGTCCTCGACGCGGGCGGGCGGTACGCAGGGGTCGTTACCCGCACGGACGGCGACACCTGCACTGTGGAATTTTCCGCCGCTGCCGGGCTTTGTGGCCGCTATGCCGGGTTAGTCACGCCGGGGCAGTGGGTCCTGACCGGCCTGCCCGCCGACTGCGCACTGACGGCAGGGGACATCGTGACCACCGCAGGCGGGGACTGGCTGGGCACACTGGCCGCCGCGCCCGCCCCCGACGCCGACGGCCTGACCGCGCAGGTCCCGCTGACCGACACCGCCGATTTGTGGGGCACGGTCTATTTCGTGAAAAAGTAATTGCTTTTTCGTCGAATTTTGGGTACAATAAATAGGCAGCGCGGTTTGTAGGGGCCCGCGCAGTGAATAGCTGCCGCAAACCCCTACATGTCCCATCTCCTAACAAACAAATCCATTTTTTACCGAGGTGATCCCATGGCCAACCGCAAAAACTCCCACCGCCGCCGCGTCCGCGTGGCGGTGCTGATGGTGCTGTGCGGCGCGGTGTTTGCGGCGTTCTTCGCGCGGCTGGCCTGGATGCAGTTCGTCCGCGCCGACTACTACGCCGACAAGGCCGCCGAGGCCAGCTCCGCCAGCTACACCGTGACCCAGCACGCCGCGCGCGGGGCCATCGTGGACAGTGCCGGGGTCGTTCTGGCCCGCGACACCACCGTGTATGACGTCTACCTGCGCATCCCGGCGCCGCCGGGCACCGACCTGCGCGAGACCGTAAAAGCCATAGAGAGCCTGACAGGCAGCAAGGATGTGGAAACACAGCTTGCTGCCTTTTTTGCTGCCGCGTCGGCGGGGGAGCTGCCCGTGATGCAGGGCGTCGGCAGTGACGTTCTGACGTCGTTTTACAAGGCAGATCTTGTGCAAAGCGGCGCAGTGCGGGCCGCCGCCCGTGGCGTGCGCACCTGGCCGAACGGCACGCTGCTGCCCCATGCGCTGGGCTTCACCGGGCCGATCACGGCAGAGCAGTGGCCCACTGCCCGGCGGCGCGGCCTTGCGATGGATGCTGTCATCGGGCAGAGCGGGTTGGAGGCCGCCTATGACGACCTGCTCCGCGGGCAGGACGGACGGGTGCTCGTGAACACCGGCTTTGACGGCGCTGTGCGCCGCACCGTTCCCCTGCGGGAGGCTGCGCCCGGGGCCACGCTGCTGCTGACCGTGGACAGCGCTCTGCAAAAAGAACTGCAAAACGCGCTTTTATCCCAAATCGAGGTTCTGCGCACCACCAAGGCTGCCGGGGCCGGACGGGAGTGCCGCGCCGGGGCGGCGGTGGTCGTGGATGTGCAGACCGGCGGCATCCTGGCCGCCGCCAGCGTACCGGGCTTCGATCTGAACCGCTACCGTTCAGATTACGCGGCGCTCTCCGCCGATGCTGCCGCGCCGCTGCTGGACCGCGTCTGCCAGGGGCTGTACGCGCCGGGGTCGGCCTTCAAGCCCGCCGTGGCCGCGGCGGCGCTGACCGCGGGCATCGACCCCGCCGCCACGGTCAACTGCACCGGGCGGTACGGGTTTTACAGCGGCTACCAGCCGGGCTGCCTGCAATACGGCCACGGCGGGCCGGTAGACCTGCGCACGGCGCTGGAGTACAGCTGCAACATCTTCTTTTACGATGTCGGGCGGCGGCTGGGCATGGATGTGTTTTCCGCGATGGCACGCCAGTTAGGACTGGCCACGCCCACCGGCGTTGAAATCACCGAGGCACAGGGCCGCCTGACGTGGAGCAGCGACGAAAACTACCAGGCCGGGCTGACCCTGATGGCCGCCATCGGGCAGGGCAACACCGCCGTGACGCCGCTGCAGCTGGCGGCCTACGCGGCTGCGCTGGCCAACTGCGGCCAGCGGCCCGCCCTGCATTTTGCGGAGCGCGCCGTGAACGCCGCCACCGGCGAGACCGTCTGGCAGTACGCCCCGACGTTCACCACGGTTCCGGGCGGTGAGGGCGTGTTCGGCCCCATCCGCGACGGCATGAAGCGGATGGCCCGGACGACCCGCGTCCTGCGCGAGGCCCCCGTGGCCTGCGCGGCCAAGACCGGCAGTCCCCAGCTGGCGGACACCCTGCCCGGCGGCGGGCACTATGTCAACTCGGTGCTGATCGGCTATGCGCCCGCGGACGACCCGCAAATCGCCATGGCCGTCGTGCTGGAATACGGCGGTGGCGGGTCCAACGCCGCGCCCATCCTGCGCGCTGTGCTGGATGCCGTCTTTGGCGGATGATTGCGGAGCGCCGCTCAACCCCCATCGGGTGCGCTTGGGCATTCTGCCGATTTAGTGCATCAAAAAGTTTCCCTTATCGTGATTTTCTTCAAAAAGAACATGTCACATTTTGACAAAAAGCCAGTTGCAGTCCAGCCGGAAGTGTGATAGAATATATGCGAGATAGTGTTAATGCAACTGTGGAGAGGAGCCGACATGAACGCACAGTGTATCATGGTCTGCTCCGGCAAGGGCGGTACCGGAAAAAGTACCGTCTCGGTACTGCTGGGGGCCTGCCTGGCACGGCTGGGCCGAAAGACTCTGCTGGTGGAGCTGGACTCCGGTCTGCGCAGCGTGGACATTATCGCAGGCGTCTATGGCCGCACCGTTTACGACATTGAGGATGTTTTGTGCGGCAGATGCGAGGGGGCCAAGGCCGTTGTGCCCAGCCCGCTGTACCCCGGGCTGTCCGTCATCAGCGCCCCGTATGAGGGCGGCGCGGTGGAGGCGGCCCCGCTGGGACGTCTGCTGACCGCTATGCGGCCCTATTTTGATTTTATCCTGCTGGACACCGCTGCCGGCATGGGTGCGCCGTTCACAGCGGCCTCCACCGTGGCGGACAAGGCCCTGCTGGTGCTGACGCCCGACCCCGTGGCCCTGCGCGACGGCAAGATCGTGGCGGACCGGCTGCTGGCGGGTGGCCGCCCGCAGAGCGCCGTGCGCCTGGTGATGAACCGCGTCCGGCGCGAGAGCTTCGGCAAAAACGCTGCCGTGGCTGATCTGGACGAGTGCATCGACACCGTCGGCGTGCAGCTTTTGGCGGTCATCCCCGAAAGCCGCGTTCTGCAGCTGGCCGGGGCCAACGGCACGGTACCGCCCGCTGCGGATCCCGCCGTTGTGGCCGGACAGGCCATGGCAAAGCGTTTGTGCGGGCAGCGCGTCCCGCTTACCTTTTAATATATTGTACTCTGCTGCGAAGGATGGTGGCATTTACCTATGACGATTGCATTGATAGCCCATGACTCCAAAAAGGAGTTGATGGTGCAGTTTTGTATGGCGTATCGCCATATTTTGGAGCAGCACCGTCTGCTGGCAACCGGCACGACCGGCCGCCTGGTGGAGGAAAACGCCGGGCTGAAGGTCACAAAGTTCCTGCCCGGCGGCCACGGCGGTGCCGAGCAGATCGTGGCGCGTATCGCCTGTGAGGAAGTGGACATGCTGCTTTTCTTCCGCGACCCCATCAGCGCCAAGCCCAGCGAGCCGAACGAGATGAACCTGCTGCGCATCTGTGACGTGCACAACGTTCCCGTTGCCACAAACATCGCCACCGCCGAGGTCCTCATCCACGGCCTGGAGCACGGCGACCTCGATTGGCGCACGATCATCAATCCGCAGCGGTGAGAATTGTACAGTTTGTATAAAATTACAGCAAATATATAACCCCCGATTTCAGGCAATCGGGGGTTGTTTTTATTGCGGCCAGTCTGCGCTCCGGCTCGTGGTCTCGTCAGGGTGCATCCAGAGGACGGCATAGTGGTTTTGCGCGGCCAGGGCCTGGCCGGTCTCCTCGGGCAGACAAAACAGCCCAGTGGAAAGCGCGTCGGCCAGATCTCCGGTGTCGGCGCGGGCCAGCACGGCCACGCTGCTGACGTAGCGGGCAGGGTAGCCCGTCGTCAGATCGATCAGGTGGGCGTACCGCACGCCGTCGTACTCAAAGTAGCGCTGGTAGTCGCCGCTGATGACCAGGCTGTCACCGTCGGCCAGCTCGACGGCCTGTATGTACGCGGGGTCATCGCCCCAGGGATTCTCGACACCCGCGGTCCAGGGCTTGCCGCCGGGCTTTGTGCCGATGGCGCGCACGTTGCCGCCGATGTTCAGCAGGGCGCTGGTCAGCCCGCGGGCCTGTGTGGCCCGGGCGGTCTGCTCCACAGCGTAGCCCTTGCCCACCGCACCGACGTCGAGCGCCATCTCCGGGTCAGCAAAATAGACGGTTTGTGCTGCATCGTCCAGAACCAGATCCTCTACGTCGATATGCGCCAGCGCCGCCGCGATGGCGTCCGCGTCTGGCGGGGCAGGGGAGTCGCTTTCCCGCGCATCGTGCCACAGGCGCAGCACCGCACCTGCGGCGATGTTCGTCGCGCCGTTGGCGGCAGGGTAAGCGGTGTCTTTGCACCAGCGCAAAAATGCGTACAGCTCGTCGCTGACCTGCACCGGCGCAGCGGCGGCCCGGGCGTTGACATCATACAGGTTGATGACGCCATCATAGTGGTGGTAGATGTCAAACAATTCGTTATAGCGCTGTAAATCGCTGTACATAGCCTGTGTCTGGGCGTTCCAGCTGTCCTGGCTGTCGGCATAGCCCTGCACGATGGCGACAGTGTCGAACAGGTCGAACCAGGTGGCACTGTACAAATTTTGCTGCTTTTGGCAGGCGGTCAGCGGCAGACAAAGCAGTACCAGCAGCAGCGCGGTCAGGCGGCGCTTCATGCGTTGCCGCCCTGCACGGTCTCGTGCTCGGTGTTTAATTCCAGCAGCAGGTTTGCCAGCGTCCAGCCCTTGCTGGTGGGCGTGACCATGCTGCGCACCGGAATGGACGCGCCGCCCATTTTGATAAGGTCAAGGAACGCGCCCAACTCGCCGTTGTCATGGCGCAGTCCGCTGACGATGATGGCCGGGCGGTCCGGCACCGCGATAAGCGGCGCAAACGCCGGGGCCGGCCTGCCCGCGCAGAGGTCCCCGACGATGCCGCCGAGGTCGCCGTCCGCGACGGGGCGGAGCTTGACGTCATAGCGCCTGGCCGCGCGGGCGATGGCGGCATAGTTGGGGTAGCTTTCGTCAATGCGCCAGAGTAAGGCGCAGCGGGGTTCGCGGATGATTCGGGCTTTCATGATGTTACCTCGTTAAAAGGGAAAGTGGTGAACGGGCGGGCGAACCATGTTCGCCTCTACAGAGACGCTGCCACCGTAGGGGCCGGGCATGCCCGGCCCGCGGCATAAAAATAAGCGGTCGTTTGCGGGAAAGCTGCGGGCCGCACATGTGCGGCCCCTACAACTCTACCCATTCAAAAAAGCATTGTAGGGGAGGGGTCTTGACCCCTCCGTGGGCGGATATGGAATTTGCCCCTACGGAGAGAGCGGCCATGCTGCGGGGCGTCTAAGACGCCCCCTACAACAAAGGCGCCGCCTTATCCCGGGCAGCGCCTTTTGTATTTCTTACAGGTCGGGGTGGTACTCTTTGCAGGTGCACTTTTTCCACTTCAGGCCGCTGCCGCAGGGGCAGGGATCGTTGCGGCCGATCTTCGTCACGCGGACGGGGGCCGGGGCCTTGGCACCGGTATCACCGGGCGCATTATCGCCGGTGGGCTTGGCGATCTGCTCACGCTTCGGCTCGGCGTTCTGCTGGCGGATCTCGATCGTCAGCAGCATGTGGACGGCATCCTCGCGGATCGACGCGATCATCTCATCGAACATCGCGAAGCCCTCGATGCGGTACTCGACCACAGGGTCATGCTGGCCGTAGCCGCGCAGGCCCATGCCCTGCTTGAGCTGGTCCATGTTGTCGATGTGCTCCATCCACTTGCTGTCAACATTGCGCAGCAGGCAGATGCGCTCAAGCTCGCGCATCGTCTTGGCACCGTAGCGCTTTTCCTTGGCAGCCAGGATGTCCATGCCGCGCTTGTACAGCTCGTCGGCAATGCCCTCCTTCGTCAGGTCGCCCAGCTGCTCGGTGGTGTAGTTGAAGTCGGTGGGCAGGCACAGCCAGTTCATGAAGTGGCGGCGCAGCCCGGCAAAATCCCAGTCGTCGGCGGTCTCGCCGTTCAGGTAGTTCGTGCAGGCATCGTCGATGGCCTGGCGCATCATCTCGTGCAGCTTGCCGGAGATGTCCTCGCCGTCCAGCACCATCTGGCGCTGCTTGTAGATGATCTCGCGCTGCTGGTTCATGACGTCGTCATACTGCAGCACCTGCTTACGAATTGCAAAGTTCGACGCTTCGAGCTTCTTCTGGGCGCTCTCGATGGTGTTGGTGATGAGCTTGTTCTCGATGGGCACATCCTCGTCGAGGCCCAGGGAATCCATGAGGCTCTGGACGCGGTCACCGCCGAAAATGCGCATCAGATCGTCCTCCAGGCTCAGGAAGAAGCGGGATGCACCCGGGTCGCCCTGACGGCCTGCACGGCCGCGCAGCTGGTTGTCGATACGGCGGCTCTCGTGGCGCTCGGTGCCGATGATGAACAGGCCGCCCGCATTGCGGACAACCTCCGCCTCGCGCTTGACCTCGGGGGTAAATTCCTCGCACAGTTCCTCAAAACGCTTGCGGGCATGGAGAATTTCGGCGTCCTCGGTCTCGGCGTGGCCGTCGCACTCGGTCATCAGCATCTCGAGTTTGGCATCAATACCGGCCTCCGGCGGGGTAGGCAGCTCGGTGCCGCTGGCCTTGGCGCGGGCCTTCTCATGCTCGTAGGCATCCTTCAGCTCTGCCAGGTTGGCAGTCAGCTCCTTGGACAGCTCCTTTTTAAGGGCCGCCTTGGCCATGTAGGTCACGTTGCCGCCCAGCATAATATCAGTACCGCGGCCCGCCATGTTGGTGGCGATGGTGACCGCGCCCTGCTTGCCGGCCTGCGCGACGATCTCGGCCTCTCGCTCATGCTGCTTCGCGTTCAGGACGTTGTGCTCGATGCCTTTCTTTTTCAGCAGCTTGGACAGCGCCTCGCTCTTTTCGACGCTGACGGTGCCGACCAGGACAGGCTGACCCTTGGCGTGGCACTCGGCGACCTGCTCAATGACGGCGTTGTACTTGCCGTTGACGGTCTTGTAGACGCTGTCGGGCAGGTCCTTGCGGGCGCGGGGCTTGTTGGTGGGGATGCTGACGATGTTCAGGCCGTAAATTTCGCTGAACTCGTCGGCCTCGGTGGAGGCTGTACCGGTCATGCCGGACAGCTTTTTGTACATGCGGAAGTAGTTCTGGAAGGTGACGGTGGCCAGCGTCTTGCTCTCGGCGGCAACGGTCACGCCTTCTTTGGCCTCGATGGCCTGATGCAGGCCGTCGTTGAAGCGGCGGCCATACATCAGACGGCCCGTGAACTCGTCGACGATGATGACCTCACCGTCTTTGACGATATAGTCGGTATCGCGGTGCATAACGCCGCGGGCCTTGATCGCACCGTCAATGTAATGGCGCAGCGACATATTGTCGGCGTCGGCCAGGTTCTCGACGTGGAAGAACGCCTCGGCCTTTTTGACGCCGGACTCGGTCAGGGTAGCGGTCTTGCGCTTTTCATCCACGACGTAATCGCCGTCCACCTGCTCCTCGGCCTCGACCTTGTCGTCCAGCTCGACGATAACACTCTTTTTCAGCGTCTTGGCAAAGTCGTCCGCGCGCTTGTACATCACGCTGGAATCCTCGCCCTTGCCGCTGATGATCAGCGGGGTACGGGCCTCGTCGATCAGGATGGAGTCGACCTCGTCCACGATGGCAAACGCATGGCCGCGCTGCACCATGTTGGCCTTGTAGACGACCATGTTGTCGCGCAGGTAGTCAAAGCCGAACTCGTTGTTCGTGCCGTAGGTGACGTCAGCCTCGTAGGCCTTCTTGCGGTCCCCGGCCTCGACGCCGTGGACGACCAGACCGACGGTCAGACCCAGGAAGCGGTAGACCTTGCCCATCCACTCGGAGTCGCGGCGGGCCAGGTAATCGTTGACGGTGACAACATGCACGCCCTCGCCGGTCAGAGCGTTCAGGTAGGTGGGCATGGTAGCGACCAGCGTCTTGCCTTCACCGGTCTGCATCTCGGCGATGCAGGCGCGGTGCAGCACGATGCCGCCGATGATCTGCACGGGGTAGGGCTTCATGCCCAGCACACGCCAGTCGGCCTCGCGGCAGACGGCGAACGCCTCGGGCAGCAGGTCGTCGAGGGTCTCACCCTTGGCGAGGCGCTCTTTAAACTCGGTGGTTTTGGCCTTCAGCTCGTCGTCGGTCAGCTTGGCCATCTCCGGCTCAAGGGCAAGGACCTTGTCCTTGAGCGGGTTGATGCGCTTGAGTTCCTTGTCCGAGAAAGAGCCGAACAGTTTTTCAAAAAAAGACATAACAGTTCCCCTGTATTTTCCGCCGCGTGTAGAGGTGCGGCTAATAGTGGTTTTATATAGTTTTACACATGATACTATAATACACCCGCACAGGGGTTCGTGTCAAACCTGCGCGGGTGTATTTCGTAATATATTTAATTTTTCTGTTTTGCGGGCAGGCTCAGCAGCACCAGCATCAAAAAGATACAGCCGAAGCCCAGCGCATCCCACAGCGTAAAGGGCGAGCCCAGCACCAGCGTGCTGATGATGGCCGCCGTGACCGGCTCGGCAAAGCTGTAGAGGCTCGCCTTCTGCGGGCCGATGAGCGGCACACCCGACATGTACAGGCTGAACGCCAGCACATTGCCCAGTACAACCACCGTGAAGATGCCGAACGCGCCCATCGCCGTCGGCACATAGTCGATCTGCCACGGGCGGAAGATGAGCGCAAACATGATGCCGCCCATCAAAAACGCCCAGCCCTGCAGCATGGGGGTGGGGTACTGCTCCTGCAATTTTTTCGGCCACATCGTGTAGATGGCGACGCAGCAGGCGCTGACGATGCCGGAGACCAGTGCCGCCGGGCTGACGGCCAGCCCGGTCAGGCTGCCGTGGGTCGTGATGAGGAAAACGCCCACCAGCGCCAGCACAATCGAGAATATCTCAAACACGCGGGGGCCGCGCTTTTGCTGGATGCAGACGACCAGCAGGATGATGACGGGGGAGACGTCCTGCAAAATCGTGCCCATGCCCGCGCTGGACAGCTGGATGGTCAGAAAGTAGGTGAACTGGCAGCAGCTGACGCCCGCCAGACCGTAGACCAGCAGGTCAATGGCGTTGCGCGGATTTTTCCTGACGTTCCACGGGTCAAAAAGCGTTTTGCGGTCCTTTATAAAAAAGAATCCGCACAGGATCAGCCCCGCCAGAAACAGCCGGATGGGCACGAGCCAGGTCGAATCCATCCCCTCGCGGGTGAACAGGTACTGCCCCATACAGCCCGAAACGCCCCAGCACGCCGCGCCGCCCATCGTCAAGGCGGAGCCTTTTATGCGGTCAGACATTGTGTTGCACCTCTGTTGTAGGGGTCGATGCTCACATCGACCCGCATCATAACGGCGGGCAGTTGCTTGCAGGGGGCGGCGTCCTCGACGCCCCGCGGGCGGATGCAAGCATCCGCCCCTACAGCCTCCCGTAAGCGCTTATTCCAAAATCAGCGCCGCGGCTTCGCGCAATCCCTTTACAACCGATGCGCCCGTTTCCCTCAATTTTTCCGGCGGCTGGTGGCCGCCGGACTGCAAAACGCAGCGCACGCCCAGCGCCTGTGCAACCTCATAGTCGTGGACGGAATCGCCGATCATGACGGCGCGTGCCGGGTCAAAGCCGTTTTCCTTTAAATAGGCCAGCCCGACCTCGACCTTGCTCTTGGCGTAGATGTCGCCCAGACCCAGCAGACGGTCAAAATAGCCCGTCACGCCGCGCTCGTCGGTCTGACGCCGCAGCGTGTCCAGATTGCTGGCCGACAGAATGACCTGCCGCAGCCCCGCGGCCTTAAACGCCTCCAGCGCGTCAATGGCACCGTCTGCCAGCGGGCAGGCCGCACTGGCGGGGACGTAGTCCTCCATGTATTTTTCGGCCAGCTCTGCAAAGCTGTGCTTTGTAAAGTCAAACCCCGCGCGGACGTAATATTCCTCGATGGGAAAGCCAAAAATAGCCCGGTACCGCTCGTGGTCATACCGCTGCGGGTAGCCGAATCCTGCCAGCAGACGGTTGAGCGCGTCCACGCAGAGATCGACATCATCGAGCAGGGTACCGTTCCAATCCCACAAAATCAGTTCCGGGCACATAGATGTTACCTCTCACGGCAGCACCGCACAATTCCCGCCCCACGGGCTTAAGCACCGCTCCGGCGGCTGCGGCACGTCACCTGCGTCGCAAAAATGCTCGGTAATACACAAAGTATTGCCTGCGCTTTTTGCTTAGCATCTGACGTGCCTCGCTCGCCGTATCGGCACTTAGAATTGTGCGGTGTTGCCTTATTCTTCTGTAAAAATTTTGTTCAGACCCGCGTTGCTTTCGATCAGCTTGACGAGCGCCACACCCAGAATCGTGCAGCTGATGAGCTCGCCAATGCCGACAGTAACGGCATTGAACACCGCCAGCATCGCCGTGGGTGCGCCGTCCGAGAAGAAGAAGGTGATCTCGAACGCGCCAACAATGATCATATTAAAGACAACGGGCGGCAGGGATGCCGGAATGGCCAGCCCTTTCACGCGGATGTCGCGCAGCTTGTAGGTCACAAGGCAGGCCAGCAGGGTCGCCAGCGTGCCGAACACCACGTCAACGACGGTGGAGCCGAGCAGATTTGCCAAAAAGCAGCCCAGCGTGACGCCGACGATATACTCGGCGCCGAACACCGGCAGCAGGCAGAGGGCCTCGGCCACGCGGACCTGCACCGCGCCGTAGCTGAACGGGGCCAGCACAAGGCAGACGACCACATAGACAGCCGCAATGACAGCGCAGCGCACAAGACGACGGACGGACAGATTTTTCATATTCATACAATACTCCGGCGGATAGATTTTGACCACGCGCAAGACCGCCAGCCTTGCGGGGTTTGCGCTGCCGACCAGCAGCCGACAGCGGAGCCTAAAATCCTAAGTTGCTCAACAAACCTAAATTATAACAAAACCCGCAGGCCGTTGCAAGACCTGCGGGGAAAATTTGTGGTAGATTCTGCACATATTGTGCTGATATGGTATAATACATCGGAGTGCATTATCGATTATCTGAAAATCATAGTTCCCTAATAGCTCTTGGTATGGTATAATAACTGCCGGAAAAAGTAGTTTCCAGCGCGTGTCATAGTTCCCTAATAGCTCTTGGTATGGTATAATCTGGCGCTCTGCACAACATCCAGTATCATCGTCATAGTTCCATAATAGCTCTTGGTATGGTATAATGCTATCCTATCGGGGAAGATCACAGCGGGCGTCATAGTTCCCTAATAGCTCTTGGTATGGTATAATTTTCCGTCGTTAAACAGCGAAACGGCCACAGTCATAGTTCCCTAATAGCTCTTGGTATGGTATAATCGGATACTTCCCATGGTCATAGTACCCGCGGTCATAGTTCCCTAATAGCTCTTGGTATGGTATAATAGGCTATGCAAAAAGCGCATCGGATTGCGGTCCGATGCGCTTTTTGTTTTAGAAAAAACTCAACTGTTCACATACAAAAGGGGCTTCTTCCGGCTGATAATTTCCCAGAAGAATCTGAATAGACTGGTACTGCTTTTCTGTAACGACAAGCAGGCGAATGGAGCCGTTTGGCGGCAAGGATGCCCTCAAACGGCTTTCGTGTTTCTTCACGGCGTCGTTGCCGTTGCACACCCTCGCGTACACAGAGAATTGCAGCATGTGGTATCCGTCCTTCAGCAAAAAATTCCGGAACGCCGTCGCATGCCGCCTTTCAGTCTTTGTCTGCACAGGCAGGTCAAAAAAGACAATCATCCGCATAAATTTACTCATAGCTATGCTGCTTGTATTCAAGCAATTTGAGTAACAGCAGGGCTTGTCCACGCAGACCTTGCACCAGGCGTTCCATTGCATAGGCAACGCTGTGGTGCTGCCCGCCGGAAAGAATATCCGCATTCAACAGGTTTACAAGCTTTCCCTTCAGTATGGGTGTCAATGCTGCATCCTCGGCCACATTTGCTGCCACGTACAAATCCGCCACGGGCCGGAACGGCTCCATCAGGTCATCCGCCAGATTAAATTGGTTCAGCTCGCTGTCATGGTGCAGACCCAGGCACGGCTGAAAACCATACACCGTCAGGCAGCGGTAGGACATAATTCACCTCCGTTGGGCAGGGAAGGTTTGCCGTTTTTCTTTTTTGACGAGGGTGTAGTTACCAAGAACATCGACCTGATACTTTTGAATCTTTTGCAGGGTTTTAAAACCAAGACTTCCTACAATATACGCGTTATCATGCGTAGTTACCGTGATGGCACCCGTCGAAATATTTCCGCCTTCAAAATAGGTCAGGCGGCAATTCATCTGCGCTTCTTTTTCCAGTGTACTGTCACTGTTTTGCACTTTGAATTTCATTGTGCGCTTACTTTCAATACGAATCAGGTCATTCTGACAAAGTGAGAACAAGAAGTTTTCTTCGTCCATTTCCTTCCACTCTGCATAGCTTTTTCCCTGTACAACCGCTTTATTGGGCAATTTCAGTTTCACCGTATCTGCCACATAGATCGGCACCCAGTAATAGCCGTCGCCCGGCACAAAATAGACATCAATGCGTACCATCGTATCATTGTCGGCCACACCTTTTCCTTCATGGACCGCAACCATACTGGTGGCTTTATCATACACCTTGACCTTGCGCACCTGTGCGCCTGGGGTTCCATCGGCACGCGGTTTAAAGAACGGTTCTGCAAATGCCTTTTTCCCATCGCCGCCAAAAGCTGTCAGTTGTTCCTTCAAAGCATTGTATAGCAGGGTATCGCTGCTCGGATTAAAATATCCCGCAATTTCTCCCTCTTTGTCGAGCTTCAAATCTGTAATCGACCGGCGCTGAACCGTATGCGCATCGTCCAGGCGACTTTTTATTGTTTCCTTGTGTGCCGCACCTGTCACCTTATGGCGCGGCATCCGCGATACAAACACAGGCTGAATAGACGAAATATCCACCGTCGCATAATAGACCGGGTTGATCTGCATCAAATTTTCCTGCGGGCAGGCCGACAATCGCTGCGTCAGCTCATCACGGAAGCGCGGCCAAGGTTCAGGGAAGTGCTCATTACGCACCGCCGTCGTCTCTGCACGCTTGCAAAAGTCAGATACCCGCTTTATCATCCCCTGTGTCGTACAGGCAATCACCGCCGCGTCCGCTGCATGGTGCAGATCGCCGTCGGCACGCACCTTGCCAAGGCCCCAGCGCTTGCGCAAAAACGCCGTAACGGCGCCATTTACCGCAACGACCCGCCGTTTGCCTGCCCCGGAACAGTCTGCAAACGCAAGATGATTGCGGATATAGTTCAGCATAAAAGCCGCAATATACTGCGTATCCTGCAGATTGCGCTGGATATAACCCTTGCCGTCCTCCTCGCTCAGCCTTTCCTTCAATAGGTTCTGGCGCTTGCGGAAATTTTTTACGTTTGCTTTGGTGTACACAATAAAGTCGTCCCGTCGTTTTCCCTGCAGGTATTGCAGCGGCAGACGGTTTCCCTTCTGACGGTTCTCCGATTTCAGCACCAGCACCTTATTTGTACGGCGGTCATCAAAGCTTATGCTATAAGGGACAATGTGGTCAACTTCCGCATAACCCGGTTCTGTAATGACCCGCGTCAAATCCAGTTTTTCCAGTGAATACGCGCATATCTCATTTTGCTCTTTCCACAGGCGGTATTTCACAAGGTCCTGCCCGCTGATTTTCCGCCCGGAGAACTTTGCGTGCAGTTCCTGCATCAGTTTTTCATTTTCCGCACTGTTATCCTGCATCGCCTTGTCCAACTCGCTGCGCTGCTGGAAGTTCTTATTCATCTCTCTTGCCAGCTCCAGATGGATACTGACCGGGCTTTCGCCCTGCTCGCGGATGATCGCATTGACGACCTTGATCGTCTGTGCCACTGCGCGGCGCACCACCGGGCTTGTAATATCCTCCATTTCCTCCGTTGAGGCCGGCAGGAACTGCGCTTTTTCGCCGTTTTGCCTTCCCTGAAAATCATATCCGGCTGCCTGGCAGGCATCGTTATAGTTCATGCCCTGTTCCAGATAAGGGATCAGCTTGCGGCACGCCTTGACCGAAATGTGTCCATATCCCGCAAAGCTGGGCAGCGTCAGCAGTGCTTCTATTTCCAGCGGTTCAAACTCCGCCTGTTTCAATGCCTCGCGCAGCTTATCCTCGTTTTCCGGGTTCGTCAGCGCAGCTCCGGCGGCATCCAGCTGCTCGCGGCTGATATTGCGGATATGATCCTTCCGCAGGGTATTCAGTGCCTTACGCATCTTGTGGTAGCAGGGGAGTGCCGTTATTTTTTCTTTCTTTTCGCAGGCTTCTGCCGTCTGCTCCCCGCGATACCGCACCATGTTGAACCGTGCTTCTTCCGGCAGTGCCAACGCCTTGCGGACCCGGGCAAAATCCAGCTTGTCCGTCTGGCAGCATACAGAAAGCAGTACCTGTCGTTCTGCCGGTGTCAGCGTGCGGCTGGTTCCGTTTTCCGCAATGCGGATATGATTGATTTTTTGCAGCAGCGTAAAATATTCAAACGAGAAGGCCGCCTTGGCTGCCCGCTTCTCACTCTTTCCCTCCAGCGTGCAGGTGCCGACCCTGTTGCTGCCGCTATACGGGCTGCCTTTGCCCGGACCTTCCGCAAAGGAGCGCTGGCGTGTCAGAATACAAAGGTACTCTGCCTCCATCTCCGGCGAAGCCCATGTCGCACCGTATTGACGCTGTGCTGCAAAAACCAGTCTGGCCTCGTCTATGATTTGGTCGCGTTTGACGGTGGAAAGATAATTTTCCGCTTTGTTGCGCTTGTGCTCTGCAAACACAGGGTCGCGGTACATCATCTCACCGACAGTACGGTACAGGTTTGCCTCCATACGTCGGGTGTTCGCGTCAATTGCCTGCAGCAGCTTACCGTCTTTTTGTGCATCGTCTGCCTTGCGGTTACTGCGAAAGCCCCTGCGCTGCATCAGGTGCAGCAGTATACGGGCAAAATCCAGTGCTGTCACCGGGCCATCCAACGCCTGAACACGCAGCGCATAGACATCCGGCAGATGTCCCGCTTGCACAGCCTGCTCTATTTCCGCCTTACCGGGCAGACCATTTTTCTCCATCAGCTCGTACAGATCCGCCTTGCGCAGGCTGCGGCGGCGCAGCCTGCGGCGGGCGCTGCGGGCCTTACGGCGCGGGGCAGCAAGGCTGTCGCCTGTTTGGGGTTCTTCGGCCTTATCAAATATGCGTGAGCCACATCGGATCAGACCATAGGGCTCCGCGTTTTCATTCAGTGCCACCACCGCCCAGCCGACGGACGCAATGCCAATATCCAGACCAATTCCATAGGGATGCTTCATTTTTTTGCACATCCTTTCACTTTTCTACTATCATAGCGCACTATGGCATTATTTGGCAACTGACAATTTAAACGAAATTTAGGGCAAAAAAGATGACGCCCTGCCAAATAGCAGGGCGTCAGAGCTTTACGGTCCTATGACCTTATCATAGCAACCATAATAGTTCTTGGTATGGTATAAGAACTGTCTGTATTATACTACATTGTCAGACAAAGTGCAAGACCTTACCTATGCTGCCGAAAAATATTACGGCAGCTCCGGCGCATAAGCCTCGAGATTGCGGGGCTTGCCCTCGTAGACGATGGCGATGCCGTCGGGGCCGGTGTTGGCGCTGACAACGCCGCCGAGCTGGAACACGATCAGCGGTGCATGGCCAAACGCCTTTTTGCACAGCTTGACCAGCTCGTCACGCTTGGCGGTGCTGGACGTGTAGGCCACCATGTAGGGCGTGTCCTTCATCGAATCGACGCGGCTCTCCACCCATTTGATCATGGCGGCGGGCACGGCGGCGTCGCCGCGGACCTTGCTCTCGACCTTGGAGACGCCCGCATTCAGGCTGATGATAGGGCGGATGCCCAGCAGGTCACCGACCACAGCGGCGGCGGCGCTGACGCGGCCCGACTTCTTCATCTGCTTCAGGCTGTAGGCGGCCAGACAGATCTCAACGCAGTCCAGCTTCTGCTTCAGCTCGGCCACGCAGGAGGCCAGCTCACCGCCGTTGCGCACCTTGCGGGCGCACTCACAGAAATACCAGCCGTAGGGCATCGAGTAGGTGTGGCTGTCGATGACCTGAATCTTCATCGTGTAGCCGGGGCGCTCCTCCTCCAACAGCTCCATGGCCTTGACGGCGTTGTTGTAGGTGCTGGAGCCGCCCGCGTTGATGCTCAGGTACACCAGGTCGGTGTAGCCCTCGTCCGCATAACGGGCGTAAATATCGCAGAACTGCAGCTGGGTAATGGCGGCGGTGGTGGGCACGCCCTGGGCGTCGCGCATCATCTGGTAAAACTGGTCGTTGGTAAAGTCCTTGCGCTCCATGTACTCCACACCGTCAAGGTTGATGGGGAAGCCCACGACCTCGATGCCGTACTTATCCGCAAGCTCCTGCGGAATGTCGGAACAGGAATCTGTCAGAAAACCTATCTTGCTCATTTTACATCCTCACTCCATTCGTATCGGGTCAACTGCCCGTGGGTCTCCAAACCGGCAAAATCCCATTGACGCAATGCTTCGTACACGCCCACTGCCACCGCGTTGGACAGGTTCAGGCAGCGCTCGCCCCTGCGCATCGGCATACGCACGCAGTCGGCCTCATGCGCGGCCAGCAGCTCCTCGGGCAGGCCGGCATCCTCGCGCCCAAAGACGAGATACGCGCCGTCGGGGTAGGTCACATCCACATGGCGGCGCGGGCCCTTGGACGTGAAGTAGAAAAACGGACCACTGTTTTTGGCAAAAAAGTCCGCCTGATCTTGATAATATGTTATATCAAGCTGGTGCCAATAGTCAAGCCCGGCGCGCTTTAATTTTTTGTCGTCGATGGTAAAGCCCATCGGGCCGACTATATGCAGCCGCGCTCCCGTCACCGCGCAGGTCCGCGCGATATTGCCGGAGTTCTGCGGGATCTGCGGCTCGACCAGTACAATGTTTAAGGTTGGCATAAATTTACAAGTCCTCGTTCTATAACTTTAGCCCTCCCTTGGGGGAGGGTGGCGCCGCAGCGCCGGGTGAGGGGCCGGGCGGCACGCCGTTCATGGGTCGGCTCCCGGCCACCCCTCCGGCCTTCGGCCACCTCCCCTCTAGGGGAGGCTTTTCACGGCGTTATCAATCACACGGCATACGCCCTCAAAATGCTGCATCACATCCAGATTGGAAAACCGCAGCACTCTGATTCCGAAGCCCTCCAGATATTCCGTGCGCTGTGCATCGTGCAGCTGTCCCGCCGCTTCATAATGCTGGCTTCCGTCCAGCTCTATCGCCAGACCTGCCGCATCGCAATAAAAATCCAGAATATAACGTCCTACAACCTTCTGCCGTACAAAGCGCGGCGAATATCCGCGCAGAAAATCATACCACAGATGGCGTTCCTCCCGCGTCATGCTTTTTCGCAGCGCTCGGGCATTTTCAAGGACATCCTTGTCTCGCGGCAGTCTCATGGTCTTACTCCTGCCGCAGTTTCGGCAGGGCGTTCTCCAGCCAGACGCCCAGCCGCTCGTCGGCTCCCTCGGGCGTCTGCCTGATGCACTCGGCTACGAAGGCGGCAGCTGCCTGTACGGCAGCCTGGGGGACGTTGCCCCGCAAAATGCGCCCGACGAGCACGGCGGCAAAAATATCGCCCGTGCCGTGGAACATCCGCGGCTGCAGCGGCGTTTTTACGGCATAGCCCTCGCCGCCGCGGGCCGCGCCCACACAGCCTATGTAGCGTCCGCCGCCGATGCCCGTCACGCCGGTCACAACGACCTGCGGCGCTACGCGGGTCAGCCGGGCCGCCTGTGCGGCGGCCTGCTCGGCACTGCCCACACCGGGCAGCGGGTCGCCCAGCAGCAGCGCGGCCTCGGTCACATTGGGGACGATCAGATCCGCCTTGCTGCACAGACTATACATAGCGGGCACCATGTCGGCCCCCAGGCCGCTGTACAGCCGCCCTCCGTCGCCCAGCACCGGGTCCACGACCTTGAACGCGCGGGGCCACAGCTCAAACGCCTGCTCGACGAGCTTTGCCTGCGCGGCGTCCGCCAGATAGCCCGAGTAGATGCAGTCAAATTTCACGCCCAGCCGATGATAATGTTCCAGTGCCGCGGGGCCGTAGCCGGGGTTGGCCAGCTTAGCCGGGGTGCCTAAGCCCCCCGTGTGGGTGGACAGCACCGCCGTAGGCAGTGCCACGGCCTGCACGCCCAGCGTCGAGAGCACCGGCACGATGACCGACAGCGCCGCCCGGCCAAAGCCCGGCAGGTCATGGATGGCTAATACGGTTTTCGGCGCGTTGGTCATGCTGCGGCCCTCCCTCTGCATTTTTTGAGTTCTCATTGATTCTACCATAAAACCCACCGCAAAAAAAGCCGTATTCGGGCGATTGTTCCGTTTTGTTTGGTTTTTGGGCAAAGAGAACAAAAACCGCCCGCGTCTCCGCGAGCGATTCATTCTATTTCATGGTTATCATCCACAAAAAAGCCCCTGCTGATTGGTTCAGCAGGGGAGATTTCGCAAAGTCGATGCTTTTACAGCACGCGCACACGGATGGCGGGCTCAATCGCACCCAGCTTGACGGCGAGGTCATCGGTGACATTGCCCGTCACGTCCAGCAGGGTATAGGCGACATCCTTTTTGCCCTTGTTCACCATGTTTTCAATGTTCAGGTGCGCTTCGGTCAAAATGCTCGTGATGGCCGAGATCGCGCCCGGGGCGTTCTTGTGGATGATGCAGATGCGGCGGCCTCCCACACGCGGCTGGCTGACATCCGGCAGGTTGACGCTGTGGGTAATGTTGCCGTTTTTCAGGTAGTCGCTCAGCTCGGCGGCGGCCATCACGGCGCAGTTCGTCTCGCTTTCCGGCGTGCTGGCACCCAGATGCGGCGTGCAGCAGACACCCTTGACGCCCAGCAGCTCCTCGGTGGGGAAGTCGCAGAAATACTGCGCGACCTTGCCGCTGTTCAGTGCGTCGAGCAGTGCGGCGTTGTCCACCAGCTCACCGCGGGCAAAGTTCAGCACGCGCACGCCGTCCTTGCACATCGCCAGCGTCTGGGCGTTGATGGTGTGGCGGGTCGTAGGCAGGTAGGGGACATGGATGGTCAGGTAGTCACAGCGGGGCAGCATATCGCCCAGCGTGACACAGTGCTGCACACTGCGGGACAGGCTCCACGCAGCATCGATGGAAATATACGGGTCATAGCCCAAAACCTCCATGCCCAGCGCGACGGCGGCGTTGGCCACGCGCGCACCGATGGCACCCAACCCGATGACGCCCAGCGTCTTACCGCGCAGCTCGGGACCGACGAAGGCCTTTTTGCCCTTCTCCACGTCCTTGGCAATCGTGTCGCGGCCCTTGAGGGTCTGCGCCCAGTTCACGGCGTCCACCAGATTGCGGCTGCCCGCGACCAGCGCACCGACGACGAGCTCGGCCACGGCGTTGGCGTTGGCGCCCGGCGTGTTGAACACGACGATGCCCTTACTCGTGCAGTCCTCCACGGGAATGTTGTTCGTACCGGCACCTGCGCGGGCGATGGCCAGCAGGCTGTCGGGCAGCGGGGCATCGTGCATATCGGCGCTGCGCACCAGAATGCCTTGCGGTGCAGCGGCCTCGTTGTCGATCTCAAACTGGTTGGCGGGCAGCTTGGCCAGACCCACCGGCGAAATGGCGTTCAATGTTTTGATGGTATACATATATCGTTACTCCCTGTTCCCCTTATTTTGCGCCGTAGGGGCCGGACATGCCCGACCCTCAGCCTTACGCAGTGACCCTCTCACGGGTGGCTGCCACAGTGCCGCGGGCCGGACACACCCGATCCCTACTGTGCAGCAGCTCAATGCTCCCTGCGGAACTTCTCCATAAAGTCGACCAGCTTGTCGATGCCCTCGGCAGGCATGGCGTTGTAGATGGACGCACGCATACCGCCCACCAGAC
>OHAF01001179.1_pt1 | contig 24920 bp, 21 predicted proteins | sample 1577041 | NCBI WGS metagenome assembly OHAF01 (sample SAMEA3541495, study PRJEB24748) | human gut metagenome | biome: human gut; feature: human-associated habitat; material: faeces | place: China | collected 2012
TAGGAACGGCAAAATTTTTTACACTTCTATTACTTCTTTATCGCACATCAGTAAATGCTCATGGCATTGAAGCGGATACAAACACTATTGTTTGATAGAAATAAGAGAGGTTATTTATAATAAAATGAGCCGCCAGAACTGTAGGGGTGATGCAGTACGGGCGGCTCATTTTCTATCTAAACGGATGTATCCGGAAGTTCCGGCAGTTGATCGGTGAGTTCTTCATATCCGAGAATATCTCCGGCACATGGCATCGATTGCCCTGTTCCCTGCTGTGGTTTCCGGAAGTACAGCCGATACCGATGTCCCTCTAGGAGTTTGATATTCTTTTCCAGTGAGAAGGCGTATTCCTTTCCGTTATCACTGGCAAACCAATATTGCTGGTTTTTCCCGAAGAGTGTCTGTTCCCGTTTCGTGCAGCTTACGTCCAGTGACAGATAAGCATGTGTATGGATCAGGTGGTAGAAACTGAGTGCACGCAAGATGCTGCAGATTCCGATGAGGAGGCTCATGAGGATAAAGAGCCGGTCATGGGTGGCAATCCCGAAGATGCACCCAAAAAGTACACAGAAAAAGCCGATTGCACTGATGGCAACCAGCTTTGTGAAAAATGGTTTTGGCATAAGGTTCCTTCCTTTAACATGTATGAAATGTGATTTGTTTATTCAGGTACAAATTAGCAATAGCCTGCAGCACTGGATACTGGGTATGGTGAATCTGGACATCATCCACAAGTGTTTGGTAAGTTGTCTCCGGTTCTGTGTATAACTCATCCATAATATCCGATTCGTTGTGGATTACTTTTTCCTGCTCCATACTTGTGACAAGCTCAGCGGTCGTGAGGGATACCTTATCAGCCAGCTTCAGAATGGTATCTTCCATCGGTGAAGAGGGTTTCTTCTTTAAATATCTGCCAAACTCTTTTGCGCCAATACTTCCTTCCAGATAAAGCTGAATGCAACCAAAGAGCCGGATGAGAAAGGTATCCTTCAAGGGAATAATGGTCAGACTGCCGAGAAGGCGATATAAGGCATCCACCCCGGTCAGTCCAATTCCGCTTACAACCAGACCACGTAAGGAAAGTCGGTTTAGATAGTGTTGGAAGGATAAACCTTTCGGACCTTCTTTCTGTATCTGGCGCAGGGTATAGGCATCCTGGAGTTCATGGAGCGTCAGAATCTGAAAAGCAAGACAGCTCCAAAGTAGCAGTTCGTCATCCGATAGTCCATATTCTTGTCCATCGTTGATTACAAGAGGAATGGATTTTCCGCCTGTCGTTTTTTGAAATTTTAAGGTTCCGACAGCAGTATAAAGTGTCAGCATAAAAGTTCCCTCCTTCAAAGTTAAGTCAGAAGTGCATAGAGTGCATCATCCTGCTGTAATAGTTTCCGTGCTTTGCTCTGCCATGCCCGTACACGATTGGCTGGTACTTGGTAGTGTTTTGCCAGGTCAAAGCTGGTATATCCCTGCTGTTGCAGATAGAGGGCTGCAATTCCCTTCTGAATAGTTGGGGAATGTCCGGTGCCAAGCTGGGTTAAATGCTCAAGAAGCAATGTCTGATTTGTGTCCTTTTCCGGGTGAGTTGTTTGTGTATCCGCGTAGGAAAACAAATCACGATAATGGAGATGTTCATCTTCAGATGATGCTTCGTCCAGAGAACAGAGCATGGAGCGGTCACGGGCAATTTTCCGCCAGTAGTCAAAGATGGCATGACGGATGATAGTTTTGGCATAAGGCTGGAATGATCTTCCTTCCTCAAATCCGACAGCCGACCGGCACAAAGCCAGATATCCAATCTGACATAATTCCTGTTGTTCTTCCTCAGTTACATAGGCAGCGGTGCGGGTCATGGAACGAATCATGATCGGAACCAGATCCATGGATTTTTCCACCAGTTGTTTTTGCTTTTTATTTAGCGGTAAGGTCATCATCAATCACCGCCTTTCAGCTGGCTGCCCGGAGGCGGAAGGGAATATGGTTGTTCTTTAAAACATCTGCGGATTCCCGAATGAGCTGGTCGCACATATAGTTGCTGAACTGTCCGATGTGAGCCTGCTTATCTGTCAGACAGAACTTATCTGCCACCCAGCGATATGCTTCCGGTTTGGAAAGGATGCCCTGTTGCCAGATCTGATCGAAAATTCGATGTGCCTGAATCCGCTTTTGACGAAGCTCCCGGTTGGCGAGCGTTCCTTTTGGTATATTGGTTCCCGGATGTACCCCGACATAGGAATTGCAGGATGGATAGTGGGAGCAGACGTAAACCTGTCCTCCGTGAGACTGCTCTCCGTAGACAAAGGATGCATCTCTTAATATGGCTGTTCCGCCGCAGTAAGGGCAGCGGATCTTTTTCATCTTTTTCATCTATTTTCACCTCGCATGTACATAAAGAATACTTAATGTGTACGTAGATAAGTGGTACGTACTGTATACTTATATTGTAAGTAAGCAGGAGATGAATTCCCATAGGACGCAAGCGGATACTGGTCCCAGATTCGGACTAAATGGCACGAATCCCCATTTTTCAGATGCCGGGATAGAAAATTGCCCGGATGAGCGGGAATAAGCCGCTGTCTGCGAAACGTGGATAATTAACCGGTGTAAAGATGAACTTCTCACAGAAAATCCGTAGCAGGAATAAGCTGATCAGTACCAGACAGAGCAGGTAAGTGTTCCTGCGCCTTCTGGTCCATGGCTTTTTCGGACGGAATTTCACATACAGGACAAAAATCATGGGAATAAAGATCAGGTTCGTAAAGACCTGATCGATATATTGGATGATTGAAATTACGTTTAACATAGGCAGTGCCTCCTTTCTTTACATATCCTGTACGTATAAGAGCCTGAAAGTGCAACTTTTTGTTACCAGTCATATTGCTGGTTCTCCTGAAGCCGGAGCAGTGCCGGAATGGGGCATGGCTTTAATGGCAGCTTCTGAGCGACCAGATAGGGCAGATAAAGCTCTGTAAAAGCAGCAATGCTCATGCTTCCGGTACATTCGGTTGGCTCCGGTATCCGGGGAAACAAAAGCGCTGCATCTGAAAGAGGGAGGATGCAGGGGCTTCCCGTTTCATCCGGATGGAATAAAAAGCCGGAGTTCTCACAGCTTTCCTGTGCGTTACAAGTGCGGCACCAGACGTAGATACAGGAGTGCCAGTTCCCTTCACAGAGGTTCAGAAAATGACGGATGTGCTTGGCATCTGTCTTGCAGTGGGGGTGTTTCATATTCATCACCTACTAAAGAAGCAGGCAGTTCCATGTGGGAGCTGCCTGCAGGAGTCTTCGTTATGAGTTACTGATGTTTCTTTTTGCGTTTGAAGTAAACGATGCCCAGGACACTTGCACCTGCAAGTGCAGCTATGGCGATTCCGGCATACAGGAGAAGCGGCGTCTCATCGCCGGTCTTTACAGGCGGAGCTACCGGAGGCGTCTCCGGTTCTTTCGGAAGCTCCGTCATGTGTACGGTCTGACCTTCATCCTTCAGATTCTCATGGGAAGCAATCTCATGCTCGGTTTTTCCGTCTGTATAGTAGAGCTTTTCAAAGACAACCACATCCTGTCCGGCAAGAGCAGAAGCGTCGAAGGTAAAGGTAACTTCCACAGAGCCGTTGGCTTTTTCTGCTTTAAATTCTGCCTGAGCGGTAACTGGTTTTCCGTCTTTTAACAAAGCCTCTCCGGTTTCCTTATTCATCAGGGTTCCGATGACTTTGTACTCAGATCCAGGCATCAGACCATGATAAGTGACCGTATCTACGATAGTCGCTTCCTTGGAAGCAGAGACATCCTGATCCCCGTCACTGCCGTCTTTGGCTGTGGTTTTGATTTCCGGGAAGTAAATAGTCTGTCCTTCATCCGCAATGTCTGTGTGTACGGCAACTTCCTTGTCTTTGTAAGCCAGGGATTCAAAGACAACTACTGTTTTCCCTTTTAAGGAGCTGGCATCAAAGGTAAAGGTAACATCTACCGTACCAACGGATTCTTTTGGTTTGAAGGATGCTTTTGCTGTCACCGGTTTTCCGTCTGCTTCGACTGGTTTCTTTGTTTCTTTATCCATCAGAGTACCGGTCACTTCATATTTCTGGTTAGGAACCAGCCCCTTAAAGGAAACCGTATCCACCAGCGTGATTTCTTCCTTTGCACAGGAAATATTGGAGTTCGTGTCCGCATCTTTCGCAGTAGTCTTGATTTCCGGGAAATAGATGGTCTGGTCTTCATCGTTGATGTCGGTATGGACTGCAAGCTGCATCTCATCCTGATATAATTCCTCGAAGACAACGGTTGTTTTGCTCTTTAAGGAAGTTGCATCAAAGGTAAAGGTTACTTTGACGGAGCCAGAGGATTTCTTTGCAGTAAATTCTGTTTTGGAAGTCACCGGTTTTCCATCCACAAGGATTGGTTCGCCTGTTTCTTTGTCCATTAACGTTCCAGTCAGTTTGTATTTCTGGCCCTTTTTCAGTCCTTCGTATTCCACAACGTCTTCAATGGTCACTTCTTTTGCCGGCTGGCTCATGTGTGTACCGGTCTCGGCATCCAGAGCAGTCGTGCCGATCTCAATGGCATCATCGGTCAGAGTTCCAACCTGTATCAGAACAGAATCCTTATAAACCTTGACTTCAAAGGTTAAAAGATCCATGCCTTTGTTGGAATCACAACGCTGTTCCGCCAGAGTGTAAGTATCGTAAATGAGAGCGCCTTTGGAATCATCCGGTTTGGAGGTGCCGAACCAGATGCCGTCTTCCGAAGACTCACCCCGGTTGGTATTTGCGGTATGTTTGTTCCATTTGGAGGAAGTGCTGGCATAACCGTTGGCATCTGTCACAATCACATGGCTTTCGCCTGTTGTTTTGGAAGTGATCTTAAATGGCACATTTGCCAGACGGTTCTGGCTGCCGTCAGCAATCTTGACAAATTCCAGATCCCCGCGGATGACCTGATTGGAGATGGAATTGTCTTTTGCAGTCAGTTCCACGATTTTTCCCTGTTCTGTGATGTCAAATTCTACAGAGATCTTTCCGCTGTTCAGATAACCGGAAGGTGCAGTTGTTTCATCCACACGGTAATGTCCGAATGGGAGAGCATCTTTTGCAGTTGCAGCAGAACCGGATTTATCAGCAGTAAGTGTAAGGACAATCTGATCTTTCGTGTAGGATGTTCCGTCTACTAATACCGGATTTTCATTTAACGTAGTGATCGCAAAGACAGTACCTTCCAAAGTGGCAGAACCCTGCGGTTTTGCTTCTCCGGTCTCGCTGTCACGTTTCTGGATCTTCACTCCGCCACGGATGACAGATTCTTCTACGGTAGAAGACTGGTATACCGAAACCATTTCCTGCTTACCGTCACCTGTAATTTTCTGTACGAAGACAGTTGGATTGAGCTGGTATCCGGCAGGGGCTTTGCTTTCCTGTACCGTTATGGTACCGAGCGGAAGACAGACGGTCTTGCCATCACTGGTATAGTAAAAGGCATCGCCGCTTACAAAGGAATCTTTGGTAAAATGCATCTTTCCGGAAACATCTGTTTTTAATACCCAGGTACGTGCCGGTTTCTTTCCAGCTTCCGCAGGATCACTGTCAGACTGCTCGGTATAGAACTTGACTGTAAATTCTGCGTTTGCAAGGGAAGCTGCTCCCTGTGGGGAGGCTTTCTTTGTTTCGGCATCCAGCTTTTCAAGCACCAGATTCATGGGATTATTCTGCGGAATATCTGTTACGTTTGCAGCAGAAGTCTGTTCTGCTTTTACAGTGACTTTGTGAGCTTTGGTGTCTACAATGTAGCCTTTGGAAGCAGAGAGCTCTTTTACGGTATAATCGCCTTCCTCCAGTTCGCCGGATCTGGCATACCCGTTTTCATCAGTGGTCAGTTTCTGGATGAGCTTCTCACCCTGATAGATCCCATACACAGCACCCTTTAAGCTGTAATTCGGATTCCCGTCCGATACGCTTCCGTTGGCAGAAGATTTTTTCAGTTCGATCCAGCCGTTTGGAACCTGATACCAGCTTCCGGCAATGGTCTGGCTGCCCTGTCCCGGAACGATGAATGCCCGGAAGCCTTCCGGCGGGTTCGGAAGTCCCTGAATGGCACTGGCTACTTCCAGTGCTTTATCAATATAGGACTGCGGAGCGCCATGGAAAGCTCCGGTGTCAGCGGAATTACCGGCATAGATGTAAGCGACAACCAGATGTCCGATGACATAGCTGTTATCATCACTCCAGCCACTGAAATATTTATCCTTGACGACTTTATCGTAGCCGTAACCGCCGTTTAAGTAGTAGAGCGCTTTTCTGAGCGGGGAGTTCTGGCTTAAAAGGTCATAGGAATAGGAACCGGAGGAAGGGGTTTTCTTCAGTGGTTCCACGCAGTAGGCAGTATTGCTCCCGTCAAAGCTCATGCGGGAGGTAAAATAGCTGCCGTAAGGGATATTGGCACCTGCCTTATAGCTGATGGTGCCGTCGGCTGCATGAACCGGAAAACTGCCGGAAAACAATGCGCCGACTGCGACAAGGACTGCCAGCAGCATAGCCAGCGTCCGTCTGGTATAGGATTTGTATGTCTGTAACATAAGTCTCCTCCTTCTTGAAGTTCAAATGAAAAGGGCAGCGTCAGTGCTGCCCAAAGTTACACAGCCTGTTTCTTCTGTTTCGCAAGGATTTCCAGAAGCTCCTGCCGATCTGTGGTAATCAGCTCCTTTTCCAGATTGGAAGCCTTAAATTCCACAGTGATGTTATTGTTGTTGGTTGAGATCAGACCGTTGCCCCGCTGGAAATGGGTGATGTTCATTACTTCTGTTTCCGATAAATGCAGGATAGTCTTCACCCGCTGTGCCTCTTCATCCTCCATGTTTAGGATGATCTTGGTCTTGCAGTTATTGATGATACCCTTGCCGTACTTCCCGTCATCCAGAGCAAAGAAGTCGTTCAGATCCTGTGTGGCAAATATGCCGGCTCCGGAGTAAGCCCGGATGATCTTGGCAATTTCCAGTACGAATTCCGCTGCAAGCCGGTTGCTGGATGCACCGATGAGCTGCCAGACCTCATCGACAAAGATGGCTTTTTCTTCGGTACGGTTTTCCTTCGCTTTATCCCAGACATAATCCAGGGCTACGAACATGCCGACCGTTAAAAGATCGCTGGAACCGGTCAGTTCGGAGATATCCAGTACCGTATATTTATTGGTCAGGTCCACATTGGTCTGCTGGTTAAAGGAAGAAGCAGAACCATGAACCAGCCGGTTTAAGATGTGCGCCAGACGCTTCGTATCTTCGCTTTCCAGCAGGACATTGTAGACATCCTCCAGAATGGGCATCTTTTTGTACTGCTCCGGATGCTGCGGATCTGTCAGGGATTCATTTTTATGTGTAATCCCTTTTCTGGCATAGGTTTTGATTAGGGCTTCATCCAGAAGCTGCTTCTCCTCATGGGACATATCCGGGATCAGCAGACTGAAGAAGATGTGAAGCCTTTGAATCTTGCCAGCCAGTGCGGAGGCATCGAGGGTCGGTCCGTCTAAAAGTTCATTTACAGAATTGTCTACCTTCCGGATTTCCATGATGTTGATACAGTTCTTACTGGCAGGAGAGATCTGGATAAATTCTCCGCCGACATTCCTTGCAGCCCGGTAAAATTCGTGTCCCTTTAGCGGAGCGATGATGAACACCTGGATGCCTTTTCTTCGCATCCTTAGTGCCATGGTCTGCATGGTGAAGGTCTTTCCTGCTCCCGAACAGCCTAAGATACAGATGTTGCTGTTCTTGTACTGCCTGGAATCAAAGATATCCGCAATGACCAGGGAATTGTTATGCTTGTTTACCCCAAAGAGGATTCCGTTATCATCGCAGATACTGTAGCTGACGAAGGGATAGCAGCTTGCCGCCCCGGAAGTCAGTACGTTCCGCTTGGACAGCTTAAAAAGCTTCTTGTCCAGATTTGCCAGCGGCAGAGAGGAGAGAAAGCCCTGCTCCTGCAAAAAGTAGCAGGAGTGTAAGTTCATATCCTGCGAAATCAGGAGCTTTTTCATTTCCTGAATCCGCCACTGCAGTTCTTCCAGAGTGGAAGCGGTAATGGTGATGAGAAGATTCATGTAATAGAAATCTTCGTTGTTGGCAAGTCCCTGCTTCAGAAAATATCCGGAGCGGATGGCAGAATCCAGATCGTCATAATCAGTGTTGGTATCGGACGCATCCTTTAATTTGGAACGGTTGATACGGATCTGCTGACCGAGACGCTGCTGGATCTTGTCCTTTGGCTGTTTCTGGAGAAAGAAATCAATATCAATCCCTTCCCCGGCATTGACAAGGAGTGACAGCCATCCGGGAGTTACCCGGTTTTTGTAGCCGTCAGACGGCACAAGCAGGTAGGAATGGTAAAGCCCATTGATCTGCACATAATGGGAGTGCTTGAAATCCACACTTTCCGGTGCGAGAAACTCGTTGATCCGAATGTGATCCAGTTCCTCCATGCGGTTTTCCTTTGTATAGGCGGACAGTACAGTGCTGATCCGGTCCGGAAGCGGAACCTCCGTACAAAGGGTACGGTTTAACAGTGTGTACAGGACATCTGTGGTAAATTCATCCTCATTGTCATGGGTGACCACTTCATTCCCGCACTGGTACAGAAAGGTTTTGGCAGTCTGGGATGCCGTCTCAAGGGCGGCAAGGATTTCCCGTTCCTCCTCCTTCCGGTTGGCATTGAAGGGTTCATACTCAAAAATCAGAAAGAACCGTCTGGATACTGCTTCTCTGGAACTTAAGTTCTGGACAAACTGGATGTAGTCACGCTGCAGCTCCTGACAATGAGGATCGGTTTCCCGCTCCAGCTCCAGCCGGGACTGCTCCAAATGCTTATTGATGTCTGCTTTTTTGGAGATCATCTTGATCTGGAGTTTGACCGGGCTGATCTTTAAGTAGCTGATAAAGCTGTAAATGATGCCCTGCTGTTCTCTGGCACTTCGAAGCAGGAAGTTGATTGGTTCAATCTCCAGGATCTTCACGTACCGTCCGTCTGTGGTATAGACGATCCCGTTTTCGATTTTTTCCACCGGAAGATAATCCTCCAAGGTCTGGTCTTTCTTTCGCTTTTTCCGGGAAACGGGGTTTGCCGTGGCAGATGAGGCGTCCTTCTTGGAAACCACCTTCTTTTTCTGCTCTTTTTTTGCCGCCCGATTTTCGGAAACTGCCCGTTTTTCTTCCTCCTTTCGTCTCCGGGCTTCCGTTTTTTTCTGTATTTTTATCTGTTTCGCCGCCTCTTTTTTCTGTCGGCTGGCTTCTTTCTGCTCCCACTTTAGATAACGGATATCTTCCTTTGCCTGTTTTTTGATGCCCCGCTTGGTGGAGGTATCAAACTGTCGGTGTTCTTTTTTTTTACTTTTTGGCGGGGCTGGTGCGTCCGGTTCAGACTGTGGGGGAGCCGATGCCATTACTTTGGAAGGCTCTGCCATTTTTTCTGCTTTCCGGTGTTTCTTTGTCTTTGGCTCTTTGAAACGTGGTTTCCTGCGTGGCTTTCCTTCCGGAAGACTGTCGGACCTCCAGATTACCCTGCGGTTCACTACAAAACGCAAGGCATTCATCAGAAAGGCAGTGATGCTCTCTCCGCCGATTCCAATCAGGGCTACCATTGCCGCCGGAAGTGCGGTCATGCAGAGAATGATGATGCGGGCAGTCAGGGACAGCGGCAGGTGGAAAACAGGGATACCGATTGCCAGGGAAAGAACAATGCTTTCTATGGCATTGCGGATGTCAAAAGTTCCGTTTAGGATCTTGCCTTTCTCAATGAAGTTGGGCGGGATAAAGGAAACCGGTGTTTCTTCTGGCTGTGTCATGGCTGCACCTCCTTTTTCGTATCTTTCGCATCTTCGGAAGGCACAGAGGCACTGCCGGATTCTGTGTCCGGAGCTTCCGGGCTGTCAGAAGTATCCGGATACCCGCCTTCCTGCAGGTGTTCAATGTCCTGCGAAGTCAGGGACGGCAGGGAATCATCGGTTTGCTTTTCGTAAACAGTCGTATCTGCAGAGACCTGTACCCCGTCTTCTCCAAATAAAAACACACCCGTCGGGGTGTGATAGGTAACCGGAAGCGTATCCTGATCGGAAAGTGAAAACATCAGGCAGACGGTTGTTTCGGTAGGGTAGCTGGTTTTTTCCGGCAGGAAGGTGATGCTTGTCTGTTCTTTTTTGACATACTCTTTTAGGTAGACAGGAAACTGCCCTTTGAGAGAAGCAATCTGGCTGTCGGAGAAAAATGCTTTTAAAGCATCAAAATCCAGATATTCCGGCATGGGGGTATCAGAATTTGTTTCTGTTGTTTCCTTTGCCGGTTCCCTGCCTTTGTTTCCGGAAGCTTCTTTTTTCTGGCTTTTCCAGAAACTGGGGAGAACCAGTCCGGCAAGCAGCAGAAACAGCATCAGAAAAATGGAAAGAATCACTTTTGTTCTGTTCATAATGGCTCCTTTATTTTTTGTCGAAGATCCAGTAGGCATTTGCCGTGGCATGGATTTCCGACATCATATCAAATTCACGGTTAATATAGTTCTTTGCGTCACTGTCATTGGGATCATTGACCAGTACCTTGCCGTTTGCCGTAACACCTCGGAGTACGATGAAGTGTCCGCCGCTGGTGAAAAGTCCTACCCGCTGAGAGGAGATGACCGGATAGCCTTCGGAGAGTGCCTGAAGTACCGTATTGGCATTGCTGGTCTGTGTGACGCTGCCACAGCCGAAATGACTGGCTGCAGCCTGAAAGTAGCTCCAGTAGGTTCCAACTCCCGGCTTGTAATAGGAATTCCCGCACCATGCCACTGCATCCGGAGGGGTAATAGTATTCCCGGTCAGATAGCTGGCGATCATGGCAAAGCTGGTAGGCCCGCAGCCGGAAGATGCGATGGAGCCGCCGCCATAAGGGATGTTCCCGTAATCGGTCTGGAGATAGTGGGGAATCTGCATTCCGTTTGCCGGATAGCTTCCGCCGGTATTGGTAATCTGATAATACCGGAGAACATGCTCCACATATTCCTTGTCCCCATACCGGTCATAATGCCAGTTTGGACGGGCACACATCATATCCGAATAAGCAATGGCGTTTTCTTTGGTATAACCGCCGTCACGTTCCATTGCCCAGTCGATATAGCCGGAGCCGTAATTGTAACCCTGAAGCGCCAGCTTGATGCGGTCCAGGTCGGTAGGTCCGGTACATCCTGCTTTATCCAGTGCATACTTTAATTCCTGAATCCCACATTCGATGGAATAAGCAGGATCGGTGATGCCGTTGGGGACATGGGGGTATTTCTTATTAAAGCCGCCTTCTGCCGCCTGCATGGGATCGCTTCCGCGCCCGCCGCTTTCCTGCATCATGACTGCCATGAGGAGTTCCACATAAGCTTCCATGCCGTATTTCTGTGCGACCTGCTGGATGGTAGCCCGGTAAGCCAGCACCTCATCGCTGACACCTACCGCCATGGCAAGACCGGAAGCGGAGCCGCCAAAGAACATGGTCAGGTTTTCCACATAACTGTCTGCCGTTTTTTTCTGCTTATCGGTCAGATGAAAGACGTGATCTGCAAAGTAGGCATCTCCGGCATAGCTGACCGTGTAGGTATGGCGGGTAAAAGTAACCTTTCTGGGTGGTGCATTTTCCTCTTCCGCCGGAACTTCCACCGTGGCCGTTTCTGAAGTAACGTCATAAGAAAAAAGCCCGTCCTCGTTTTCCCGGATCAGGCTTTTGAGTTTGCTGATATTTATATTTTTATAGTCATCCTGGCTGGCACAAAACTGTGCGATGAGCTGGTTCGCATTTACGATGATACTGGAAGTGTAAGGATCGCTGATAGAGGCAGTATCTCCTTCCGGGAGTCTGGCAATTTCCGCATTGATCTTAGTAAGCAGTGCATCATGGCTTTCCTGAAGCACCTCCACGATTGCCTGATTGGAAGCCCGGATATTTTCACTGATTACCGTGTTGCTGGTCAGTGCTCCGGTATTTTCAGAGAGGTCTCCGAAGACGAGTCCCGGAAGCATGACAAGGAACAGCATGGGAAGCATCAGTACACCGCCGACGGCTGCTCCGGTTTTCGCAAGGGTGCGCCTGTGCCGGAATACTGTACCGATGACAGCAAGAGGACTGCCCATCAAGGCTGTTTTTGGCATGTTACATACGCTCCTTTCGCTGTGGGGCTGGCGGCAGTTTCTGGACAATGGATTCATTGTAGGCTACTTTGCCGCTGCCGGAAGTATATGGTGTTTTTTCGACCGTATCCTGTGCATACTGCTTGTACCAGGTGGAACCGTCCACGGACTGTACCGTAGAGTAGGAGCCCTGAGTCGGAGCTGCATACTGGTCGGCATGGTACAGGGCAAAATCCCGGTTCCCGGAGCTTCCGGTTTCGGTACCGGTGATCCTTCCGCCACCGATTTCTACATTATCATAGGAAGAACCGCCGCCCGGATTGATGCCCATATAGGAAGTAAAGGCTTTCTGTGCGTCTGCTCCCTTGATGGAACCCACCTGACCGTAATTTCCCTGTGCAATGTTGCTGATGACCTGATTGGCAAAGTCTCCGCCTTTGTTCAGGGATGACTGGTAGAGCATGTTTCCGATACTGCTGTGTTCGGTATAACCGGTTGCGGAATTGACCGCTTCCCTTTGTACCTGTCTTCCCACCGCTCCGGCAAGCCCGCCGGATAGGAAGCTTCCTGCGACAGCCGCACTTCCGGGAGAAGAGGCTTTGTGGTAGCCGCCACCACCATGGGAACGCATGGAACCGGTCAGGCTCCGTCCTGCAATCAGAAGTTCAGCCATCATGTTTCCTCCGGTATTGCCGACATTGATGCCAAGCGATGCCAGAAAAGAATCAATTTTCTGGGATACCTTTAAAAAGGCAATGGCACACAGGAACCAGACGAAGACATTTCCGGTTACCGCTTCCTTTCCCTGACTGGCAACTGCCGCTTCCACGTCTGCTTCCGTAAGCTCCGCTGCAAAGACCGGCATGGAGCAAAACAGTACCAGACAGGCAGTTAGTACCAGGAATGGTATGAGTTTCTTTCTAAGTTTCATTTTGGTCCTCCTTTCTTATAGGGATAACGGATTGGCAAGGAAGGTGCCGACCATAGAAGTAAACAGCCGCAGGCACCACGCATTCATCAGAAGCAAAAAGAACTGGCCGCCAAGCATCCGGCACCAGCTTTTGAAGATATTTCCGGTTGACTGGCTGGCACCCATGGAAAAAGCTGCCGGGGCTGTGTAGATCAGTACCCCCAGAAGAATATAACGTTCTGCCGCTTCAAAGAGCAGCTTGATGTAGTTCCACGCCAGAATCAGTACCAGAATCAGTGCAATGATGGCTACCGCCCCATTTGCACAGACTCCCAGGATGACTGTGACTACGGAGTTAAAATCCGCAAATTTTAAAGGCGGCAGGTCTTCCGTCAGAATCCAGTTGTACGGTGTTCCTGAAATCTTCAGGAGCAGATCCACAATATCTTTCGCATAGAAGGTGAGAAAGATAAAGAGGAAGGAACGGATGGACAGCTTAATGGGATCTTCCGCTTCGATACCGGCTCCCATAAAGTAATTTTTAAAGAGCTGCCATACCCAGTTTAAGAGGATCAGCCCGATGCCCAGTGCCAGAAAGACCTGATACATGGTCTCGGCTGCAGGAAAGTAGCGAAGAAACGTATCCATGGAACAGCCCAGAGCACCGAGGACTGAAGTGGTGATCAGATCCAGAATGTTCATGACCTGTTCGGCAATCCATTCCACGATTCCGTCAAGTATTCCCATAGTGGCATCTCCTTTCGTCTATCCGTTCCATTTTCCGCCTGCAAAGAACGGGGTGATGTAAGCCATGATAAAGCCAAGCCCGTTTAAGATCGCCCAGGTAATGACGATACGCTTGAGCCATGCACGTGATTCGTCCACGGTTTTTCCGCTTTTGGAAAAATTCATCATCAGAAGGGCAACCGATGCCGTTACGACTGCAGCAATGGTGGAAATGAGGATAATCTGGTTATAGACATCCTTCATGATCTCATTGGCTTTGGTCCAGATGGTAGCGGCAAAAACCGGCTGTGTGTATCCGCAGAGGACTGTGACAGCCAGAAATGCAGCATACAGGCATCTGCCATAATTGACATGCCGTTTTGTGTCCGGCGGAGCGTTTTTCAGTTTGTGTTTCACGTAAAAGTACCTCCTTTTTATAAGAGCGGCAGGAGAATTACCTCCCCTGCCTTTGCTTATGGTTTTCCTGCCTCAAGAAAGGACGCAGCCCGGTCAATGCAGGCTGCGTCCTAAATCAAAGTATGAAATTGTAAAGATCCTCCTATCTTACAGAAAAAACGCAGCTTATTTGCCGCAGGAGAGGCTTCCCATACGGCAGTGCTGCGTTTCGTTCTGCATATAATTTTGACAATATCAATTTTAACATGGGTAAATTACCGCTACAATCGCAGGACTGTGCCAGTTACAGACGATGGAGTGCCAAAAATGTGACCAACGCTAAAAGCGTTATAAATGCAATCCTTATGGATACTGTAAGCGTGATTTGCAACCAATTATACTGGATTTACATGACTAATGCTTTAAGCGTTAGTGAATACTGGAAGGAGGAGGTGTGCGTGTGAAAGGAATGGGAAAGGCAATCCGCAGGTACAGGGAAGAGGCAGGAATTACGCAGGAGAGACTGGCTGAACTGGTGGATATCAGTACCAACCATCTGGGTGCGATTGAGCGGGAAGTGAAAACACCTACGATGGAAACATTTGTAAAGCTGTTGAATGTATTAGGTGCGGAACCGAATGAAGTGCTGAAGGAAGTGATTCCTCTTACCAGAATGGAACATACTTCTGTAGTGGAAGGAAAGCTGGAAAGGCTCACACCGAAGAAGCAGGAAAGCGTGCTTCGGATGCTGGATGTGATAATTGAAGAGATGATGAAATAGAAGCTGTCTGCGAAATTGCCGCAGGCAGTTTTTTTGAAAGCTGTATATGCAATAAAACACATAAAAATATGCGATTTATGATGAAAGTGATTGCAAGATTTGATATAGTAATCCTAAAAGCATTATAAAACTAATTCTTAAAGGATGACTATAATATGAAAAAGGGATATGTGGGATTATTGGCATGTGCGTCAGGAATTCTGATCGGACTGGGAATCAGCCGGCTGGATCTGACAGGTTATCTTGAAAAAACACAGGAGCAGGAATATCACCCGGTAGAAAGAAAGGTGCCTGAATCAGTAGAAAGCAAGCTGAAAGATCCAAAACAGTGCTGGCTGTGTGGAAGCGATGAACGGAGTATGATGGATTATTTCCGGAAGTTTGACGATCTGGGAGTGATCTGTACCAATCACTGGTATGTGATGGATATGCATATCCGGAATCATGATGAGGACGGGAATCTTACCGGCCCGCAGGGAAACGGGCATATGGGTTATACCGGGACAGGAGAAGGCGGCTGCTTTTTCCATACGGAGCAGATGTCGGATTACGGGATTTCCGAAGTATCGGTGGATTACGGGGAAGATAGTATCTTCGATGTGAAAAAAGTACAGAACCATCTGTGTCAGGAATGCCTGGATAAGCTGGTGGAAAGCATGGAGGTATTCTGTGAGGAAACGCAAAAACCCAAGCCCCGTGATCTGGTACTGGTGGATTTTCAGACATTGGAGCTGTACGCCATTCAGGAGCATAATGCGGGATACTTTATCCGGGATTATTATGTGGAAATTGAGTCGGAGGAAGATGGGGTGGAAGTAAAGGCATTTTACTGCCCGAAGCTTAATAACGGGAAAAAGGATGGAGAATAAATTGAGGTTTGCATTGGTGAGGAGTATAATGTAAGTACGTGTTATGTATTGGAAAAACTTGAATTTAGCAGAAAGAAGGATTGTTATGAAATTTATCAATACTAGAAAATTCACATGGATAATTTGTATAATAGGATTTTTGCTTGCTCTTGTAAGTATATTTTTTTTACCGAGTATTATTCCAGTACATTTTGCAAATGGGATTGCGGATGATTATGGAAGAAAAATACAAATATTTTTATTTCCTATATTACAAGTGCTTATCACTTTTTTGACTGGACGAGAAAAAGTAAAATATTGCCTGACACATTCAAAAACTTTCTTAACGGACATTCAGTTTAATTGGATGATAGATGGTGTACTTTTATTGGTAATGTTTGCAGAAATATGGGTTATCTATGCTTCATTTGCATAGAAATACTTGCATAACAATTTACATTTGATTGAGCAGATAAAAATGATTTGAGGTGGTAGCAATGAAAAAGCGATTGGGAATCATAGCCGGAATTTTAGGAATTGTATTGGCAGTCATTGGCATTGTACTGAAGCAGAAAGAAAACACAGCCGTTTCTGTTATTGGTGGTGCGGATGGCCCGACTTCTATTTTCATAGCAGGGAAGTTAAATGTTGATAATTTTATTTTTATGATTGTAGTTGGAATTATTTTATTGATTTTGGCAGGAGTTATTTTTTACAAACGTAAGCATTAAGTTACAGTTTTTTAGACTGTGTATGGCGGAAGAACCGGGAAAGTGTAGATATATCATGGGGATTTTGGAAAAAAATAAAAAAAGTAAGGGTACAGCGTTTGTCTATGATGAGAATAATGATTACTATAAGATGGAAATAAACGGGATTGAATTTGTCTGTGACAGTATACATTCCGATTATGAGAAGCATGCAGTTGAACTGGCACAGGCGTATGAGAAAAGGCTGCCGGATATCGTGGATTATCTTATGCCGGATATAAAGGAGATGTTTGGAATTACAAATCCAGATGTAATAGCAAACTCACTAGGAAAGCCGAGTATAGATTTGGATAGAGGAACACTGACTTATCTGGAGCACACAATGGACAGCCTACATATTATTGAAATGGAATTTGACGGTATCTTCACGGCATTCTATAACTCCTGTATTGATGGATAGGACTTTAGTAACATAGAGCTGCAGTTGTCTACAGCTTTTATCCAGACTTCGGATGTTACAGAGAAGCAATCAGAAATGGATTGATCGATTTCTGAAGCAGTATCCGGTGAAATCCTTGAACATATGAAGGAAAAGTATGTATGTTAATTTTATTTTTATTGTAGACAAAAGATAGGACTGATATGATAAAAGAACAGGTTATTACAAATAGAGGTGGAGTATTTGATGCAGAAAATATTATTACTGGAGGATGACTTGAATCTAAATCGGGGAATTGCCCTGTTACTTTCACGGGAAGGGTATGAGGTTCGTCAGGTTTATACAATAAAGGAAGCAAAAGAAGCATTTCAAAAAGGAGATTATGCTCTTGTTATCAGCGATATTACATTGCCGGATGGTACAGGACTGGATTTTGGAAGGATGGTACGTGCAGGTGGAGATACATATCTTATCTATCTTACGGCTTTGGATCAGGAAATAGATATTGTAAATGGTTATGATACAGGGGCAGATGATTATATTACCAAACCATTTTCACTGATGGCTTTGGTGTCGAAGGTGAACGCATTGATGAGACGGCTTTCTAAGGTACAGGCACAGATTATGTCTTCCGGAGAGATTACGGTGCATATGAAAACGATGCAGGTGTATAAAGGGGATGAACCAGTTACTTTAAGTAAGAAAGAATTCTCTCTGTTGCTGTATCTCTGGGAGAATGCAGGACAGATTGTTTCAAAAGAAAGTATCCTGGAGCATGTATGGGATATAGACGGTCAATTTGTCGATGATAATACGGTTACTGTCAATATAAGCAGACTGAAGAATAAACTTGGAACAGAAGAGATAGCGAATGTGAGAGGACTGGGATATATATGGACCGGAAAGGTAAACAAAAATTAAAACGGTATTTTATCGTATATGTAATCTTTGCAGTATTTTTTACAGTAGGAATGTATCTGATAACAAAGTATGAGGAAAATGCGAAAGCAACGCAGATAGCACTGCTCCTTGCAGAACATCCTGAACTGGAAGGGGAAATAGTTGCAATCTGGGAAAAGTCAGGAACAGTAGATTTTATAAGAGACCGGGACGATCAGAAGATAGAAAGAGTCGTACAGATGCTGGAAGAAACTTATGGTTATCACTCAGGGAGTGGATCTTCAGATGTGGTTATAAGGATTATCTGGGGAATTGGATTACTAGTGGGAGTCATAGTATGTAGCCTGTTCTTGTACCTGGACCGAAGAAAAAACTGGAGCAGATACGGTGATGAGGAACAATTACAGCAATTATATGAATGTCTGCAGGAATTCAGAAAAGGAAAATTCCAAACATATCCTGAAGAAACATCAGAATCGGAACAATGGTTAAAGGTGTGGGAATCTGTAAAGGAGCTGGGGCAATATTTCGAAGATTTGAAGGAACGTCTGGAGCAGGAAGAAAATGGTACGAAGAGTCTGATTACAGATATTTCCCATCAGTTGAAGACTCCGCTTGCATCACTCCGGATGAGTCATGAGCTGGTGGCAGAAAATCGGGTTACAGGAGAAGAACAGAGGGAGTTTCTGGAGCAGGAATCACAGGAACTTACCAAACTGGAACAGCTCTTGAATGAACTGGTAAATCTTTCAAGGCTGGAAACACATATGATCCAGATACATTCGCTTCATGAAAGCCTGAAGAAAACGCTAACAGAGGCTGTCAGTCAGATTTATATGAAGGCAAGAGGAAAAGATATTTCCATTCAGGTGGAGATGGATGATGATATAGTTGTGAACCATGATTCAAAATGGACGGTAGAAGCATTAACGAATATCCTTGAGAATGCAGTCAAATATTCACCGGAACATACAACGATTACAGTGAGGACGCAGGAGCTAGCAAGCAATGTGCTTATTGAAGTAGAAGATGAAGGAATGGGCATTCCTGCGGAGGAACTGCATAAGATCTATCAGAGATTTTACCGGGGAAGGAAAGCAAAGGAACAGGTGAAAGACGGAGCGGGTGTCGGTCTGTATCTTGCCAGAAAGATCATAGAAGAACAGGGGGGGACAATAGCAGCCAAAAGAAAGGCTGAGAAAGGTATGATATTTAAAGTGACACTGCCGCTCATAATAGGAGAATAGTCGGAACCCTTACAAAACTGTTATGGTTGTTGTAAGGGTTTTGTAATGCAGGAATGTTATAGTAGGGGTATGAAATGGAAAGGGGACTTGAAGATATGAGTAGTATTTTAAAAGTAGAAGATCTAGTAAAGTATTATGGAGAAGGCGAGAATCAGGTGAGAGCCGTGGATCATACAAGTTTACAGATAGAGAGAGGCAAGTTTACAGCTATCGTAGGACGTTCCGGCTCCGGAAAATCTACACTTCTGCATCTGATTGGAGGGCTTGACAGACCGGATTCCGGCAAAGTATGGATTGATGGAACCGATATCTATTCTCGAAAAGATGATAAACTGGCACAGTTTCGAAGAAAGAAGATAGGATTTATCTTTCAGGATTTTAATCTGATTCCATCGCTGAATGTGTGGGAGAATATCGTTCTTCCGCTGGGACTTGATAATCGCAAGGTAAAGCCGCGGGAAGTGGAAGATATTCTCAAAAAAATCGGACTGCAGGATAAGAAAGATGCGATGCCGTCTGCTTTGTCTGGTGGACAGAAACAGAGAACTGCGATAGCCAGGGCATTGGTGACAAGACCGGCGATAATTTTGGCGGATGAGCCGACTGGAAACCTTGATTCCCAGACTGAGCTAGAGGTTATGAGCCTATTGAAAAGCTGCGTGTCGGATTTCGGGCAGACGCTTATCATGATTACCCATGATGAAACGATTGCCCAGATGGCGGATGAAATGATTATCATTGAAGATGGCAAGGCGGTGAGAAGATAATGAAGATGACGACCAGAGTTGCATATTGCAATATGCGGCATTATAAGAGCAAAAACATACTGATTGGAATTGCCATTATCCTGACAACATTACTGCTGTTCGTAATCCCATCAATCGGAAAAGATATGGTGGAAGTGAACTTTGCGGTAATCAATAAGATTTATCCAACATGGCATGCCCTTTATCGGAACGTGGACGAGAGTACAGTTATGAAACTGGCGGCACATCACGATGTGAAAACTTACGGACTCCGCAGCGATGCGGGGTACATGAATCTGGAAGATGCGACGGTTTCCATGATGTATATGGACAGAACAGGGATGGAACTTTATAAAGTGAAGCTGAAAGAGGGGCAACTTCCGCAGAAAGAAAATGATATTGTGGTTTCAAAAGGAATACTGGAAGCATTAGGACAGAATGGGAAAATAGGTGACACCATCACAGTACCTTATCAGATTCTGAAAGATGACGGACTGGATTATACGAAGGAGAAAGAATTTCGAATCTGTGGCTTTTTAGCAGATAATGAGAGCAGCAAAGAACAAAAACAATATACATCATTGGTTTCAGAGGCCTTTCTGAAAGCGGAGATACCGGTAGAACAGGTGAAATATCGGTTTTTACTTCAGGTGAATGGACAGAAAGGAAATACGACTGCAGATTATACAGAGACGATACAGAATATTGCCAGACAGTTCGGGATTTCCGAGGATGACATGAATATTAATAAAGAGTATCTTGCAGCAAATTATGTGGATCCGGCTACAATTCCGGTGATTGTAGGAATCATGCTTATTGTTGTATTGGCGGGCATTATCACAATTTATAGTGTTTATTATGTATCTATGAACCAGAGGGTTCGGGAATTTGGAAAGTTAAAGGCAATCGGGGCTACGAAACGGCAGCTTAGACAAATCGTACTAAGAGAGGGAATGGGAGTGGCGTTGTTTGCCATTCCGATAGGACTTTTGATCGGAACAGTTGCTGTGAAAGTTGTACTTCTCCAGTTTGTAGAACATGCAAAGGATTCAAACGTACTTATAACAGAGGCATACAAGGTTGTAGCTAAAGGAGAAGTCCAACTTTATTATTGGTGGATTTATCTGTTGGCAATTGCAGTGACTCTGTGTACAGTGTATCTGTCACTGATGAAGCCTATGCGTATGGCGGCGAAGGTATCAGAAATAGAAGCTATGCGTTACCAGGGAGGCAGTAAGCGACAGAAAAGCAGCAGGAAGGGATATCAATTTCTGAATATCGGACGACTGACCAAGAGAAATCTTGCAGAGAATAAAAAGAAGAGTACTATCACGATTGTATCTATGGCCGTTACCGGAATATTTGTCATGATGGTAGCAACGGTGCTGTCTTGTGCAAATCCGATGGAAAATGCAAAGAGTTCGATTGTGGGGCAATATGAGATTTCTCCAATTGTGGAATCCGGGAATAAAGAGCATCCTGAATATGAATGGGCGGAGGTTCAAAAGAATAATCCATTAAATGAAGGACTAAAGCAGCAGATAGAGGAGCTTGACGGTGTTGAGCGGGTAGATGTGTTTACCGCGTTGAAGGTATCAGGAGGACCTTTTGAAGAAAAAATTGGAACCGAATTTATCAATGGAGTGCCGGAAGAATACGCAGAAGAGCTGAAAAAAGGAATCACTGAAGGCAATGTCACATACGAGGAATTGAAATCCGGGGATAAAGTGATTCTGGACCGCGCGCTACTTCACTGGTATCCAGATATTAAAGTGGGAGATAAGCTGAAACTCAATATTCATGATGGAGATAATACCTTTCAAAAAGAGATTGAAGTGGCAGCAATTGGTGAATATGGAACAGGTCTGACAAACTATAACTGTCTTATCATGGCAAAAGAAGGGGCAGAGAAACTTACCATAAATAATTCTTCCAGCTATTTTCAGGTGATTGCAGATAAGGATTATGATGAGGCACTGGAAGCATCTCTACAGGCTATTGTGGATGGATCAGGCAGACTGCAGATGCGTACCTGGAAGAATGAGTACGATACATGGGAAAATGCCATACAGATGACTAGAGGTGCATGTTATGCATTTATCATCATTCTGGCAGCAATCAGCATTATGAACTTGATTAACACAATGATCAATAGTGTCCATGTGCGAAAAAAGGAGCTTGGCATGATGCAGGCAATCGGAATGTCGGACCGTCAGTTGATGAAGATGCTCCAGTTGGAAGGTATATTCTATACAGTAGGCACTCTTATTATCAGTATCGGAGTGGGAAGTCTTGCAGGATATCCGTTGTTTTTATATGCAAAGCGTACAGGAATGTTTGATATCAGCACATACCATTATCCGGTAACAGCAGCTATTATTATAATTTTAACATTGTTTGTGATACAGATGTTATTGGCAATATTCATTGCAAAGTCAGTAAGGAAAGATTCATTGATAGAGAGAATTCGTTTCAGTGAGTAAGAATATAAATTTCTGATGTTTAATGCAGATACTAATCAATGTCATAATAAAAAGGGGGACTTGATTTCTCAAATCCCCCAGTGTATAATGAACTCAAGAAAGGTATTCAGATGCAAAATCTGATGCCCTCAGTTAAATTTTATATTCTATGTATAAGTCATAGCATCCAAAACTTTCCTAGGGTCGTGGATGCTATTTCTTATTATGTCGATCTATATAAGTCAAAGCCGCAAAAATTACCAATAGTAAAGTCAATACTTCCATTGTATTCATGGGCATCACCCTCCTTGGATACTAGAGGGCAAAATCGAAATGCATCCGTCTTTCCAGTTCAGTAATACCGAATCAGTATAACACGTTACCGTTTTCAGTACAATAAGGTAATGGTCTGAAAAATACTTTATTCTGTCACCTTATGTAGCTGTATCGTGAGTATTTGCTGGACTAATTGGTGCTGTATATGAAAAAAAGCTATTTAAAAATAAGGTGGAAGCCTTATATGGTCTGCTTGATGATGCGGGTGATGATGCCGAGGGCAACATTACGCTCTTCATCAATATGCGTCACCACAAAGGATACCTGATCCTTTTTCCCGACTGTCCGGTTGTCATAGCAGGAGTGGGCAATGGCATTGACACCGATGGAGAGCCGGACAAAGACGGTGCCTTTATGGATGTCTTCCACAGTTCCGGCGTATTTTCCCTGAATCTTACATTTTTTCATGTTTTCCTTGCTGGTGTTGCCTTCCACACTTTTGACATCTGCGTGGACAATGACCTGCTCCGGTGAGTCTGCCCGCACATCCAGGATGCGTACCAGGATGTGATCGCCTACCTGGAAGCGTTCTCTGGCATCACCCATCCAGTCGAAGGACAGGTCTCTGGCAAGAATGGAGGTTTCCACACCGAAAATTTCTGCCCGGACTACCTTTTCCGCAACGGCAATGACTCTTGCCTGCACGATACGGTCTTCATAAACTTTCGGCATTCCGGAAGCATCTTTATCCAGATAGAAGATCTGGCGTTTCTTCAGCATCGCTTCTTTCCGGCTGGCGACAATGCTGCGTGTCTTCGGATCTAATCCCTTGATCAGAAAATCAATCTCACATCCAAGCATATTGTTGAGGATTTTGTTCTGCCGCAGGGCAAGCTCCCCATAATCGTGTGCTTCATCCTGCATGAGATGGATCATCATCTCAGTTACCGGGATGACAGTACGGAAATCCTTGTAGTAAACCACGGCAATGAGGCTGCCGTTTTCTGTTTTCTCGATACCGCCAAGCATTCCGGTTAAGATCCGGCGGGTACGGTAGGCATTCTGGATCTCATGCCAGGTAAGGTCTGAAATGGACTGGGCTGTTTCCAGCTTTGTATCGGAATCCAGAGTTAAAATAGGTGTGTTGGTTGTTTCGTTTGGCATCATAGTGTCTCCTTTCAAATTATGACATGATAGAATCTTTATCTAAAGGAACCATGTCTGTGTGATACGGATAGTCATCTGCTGAGAAGTCATCCGGGAAATCGTGATAGTCAGGTTCCTGATAAACGCTTTGCTGGTCAAAAATCGGTTCAGTTTTTTTCTTTTTCTGCTTTCCATAAGAAGCAGTTCTCTTCGGGCGGGAAGCAGGAATAGTCGGAGTGTACGTATATTCTTCACTACATGCTCCTTTTCTCCATTCCGGAATATGCTCGGAAGCCTTCCGGGGAATGAGTTTTTGGGCATCCGGGTGCAGGGTGTAATCGTATTTTTCTACCTGCAGTACTTTCTGGCCACGCAGGATAATCAGTGCGGTATCCAGAGGCAGGCGCAGGATCTCATCCGGAGTTAAGAGCTTTCGTTTCCCGATGGATCTGGTCTGGCGGTATTCCGGTGTATAATCGGATACTCTCCAGCTATTTAATTGTTTGGCTTCGCTGCTGACACCAACGGTCACATCACCGGAGCGGTTAGAGATAAATGTAGCAGTTACCTCATCCGTACAGCCTAAAAATAGCTGAGTGTCGCAGTTCCCGATGATTTCCTGCCATTGATTATCCGGATAACGGTTCTGCATCTGGGGCAGGTTCTGAAACATGACACTGATACTTAAAGCCCGGCTGCGGATGGTACTGATTTTTTTCGTCAGATCCAGAATCACGCCGCCATTGGCAAGCTCGTCTGCCAGGATATGTACAGGAACCGGAAGACGTCCGCTGTCTCCATATTTGTCTGCATAGCGAACCAGCTTGATAAATACAAAGCTCATAAACAGCGATGAGAGAAAATCAAAGGTAGAATCCTGGTCAGAAGAAACGCAGAAATAGGCACATTTTTCGTATCCGGGCCAGATTGATTTCATCGTAGCTGGTGATCTGCCGGATCAGTTTATTCTGGAAAATCTGCAGGCGGGAGCCGAGACCGATAATAACTCCGGTTCTTACGGTGTCATTTGCCTGGCGGAAAATATTGTAAGGGGCTTTTGCCGGATGCGTGACAGGAAGCAGATCAAACAAACCGTTCAGCTCCTTTTCAGAACACATAGTCAGGAGCTGGTAAACCTGTCCCATATTCTTTCCCTCTTCCGGGAATACGCGTTCAACATATAGAATCAGCGCTTTCAGCAGATTCAGTTCCGCATTAT
>OHAF01001189.1_pt1 | contig 24818 bp, 25 predicted proteins | sample 1577041 | NCBI WGS metagenome assembly OHAF01 (sample SAMEA3541495, study PRJEB24748) | human gut metagenome | biome: human gut; feature: human-associated habitat; material: faeces | place: China | collected 2012
TGGAAGAAATACGTGAATTTTGCTTCAAAGAATTTGCCGCCGTCTGTTTATTCTGAAACTTTTTTGTTCTCTGGTATTCCTGTAATATTACTTATCAACTCAAAATACGATATGCTTATTGCGACAGTTCCTAATTATTAAATCTGTAAAGAGGTGTGCCTGGCAATGCTAAAAAGTCCGCTCATTGTCTTTGCTGTGTGGACACGACCACATAGAGTGTCAAAGTGTGGCAAGAGACACGAACTCCGATGTTCGATCCGGCATGGTTAGAAATCACCGGTTTTGTGATCGAACCTCGGTGCCGGCTAGAAGATTACCGTCACCTCGGTGCCCACGCCCTCCTCGCTGGAGAGTTCGATCTGGGCTTCGTGCTGCACGACGATGTGCTTTACGATCGCAAGCCCGAGTCCGGTACCGCCCGTCGACTTGGAACGGCTCTTGTCGACACGGTAGAACCGCTCAAAGACACGGTCCTGCTGCTCCTTCGGGATGCCGATGCCGGTGTCGCGCACTGTGAGCGCCGGTCTCTGGTTCTTCTTGCCCGTAATGACGGTCACACTGCCGCCCTTCTTATTATAGCGCACGGCATTGCTGCACAGATTGTAGAGCAGTTCCTCGATAAGCGTCTTGTTGCCGTTGATCGTGACCGGCCCGCCTTCCTGCAGCAATGTGACTTCGTTCTTCTGCGCCGCAATCTGCATCTGATCGATACAGGTCGTCGCCAGCGCATAGAGATCGATCGGCTCAAACTCCAGCTTAAGGTCGCTGTTGTCCAGCTCCGAGAGCTTGATGATGTCGTTAATCAAAGATTGCAGACGTTCCGCACTCCGGTGAATCTCATTTGCAAAATGCTCGGTATCGCGCTCGTTGGTCATGCCGCTTGCGATCAGTTCCGCGTAGCCGGAGATCGCCGTGAGCGGGGTCTTGAGTTCATGCGATACGTTCGCGGTAAATTCCTGCCGCATCTGTGCATGGTTTAAGATATCCACATGCTGCTGCTTGATCATCGACACAAACGGACGCATCTCTTCGTATACTTCCCGCTCATCGACGAGCACAATGTTGTCCGCCATCTTTTCGATCGGTTCCACAAAACGCTCCGTCATGCGTTTTGCAAAAAAGGCGCACACCAGGAATACACACAATCCCACACCCAGCGTAAGCATTGTCATATTCCATGCCAGATGGTAGATGCTGCCGCTCTCTTTTCCAATTCTAAGAACACTTCCGTCCAAGAGGCGCATCGCATAATAGAATGTATGCTCCGCGGAGGTCGTCGATTTGCGCAGCCCACGTCCTTCCCCGACCGCAAGCGCCCGCTCGACCTCCGGACGACCTCTGTGATTCTCCATCTTCGTCTCGTCCTCCCTGCTGTCATAGAGAACCGTTCCATCTGAAGCAATCAGGGTGATCCGCAGCCCGTCCCCGGAGAGCTGATCGCACACTTCCTGCGACGCATCCTCGAAATCCAGCCGGGAGATCACATGTGCATTTGCCTTTAAGTCATCATAAATCTGTTGTACCAGAATGCTGTAAAACAGCCCGATAGAACATACGGCAGTCACCAGAATGGCGATTGCCGCAATCAACATAAATTTGGAATTTAATTTTTTCTTCATAGGTTTTTGTCTACTCGATCATATATCCCACATTGCGGATCGTCTTGATACAGCTTCCCGCAGCCCCAAGCTTCTGGCGCAATGTCTTGATATGCATATCCACAGTCCGGCTCTCGCCCTCGTACTCAAAGCCCCATACCTGATCCATGATCTTGTCTCTGGACAGGACAATCCCCGCATTGATCATGAGATATTTCAACAATTCATATTCCTTAAACGTCAGCTCACACGGCTCATCCCCGACAAATACCGCGTGCTTGTCGTTGTCCATCCGGATCTCGCCATGGCAGATCTTTGTCTCCTCCGCCGCACTCTGCGTCCTGCGCAGCAGCGCTTTTACTCTGGAAATCAGCTCCATCACGCCAAACGGCTTCGTGATATAGTCATCCGCTCCGAAATCCAGTCCCTTGACCTTGTCCAGCTCACTGGTCTTTGCGGTGACCATAATGATTGGAATGGCTGCCGTATTTTTATTTGCCCGGAGTTTTCCCAGAATCTCCAGACCGTCTTCATCTGGAAGCATAATGTCCAGCAGCAGAAGGGACGGAACCGCGCGCTCCAGCCGTTTAAACAGGCTTTCTCCGCTCTCAAATTCCTCCACTTCATATCCGCTGTTCTTCAGCGCATAACGCTCAATCTCGCGGATGTTGACGTCATCTTCCACAATATAAATTGTTGCCATTGTTCTCCTCTCTTCCACAGCTTCCTGTGCACATCAGATCGAAGATACGAATTACAGAGAGTACCTGCTTCCAAACTCATCCAGCAGTCTGGTAAACTCTGCGCTCTCCGCCTCATCCAGCTGCTCTGTAAAGCTGTGCTCCTCCAGCTGTGTATCCTTCAGCTGCATCATGTACACGGCAATATTGGAACAGTGGTCTGCCACACGCTCATAATTCATTGCGAGATCCGACAGAATCAGTCCCAGTTCCATACTGCACTTGCCCTTGCGCAGCCGCTTCATGTGATGCTTCTTCACATCTTTATTTAATTCGTCAATTACTTCCTCTAACGGTTCCACCGTATGCGCCAGCGCCTGATCGTTGTTCACAAAAGCATCCGTGGTTCTTGTCAGGATGTCACGGATTGCCGCACCGTAGAGATTCATCTCCTCTTCACCCTTCCTGGAAAACGTCAGATTTTCCTTGCGCATCTGCTGTACGCTCTCCACCACATTGATTGAGTGATCGGAGATACGCTCAAAATCCGTAATGCAGTGCAACAGCGACGTCACCTGCAGGCTGTCCTTGTAAGACAGATTCTCACTGCTCAGCTTCGTCAGATATGCGGTGATCTTGTCGTCATAGACATCGACCCGGTTCTCCTTGTCAATGACATCCTGCGCTTTCTCCTCTGAATACGCTCCCAGCACGTCCATCGCCTCCAGAAATCCGTCTCTTGTCATCTCCGCCATCTGGCTTACCAGAGAGCGGCACTGCTCGATCGCAAATGCCGGGGATGAGAGAAATCTGTCATCTAAGATTACAAACACATCGTCTGCGGTCTTCTTCTCATCCTCTGTCTTCGGAATTGTAAGATATGCCAGCTTCTCCAGTCCTTTCGTAAACGGAAGCAGAACCAGAGTGGTAAATACATTAAAAATACTGTGAACCAGTGCAATATCCGCTGCATTTACGACATCGTTCGTAAACGGGAAACGAAAGATTGCATTCCCCAGATAAAACAGGCACAGGAAAAGAACCGTACCGATCATGTTAAAATATAAATGTACAAACGCGGTACGCTTTGCACCCTTGTTCGCACCGATTGCGGAGATCATCGCCGTCACACAGGTACCGATGTTCTGTCCCAGAATAATCGGGATCGCTGTGCCAAACGTAAATCCGCCGGTTACCGAAAGCGCCTGTAAAATACCGACAGACGCGGAAGAACTCTGGATGATCGCCGTGAGCAGCGCTCCTGCAAGCACTCCAAGAATCGGATTCTTGAACATGGTAAGCAGGTTCGTGAACTCCGGCACGTCCGCAAGCGGCTCCACCGCTCCACTCATCGCCGCCATACCGTACATCAGCACGACGAATCCAAGCAGAATCTCTCCGGTAATCTTCTTCTTATCGCTCTTGCCGGACATCAGCAGAATAATACCGATCATAGCCAGAATCGGTGAGAACGATGTCGGCTTTAACATATTTATAAAAAGGTTATCTCCCTGAATTCCCGTCAAGCTGAGCAGCCATGCGGTAATCGTCGTACCGATATTGGCACCCATGATGATTCCGATCGCCTGCGAAAGCTTCATAATACCCGAATTTACAAATCCGACGACCATAACTGTCGTCGCGGAAGATGACTGTATGACCGCTGTGACACCTGCACCGAGCAGCACCGCTTTTAACGGGTTCGATGTCAGATTCTCCAGAATGCGCTCCAGCCTTCCGCCTGACATCTTCTCCAGTCCCGCACCCATCACGTGCATTCCGTATAAGAATAATGCCAACCCGCCAATCAGGGACAGTACTCCAAAAATATCCATTCTAATCTCCTTTGCATCTCATTGCTTTACATCTTTTTTACATACGCATACATAATCATTTATAACGTATTTTTTGACGTTTTGCAATTACAATCCAAGGAGTCGGTAAAATTTTTTAATTTCAGGTAATTTTCCGGTAAGCTTTATGTAAAATCTGTGTAAAATCACGGTTTTTAGACCAATTTTCTACTTCTCGTGCTCTCCCGTGATCGAATAGATGACCCACTCGGCAATGTTTGTCGCGTGATCGCCGATACGCTCAAAATATTTTGCCACCATGAGCATATCCGTCGCCTGCTCGCCGTTTTTGACGTTCTCATTGATCTTTTTGATCAGCTGCTGCTTGAAGTCCGCGAACAGATCATCGACCACGTCATCCTGCGCAATCACCGTGCGCGCCAGCTCCATATCCTTGTTGACGAACGCATCCACGCATTTGATAACCATATCGGTGGTCTCTTTCGCCATGCTCTCCACCAGATCAATATTGATCGCGCTGCGCTCGTATGTCGCGTCGGACATCAGAATCGTCATCTCGGAAATATCCGCCGCATGATCTCCGATCCGCTCCATATCGGTAATCATCTTTAATGCCGCGGAGATCAGACGCAGATCCTTTGCGACCGGCTGCTGCTGCAACAGCAGCTTCATGCAGAGCGACTCCACGGTCTTTTCCTGCTCGTCGATCTCCTCGTCGTAGGCGATCGCCTTCTTCGCCTTCTCCACATCCTGGCGCACCAGTGCGGAGATTCCCATCTCGATCGCGCGCTCAATCATGCTTCCCATCTGGATCAGTTCATTGTTCAGTTCCAACAGCTGTCTCTCAAATCTGTTTCTCATTGTTCGCTCCTTTCGTCAACCGAAACGTCCGGTAATGTAATCCTCTGTCCGCTTATCCTGCGGCACAGAGAACAGTTTTTCCGTATCTCCGCTCTCGATAACCTCGCCGAGCAGGAAGAATACGGTCTTATCGGACACACGCACCGCCTGCTGCATGTTGTGCGTCACCATAATGATCGTATATTTTTTCTTCAGTTCTACCGCAAGATCCTCGATCTTCGAGGTCGAGATCGGGTCAAGCGCAGACGTCGGCTCATCCATCAGAATCACTTCCGGATCGACCGCCAGCGCACGCGCGATGCACAGACGCTGCTGCTGTCCACCGGACATTCCGAGCGCACTCTTTTTCAGCCGGTCTTTGACCTCGTCCCAGATCGCCGCATCGCGCAGGGATTTTTCCACGATCTCATCCAGCTTTGCCTTGGAACGGATGCCGTGCGTGCGCGGTCCGTATGCGATATTGTCGTAAATGCTCATCGGGAACGGATTCGGCTTCTGGAATACCATGCCGACACGCCTGCGCAGCAGATTCACGTCCATGCCGCTGTAGATGTCTTCCCCGTCGAGCAGCACCTGTCCTGTGATTTTACATCCCTGTACCAGATCGTTCATGCGGTTTAAGCATTTTAAAAAGGTGGATTTTCCACAGCCGGACGGACCGATAAATGCGGTAATTTCTTTTTCGTTAATGGACAGATCCACGTCCTTGAGCGCGTGGAAATCGCCGTAATACAGATTCAGATTCGATATATTAAACTTTTCTCCCATGTTTTCCTCATTTCCGCGCTGTGCGCTATTCTTTCACTGCCTCAAACCGCTTCGCGATCAGGGATGAGACTCCATTTATCAGAAGGACAATGACCAGCAGCACCACTGCAGTCGCATTTGCTTCATTTTTATGTAAACCTTCATTAGAAAGCACATACATATGGATGGCGAGCGTGCGCCCGGAATCCATGAGTCCCGCCACACCGGTCACGGTACCCGCCGTGTAAATGAGCGCCGCGGTCTCTCCGACGATACGTCCGATCGAGAGAATGATACCGGATAGAATTCCCGGGATTGCCGCCGGAAGCACAATCTTAAAAATCGTCCGCAGTTTTCCGGCGCCCAGCCCGAAGCTTCCCTCTCTGTAGGAATCCGGCACACACAAAAGCGCCTCCTCCGTGGTTCTCATAATCGTCGGCAGCACCATGATGGCGAGCGTCGCCGCTCCGGAGAGCATGGAATAGCGCCAGTGCAGTGCAATGTTGAAAAACAGCATACCGAACAGACCATAGATAATGGAAGGAATACCGGTCAGCGTCTCCGCGGTCAGACGGACAACCTCCACGAATTTATTGCCCTTTCTGGCATATTCGATCATGTAGATTGCCGCCCCCACACCAAATGGCACGGAAAACAGCAGCGAGACCACAACCATCTCCACCGTGTTGATGATGGCGGGGAGCATGGACACATTGTCCGAATTATAATTTAACGCAAACAGGCTCGGCTTTAAGTACGGAATGCCGCTGATGAGAATGTAGCCCACCAGGAAAAGCAGCGTCACCACCGTGAGCGCGGCTGCAATCAAAACCAGAAGCAGCAGGATCAAAGAGCCGGGATGTCTGGTATAGGATTTCATTTTATCTTTCAATGTAACTTTGTTGATTGGATTTATCTGCTCCATCCCCTACTCCTTTCCGCTTCGCTTGATTGCCGAGAAGCACAGATTGATGATCAGGATAAACGCGAACAGCACCACGCCGGTAGCGATCAGCGCCTCCCGGTGCAGATCCGTCGCATAGCCCATCTCCATGACAATGTTCGTCGTCAGTGTGCGGACGCCCTGCAGAATACTGTTCGGGACACGCGGCTGGTTACCCACAACCATCATGACCGCCATCGTCTCCCCGAGTGCACGTCCGACACCGAGGATGACCGCCGCCAGAATACCGGATTTTGCCGCCGGTACCACAACGGTAAAAACGCTTCGCTCATGCGTTGCCCCGAGTGCCAGCGCTCCTTCGTAGTAACTCTGTTCCACTGCGCGGATCGTCGGTTCAGACGCTCCGATGATGGTCGGCAGGATCATGATTCCCAGAAGAATCGACGCACAGAAAATACTCTGTCCGTTGCTGTTCTTAAAATGTTCCCGGATAAACGGCACGAGCACAACCAGTCCGAAAAATCCGTATACAATAGACGGAATGCCCGCGAGCAGATTCACGACCGGCTTTAAGAGCTTGTACAGTCCTTCCGGACAGAATCTTGCCATAAAAACAGATGTGAGTACACCGACCGGCACACCGATGATCAGCGCGCCTCCGGTGACGTAGATACTTCCCAGTATCATCGGGAAGATACCGAATTTATTGTTTCCCGGCTTCCACTTGGTTCCGGTCAGAAATTCCGCAAATCCGATTTTCTTCATTGCCGGAATTCCGTTTGCAAACAGGAATATGCAGATCAGCGCCACCGCCACGATGGAGATGACCGCAGCCAGCAGAAATACATATTCCATGATCTTCTCTCTTTTTTTCATCAGAACCTCCATTTACAGGTTTTTCCTAAATAATGTGTATGTTCCACGAAAGGACCGGAAGAACATTCTGTTCCCCCGGTCCGTCCTGCTATGCTATTTCTGCTGTCCGTCCTAGTTTGCTGCATCCCAGGTTGTTGTCTCGCCTGTGAAGATACCCTTTACGGTGTCAGAGAAGAGATCCTCTGCCGGGTTCTCCTGGTTTACGATCACTGCGATACCGTCCATAGCGATCTTCGTTGCGGTAAGTCCTGCCTCTGTCTCGGAATCCTTCAACTCGCGGGAAGCCATACCAATGTCGAGTGTGCCGTCTGCTGCGCCGGTCATACCTGTGGTAGAATCACTTGTCTGAAGCTCGATCTCCACGTTTGCATTGACTGCCTTGTAAGCCTCGATCAGTTTCTCCATTACCGGAGATACGGAAGAGGAACCGCCGACTACGACTTTGCCTTCTGCTCCGTTGGACTCGAATGCTGCTGCGGAATCATCTCCGATATAACCGTTGTCGGAGATTACTTTCTGTCCGTCACCGCTCATGATGTAGTTGATGAAATCCTGTGCAGCCTCGCTGACCTCGCCCTTTGTTGCAATATTGAACGGTCTTGCGATCTTGTAGGTACCGCTCTTGATGTTCTCTACGGTAGCCTCTGCCCCGTCGATCTTTACTGCCTTTACCGTGTCATTTAAGGAACCGAGGGATACATAACCGATTGCGTAGGTGTCACCTGCTACCGATGTGAGCATAACATCCGTGCTGTTGGTGATGATCGCTTCCTCTGTGGTGTTATCCACTTTCTCGCCGCTCTCATCTTTTTCTTCCACACCGAACAGCTCGATGAATGCTCCTCTTGTGCCGGAACCATCCTCACGGGAATATACGGCGATTGCTGATGTATGATCGAAATCTGCATTCTCTGCCGGTGCAGCTTCGCTTGTGGTATCTGCTGCGTCTGCGGTGGCTGCTGCATCTGTGGTTGTTGCTGCATCTGTGGTGGTGTCTGCTGTATCACTGCTGCCGCATCCTGCGAACATGCCCGCTGCCATAACACCTGTCAATAACATACACATTACTTTCTTCTTCATTTTGAATCCTCCATTCAATTTTACGGAATTTCTTCTCCGTTTTTTCTTTTACCTCGTTTCTTAGAACATGGTTTACTTTACGGGAGGAATGTAAAATGCAGAAGAGCACTTATGTAAAACCTGTGTAAAAATCCTGTCACATCATTTCGATCTGCCGGCGCAGCTCTAACATCTTATTGTCCACCTTTGCGATCACATCCGAGTAGCCGCGCGTCTCGCGCTCTACATTGGCGATCTGTCCGGCATCCTTCTTATAACACATCTGTGTGTCCAGCTCCGCCCAGTAATCCATTGCAAACGAGCGGATCTGGATCTCCACACGGATCTCTGTGACTGCATCGTTGTACGTCACCGGAACGCCCGCAATCACATGAATACTCTGATAGCCGCTTTTCTTGGGATTTTTTACATAATCCTTTTCCTTGATAATATGAAAATCCTTCTGCTTCTTGATGGCATCCGCAATCCGGTAGATGTCGTCGCAGAAAAAGCACACGACCCGGATGCCGGCGATGTCATTGAGAGTCTGCACCGCCTCCTCAAAGGAGACTTCCCGCCCTTTCTTTTTGAGCTTTTTGATGACGCTGTCCGGCGTCTTGATGCGGCAGGACATATTGCGAATGACCTGACGGTGGCATTGTTCCGTCAGGTCAGCATTGATCAGTCTTAATCGTGCCTGTACGAGATCCATGGCGGCGGCATAGGATAGCTGCACCATCGGCCGTAACAGTTTCTCACTCAACAGGTCCTCATTCGGCAATTTTTGTTCTCCGTTTTGCTTTTCCTTTATTTCTATTCGCTTCTTTTTCTTTTTAGAATCATTCTTTGGCAAAACCCGCTGCGCCTCCCATCGCACCGCTCTGTGACGTCACCCCCGCCATGCACCGGCGCTGCATCTGAAAGCAGATAAATCCCACAACAAACATGGCGGCGATCGCTGCCACACCAGCTCTTGATGTATCAAACAGCTGCGTGGTGATTCCCATCAGCATTGTTCCCATAAAAGACGCTCCTTTTCCGAAAATATCGAAGATACCGAAATACTCCGTCGACTTTTCCTTTGGGATGATCCTGGCGTAGTAGGAACGGGAGAGCGCCTGGATCGCTCCCTGAAATACACCGACAAACGTTGCCATCGTCCAGAATTTCCACGCCGCATCCAGCCAGAGTGCATAGACCGCAACCGCAAAGTAAGCGCCGATGCATACCGAAATGAGTTTTGCCGATGCAAAACGCTGTGTCAGTTTTCCAAACAGAATCGCGCACGGAAATGCCACGATCTGTGTGAGCAGCAATGCCATCAGAAGGCTGGTGTCGCTGATTCCGACGTCTTTTCCGTAGGAAGTCGCCATCTCGATGATGGTATACACACCATCAATATAGAAGAAAAACGCTATCAGAAACCACAGCACCTTTTTGTTATTCCGAATTTCTGCAAAAACTTCTCCCAGTCTGGAAAAAATCCCGCGCACATTGGTGCCGCCCGCTTCCACATAGTATTTCTGCTGGTAGTTCCGCAGCAGCGGGAGTGTCACAGCCACCCACCATGCCGCGTTGATAAAAAATGCAATCATCATCGCAACCGTGCCGGAAATACCGATTGCGTCCGCGCCGAGGATCAGACCGAGACTTGCCACAAACGGCACGCAGCTTCCGATATATCCCCACGCGTATCCCTGGGAGGACACCTCGTCCATCCGCTCATCCGTCGTGACATCCACAAGCATGGAATCATAGAAAATGAGACTTCCGGAAAATCCGACTTTTGCAATCACAAAAATGGCAAGGAACAGAATCCATGTCCGCGGAATCGCAAGCGCCGCACAGCCGAGCACTCCCATCATCATGAAAAATGTAAACAGCGGCTTCTTGCGGTTCTTATTGTCGGCAACCGCACCGAGCACCGGTCCTAAAACCGCCACAATCAGCGTTGAGATCGAGATGGCGTAGCTTAAATATGCGGTGGAATCCGAGGCGCTGATGCCGTTTGCTGACGCCATGTTTTTGTAGTAGATCGGTATAATCGTCGACACCAGAAGTGTGAACGCCGAATTTCCGACATCATACAGTACCCAGAATTTTTCGAGTCTGCTCATTTTCGTTTTCATAATCTTTTACCTTTTCTTCCTTAATAAAGCGGAATATTTCATCATAATATTTCGTACGCGTCCGCTCATCCGCATTAAAAATCTCATGTCTGGAATCCGGCATGAAGATCAGCTCTGTGCGGTCGGTAAGTTCTGCAAACCGCTCTATGGCATCATTGTCTACCATATGATCGTACCCTGCCGCAAAAAGCAGCACCGGCGTTTTGATCTTTGCCAAGTTTTCTTTTCTCATCAATTTCCGGCTGGCGCGAAGTCCCGCAAGAACCCAGCCGTAGCTTCCGCCATAGGTACGGTAATGTTCATCCAAAAGCCGCTTTTCAAACATATAGTCATAGCGCTCTTTTGAGGTGCAGCTGCTTCCCTCAAATTGCGGTATATCAGAAAATCCCCTCTGTCCCGCCAGACTGGCAAAGTCTTTTCTTTTCCCAAGCAGACAGCAGCTCCCCGCCAGAAGCCTCGCCACAATACGCGGATATTTTCCGGTCTGCATGCCGCACATCGGTGCGGAGAGAATTGCCGCCTCGAACATTTCCGGGTATCGCTCCAGCGCAAGAATCGCAATGGCACCTCCCATAGAATGTGCAAACACCATCCGGTGTTCCTCCCTGGGGCTTACGACCGTCTCCACAAACCGCGCAAAATCCGTGACATAACTGTCATAGCTTTGCACATGCACTAACTCCGGGTCATCCACCTCGCGCCCGGAATAGCCGTGTCCCCGATGCTCCGGCACATAGACCGAGTATCCCTCCTGCAGAAAACGGTATGCGACTTCGTTATATTTTTCCGCGAATTCGCAAAATCCGTGGGAAATCACAACACATTTCCCCGCATCCGGCAGCGAATAGCACCGGTAAGCGATCGACATGCCATCTTCCATCTTAAGATAGCCCTTCTTACCGTGCTCCTTCAGATAAGGCTCTACCGTCTCTGCCATCCAGGCTGCATAATCTATATCCTCCGCTCCCGCGCGTTTTTTACTTTCCGGCGTCATGCCTGATTCCCCTGCTTCTTTATCACGCGGACAAGCTCCGGCGTCAGTTTTCCGTCCTCGTATTCTGCGGCAATCCGTCTGCCCGTATCCGGGTAATTCGTGATCATAGCGTCCACCTGCATCTCGCACACCATGCGCATGTACTGCTCCTCGTTGACCGTCCAGACATGCACACGCTTTCCGTGCTTTTTACAGTCTTCCATGTAATTCGGGTACTGCAGGTTGTAGAGCGCCGGGTGCATGGCATCTGCGCCCACGACAAGTGCGCCGTAGCTGACCGGATTGACAATTCCGTCGCAGTAGAGCATGCCGGTCTTCGCCTGCGGATTCAGCTCCTTGATGCGCTGCACCGTGTAGTGGTTGAAGGACGAATACCACACGCGCTCCTCCAGTCCCATGCGGGCGGTCAAGTCAAGCACGCGCGCTTCGATCTCCGGGTAAAAGACCACGCCGGTCTTCAATTCCACATTGATCGTAAGCCCCGTCGGCTTTAACAGCTCATAAACTTCCTCGAGCGTCGGAATCATCGCCCGCTCATACCCTTCCTTATGCGTCCGGTTGTAATTAAACCTGGAAATTCTCGCGTATGTAAAATCTTTGACCCAGCCGCTGCCGTCGCTGGTGCGGTCAACTGTCTCGTCATGGATGACGACCAGCTCTCCATCCTTTGTGAGCTGTACATCCAGCTCCACGCCGTCCGCGCCCATCTCAACCGCTTTCTGAAATGCCTCCAGTGTATTTTCAGGCGCGTAGCCGCTTGCACCGCGGTGCGCCCATACCAGTGTCTGTTTTTCCATGTATACAAAAACCTCCGATATGATAGCTTCTTATTTCTTCTATCATATCGGAGGTTTGTAAAATTGCCCGGGTATGTTGTGTAAAATTTAAAAGGGAAATGTAAAATGTCTGTAAGATATCATGCGTTTTTTGCCTGCCTTACATTGTAGACCGTCGCCGAACCGACCACCAGCAGGGCGCCGATGACAGCGGTTACACCGATTGTCTCCCCATAAAAGACAGCCACCAGAATCGGATTTAAGATGGGCTCGATCGTCGAGGTCAGCGACGCCGTGACCGGAGAGACCGCATCCAGTCCCCGCGACAGGAACACATAGGACAGACCAAACTGCACCACGCCGAGCAGCAGCACGAAGAACCAGATATGCAGTGACATCTCGTTCTCCTGCCCGTAAAACGGGATTCCGATCGCCGCGCTCAGCGCACAGGACACCAGAAGCGACGATTCAAAGTCCGCTCCGCGGAATTTCTTCTGCATCATCACAAGCGCATAGGCAAGACCTGAGAGAATCGCGAGCAGATTCCCCGCCATGGCTCCGGCATCCAGCGACGTATAAAAGAAGCAGAGAATCCCGGCAAAGACTCCCGCACAGGCAAACACCGCATCACGCCCCGGCTTTTTGTGAAAGATCAGCCACATCAGAAGAATGACAAACACCGGCTCCGTGAACTGCAGTACAATCGCGTTGGCGGCTGTCGTGAGCTTGGTCGCCGCCACAAAGGCAAACGCCATCACCGTATTGCACACCGCACCGAAGAGCACCGTCCTATTCCACACAAACTTCTGGCGGCGCAGGAGCATGTAACATCCCACAACCAGCGCCGAGAAGATACTGCGCGCTCCCTGGATCGTTACCGACGACCACGGGATCGATTTGATTAAAACGCCTCCGGTGCTGAAACAGACCGCCGATAGCAGTACGCAGACCGTTCCCCGCAGACTTTCCGCATTCATTTTTTTATCACTCATATCCATTCCCCCATCCGGTTTTCTGCCACTTCCTATGAAATGAAAACATAGATCAGCACGAGCACTGCCAAAAATAACACATTCGCGATCGTAAACCACAGGAGATACCGCCCCTTGGTCTTATTATAATTGTGCGCGTAGATCTTATAAGAGATCAGGCTCGCCATCGAAGCGATGAGCGTTCCCAGTCCGCCCAGATTCACGCCGATCGTAAGATTTTTCAGATTGTGCGTAAAATCTGCCAGAAGCAGGGTCGCGGGAACATTGCTGATGATCTGGCTCGCACCGATGCCGACCGCCAGTTCCCTGCCCGCCACAAGACTTTGCAGGACAGACCGTACCGCCTCGATATTCCCCATATTGCCGATGAAGATGAAGAAACTGATAAACGTAAACAGCAGACAGTAATCCACCTGCAAAAACACCGCGCGATCCGTAAAAATGAGTACAATGAGCACCACGGCGAGCATCAGCTCCCACGGAAGCACCCGCGCTACCGAAAGCAGGCTTAGCACAAAGAGCGCCAGATAAATCCCGTTTTTCTTCCTGCCGGCTGCTCCGGACGTCTGCAAAAGTGCCCCCGTCTCCAGCGAGATCCGGCGCTTGCCCGCGCTGAGCACGAACACGACAAGCAGCAGAAGCACACCTGACACGAGCGTATACGGCGCCATCCATCCGATAAATTCCCCCAGCCCGGCACCGGAGATGCTGTAAAGATACAGATTCTGCGGATTCCCGACCGGCGTCAGCATGCTCCCCAGATTCGCTGCAAGCGTCTGCAGCACAAACGTTGTCACAATCAGCCGCTCCTGGTGGCATTTCTGCAGGATCGTGCACGCAAACGGCACAAACGTCAGAAGTGCGACGTCGTTTGTGATAAACATACTGGAAAAAAAGCACAAAAAAACAAGCACCAGCATCAGCTGCGCGGTATTTTTGGTCTTTGCCAGAAGCCGGCTGCCGATCGCATCGAACAGTCCGTTGCTCTGAAATCCTGCCACAATCAGCATCAGCGACAGCAAAATGCCGAGCACGCGCCAGTCAATGTAGCCCACGTACTGCGGACCCGGGTGCACCCAGAATGCCGATGCCACAGCGAAGGCTGTGGCGATCGTGAGTACCGTTTCTTTTTTTATAAAATCTGTGATCTTCTGCAACATGTTGTCCATCATCTTTTCTGTTTCATTGTAAAAATTCCTTTCCTATTTTACTTCTCTTTTTTGCACTTGCATAGGATTTTTTTCTGAAAATGCGGCATACTACCACAAGATAGCCTGTTATCGCTACATGCGCACAGCCGGCGCCTGTCATTTTCCACTGCCCGTCTGCCCGCGCAGGAATGGAGATTTACGTGAAAAATATATTATCCTTACCTGTCACAAATGAAAACGGCTCCTATGAGATCCGCCTGGAGAGCATCGGCGGGCTGGGCGCCAATCTCTGCGGAAAAATGCTCGGAGAGCTCGGCGCACTGTCGCTTTCGCTCAATTCCTTAAGCTTTTCCAGCTACGGCTCCGAAAAGCGCGGTTCACCGGTCAAGGCGTATGTCCGCTGGTGCGCAGACGACCGCCCGCTGCGCGTCAACAGCCCCGTGACCCGGCCGCATCTGCTTGGCATCTTTCACGGGGGACTGATCGGTACCTACCCGGTCTTGGACGGCGTCACCGTAGACACCAAAATCGTATTAAATACCCCCTTGTCCGCTGACGAGGCGGCAGATAAGTACCACATTTCCATCGGAGAACTCTATTGTCTGGATGCGCTCGCACTTGCGATGGAAAGTCATTCCCGCATCAACATGGTCATGCTCGGTGCTCTGGTGCGCGCCAGCGGATTTATCCCGCCGGAAGCTGCCGAAACGCTCTGCCGCGATACGATCGGGAAAAAATATCCCGCACTCATCGAAGCCAATCTCGCGGGTCTGCGCCTGGGATATGAAAATGTCAAAATGGCTCAGGGCGACCGCAACCTCGCCCCTCTGCCGGACGCCCCGGCGGACCGGTATGCTTGGGGCTATGCCAACGCTCCGATCGGCGGCGTCAATCCGCGGATCGGAAGCACCGTCTCCAACGATCTGACCGCCTCGCGCGATGGGTACATTCCCCTTTTTATTCAGGAAAAATGTATCAACTGCGGACTGTGTGACACGGCATGCCCGGATATGGTCTTCCAGTTTGCTCCCGGCACCTACCGCGGAAAAAACTGCATGGTCAACCAGGGACTTGACTACTATCACTGCAAGGGCTGCCTGCGCTGTGTGGAAGTCTGCCCCACCAATGCGCTCGTGACGGCACTCGAAAAAGATTACCCGGAAAAACCGCATTTTCTTCCGAATCAGCATCTGCTGCCCGACGCCATCCGCTATCAGACCGTCGGTGCGAATTCCTGGATCACGAGCGATTCTTTTACCGACGAAAAGCGGGTCGACGGAGGCGTCGTATAAATGCAGGCAGCACCCGTGAATCGTACCGGCGCACAGCGTCTGCAGAATGGAGAATGATATGGAAAAACAAAAAATTATGTATGACAGCGGCAATGAGCTTGCTGCATTTGCCGCAAAGCAGATCAACTATCACGTCATGGGGTATTATCCGATCACGCCCTCTACACAGATTGCGGAAAATCTGGATGTCATGGGCGCGGAGGGGCTTCACGACATTGCCCTGATCGCCGCCGAGGGAGAACACAGCGCCGCCGGCATCTGCTACGGCGCCTCAGCCGCTGGAGGCCGTGTATTTAATGCCACCAGCGCCAACGGGCTTTTGTACGCCTTAGAACAGTTTCCGGTGCAGTCCGGCACACGCATGCCGATGGTCATGAATGTTGCATGCCGCACGGTTTCCGGCCCTTTGTGCATCAAAGGCGATCACAGCGACGTCATGTATCTGCTCAACACAGGCTGGATCATTCTTTTTGCCGATGAACCGCAGAAAGTCTATGATTTTAACCTGCTCGGTCTAAAGCTTGCCGAGGCTGTCCGTCTCCCGGTCGCAGTCGCGTTCGACGGCTTTTTTACGAGCCATCAGAAGCGCAAGTGCCTTGTATTTGAGAATGATGACACCGTCACCCGCTATATCGGGGAAAAGCTTTCCTGTGACAACCCGAAGGTCTCCGCATTTGCCGGCACCGGCACCTGCGGCGCCGCCGGGGAGCTTCCTTACGCCAGCGTCTTAGATCTCGCGCATCCGGTTTCCATCGGTTCCTATATGAACGAGCCGGATGTCATCAATAACCGCTACCAGCTCCATCTCGCCATGGAAGCCGCGAGAAACAAGCTGCCGAAGCTGTTTACAGAATATGCCGCCCTCTCCGGCAGGGAACTTTCCTTCTGCGGTGCCTACCGGCACGAGGACGCCGAGGTTCTGCTTTTCGTGCTCGGTTCCTCCTACCATACCGCCATGGAAGCGGTTGACCGTCTGCGAAAAGACGGCGTAGCGGCAGGCGTGATCACCCTCTACGTTCTGCGCCCGTTCCCCGCTAAGGAACTTCGCGTCCTCTGCCACAATGCATCCACGATTCTTGTTGCAGACCGGCAGGACAGCTACGGAGCCGGCGGCGGCAACATGTCGCTTGAATTAAAGGCCGCTCTCTCTTCCCTGCCGCACCCGCCGCGCATTTTAAGCCGGATCTACGGTCTCGGCGGCAAGGACTTTTTCGTGGAGGACGCCCTCGCCCTCTTTAAAGAGGCACTCTCGCCGGACGCCCCGGCGTTCGATTACTACGGCGTCACTGCGGGCACGGATGCATCGGATGCGGCAGATTCTGCAGGGACATCTTTCTCCGGGACAGACGCGGTGACGGCGGCTTCACACCCGGCAGCCTCTATCAACGAAGATATGACTTCAAGTGCCTCCGGCAGGGCTGACCGCACAATAGCGGACCAGGCTTCGGGCACTTCCGGCAAGGCTGACCAGTCGATGGCAGCTCCGGCGATGCAGCCGCAGTATTTTAAGCCTGTCACAAAGGAAGAATCCTCACCGGGTCTCACCACCTGCACCTTTGATCCCGCAACCGGGAAAATGAAAGTCTCCGGCGGCTCCGTAAAAGATACGCCCGCCATGCCGATGCGCGTCGCACCGGGACACGGCGCCTGCCCGGGCTGCGGCATTCCGATCAATGTGAACCTCCTGTTAAAGGGCATCGAGGGAAATGTCGTCCTGCTGTTTCAGACCGGCTGCGGCATGGTAGTGACAACCGGCTACCCCAAAACCGCGTTCCGCGTTCCATTTCTGCACAATCTGTTTCAGAACGGCGCGGCGACCCTAAGCGGCGTTGTGGAGGCGTTTCACCAGCGCCAGAAGCGCGGGGAATATCCGGACGGCGAGATTACCTTTGTGATGGTGAGCGGTGACGGCGGCATGGATATCGGTATGGGATCGGCACTCGGCACCGCCCTGCGCGGTCATAAGCTGATCATTTTTGAGTACGATAACGGCGGCTACATGAATACCGGCTACCAGCTCTCCTACTCCACACCGCTCGGCGCAAAGAGTTCTACTTCCCATGTCGGAAAGACGCAGTACGGCAAGAGTTTCTTCCACAAGGACACACCGGAGCTGATGGCCGCGACCCACATTCCCTATGTCGCAACAGTCGCAGAATCGAATCCGGCCGATTTTATCCGGAAAGCGGCAAAGGCAGCCGCCTATTCCAGGGAGTTTGGCACTGCCTATATCAAAGCGCTGTCCGCCTGTCCGTTAAACTGGAACGACAAGCCGAATCTGGAGCGGAGCGTCATTGCCGCCGCCGTGGACTGCTGCTATTTTCCGCTCTACGAAATCGAACGTGGCATCACAGCGCTGAATTATGATCCTGCTTCGAGCAATAAGAAAATCCCTGTCGCGGAATGGCTGGGCATGATGGGACGCACCAGGCATCTGTTGAAGGAGGAGTACCGCTCCGTGACCGAGGAGATCCAGAAGGAGATCGACCGGCGCTACGCCCGTCTTAAGGCGCGCGCAGAGCATCCGCTTCTGTAGGCGCACAGAGGAGTTCCGGGCAGCAGGATGTGTGCCTGGAAGTTCATAGCCAGACCGGTAATTGAAAAAGGGGCAGGAATTTCTTCCTGCCGCGCTCCCCATTTCATTCCATGTCTCTTGCCACACTTTGACACTCTGCGGACACACCCGCGGAGCGCTCAACGCCTGGAAAGACACGGAGCATCACAAATCAAAAGGCAAAAGGAAATTCGACCTCTTCTCCTACAGGAAAAGGAGATTCTCCGTATGTTTCCGTAACTTTAAAACTTGCGCCATTCCATCCGTCGATTTTGATCATTCCTTTTACACTTCCGTCTTCTGATGTAAAGCTCAGTTCTCCATTTCCATGATCCACAAAGCTTCCTTCCATTTCCCCCTGTCTGTAAATAGAGATCACCGCTTCATCTGTTCCTTCCCAATTCTGTCTGGTGATCAGAGAACTGTATATATCACCGGTTTCCTGATTATCTACAAAGGTTCCGTACTTTGCGGAAACTTCCGGCATAGCAAAGTCTTCCCCTTTTATCTTCGCCAGCTCTCTTGCAAGAACATACGCCCTGTTTTTTGTAATTTCCTCCAGATAAGAGTCCTGTAAAAGCGGATACATACTACCATTTTCTTCTCTGGAACCAATATTTAATAAAGTCACTTCTTCTTTCAGATCTATCCAGTTTCTCTGCTCTGCCAGAAGCTTCTCCTTCGTCTGCCGGTCCGCTGAACTACTCAATCTGCTCCAGAGATTATTCAGTTCCGTATCCCATATCGTATAGAGCCAATGAGCGGCTACATTCATTTCGCCCTGCGTTTGTGCCGCCTCAGCTAATGGCGTATACTTTTGTGTGACCTTCTCCATATTCGTCAACTCTTCCTGCAGAGATGTGGAAGCCGCTACTACATCGTCTACATCTTCCTTAATATCCTCAGAATAATCGCAGGTAAAATCTATATTCAGTTCATCATCCAAATGAATCTCATCGTTTTCACTGTTTTCAGGTGTAGTTTGTTCTTCCATGCGGGAATTTTCGATTTCTGTATTCTCTTTACCACATCCGGTATAAATTCCCATGCTTAACACCAGTACCAGCAGAAAGATTGTTTTTTTCATAGTAAACAAAACTAAATCTCCATCACAGATGGCCTTGCTGGGGCAATTATTTATGCCAGACACTGTAATAGCGTGCCGATCATTAAAGTTTATCAACATATATCTATACCTCTATCGCTTTTTTGAATAATGCCAATGCCCTATCCATGGATACGCAATCCGCATAGCGTTTTGGCCAGAGAAACTCATTATAGTAATGGTAGCTCTGCTCCCCAGTCATGTACTCATTGTCCAACGTGGAATTTGCATAGGCAGGAACGATCATGTGCAGTCCATGCTCAAAACCGGCCTCTACTGTAGCATTGATGCAGAAGTCGGTCATAATGCCACATACCATCACGTCTTTTTCGCCCTTTGCTGTCAGGTACTCCAGCAGACCACTCTCTTTCTTGAATGCACTGCTTACGGTCTTGACGAATCGTTTTTCAGCGGGCATCGGTTGAAACTCAGAATAGACCTCAAACGCATCGTCCCCGATGGAAAACCCAGTACCCGGCCCATCATCGTGTTGAATATAGCAAACTTCTACCCCATGTTCTCGAGCGGTCTCAATCAGCTTCCTGATATTACTGACAAACTTCTCGAACGCATATAAGCGTTCATCCACAATGCCTTTCTGTACATCGACAACCAATAAAACCATGTGCGATCTCTCCTTTTTTCTTTCGCTATATCCCACCACAAATTACAAGCCGCAGATCACTACATTGTCCGCCGCGCCTTTCCCTGTTTCTAATCAGTCAAACTGAAAGTTTCTTTTTCTTGATAAATGGGGATTAGTTTTCCTTTTTTCCAATCAGCAATAACCACCTATGGTCAAAGCATATTTGTCCCTCCTTGATATAGGGATTAAAACCTGTTTTATCTCCACCATTCAAATCGTATTCCATTTTATCAATAATATCTTTTTGAATATCCTCTGGTGTACTTGTCAAATCCATCCAACTTTGTAGATTTACAGGAACAAGTGTTGTTTCTTCAAGCTGAAGCTCAAAAGCATCCTCAAACAATGCTTCAAATTCTTCTCTGCTAAGTATTCTTGTATGTGAGTTATCACGCATCGTTTCAATAGCGTCATTAGTTTCACGCAATTCTTCTGTAGTCGCTACCATATCCCAAATAACAAGTTTTCCACCTTTTTTCAAAACTCGTTGCATCTCCCGAAAAGGCTTTTCAGGCTCAACAAAATGGTGCAATGAAAGTCTTGTAATCACAAGGTCAAATGTTTCATCTTCAAAAGGTAAGCATTCCGCATTCCCCGATACAAATGATATGTTCTGAATACCTTCTTGCTTTGCCAGTTTTTTTCCCTGCTCCAACATTGCTTCTGTCAAATCCAAACAAGTAATGTCCTTAACATAAGGAGCCACTGCTCTTCCACATATACAGGTTCCAGCAGCAACCTCCAATGCATGTTCATTGCCCTTTGCCTGAATACTACGAATCAAATAATCGGTATATTCTGCCTTAGACATATGATATGAAGCAAATTTCTCTGCTTGTGTACCAAATGATTTTTTCACTTCATTATAGTTATTCATAAACTTTTACCTCGCTGTAAACTTCAAAGTTTCTGTTCCGTACAAACTGGAATCTATCGAGTTCTTTGTGTAGTGAAAATAACAATTTCCTTTACTATTGCAGAAACATTTCTGCAAAACCATCGACGCCATATCTTACAGTAATATCTTTCAAACCAGCCTTAATTTCATCTCTGCTATAATTATGTGCTTCCAGAAATTCATCTGACTTATCATTTAAGTAGGAATAAAACAGTAAAGCCATTTCTAAATCTGTCTTTTTCCCTTCTTCCGTTATTTCATATATTTTATTTTCCGCCTCATTAATGAACCCATTATCTACCATATCAAGTAGCTCATCCAGTGTCTGTTGTTCCTTTGCATCTTCCAATAATTCTGCTGATGGTGAATCGGTATCAATATTGAATAACAGCTTTAGTATAGCTCTCACCATTTCCTTTATAAGTCTCATAACATAGTCTTGTTCAAACAAGTTTTATTCTCCTTTCTGCTTTATATATTTGCAGAAAGAATCAATTGTCCATTCGTACTTTAAAAGTAATGATGGTATCTTCTCTAGGAAGTCTAAACATATATTGAATATATATCATACAAATGACACATATCAAAACTTCAAACCATATATTATAAATGTTTATCCCTTTAATCTGTTTTCTGTTTTCAAAAACACGACTCTCTTGAAAACTCGAATTATCATCATCACTAGTTATAGTCGATGATGTAATCTCTCCAAACAAGCCATGGGTGTTAATTATTCCGCAAGGTAAAACTGCCACTGAAACAGAAACAGAGAATAGGATTATAAACAATCTAATTAACCATTGCTTCTTTTCTTTCATATCCATTTCTCCATATTGGGTTAATCATAAAATAAGAATTTACCCAATCGACAAACAACGAATTTTATGACTTCTTCTTTTTTTGTGCAGGAAGTTCATCATACATAGCGACAAACAATCTTGTCAGGAAATCTTTGTTATCAACATTATCAACCAACAACATCTCTTTTGCTCCATCATAGGGCAACTCATAAATTGCATTAGGCATAAGTGAAACAGCAGATTTTACAGGTTTTACAAGCAACCTATCGTCATATATACCGCCAACAATTTTCTCACGATAATAGATGATATACTCGCCCATCATCGCACGGTATGAAATTCCCTCTAAATCGGATAACTGTTCCAATATAAAGGTTAAATATTCTTTACTTGAAGCCATATCTTTCTCCAATCTATTCTTATTTTTCTATTGGATAAACTTGAATTTTCTTATGCTCCTGTTCTATTTTACAACCACAGTGTGGACAATATTCTTCACTATTTATAGGTACAACCCTTAATGATTTGCCACAGAATGGACATTGATTTTTGATTACAATTATGATTAACCTATTATAAGTTATGCCACTTCAATTTTTGCAAATATCATCCAATCTGCAATACATGAAATTAAAATAACTATTCCTAAAAATGCAGGTACTCCTGCAAATTGTTCTAAATAATTTGAATGAATTCAATATTATGCTTTTTTCTCCTTAAATGGCTTCAGAAAGATCACCCATCCAAAGATCAGCAGATTCATTACCAGTGCCACAGGAATATCTCCCCAGTGGATTTGCTGATTCTGAAGTACATCCGCAGAGTACGTTCCTGAAAAAACTACCACCATATTATTATTCAGAAAATGAATAATTATCGGAACCCAGATATTCTGGGTTTTCATATAAGTATATGCCATAAAAATCCCCAGTGAAATACAGGTAACAAACTGGCTTGCCAGAGCCGCCAGCCCCATATCCGGCGTAGTGTAATAGAAGAAGTCTATTGGCAGATGCCATACAGCCCACACACAGCCCAAAAGGATTACGCCGCCTTTTAGTCCAAATTTTTTCTGAAGAAGAGGCTGAAGATAATATCTCCATCCGTATTCTTCTCCAAAGAATGCCACTACTGACAGGAAAAAGTTTACCAAAACAGTAAAAAATATGATCCAGGTAGTAGGATTTGCCATTATTTTGCCAAATTCAGAAAGCTGGCCGCTCAGAGCACAGGCAATCACAAATCTGAGAAGATATAATCCAATAAACAACAGGATCATACGAATAGATATATTCCAATGTTCGCTGTTCAGTCCATAGGATCTGCGCTTTTCTTTACCGGATTGCAGAAGAAGAATCCAGAAAATAACGCTGCCACCTATTATAACGTACTCCATGATCGGTGCCCACTGAGAATATGGCATGCTCATCAGATCTCTATTTTGGGGAGCCAGAACAGAAGCCGCCGTGCAGACAACCAGCACCGCCGTGAGAGCTACAAAGAATATGTAAAAAGCCGTTGGAAGATTTTTATCTCCTTTTTTGGTAATTAAATAAGCCATCATCACACCTGCTGCTGGATACAGCATCTGCGCATTTGGAAAAGCGCTGAGATCAAGACCTTTTCCATAGCTATACCACATCAGAAGTCCCATTACATATGTGATTCCGTATGCTATAATCACATAGATCAATAGCTGTTTTTTCTCTGTTTGCATAAATTTCATAATTTCCTCCTTGCAACTTCAAAGTTATTTACTTCTCTTCATACTTTTTAACGATAACTAAACTATAAGCAGCCATAATTACAATTGTTTCCACCATCACACCAATAACCGACAACAGAACGTATGGTGTATTTTGACCATCTAACAGCGGAATTCCTAATATAACAAAAATGATTCCATAGATTATAAACAATAGTCCGCTCGCACGATTGTAACCTTTAACATCTTTTACTTTTATTGTTTCGGTATTAGCCCAGAATCCAACGGGATTCTTAGAAAACATATCTTTTATTCCTAATCCAATTATAAACACTCCCAAAAGTGACCATATAACAAACCCAATCATATTGTTTCTCCTTACAAACCGCATTAAAACCATAATGAGACACATTCTTGTATTTCCCAAAATCGAGATTTACTAATTCTACAAATTCAAATTTTATCGTTCTTTCATACAATACACATAAGTCTGTACAATATTACGCATATAAATAAACTGATTATGTTTGCTCTATTTGTTTTATAGTTTGCATTTGTCGGATTTCATTTTTTTATTTTGTTATTTCAAGTAAAATCAAATACATGCAATGGGACAATAACAATAATAAGACTAAATAGTAAAGTCACTATCTTTAATATTTTACTTTTTTTCCAGAAAAAATAGTACATTGCAAACTGCAATATTATACTTATTGTAAAATAAAGTATCCACTTTAATTCCCATTGCACAATAGCTATTATTGATTCATAATCAAATTCAGTAAAAATTATGCATACAATAAATATCCAAAGAAAAAGTAAAAATACAATAAATTCGTATCCTGCTAATGCAAGTACTTTTTTTCTTATACTTGCATTTCGCATAAAAAAAACAACCCCAATAGATAATATACACAATAAAAATGTTCTATAATAATCCGAAAAAATTATTTCTGTTATCACATTCGTGTCTCCTATAAAAACTTCTGTTAAATCAGCACAATTTTTCAAATATTGATAGCAGCAATATTCCGATTTTACGCTCTCTGCAACTTCCCGACAAATTCAAAGTTTCTGTTCCTTACAAACTTCGATTTGTTAGACTGTTTTACCATACCATATCTGACTGGCTATTACAATAACTGCCCAGCCCCGCTTACTATACGCCACCTGTTGTCTAACAAAACATAACCGCGCGAAGCCGATGTCTGAGTCGGCATCTGCCCTGTTTTCAATA